>Ga0126384_10001710_pt1 | contig 13110 bp, 10 predicted proteins | sample PanSoiMetPlot_36_FD_92543 | JGI IMG/M metagenome (GOLD analysis project Ga0126384, IMG submission 92543) | Tropical forest soil microbial communities from Panama - MetaG Plot_36 | ecosystem: Environmental > Terrestrial > Soil > Tropical forest > Bulk soil | place: Panama | collected 2016-02-17 | reverse complement strand
GTCTTCGAATGGCGCTGGCGCGACAAGCCGCTCTGGTTGCCCCAATACCTTGTCAGGTCCGGTTGTGACCACCGACCTGATGATCCCCTCCGGGGCACCCAACGCTCACCCAACCCGACTTGTCCAGAGGTAAAATCTCACGCGTGCGCCGTACAGTTTGAGGCGCCGACAAGTGTCCCGTCTGGACGATGGCCTCAAGATGCCAGGGGGTCCGTGGCCGAGCCGACGCAACGCTGCCCGCCTACGCCACGTCAGAAGCCCGAGGTGTCGGCCGGGCCCTCCTGACCCATGGTGCAAGACAATTGGCGCCGCTCGCCGCCTTGAAAGGCCGGCTGAAGCAACGCTACCCAACTTACGCAAACGCTGACGTCGGCGGGAAGATGAGACGAGCGACCAGAGCCTTGAGATCTTGCACGGTGGCGGCGGCGTGAAACTCCACGCGACTGCCTGCAAGCCCTTCCGGTCGTAGCCGCTCGAAGCAGTGATGATGCGTCTTCAGATGCGCAGAGCTCCGGTCACGAGATGAGATCAGGACTATTTCTTCCCTGGCTCCTGCTTCTCGCCTTCCTGCGAGGTCACTTCGTCCAATTCTTTCTGATACTTCTTCACCACAGCAACGTTCTCCTTGAATTGCAGCGGCGTCGCTTTTTTCAACGCTTCTTGCATCTCCGTGAGAACTTGATCCTTATCCTTCTGAGACATCTGCTTGTCTTGCTTCAGTTCCTCGATGTCCTTCTTGATCTGGTCCGGAGGTTCCGTAAACTGTCCCGACTCCGGATCCAGCCCGGCGAGCACCAACGAAATATTGGTCGCCACGTCGTCGAATTCATCAAGTGTTGAAAAGCCGTTGCTCTTAGCAATCTGCTCGACCTGCTTTTGAACTGCCGGATCGGGCTTGTCGGCTGCACCTTCGAGCTTGCTCGCGAGTGGTGCGAGTTGCTTCTGAGCCGAAATGAAGTCCTTCACCTGCTTTTCGGTGAGCTTGATTTGCTTGAGTTGCGGTTGATCTTGACCGCCCTTCTGACTCTGAGCGACGGCTGAGGCTGCCAATAGCGTGAGACCGGCTAACACTGCGAGTTTTCCAAGCCAAATGGTCCGCATCTTTCGCTCCATCGTTGGTCGCCGCGTGTCCGCTACACTAACAACGCAGGGGACTGCGAGTTCCCTAGTCCATCACCGCTAATCGGTTGCTTACGACATGTCAGTTGCACGATATTCCTTTTGGCGTGCGACTGGAGTTGTCGTTCGAATTCGTTGCGATGGCACGCCAAGTTTAGAACACGTTGGCAGAAGGTCTCGGTGCTGCAGCCAGTTAGCGAGGAACCCTCGCATGCGCATACCGCTCCTGACATTGTAAAGGCAGCCGTCACGGCCCATCACGTCCTTGTTGGTGGATTGCCCAGTGAAGGCGAGCGTCCCAACGCGACCGCGTCATTGCTGCCTTCGAGCGCATCGATAACGGCTGCGTGAGAGCTTGTTTTGGTCGGACGGGTCGATGCGGCGATCATAGCCATGGTCGGCTTGCTTGATTCGGGTCGAGCCGCTGGACGGGAGGCTCTTTCGCGACATCTGGACCGCACTGCGGTTGCCCACCATTCCCTTCACTCAAGGGGAATGTGCCACGGTGCGGCACAACGTCGTCACGGACCCCGAAAATGAAAGGGCGTCCACGTGGCCGATCACCTGTTGCGGAGGACTGCGGGCTTCTGCGGTCGCCCCGAACCAGTGGTGCAGCAACCCGCTCGTCACGATCGCGAGCCACAGTCCCACCCGAGATTCCGGCGATGCAATGATTGCATCCGATTGCTGCGGAACTTCGATCAGCGGCCTAGCGTGTCGTCATGTCTGAGGACCCAAGTTAAGTGTCGCAGCCTAGCGTCGAAGCCACGCCTCGATCTCGGCTTGGAACCCGTTGGCTTGGAATGCGTTTCGTTAGCTTGTTGTAAGCCGTGTAAGCTCGGGGGTCTCTGACCGACAACTACCGCGTCAGAAGGCTGGGATCCGTCAGACACACCGTGCGTTGCTCGAGCCGGCCGCGCTCGATTGGCATAATCGGTTGCGATTCTTTACAATACGCGACCATAGGTTCGCATTTTGAGCCCGTCACAATGTGCGCGCCCCCGATCGCAACCAAGAGACGGAGCCGGGGGATCGGACGACGGCTGGCTTTGCCAGTGCCAAACGCATCTGAAGGAAAATAACCGTGAGTGCTGCCAGATATCTGCTTGGCGTGGTGCTGCTTCTCAGCGCCGCGGGCACAGCCGTTGCCGACCCTCTCCTCGCCGATTTCGACTATCCCTATCCGGTCGAGCGCTTTCAGTTCCAATCGCAGCGTCAACCGCTTTCAATGGCCTATATGGACGTGCGTCCAGCACAACCCAACGGCAAGACCGTGGTGCTGCTTCATGGAAAGAATTTCTGCGCCGCGACCTGGGAGGGCACGATCGCGCCGCTTCGCGACGCGGGGTATCGCGTGGTTGTCCCTGACCAGGTCGGCTTCTGCAAATCGACCAAGCCGCAAGCCTATCAGTTCGGACTGCATCAGCTGGCCAACAATACCCATGCGCTACTCGGCAGCATCGGGATCGATCGCGCCATCGTGGTCGGCCATTCCATGGGCGGCATGCTCGCGATGCGCTATGCTTTAATGTACCCGGGCGAAACAAGCGGGCTGGTGCTGGTCAATCCGATCGGCCTGGAAGACTGGAAAGCCAAGGGTGTGCCATTCGTCACGGTCGACCAGCTCTATCAGCGCGAGCTCAGGACCAGCTTCGAAACCATCAAAAATTACCAGCGCTCGACCTATTATGCGGGCGAGTGGAAACCGGAGTACGACCGTTGGGTCAGCATGCTCGCCGGCATGTATGCCGGCGATGCGGGTCAGCTCGTAGCCTGGAATCAGGCGCTCACATCAGACATGGTTCTGGGCCAGCCCGTCATTCATGAGATAGACCAGATCACCGTACCGACCGTGCTGATGATCGGCCAGAAGGACACGACGGCGATCGGCAGGGACCGAGCCCCGCCGGAGCTTGCCAAGACGCTCGGCAACTATCCCGAGTTGGGTCGCAGGGCGCACGAACGCATCAAGGGCTCTGAGCTCGTCGCTTTCCCCGAGCTTGGTCACTCACCCCAGGTGCAAGATCCACGCGCGTTCAACAGGGCGCTCCTTGAACAGCTTACCCGCTGGTAGCCAGTTGTCGGACCTGCCGCGCACAGGCGGCAGCCACAACAGGCCATGTCACACGTGCCGTCTGCCACCCCTGTCATCAACGCGGGCGGACAAGCAGCAAAACGGGCCGGTCGCACCTTCAATGCGATCCCGGTCGTCAGCTGCTCCGTTCGCCATTGTCACTAAGCGCCCTGTCGAGGGTCGGGCAAGGCGCGTTGACGATCGATGTGTCCGGAAGCGGTAGCGATCGACCGCCGTGGGACGTGCAGCAATACCCGCCTCCACCAGCGCCAATGTCTGTCGCCGACGACAGTGACTTCAGGTTTATTGATCGATCTCCTTCAAACTGTGGTAGGCACGACCCGTCCGTCGCGGCACCTTTTGCTGCCTGGGCTGTTCGATCGTGCCCGGTTCAGTCCGACCGCGAACCGTTGCTGACCTTCGGCGCGGGGCACTCGCAGTGATCGACGGAGTTCATGACTGTCATGTTGGAGTGGCCTCGACGGGATTGGCGAGACGAAGGATGAGCCCATGCGATTTGGTCTGTTCGGTGGTACCGTGGTGCCGCGCGGAGATCGGGCCGCTATCAGCGCCCAGAGACTAGCCGACTATGTCGAGACCAATGTAGAGGCCGAGGGGCTTGGCTATTACGCAACGTTTCTAACCGAGCATCACTTCACCGGGGTGGGGCAGATCTCGGCGCCGCTTCAGGTGCTCACCGCAATCGCGATGCGCACTACGAAGCTCAGGCTTGGCACTGCGGTCATGGTGCTCGCTTGGCACAACCCTGCGGTGCTGGCCGAACAAGCGGCAACGCTTGATCTGATCTCCAACGGCAGGTTGGAGCTCGGCATCGGCAAGGGTTACCGCGCCTCCGAGTTTTCCGGATTTGCCATGCCGATGGAGGAGGCTGAAGGGCGCTTCGATGAGGCGTTCGCCGTACTGAAGCAAGCCTTCACGTCGCAGGCGCGGTTCTCGCACCATGGCACCTACTGGCATTTCGATAACATTATCGTAGAACCACAACCGGCCCAGCGGCCGCATCCGCCGCTCTGGATTGCCGCCGGCAACCCTGGTTCGATCCGCAAGGCCGCAGAGCTGGGCTGCAACCTGCTGCTCGACCAGTTCCAGTCGCCGGCGCAGATCAAACAACGCATTGCGCTCTATCGGTCGGTCGTGGAGGCTCAAGGGCGCTCGTTCGACCCGCTTGCGGTAGCCGTGGCACGCAACGTATACGTGGCCGAGGGGGCGGCCGACCGTGAGGCGGCGTTGGTCCGGCAGATCGCCGCACACCGGCGCATGGTGGAGCTGTCGCGCCGCGCCGACGTGGCGAACGGCTCGCATATCTTGCAGTACGACAGCACACCTGGCGGCACAGAGGAAAGCGTGCTGTACGGTTCGGCCGACGAGATCGTATCGCAGCTCGGCCACTTGCGTGCCGCGGGAGTTAGCCAAATACTCATCAACAGCGGTGGGGAAAAGCCGATCGAGAGCCTCCGCCGGTTTGCCAGGCAAGTGATGCCGGTGATGGCTGAAGTTTAGAGGTTCCCAGCGACGGCCGCTGGCGCTTGCCGATGCCGATACGGTCATCGCGCGGTTGCGCGCGGAGAAGCATTGAGACGCCGCGGCGGCGACCAGCAACAAAGCGGGCCGGTGCGATGGGCACCGGCCCGCTTGTGGTTATGATATTTGCCTGACCTTCGGTCGCGACCCCGGTTCCTCGCGGAACCCAAACCCCAGTTAAGCGGCTTTCAAGTTCACCTTGCTCTCGGCAATCATGGTGAGCTTCGTGTCAGCAGCTTTTTCCTCCTTGAGGTTTTGCTCGAGGAGTTTGGTCACATCACTGCGGCCGAGGCTCTTGGCCCAGGCGATCAGCGAACCATAGCGTGTTATCTCGTAGTGCTCGACAGCCTGACCGGCGGCGATGATCGCTGCATCGAGCACATTCTTGTCCTCGACCTCGCCGGTGACGTCTTCAGCCTCCTCGATGATGCCATCGATCGCCGGGCAATCGACCGATTTTGCCTTCTTGCCAAGCATCTGGAACACCTGCTCGAGGCGCTGCACATGTCCCTTGGTCTCCGCAAGATGCGATTGGAGACTGCTTTTGAGCTGAGCATCCGTCGCGTTCTCAATCATTTCGGGCAGAGATTTCACGATCTTGTTTTCGGCATAGTAGATGTCCTGCAGAGTGTGCATAAACAGGTCATTCATCGTCTTGATGTCTTTGGTGAACAATCCCATGGCGATCTCCTGATTAGGCCGGCGGCATGGCCAGGTGGTTTGAGCATGAAGCGCAAACGGTGGCCGGAATGGCGAGTTCCACTCGGTAGGCCCTTTACGATCGGGCGGCGCAACCCGTACTGGTGCTCGGGACGGAAGGCTCAGCTTGCGTATCGGTGGGCGTCAGAGAAGTTCGAGTCGCAGGCTTCCTTGCCCACCCGCGCCGTCAACGGCGCGTGTGCGCCCGACCGATGCGGGCGGTCGCCACCCGCGCATCGAGGTCAAGTTTGCGGGGCGATTGGTTCGCAACAGGCGGCCGATGTCGAGCTGCGCCATGTTGCATCTCGCTCTCGGGCCGGGCTTTGGCTGCTGTCATCGGCCGGCGGCAAGCCGGGTGCCGGTACCCGGGCGGAACTGCAGTTTTTTCGGCGCGTTCCATTTCAATCAACATGGCGCATGAGCGCCGCCGCTCCTGTTCAAGGCAAATAGTCGTGTTCTTCGTGGCTTTGGCGGCAGACTACGACGGCACCCTTGCCCGGGACGGGGTGGTCGATAGCGCCACGGTCGATGCCTTGAACGAAGTGAAAAGATCGGGTCGCAAACTCCTTATGGTCACCGGCAGGGAGCTTTCCGAACTTGCAGGCGCCTTTCCCGAGCTCGGCCTGTTCGATCTCGTCATTGCGGAAAATGGCGCTCTCCTGTTCGATCCAGCCAAGCAGCAGGAGACCCTGCTTGCCGAGCCGCCACCGCCGGCCTTCATCGAGCGCCTGCAGGAACTTGGTGTCGCTCCGCTCACGGTTGGCCGCAGCATCGTCGCCACCTGGGAGCCGAACGAGCGGATCGTGCTCGAGGTCATTCGCGAGTTTGGTCTGGAACTGCACATTATTTTCAACAAGGGCGCCGTAATGGTGCTACCGAGCAACGTCAACAAGGCGTGGGGCCTTAAACGCGCGCTCAAACGCCTTTGCCTGTCACCCCACAACGTCGTCGGCATTGGTGACGCCGAAAACGATCAGGCGTTCCTCAGCGCGTGCGGGTGTTCGGTCGCGGTTGCCAATGCGCTACCGGCGGTAAAGGCGAAGGCAGACTTGGTTGTTGCCGATCACGGCGCGGGCGTGGTCGAGCTGGCGAGCCTTCTCACCAGAACCGACCTAAGGGCGTTGGACCGGAGCGTGCCACGGACCCAACCCATTGTCGGGGTCAGGCAGGACGGCAGCCGCATCAGTCTCAGCCCGTTCGAGACCTTGCTCATCACAGGCTCTTCGGGTGCGGGAAAATCCACACTGGTCACGGCGCTGCTCGAACAAATCCGCGACCTTGGCTTCCAGTTCTGTGTCGTCGACCCGGAGGGCGATTACTCGGAACTCCCAGACGCGGTGGTGGTCGGTGACGCCAGGCAGGAGCCGCGCATCTCCGAGATCGCCCGGTTGCTGATGAAGCCCGAGGTAAGCGTCGCAGCGAACCTCCTCGCCATCGACCCAGCCGAACGGCCACGCTTCCTGGCCAGGTTTTTGCCCGAGGCCGCTAAGCTCAGGTCAGAGACGGGACGTCCACATTGGATCGTCATTGACGAGGCGCACCATTGCCTGCCTGCCAAGTGGGATCCTGCACCCGTTACTCTTCCCACGGAGCCCCTCCCAACCATTGCAGTAACCGTGCATCCCAACGAAGTTGCGCGTGAATTCCTGGATCTGGTCTCGACCGTGATCGGCGTTGGTGACGGAGCACTTGCGGCCATCGAGAAGTTCTGCAATGCCACCGGTCGCCCGATCCCCGACCGGTCTTCGCAACCGCATACCACCGGCGAGGTTCTGGTGCTGGCGCGCGGCGTCTTGGACAAGCTGACACCCAGTAAGCCGAAGGAGCGCCAGAAGCGTCATGCTCGCAAGTACGCGGAAGGTGACCTTGGTGAGGATCGGAGCTTCTATTTCCGAGGCCCTAAGGCAGCGCTCAATCTACGCGCTCACAATCTATCGACATTTATCCGTCTAGCCGAGGGCGTCGACGATGAGACCTGGGTATTCCATCTGAAGAGAGGTGATTATTCGAGCTGGTTCCGGGATGCAATAAAGGACGACGACTTGGCCTCTGAGGTTTCCGGCATCGAGGCAAAGGCAGAGCTATCGGCGCACGAGAGCCGTCTCCGTATCAAGCAATTCATCGATCGCCGATACACCGCACCATCCAAAGTTCAGGGGCGGTCCGGCTGATCTGCGGCGGCATCCTGCCCAGGCCCACGTGTCGCCGTGTGCATGATATGCGGCGTGCCCAGCGGCTGCCTTGGCAGCCGTTATGTGCTCGGCAGACCTGGCCAAATCGCGCCTGGTTGGGGTAGCGCATCAATGCCACCACTGATGCCGGCATCCGGGAACCGCAAAGACGCGCGCACACCCTTGCGACCCACTCGCAGATGAAAACCGCAGCGATCATTGCCGGTGTTGCATCACAACACGAACAGCCGGACCGGCAAGCGCGGCAATCCTTGCCCCTTCGGCGCTGTCCAATCGTTGCTGCAGTGCCCGCTGCTAAACCAGGGGTCACTGGCGGCGAAGCGCCACCGCGATCGCCGATAAACTGACGGTCAGCAGAATCAGCAGGGTCATCAGCGCATAGAGCGTTGGCGATAAACCGATCTGCTTATATGTCGACCAGATGTAGGTCTGCACGGTATTGAGCGGACCTTGTACCAGCGCCGTCCGGGTCGTCTCGTTGAACGAGAGAATGAACGAGAAGGTTGCCGCCCCCGAAGCACCGGGCCAAATGAGCGGCAGCTCAATGTCGCGGAAGGCGCGCCAACGGCCGGCACCACTCATATGTGCTGCCTCGGTCAAGACCGGATCGAACGTCGACATCGCCGTTAATACCACCAAAAGCGCGAACGGCAGGGCCCAAAGGATCTGCACGACGACAATGGTGCCGAGCGATGGCGCAATCCCAATCTGTTTGAAGAAGAACGCTGCGGCGAGGCCCGTGCTGACGCCTGGCACAAGCAGTGGCAGCAACATCAGTCCCAGAATCAGTCGGGGCATCTTGAGCTCTCGGATCGAGATCGCCGCCAGCAGAGCTAACAGGGGCGTTACCAGTGCGACCATCACGGCAGCTTCCACACTTGTCACGACCGCGCCGGTCAGCAACGGATTACGCCACATCTCCAGGTACCAGCGTAGCGTCGGGGCTGGTTCGGCGGGGGTCTCGGGCATGAGCGAAAAGAACAACGGCGGGACCAGCGGTAGATAGAGCCCTGCCAGCACAGCACCGATCGTCGACCAGACGAGCCCTGACCGCCAGCTCATTGCAGTCTCCAGGCGAGGATTTTGCCGAGGAAGGAGCGTAGGTCGAAGGCCACATACCAGATGGCAAGCAAGGCCAGCATGGCCGCCGTCACGATTGACGACATGGCTGCCGCGAGCGGATAGTTGAGCACGTCAAGCGTGCTCGTGATCTCGTTGCCGATAAGCTGGTAACCGACGCCACCCAAGATGATCGGGACAGCGCTCTCCCCGAAGCAGCCGACGAACGCGAAGATGATCGCCGCACATACGCCCGGCATTGACAACGGCAGCGTCACATGCAGGAAGGTGGTCAATGGCCGTGCACCCAGCATGGCGCTTGCCTCGCCGAGCCTGTGGTCAATCCCCGCAATAGAGATCCAGAGCGGAAAAATCATGAACGGCATGTAGGAGGAGATCATGCCGACGAGCACCGCGAAGTCGCTGTAGAGCAGCCAGTCAACCGGCCCCGACACAACACCAATTTTGATCAGACTGTTGTTGATGGCACCGGTCCGACCAAGCAGATAGGTCCAGGAGAAGGCCCGGATCACGTAGTTGACCAGGAACGGGATAGTAAAGAGCAGCAGCACCAACCGGGCCGCCGATGGTCTGGCGTGGCGGGCCAAGTAGTAGGCGATCGGATAGGCAATGACGAGGCAAATCATGGTTGCCTCGATCGCGATGAGAAAGCTGCGGCCAAGAACGGTTAGACGCGGGCCGGTCAGGAAGTCGACGTAGTGCGAAAGCTCGAAGGCAGGCACCAGCTTCAGCAGTGACCGCTTCCAGAAGCTGACCACCACCATGAAGCCGAGAGGCAACAGCAGCAGCAAGGTCACGAATCCCACCGGCAGCAATAACAAAGCGCGGCGGCCGAGAAGTTGGAGACGCATGGCTGCGGACGAGTGCGGTCGATTTCTAGTGGGTGAGAAAGGGAGGTGGAGCGGTCGCGCAGGGCGCTATTACCGCTCACACCCCACTACACGGCTGTCACGTGGTGTTCATGCAGACTTAAACCGCGACCACTGTGCCTCATAGGCGTCGACCGCGGTCGGCCAGCGGTTCTGCCACGTGCCGCCTTTGGCGAACTTACGGCGCACGTTATCGGTGATGCTAGTTACCTTTCCGGCCTCATCGCCAGAGAACTCATCCGTGTGCGCCTTTGCATATTCCGGCGCATCGGTGTTTGTCATATAGCCGCGCATTGCCGTGATCTTGGCGCCGTACCAGCCGCCAAGCATATAATCGAGGAGCTGATAGGCGGCGGCTGTCCGCTCGGCAGGGCGGTTCGAATTCTTGACGATGTAGGCAGCCATCGCCCACAGCAGGTAGCCTTCCTTGGGATCGGCGTAGACCGCGTTAACCCCCTTGGATTTGGCGACGAACACCATCGGCTCCCAACAATCCATGACATAGACCTCTTTGTTGACGAGAAGGTCGACCGCCTGCTGAAAGCTGTTCCAGATGACACGAAACTGCCCGGCCTTCTTCTGATCGATCAGGAAATCGACGACCTTCTTAAACTCGTCGGGTGTCATGTCGTCGACATTCTTGATGTCGGCCTTACCGGACGCCTTCAGGTAGAGTGCCGTCTTCGCTGCCGCAGTCGTGTAGTTGTCCTCGAGCGCAACGTAGCCCTTGAACTTGGGATCAAATAACGCCGCATATGAATCGAGCGGTCCTGTCTTTTCGGGCAAGTAAGCGAAGCTGTCGCCCTGCAGCACGGTAGGGCAACCATAGATCTTGTCCTTGTAACCAATGAAGTTGAACCCCGGCGATCCGGCGGCCAGGAACTCACCGATGTTCCGGTTTTTCGCCCAGGCTGGAATCTTGGAGATATCGAGCTCGTCGATAAGGTTGTTATCGACGAGTGGCTTCTGCATGCCGCCAACAATGTTGATAATATCGTAGGTACCGGTGCCGCCGCCTGCCACGAGCACGTTCAAGATGGCCGATGGCGCATTGCCAATCGAAACCAGGTTGACGTTATAGCCGCTCGTTTTGGTGTAGCGGGTCCAGTCGCCGTTAGGGTCGCCGACACCGATATCGGCGAAATTGATGGTTCCCGCCGCCAAAGCAGGGGACAGCCGCCCAACCACGCCCGCCAATGCGAGCTGCAGGGCACCGCGCCTGGAAACTCCGCTTGCTGGATGCATATCTACCTCCCGGGTATGATTGGACCGAGCCAATCTGGCCGTGCACGATCCATCTCGTGCCACACAAACGGTAGCGCCAGCAAGCCGGCCATATGAGGGCCGCGCGGTGTGATTGCGTCAGGACAAATTGGGTCCCCGGCAATGCCCATCTCGATAGCTGGTGGCTCGCTCCCGGTGGCATCGTACCGGCTTGCCCTTGCGGGCCGTTTCGTGGCGATATGGGCACAAACCGGCGCGGGACCGCAGGGGCTTTGATGGCGACGGCATTGATCACGGGCTTCGAAGGCTACGGCGGACGCGGCCGCAACCCGTCCGGCGAGACGGCGCTGGCGCTCAATGGGCGCACGATTGCAGGTGTCAGGGTGGCGGGTAGACGGCTGCCCGTCTCCTTCAATCGCCTGGCTGCGGGGCTTGCGGGTCTGTTGGATGAGGTTGAACCCAACATCGTCATCAGCGTCGGGCTATGGCCGGGCGAGCCCATGATTCGGCTCGAGCGCATCGCTATCAACGTTGCTGACTTCGAGATCCACGATAATGAGGGCACGTTGCGTTGCGACGAGCCGATAAGCGCAAGCGGCAACGCAGCCATGCTTGCCACGTTACCCAATCGCGAGATCCGCGACGCCCTGCTCGCGGCCGGCATTCCGGCGCGCGTTTCCGCAACCGCCGGCACCTTCCTCTGCAACGCCACGCTTTACACGACGCTTTCCTGTGCCGCGCGACGACGCCAGCAGCCGCTCACCGGCTTTGTACATGTACCCTACCTTCCCGAGCAGGTTGCCGAGCTGCTTCAGTCGATCGAGACCGCTCGCCAGCTTGAACTGCACCAGCGGGCCGATACCGCATCGATGGATCTGGCGATGATGGTGCACGCATTGGAGATCGCCGTCGAGACCGCTGCCAAGCATCTGTCGTGACCAGGGATCGAGTCACAGCGCCCGTGAGCGATATCATTCTGCGCCTGACCTCCATCTGCAAGCGGTTCGGTCCCACGGTGGCTGCGGACGACTTGTCGCTCGAGGTTCGGCGCGGCGAATTCTTTACCTTTCTGGGTCCCAGCGGCTCGGGAAAGTCGACCATACTGCGAATGGTCGCTGGTCTCGAGCAACCGGATTCGGGCCGCATCGAGATTGACGGCAGGGAGGTCTCGGGCGTGCCGCCCTGGAGTCGCAACCTGGGCATGATGTTTCAGCAATATGCGATCTTCCCGCATATGACCGTCGCCGAAAACGTCGGTTACGGCTTGAAAGTCAGAGGTATGTCGGTTGCCGCCCGCGAGGCGCGGGTGCAGGAAATGTTGCGTCTCGTGGGCCTCGCCGGCACCGAGGCCAAGAATGCGACATTGCTCAGTGGCGGCGAGCAGCAGCGCGTGACGCTCGCCCGAGCGCTGGCGCCGACGCCGAAGATGTTGCTGCTGGATGAGCCGCTATCGGCGCTCGACGAGCGCATGCGGCGCGCCATGCAGGAGGAGCTGAAGCGGGTGCACGCCGAGACGGGAACGACGTTCTTGTATGTCACCCACGATCAGGAGGAGGCGCTCACCATGAGCGACCGAATCGCCGTTTTCGACCACGGCCGTTGCGCACAATGCGATGAGCCGGAGACGCTCTATCGCCGCCCGCGCTCAACGTTCGTGGCCCGCTTCTTCCATGGCTGCAATGTGCTTGCGATCTCCGATTTGTCCTCTATCGGTGGTCGCGGGCGCTGCCGCATCGCTGGACATGAAGTGTCCGGCCTATCTGTCGGCGATCGAGAGACGGCCGGATCGCATGTCGCCATCCGCGCTGAGGATGTGGCCATTGGGCCGCTCGCCGCGGGGGCGTCCTGCCAGCTGTCGGGCGTACTCGAGAGTGTTACCTATCGCGGCACCGTACTCGACTATGTCCTGTGTCTTCCCGACGGCCAGCGTATAACTGCCACCATGACGCGCCGCATGGGTCTGGCTCTCGGGAGTACCATTGCCGTTGGGATCGAACCGCAAAACGTCATGCAGTTAGAGGACTAGGCCATCGGTCTGCCTCACCCGCCGGGCGGCCGGCTGCAGCTTAGCCGCTCGCGCATGCCGTTCTCGTTGCACCCGAGCCACCGTCCCGCCGCCGATCAACCGCACGTCAATAGTCGCGGCGACATCTGCCTTCGTGCTTGCGACGGCTACAGACAGGCTTGTTGGCGGGCCGGGCTTGGCAGGCCTTGGCCGGCAAGCATCTCCGCAAACCGGAGCCGCCCTCCGTCAAAGCCACCGCCAAGCGTCAGGCTCGTGTCAGCCTGGCTTGCTAAGGCACTGGCGGAG
>Ga0126384_10001709_pt1 | contig 13112 bp, 6 predicted proteins | sample PanSoiMetPlot_36_FD_92543 | JGI IMG/M metagenome (GOLD analysis project Ga0126384, IMG submission 92543) | Tropical forest soil microbial communities from Panama - MetaG Plot_36 | ecosystem: Environmental > Terrestrial > Soil > Tropical forest > Bulk soil | place: Panama | collected 2016-02-17 | reverse complement strand
TTGTCTGCGCTCTTGCCGCCTCGAGGAAAGATGGATTCAAAAGCTTTAGACCCAGAGCGGCAGAAAATCCATGAATCTCCTTCACATCGAGTTTTCGCATGAAATCAATCGTCTCTTGGGTAATAACTTGGCCAGGCACCATGATCGGAAATCCGGGTGGGTAGGGAATTACAAAATTTGCCGAAACCAGGGCGGGTCCTTCCTTCAGGCGACGGTCAATTTCCGGACTGAAAAGCTTAAGGTGTTCACATTGCTCTTCCCGGTAGGCGCCGAAGAACCCTGCCCGCATGTTACCCTCGCTGCTGTTGCTGGCGGGGTTCTCGCGGAAGCTGTCATGGAAGCAAGTGAAATCAGGCAGATCAGGCACATCTTCCATGAGTGACTTTACGCGAGCTTTGAAAGCGTCTCGTTCCTCCTCGTCTCCCTGGTCAAGCCTCTTTTCGATTTTCTGCGAAATCTCAACCAGGCACTTGATCAAATGAGCCACATCGCTGCGCGTGTTATTGATATTGGTTTGCAGCAACACGCTGTTACGTGAAGTTTTATTCAGTTGAATGTCATACTCTGCTGCCAGCAGGTTCTTGAACTGTGTGCCATCGTATCCGGCAGTGCCGCATACCAGTGTGAGGCGCGTCACATCGAGAGCGAACTCGTCCTCGCGCAGCGCTTTTACTGCCTTGGCCCAGTTGGTTCCGGGGGTGAGGTAATCCCCGAATCCTGAACCGCGGAACTCGGCCGGGATCATTTCATCCGCGCCAAGAATGCGGAAGTATTTAGAGATCGTCGTGTGGGAGTTAACTTCGCGCCGCAGGTCCAGCGCCAACTGAATAGCACGGTTGACAAGTTCATAGCCTTCCAGCTCCATCTGTCGCCGGGCCACGTCCAGCGAAGCGATGATCTGCAGATTGGGTGAGGTGGATGCATGCGTAAACACTGCTTCATGAAATTGCTCTTCCACTGTGTGATAGTCCTGGTCTTTGACCAGTACCATTGAGCCCTGCCGCAAAGCTGACATCGATTTGTGCGTTGAATTCGTCTGGTACACCCGGAGACGCACTTTGTCAGGGTTGGCCAGCAGCCGTGTCTCGAGCAAGATCTCATCTTTGGGGTCCAGATTGCCGCCTAATTTTTTCGTCTGTTCTATATATGCTGCGCGGTATGCTGGGTCCTTGAATTTGCGTTCCAGGACCGCTGCTGCTCCCATGGCGGTGCGGCGCCGATAAAAAGGACTCCAGCGAGCGTACCCGAACCACGCTTCATCCCACAGAAATATGAGATCAGGCTTGATTGCCAGGCATTCCTCCATCACGCGCTCTACGTTGTAGATTTGACCGTCGAACGTACAGTTCGTGAGGACCAGCATTTTCGCCCGGTCCAGTTTTGCTTCCGACTTGAGGTCCAGTAATGCTTTCTTAATGGCACGCAACGGCACTGCACCGTACATCGAGAACTTCGTGAGCGGATAGGCCTCAACATAAAGCGGCAGGGCGCCGGCGATGACTGCACCATAATGGTGTGACTTGTGGCAGTTGCGGTCGACCACCATGATGTCACCGGGCGCAAGCAGGGCCTGCTCCACCATCTTGTTGGAGGTAGAAGTTCCGTTGGTGACAAAGAACACATGATCTGCTCCGAATGCCCTGGCAGCCGCCTCTTGTGCCAGCTTGATATTGCCGGTGGGCTCCAAAAGGCTGTCCAATCCCCCCGTGGTTGCTGAGGACTCCGCCAGGAACAGGTTCACACCATAAAACCTGCCCATATCGCTGATCCAATTTGATTTGAAAATCGATTTCCCGCGCGCAACTGGGAGAGCATGAAAGGTTCCGATAGGTCGCTGAGCGTACTTTTGTAAATTGTCAAAGTACGGAGTTTTGAATCTGTCAGCGACGCCATCCAGAATGCTGAGATGAAGCTCAAGCGGCTCCTCAACCTGGTAAAAGATCCGGCGCAGGCACTCTGCCTCAAGTCTACCTGCGACTTTTTCCACTTCGCGGTCGCTTAAGAGATAGATGTCCAGTTCCGGACGAATCAGCTTAAGCGCTCGGGCAAGCGCCAGCGCCAGATCGGGAGAGTCAACATCAGTCCCGGTTGCAGCAAGGTGAGTAACCAGGAACTCGCGCAGGACCGGGCTGTTGTGGACGGAGCCAAAGGGCATGCCTTCGGAAATAATTACTGCCTGGAAGCTTCCGTTCAGGATTGTTCCCAAAACGGCATCCTCAAAACTGTTGACGAATACGGTTTCATAGACGAACGTGTCCTGTGACCGGCGCAGCCTGCGGAACTCTTCCTTGAGCCCGGACCAGGTTGACGGATTGGCAGCGCTGACAATTAGAACTTCAAAATACGGGCGCTGGGACACGCTTCCATCGCTTGCGATGGGCAGCTTTTCATTGATGATTCCCGGCGAAGTCTCTCCGCTCTCCGAATAGGCGGCCTGACTGCGATAAGAGTGCGTAAGCAGCGCGGCGCTGATGGCCTGCACCAGCCGGGTTGTGTTTTTAGCGTCTCCTTGGTTGATGCTTTCCTCAATTTTATTCAGACGAGTTGAGCCGGGATAGGCAAAAAAATCTTCCCATTGGCGAAGCTCCGCGAAACTGGCTTCCACGGTCGAGGGCTTTGACTGGGCTCCAGAGCTTTGCCGCCTGGATGCCGTCTCCCAGTCACGTGTAGCCCTCAGCAGCGTGCGCCAGCGGTCATGGCGTGCCTCGGCCACGGTAAAAAACTGGTCAAGCCGAACGTTCGGTGAATTAATCGCAGTGCTCATAAATTCCTCTTCATCCTGTGAGTGGGGAGATTACTTGGAACTTTTCATTTGCATGAAGTTGTACTTAGCGCTGAGTTGAATGCGGGGCGCGTTGCCCGTGCTGCCGTCTTTGTTGACTCGCCAGCCATAGAGAAATTCAGTTCCCAGGCTCAATTGAGCAATGGGGGTCCAGATGAGGTTTGCAGCGCTGTATCCGCTGCGGTGGAATGCGGAATTGACCTGTGCCGGGGTGTTCTCGGATTGAAGATAACCAATCACGGCAGAGGACCGCAGCTTGGAGATCCAGAAATGCTGGTAGCCTCCATAGATTCCAATTGTCGGTACGGCTTCCAGCTCAGGCTTTTGAGCACTGATTACCGCGGCGTCAATTCCGAGTCCAGACGTATCGTTGATATAACGTGAGATACCGTTGCCATAGGCGCCCTGGTAGACAAAAGCGTCCTTATCAAAAAGTTTGAACAGCCCGGCAAGATTCAGGCCCCAACCGAAAACGGAATCAGTGCGTCCATTCGGCAGAAAGGCCGAGATGTCGCGCAACAATGCGGAGAATTGCACATGTCCAAAATCCATCTCATGCCGGAACTGAAATGTTCCATCGGGGCTGGGGCTGTTGGGTTGGGCGCTAAAATCAGGCGTCTTGAAGGCTACATCAGAACTCGGCTTCTCAATGGCAATGCTGGTAGTGGTTTTCTTGCCCAGGCGGAATGTATACCGCAGTTGTGGATTGCGGATGCTGACCTGACTATTCGGACCTTGGAAATCCAGTGTATCGGGGCCGGCGTCTGGATCCATGAAATTAGAAAATGTCTGGCCGATTAACAAATTCTTTCCCTGAGCGTAAGCATGGCGCAGCCGCGGCGTTGTGGAACTGGAGCCAAAGAAATCTACCTCCAGGAAGAACCTGATCGTCCGTGCTATCTCGGTTGGCACCAGGAAGTCCACGTTGATGCGGCTGGGGCGCACCGAGATTATGGAGTTGCTGAAATCCGCTGGCGCGGGGATGGGGATGCTGGATGGAATGAACCGCTCCTGGTCTCCCGCCGGCCTGACATCAAAGGTGATATCGCTCTTGGCATAACCGCCAATCTTCATGAAGGTTCGTGTTCCGGGCAGGCGAAAGTACCCCGGATATTTGGGATCCAATGGTGCGTTGTCGTAGCGTGCCGCGGCAACCTCGTCCTGCGAATTTGTCTGATATTCCAACGTAGCCTTGCCCGCTTCCTGTTGTGTCTTTATTTCCTGTGCGGCTTCACCAGGCTTGCCCTCCTGCTGCGTGTCCGCGCTCTGCGCCTGCTTTTGGTCGGCTCCGCTCTGACTCGCGGAGTCTGCAGAAGTCAATTTTTTGATCTGCTCTTTAAGGTCCGTAACCTGCGTTTGTAAGGCGTCAAGTTGTTGTTGCAGGGCTTCTACGTCCGCTTCTTTCTTTTCTTTCGCAATCGGCACTTGCGCGTTGCTCCAGGACGCTGGCGCAATAAGCACGATAAAACAAAAGAAAATCCGTGAAGCTCTCAGTGTCTTCATAAATTGCTCCCCACGACGCAAGTCTGCTCCAAGGTCGTAACTAGCGGCAGCGTATCTTCCGGAATGCGGGCAGGGAACTGTCAAAAATGTCAAGGCCGCCGCAGGAATGAAGGGGGCTGTCAATCCTGCCAGTGTGCCACTGGTCGATTCATGGACTAGAAGGAGTGATAGCGGCGTGGGATTGCTGTAAACCTCATGGCTGAAGGAATCCAACAAGCGCGAATGCCGGAACCTGAACCTCACACGGATGCGTCCGTGCGAAGCGCTATCCGCTATCTGGATTCTCCTACTGCCTACCGTGAGTGTCTTCCTTACAAAGGACGATCCATCTCCCCGCAAGAAAGTGAGTTAGTCCTCTTGGATGATGTGCCCAGTTACGTTCGGGCCAGGCTGCGTAACTTTACCCTGATCGCCGCTCTGGTTTGCTTAGTTTTGCTGCTCCTGCTGCGATATAGCTAGAGAAAATCTGCGCACGACCGGCAAAGTGTCCTGATTGCCGCTGCTCAATCGCAACCCGGAGCAGATGCTCATAAGGACATCCCTCTTCTGGAAGCGGCCACGGCTCTGTCTTTTGTCCCGTGCTTCAGCCACAGGCTTATGATTAGATTTGCGAGGACGCGAATCACCGAATACGGCACCATGGCAAGAACTGCCGCGACCAGAAGGGACTGCAACGGGTAAATCCAATGCAAAACTGCAATTTGGTAGATCACATCGATGATCACGGCGACCATGAACACTCTTGAGATGTCCCGCCAGGCTTCCTTGAGCGATTCGCGGCGATGCAGCTTGTCGGTAAGCACCGTCCAGCAAAATGGCGGCCTGCCGGCACGAGCATCTTTTACCGCTATCAGCAAACCGATCACGGACGACACCACGGGCTGGAGAATGATTCGTATCGAAAGAGGGCCCTCGATGCGACCAATCAGGTGGTCCCACGTGCGTTTAAGGAATTCTTCCACGGGTGTCTCGGCACAGTAAATTCGGCGGCCTGCCTTGGATTTTTGCCGGATTTTTTCCCCGCCACATTTGAAATTCCACGCATGGCTCTTCCGTTCCGTTCGGACGAGACTTCTCGTGCGAGCCAGAAAAGCACGAAGTCGCGTATCTTCTGGCGGGCCAATTTGGATTCAAGCGCGTCCGGACTTCTAAACTGAAAACCCTGCGGCATCCCCTCATACAGGTCCAATTCGACCGCCACGCCGGCCAGATCCAGCGCGCGATACAGGCCAAAAAACTGGCTGAGCAGTAATTCCTTTTTGCTGCCCTGGATCAGAGTTGGAGAGAAACCTTTCGAAAAATCCGCAGCGATTGACGTTGTAGGCCTGCTCAGCCTCGGCTCTTTCTCCCCTGCTGTTTCGGCGATGGATCTCTCCGTGACAAAAGAAGCGCGACTCGTTTCCGCCGTGCTCTTAGCAGGGACGAAATCGATGGAAGGGGAAATCAACACAGCTGCTGCCGGTAAACCTGGACCCAGGTTGCACAGCTCGAGAATCACGGCCACCACGAGCGCGCCACCTGACGAGTCACCCACCATCACGGTGTCTGCTGGACGATAGCCGTCGCTCAAAAGTGCCCGGAATACCGTGACCACCTGATTCCTGATCTCCTCAAATGTGGCGGGGGGCGCGAGGGCATAGTCCACAGAAATGACCCGAAGATCTGTATCATCAGCGATCAAAGCGGCCCGGCCCAGCGTCGAAGCTGCGCTGTACAAAGCGAAACCGCCGCCGTGCATATAGATTGCTACCTTGCTCCTTTCTTTCCAATTGCGCGGCCGGACGTCAAGAACGGGAACGCCTCCGAGTGAAAATCCAGCAAACGCTGGCGCGAAACGCTCCACCAACAGATCGGACCCTGGAAGAGCTTGGCACTCAAACAACTCCCGCAGCTTGCTCCAACCCGCCACGTCCTTCTCTTCCGGGAGAACTCGCGTGAGCGCAGGATCGTTCAGCTCAAACAATAGATCTTCTGCTTCTGCTGATAAAGAGTGGAGAATGTTCACCCAGGTCCCGCTATCACCTCGCACCGACATTCTTGCTTCTCCCGCCAGATCGCGCCATTTAACCTGTTTCCTTGATGCAAGACCGTCCGGCTGGCTCCAAAAATCGTGTCAACGTGTTGATGTTCCTGTCGCAAGGGTGAGGGTCCTCAACGCATGCGCTACTTTAGGAGTAGTACATCTTCACGTTGACACGGAACGTTGGTACTTCTGGGAGGACACGACCAACGACGAGGCTGACAGTAACTGTCTCCATCCGATTATGGAACTGTCAGAAACAACAGATTTGGCAGTATCAACGTTTCTGACAAGGCCGGAGAAAGCGGCTTCGCGAGGCGATCAGCCAATAGAACAATGCGACAGAACTTCTCAAGGCAACGTCGATATTTGGCCATCTAAGCCGCCACTTTGCGCCGCGCCTGTTCTGCGTAGATTTGTTTCCCTGCCTCAAGGAAAGAAGCGGCATTCAGGGTCCCAAACAGATGGATCAGTCGAGCAATTAGTCCTGTCCATCCAGTCTGGTGATTTGCTCCCAGGCCGGCTCCGTTGTCTCCGTGGAAATATTCGTAAAACAGGATGTAATCGCGCCAATAGGGATCGCTCTGAAACTTTTCCGTTCCTCCATATAACGGGCGCCGGCCGTGCTCGTTGCAGGTAAAAATGCTGGTCAGGCGATTGCTGATTTCGCAACTCACTTCAAAGAGGTTCATCAGTCTTCCCGATCCTGTTGGACACTCGACTTTGAAGGTGTCGCCGTAATACAGATAGAACTGAAGCAATGCCCGAATAAGCAGCACGTTCATCGGCATCCAGATAGGCCCGCGCCAGTTGGAGTTGCCCCCGAACATTCCCGTATTGGACTCCGCCGGAAGATAGTCCACGCGATACTCCTGGCCGGCGAAATGGAGTACATAGGGATGCTCAAGATGATAGCGTGAGAGCGCGCGAATTCCGTAGGGCGACAAGAACTCGTTCTCATCAAGCATTTTCGCTAGTATGCGGCGAAGTCGTTCGGAATTGACCAGCGCCATGATCCCACGTTGATTCACGCCAAAATGACCTGGCCCAGTAGGGTGAATGGTCGTTAGTAGCTGTGGCATGCGCCTGACACGTTCGCGGAAGAACTCGGCGGCGTTTACTACCGTCTCTCTTTGAAAGGGCTCTATCACGGTTGTAGCGCAAATCGGCAGCAGACCAACCATGGATCGGACCTTGAGCCGGGCGAAAGAGCCATCAGGCAGGCGCAGAAGATCGTAGTAGAAACCATCTTCTTCGTCCCATAGCCCCCCGTCTCCTGGCCGGTTCATCGCCGCTGCAATCCAGAGAAAATGTTCGACAAATTTAAGAGAGAATTCCTCAAATGCACGGTCACTGCCTGCCAGCTCCACTGAAATCTCAGTCATATTTTGGCAGTACAGCGCCATCCAGGCCGTGCCATCCGCCTGTTCAAGATACCCGCCTCCCGGAAGGTTTGCGCTCCGGTCAAAGATCCCAATGTTATCCAGCCCCAGAAATCCTCCTTCAAATACATTCTTCCCAAAACGGTCCTTCCGGTTCACCCACCAGGTGAAATTCAGGACAAGTTTGTGGAAGATCTTCTTCAGAAACTGAATGTCCCCCGAGCCATCCTGCCCTTTTTGCAGGTTATGCAGGAAAAGGGCGGCCCAGGCATGCACCGGCGGATTGACGTCACTGAAATTCCACTCGTAGGCCGGCATCTGCCCGTTGGGATGCAGGTAAAGTGATCCCACCATCAGTTCGAGTTGGGTCTTGGCGAAGGCGGGATCCACCAGCGACAGTGCCAGAGTATGAAATGCAAGGTCCCAGGCTGCATACCAGGGATACTCCCATTTGTCCGGCATCGAAATAATGTCGTGGTTGATCATGTGAAACCATTCTTTATTGCGGCCGCTTCGATCTTTCGAAGCTGAAGGCAGGCCCTGGCGCTCTTCCAGCCAATCGTCAACGTTGAATTCATAATACTGTTTGCTCCAAAGCATGCCGGACAAGGCTTGACGCATCACAGCAGCTTTCTCCGGCTCTATTCCAGCTGGAATGATCCTGGAATAAAATTCGTCTGCTTCGCGAATCCGGGTGCGCATCACATCATCAAAATGCTTCCCGAAAGCGCCGCTGGCCGCTGGATATGCTCGCTCGAGCTCATGGGGGGAGATTCCTGTGAGACGGAGCTGCACCACTTTGCTTCCTCCTGCCTCCACCGTGAGCTGACAATCTGCTGACACCTTGGTTCCGGTGTTGTCATGGTTAACAGCATCTTTTTTTGCGTTCACGACAAAATCATTGATCCCATCTTTGACGTAAGCGGTGGCGTTCGGTGTGCCGAACAGCCTTTGATTGTTGCTTTCGTTTTCCGTGAAGAGCAGGCGGGGTTCGCCCTCGCAGTAGAGGAACTTGTCACTCATTCGAACGTTGCAAGCCACAGCAACGCCTGCGTTCTTCACTGGGTCATGCAGTCGGATGACCGGGCGGCTGCCGCTTCTTCCCCATGACCACGTGTTGCGGAACCACAGTGTAGGCAGGACTGTGATTGAGGCATCTTCTGGTCCACGATTCCAGACAGTAATTCTGATGAGTATGTCCGCAGGCGATTCCTTTGCATACTCGACGAAAACATCAAAGTACCGATCGTCGTCGAATACTCCAGTATCAATCAGTTCGTATTCGAATTCATGGCGTGAACGCTGCCGGTTGGTGGCAACAAGATCATTGTACGGATACGCCCTCTGCGGATATTTGTACAGATACTTCATGTAAGAATGCGTCGGAGTACTGTCAAGATAGAAGTAGTATTCTTTGACGTCCTCGCCGTGATTGCCCTCAGAATTCGTCAGTCCAAAGAGCCGCTCTTTCAGGATAGGGTCCTTCCCGTTCCACAATGCCAAAGCGAAACAAAGAATTTGATGGTCGTCAGAGATGCCTGCAAGACCGTCCTCGCCCCAGCGATAGGCCCGAGAGCGGGCTTGGTCGTGGGTCAGATATTCCCAGGCATCTCCGGTTGCACTGTAATCTTCGCGAACCGTGCCCCACTGACGCTCACTAAGATAGGGCCCCCATTGTTGCCAGTCTGACTCTGAACTCCGGGTATGCTGTAAGCGAACCTGTTCTTCGTTTTTCATGCCTTTGCCTCTCTTCACGCACTGATTGGTTCCCGGTCGCATAGTTGATCCGATCTCCCGGGTGCACTTAGAGCAGATTTATTTCTAATTGGCCGTTTGCCATGCGCGCACTCCCGCCACGCTTCGTCAAACAGCCGCTTGCAATCGTTTCTTCGCACCTGTAAGACTGAGGCTGTTTCGGTACTGCAAGCTCAAGGTGGAGTAGGTTTATTTTCGATCAGCAACGGCCCCCGTATTGCCTCCGTTGGCGGTGGCACTTCGCCCTTGACTTTTCTCTCCTCCGTGATCACGTTCTCCGGCGTCGTGACAATCTTCGTGGCAGAGAGGTTCATTCCTTTCCTCAAACCCCACGCATCAACCTCCTGGCCGTCGACGGTGAACTTTTGGCCTTTGGGAATGTCGAATTGCTGGTTGGTTCCGTCTTCCAGAGTCAGAATCAGGGAAGTGGGTGGTATCACCTGCCAGACCTTCCCGGTAACTGTCTTTATCGTAGTCACTGTTTGCGGTGTGTTGGTAGTGATGATGGTCCGCTCCAGCTTCATGCCCGGCTTGAGATCGTGAACTGAAAGCTGTTGTCCATTCACTGCTACGCTGGAGCTATCCGGAACATCAGGAAAATTTCGTATCTGGCCATCTTCCATCTTCACTACCAGATCGTTGCCAGAGACGTAGACTACTTCTCCTCGATCCACTTTTGTCTCTATGGTTGGTTGGCCCTGGGATGTGGCCGTTTCAGTCTTAACCTGGGCCGTCATCCACGCTGAAAGGAACAGGCATGCAAGGCCCGTTGCCAGAAGATAATCAAGCTTTGATAGTTTCATTTTGGTGCACTCCTGATCTTTGACTAAGGGCTCACGCGGCCGCTTTTTCAGGCTTTTTGGCCCGCTTCGCGGCCTCGAATGCGTCCCGATAACTGCGCGCGACAGATCGCACTCCACGTCCGATATCTTCGTACACTTCATCGGGGAGGTTGGCCAGGGACACGCGCAACGACCAGTCTGGCGCCTCAAAACCGCCTCCGTTCAACAGAACGATTCCATGATCTTCCGCCAGACGGAAGGCGAGATCGAGCGGGTGAACGTTTTTCTTGAGGTACTCAACGGCCTCCTCGCCCACGTTCTTGCGCGCCCAAAATTCAAAGTCGATCAAGCCGTAATAGGCGTCGTACAGCGGGTTTGGAGGCACTTCGAGGCCCAGGCCTTCCACGATTGCTCTGAACCTCCGGTGCAGTATCTCCATGCATGCCTTCTGATAGTCCTTCGCGGTGTCCATCAACTCGGCCAGAGAAAACATGCTCATCATCACCTGCTGAGGGAGTGAGAGTCCTGCTGTGTGGTTCAGTGCCACGTCCCGGCTATCTGCGACGATTCGATCAATGAATTTGATCTTGCGCGGTTCGAGTGTCAGCGCGCCGTAGCGCTTGTCCAGTGCTTTCAGATCGGCATCGGGGAGCTTGGCGATCTTTCTGTCGAAAATATTGTCTTCATGAATTGCGATTACTCCGAGCCGCCAGCCTGTTGCGCCGAGATATTTCGAATAGGAGTAGACTCCAATCGTATTCTCCGGTAATTCGCCGAGCAGGGAGCGGAAGTCGTGAACAAAGGTTCCGTACACATCGTCCGTGAGGAGCATGAGGTCAGGACGCTTTGTTTTCACCAAAGTCGCGAGCCTGGCAATCACATCCTTGCTCAGTGCGGCGCCGGTTGGATTTCCGGGATTGACGACAAAGAATGCCTTGACCTTGGGATCCTCCAGCTTCTTAAGCTCTGCGTCTGTAAACTGGAAACGGTTTTCCTGCGGCGCGCGGATGTTTACCACGTTCAACGCGAAATCCTCCAGGTGTGGCATCTCTATGTAGGGCGTGAAGATTGGCGCGCCCAGAGCGATCGTATCTCCGGCATGCAGCAGGCGATTCGCTTTGAGTGACTTGAAGATGTAACACATTGCTGCCGTTCCGCCTTCGACTGCATAAAGATCGAACTTGCCTGCTGGGTGCGGACTTCCGCACATTGACCACATGAGGTACTCGTGAACAATTCGCTCGTTGTGCACCAGCATGCGGTCGGGAACGGGATAGTTGTCGCCGATAATCGAATCTACGAGTTCGTGGACAAAGGCGTCCGCCTCAAAACCGAACCGCTTTACCGCAAACGGCACCATTGATACGAGGAAGGCTGCACCCGGCATGTCCCTATGTTTGGACAGCCATGCCTCAAGTCGGCCAGCGATGCCCTGTGCCTGCGGCATTCCACCCAGACCAGCGGGATGCTCCATCACCCGCTTACTTTCGGTAATGGCAAACTGACCGAGCAGGAAGTAGCCTTCTCGCGGAGTGGTGGCGATCCAGTTGGGATTGCCACGGCCGGCGTTGAGGAACGCCGCCTGCGTGGTTCGTGAGGTCTTGCGAGCCAGTTTGATGAGTTCATCCTTGATTTCGAACGGGCTCAGCGTCTCAAAATCTTGTAGCTTTATAAGGTCCATGGCGGTTTCCTTTCAAAAATCAGCGTGACATCAGAATGATGAGGACCATTCCCCAGATAGTCAGTAACGTGTTGCCAACGGCATAAGTCACGGTATATCCGAGGGCTGGAATCTGGCTTCCGGCCCGGTCACAGACCAGGCCAAGCGAAGCGGTTGTAGTGCGGGCGCCGGAGAGAATGCCAAGCAAGAGCGCATCGTGGAAACGAAAGAGGTATTTGCCAATGTACATACCCACAATCAGAGGGATTGTCGTGGCCACGGCCCCCCACAGAAACAGGCTGATGCCCTGGGTTTTCAGGCCGTTCACGAAACCCGGGCCGGCCGAGATCCCGACTATCGCGATGAAAATGTTGAGACCCACCGAGTTCATGAACCAGACCGTCGATGTGGGAATGCGGCCGAACTTCGGACGCACGGAACGTAACCACCCACAAACAAGTCCCGATATGAGCGCGCCGCCCGCGGTTGAGAGCGTCAGTGGCACACCTGCTACCTTCCAAACTAACGAACCGATCAGCCCACCCACGGCGATTCCGGTCCCGATGAACGCAACGTCAGCGACATCGGTAGGGCGGTCCAGAGCACCCAGCGTCTTCGCGGCGGCGGTGGTGTCCGCGGTGCGGCCCACGATGGTAACAATGTCGCCGCGGTAGATCTTCGTATTTGGCAGAATAGGAATGGAGGTAGCCACGGCGCCGCGCGTGATCTTGCGGAGAAAAATTCCACGGGCGACCGGACGCTCAGCAAGTTCAGCAAGCGTCTTCCCATCCACTTCTTTGTTGGTCACGTAAACGTCAACGCCCTCTACTGGAACACTCAACAGTTCAGGATCGTCGACCTCAATGCCACCGCCGTCTCCAACGTTGGCCAGTGCACTGGAACCCGAGACGGCTTGCAACCTCATTCGTTCGCCAATAATGCTTACCAGCGCTTCCCGCGAACCCGCAACCGCCACGATGTCACCCTCTTGCAATACCGTGTCAGCACTGGCTTCTTGAATCACCCCCTTACGACGTATGCGCAGGACAAAAACACGGGCATTCGGAACCAGCGCCTCGGCCTCAATGGCCCTGAGGCCAACCACCCTGCCTGCGGGCTGCACACGGAATGCACGCATTTCCCATCGGTGCCAGGCGGAACCCGCTCCACCAAGCTCCTTTTTGCCACCGCCGAATTTCTCCTCGTACTCCTTGACTGCAGCCGGAAG
>Ga0126384_10001708_pt1 | contig 13115 bp, 14 predicted proteins | sample PanSoiMetPlot_36_FD_92543 | JGI IMG/M metagenome (GOLD analysis project Ga0126384, IMG submission 92543) | Tropical forest soil microbial communities from Panama - MetaG Plot_36 | ecosystem: Environmental > Terrestrial > Soil > Tropical forest > Bulk soil | place: Panama | collected 2016-02-17 | reverse complement strand
TCTTTTACTGCTTGAGCATTTCGCTATTCCAAACAAAGTCCGCGAATGAACACCGTTATCAACCTAAAGCCCAGCGAGAATGAAGAACGAAGTTTGCGGAATCCGGAAGAATTTCGAATTTCGGAATTGTTTATTTCGAAATTGATTCTGGTTACCAGCTCTGATTCCAGATTCATCGTCGCGAAATGAAAATTCGCAATCCGAAATCCGAAATTCAAAATTCTTTAGCTCGTATACTTGACGGTTTCTCTTCCCTGTTCGAGCATTTCTCGATTCCAGACAAAGCCCGCACGCGAGTAAGTTGCTAACTCGAAGTCCTGCGTCAACTCAAGACACGAAGTCGGACAGGCTTCCTGACAAAGAGCGCAGAACATACATCGCGAGGTGTCGAAAATAAACTCGTCCAGAACTTTCTTGCGGCGTGGCTTGCCGGCCACCACAACTTCCACATCCATCGCTAGCACGTCGATACAATCCTCGGGACAAGCGAGCGCGCATAGGTTACAGGCGATGCAAAGAGTCTCGTGCGTTTCCGGATCCATGTTCAGGCGCGGCGCCCCGTGAAAGCGTGGGGCTACGTCAGGTCGCACTTTCGGATATTGCTCGGTGTAGATGCCCTTCCCCGCAACTGCGTCTTTATCCACCATCGCGCCAATGTTGTATTTCAGCGTCAGACCGAGACCCTTGACGAGGTCTATCAGGAAAAAGCGTTTGAGCTTTTGCATCAAGCTCGGTTTCGGGACTTTTACAAGGGACATAATTTCACCTCTCAGGCTTCGGTCGGAGCCGTCTCCTTTGTCGACGCAACAGCGGGAGTGCCTGACGGCAAATTCACCAGACGAATATTGCGGCGCTGGCTCTTTAAATTGAAATCGCGCGAGCGTCCATTGACAAGCGAAAGGAACCCGCCGGTTATAAACAAGCCGATGATTCCCAGTCCGATCATAATCAACTTGCCCGTCGCCGTCAGGTTGAGGCCCTGCGACATCGATTCAATCGTCCTGAGACTTCCCCAGCCGTCAAGAGCTTGCACTACAAAGACACTGAAGCCCGTAAACACAATATTGATCAGCGCAGCCGGTATCAGCCACTTCCAACCGATGTCCATTAATTGATCGTAACGAAAACGTGGCAGCGTCCAGCGCAGCCAGAAATAGAGATACAGGATGACCGCCATCTTTGTGACAAAGATGAGAGCGCTGACCAGAACATACAGATTGTGAAAGCCACCGGTTTCCAGCTTATGCACAAACGGAAAATACCAACCGCCTAAATACAGCGTCGTAGCTACGGCCGAGACGACCACCATTGCAGCATATTCAGCCATGAAGAACAGCGACCAGCGAAATCCTGAATACTCGGTGTGAAATCCAGCAACGAGTTCAGACTCCGCCTCGGGTAAATCGAACGGGGCGCGATTGTTCTCTGCAATGCCGCTAATGAGAAAGATAAGAAAGCCGGCCGGCTGGTAAACAAGGTACCAGACAGCATCGGATGCTTGAGCCGCAACGATTCCTGAAAGCGACAGCGTGCGAGCAAACATCAATCCGCCGATGAGCGCCAAACCCATCGACACTTCGTAAGAAACCATCTGGGCGCTCGAGCGCAAGCCGCCAAGCAGAGCGTACTTGGAATTCGACGACCAGCCCGCCAGAATCAAGGCCAGCACACCAACGCTGGAAACAGCAATCACAAACAGCAAGCCGATGTTGACATCGGTAATCACTGCCCAATCAGGTCCAAAAGGCACCACTGAAAAGACAATGAACGCCGCGACGACTGCGATGTAGGGCGCAAAGAAGAAAATCCAACGATCCGCATCCTCCGGAATGAAATCTTCTTTTGTGAGCAGCTTCAGGCCATCTGCGATGGGCTGCAACAGGCCCCACGGCCCCACTCGCATTGGACCAAGTCTGGCCTGCATGAAAGCTGAAATCTTGCGCTCAAGATATGTTGCGTAAGCAACCCACAGAGTTACCACCAGCACCACGATCGAGATTTGAATGAGAGGCCAGACTACTGAGTTAACAGCGTCATGACTGAGACCAAGCTTTAGCAACAGATCTCCGATGAAGTTAACGGGAGACAACAGCAGTGAAAAGAAGCTAATTGACATTCGCTTTACCTGTCGATCTCACCCAAAACAATATCCAGCGTACCGATTATGGCTACGACATCGGCCACCAGATGTCCGATGCACATCTGACGGAGCGCTTGCAGATTGATTAAGGAAGGCGGCCGAACGCGCACGCGGTAAGGATGTGCCGATCCGTCGGAGACTAGATAACATCCAATCTCGCCCTTTGGACCCTCAATCGAGTGGTAGTAATCACCTGCCGGCGGCTTAATCACTTTCGGCAGCTTGGCGCTCACCGGACCCTCCGGCAATTTATCAACCGCTTGTTGAATGATTCGACGGGATTGACGCATCTCTTCCAGGCGAACCAGATACCTGTCAAACGTATCGCCATTCTCACCGAGTGGAACATCAAAATCCATATCCGCATACGCCGCGTACGGTCGTGCCTTACGCACATCCCACGCTACACCGGAACCGCGCAGCGCCGGTCCTGACAATCCGATGGCAATCGCATCTTGTGCTGAGATGACCCCAATGCCGACCGTTCGGCTTAGCCAAATGCGATTCTCGGAAAGGACCGTTTCGTATTCGTCAAGACGCCGCGGAAAGTTGCTTACGAAGCGACGGACATCTGCTTCAAAGTCGTCGTACGCATCATTCGGCAGACCACCGATGCGCCATGCATGACACGTAAGACGAGCACCAAACTGACGCTCGAAGATCTTGAGAATCTCCTCGCGTTCCCGCAGAGCCCAGAGCAACACCGTTACGGCGCCAATATCCAACGCGTGCGTTGCAAGCCAGAGCAGGTGAGATGCAATGCGATTCAGTTCAGTAAGAATCGTGCGAAGGTAATGAGCACGTGGCGGAACATCGAGTCCCATCACCTGCTCAACTGTCTCAACCCAGACGAGGCCGTTCGACACGGCGGCTATGTAGTCCAAACGATCCCAGTAGGGAGCAATCATCGGGTATTGCCGGTTTTCCGCAATCTTCTCCATTCCACGATGGAGATAACCGATGTCGCAATCCAAGTCGATAACGGTCTCGCCATCCAACCTTAGGATCACACGCAAGACACCGTGCGTCGACGGATGCTGCGGCCCCATGTTGAGCACCATCTCGGGGCTATCGAGCAGCGTCTCTTTTGTGGTGGCGATCTCTACTTGATGCATATGTGAATCAAGCTGCGGGAACGGTAGCTTCAGCTGGCCGGTAACAGCCGGTCACGCTCCAAGGCTCAAGGACAAGGCCAATCTCGGCGACCTCTCCTGCTGACTTTCTTTTGACGAGATTAAGAATAATCGCGTTCGCAGCGCTGGCTTTGTTCCAGACGTTGCGTGGCGTCATCGTCTCCATCAGCACAAACCCAGCCACCTTCGCCGCATCCGGCGTGTCGAATACCTTAGCATCGTACTGGGCAGCAATTTCTTTAGGCGTCAACGTTATCGGTTCTCTCTAAAGTTCTTCCCTTTGGTCTTTGATCTTTGATCTTTGGTCTTTGATGTCTATTCAGCGTTTAGGGTCAGACTCAATTAGGTCATCACATCAAAGATCAAAGACCAAAGATCAAAAACTAAAACGATTAATCAGGAATCAACCACTCACCTTTACTTATCCTTCGGCATCACTTCTTTGTCGCCCTGAAAGATTTCGCGCATCATTCTCTCCTGCGGAACCGAAAGCAATTCGAGACCATAAGTCCGTCTTTGCTCCAGTTGCTCGCGCTCAACATCCGTCATCTCTGGAAGATGCTCCGCAGTCCAGTCGTTCTCAACAAACTCCAGCGGATAGTCCTTCCTGAGTGGGTGCCCTGTCCAATCCGGGGGCAGGAGCAGCCGGCGAAGATCCGGATGATTCAGGAATCTGATGCCAAACAGATCGTATACCTCACGCTCCATCCAGTTAGCTGCAGGCCAAACTCCAGTGACACTATCAACGCCTTGATCAGCATCGACAGCTACCTTCAGCCGCACACGAACGTTCGCTTCAATTGAATAGAGATTATAAACGACGTCGAACGCTGCTTCAGGATGTTGCGGAAAGTGAACACAGGTGACATCGCTAAGATAATTAAACGGAGTTTCGGCGTCAGTGCGCAATTGCTCGCAAGCCTTTACGATCTGCGCCCGGTCAATGCGAATAGAAAGTTGGCCGAGGAACTCGACTGCTTCAAGCACTCCACCATCGAGCGTCGCCTTAAGCTTGGTAACGAGAGGATGGGCGGAAGCGTCAACAGGCTTTGGCCCTTCTTCTTTTTTCTTGACAGGAGCTTTTGGCGCCGCAGGTGCACCGGCTGCAGCTGCCTCTTTAGCCGCTGCAACGCGCGCTTTCGCGTCTTCAACCTTGGAATTCTTCTCGCTGTCAGCAGTTGTCCGTCCCGGACTTCCTTCTTCAGCGGATTGTTCAGACACGTCGGCAGGCTTAGACGCATCCGTATCGGGCTGCCTGGTGTCTTCGGCCATGCTGTTCGCTTAATTGCCCTGCACAGGTTCAATTTAGCTTGCGCGAGCGTTCGCGCACCTGCGCGTGGTGTAAAGTTATTAAATATGAAGGGCAAGTCGATTTAAACATGCGATTTTAGTCGCTGTCAACAAACTTTGTCTCGCGCTCAAGTCTCAGTGCGGCTTGACGATACAAGCTCGCACCCATATCATGAGATGTTTCGAAACGGCTGTTTGTAATCAGTTAAGGGAAGATTCGGAAGATTAGGAAATAAAAATAATGAAACCAGGAATTCACCCGGAATATCACGAGATCACTGTCACCTGCGCGTGCGGCGAGAGCTTCGGCACGCGCTCGACCCGTAAAGAAGACCTGCATATTGAAATTTGTTCAGCCTGCCACCCGTTTTTCACCGGCAAACAGAAGCTGGTAGACACGGCCGGCCGCGTTGATCGTTTCAACAAACGGTACGGTAAGAAGACCGAGGCAGCCCCAGCGCAATAAGCCTCAACTAATTGGCATGATTTTAAATAGCCAACACTAGCAAGACTTTTATCTGAACGCCGGCGTCCTGGCCGTCGGTCGTTAATGGTGTAGCCAATTGTGCGCCGACGACCGAAAGCCAACGTCGGCGTTGTTGTATCGGGACGAGCGAACCAATTCCGGCAGCAAGAATGGCGACCAAGTAAAGAGGAAATTCGGTGAGTACAAACGAAAAAGATCTTATCGTCGGCGGCCAAGCCGTAATTGAAGGCGTCATGATGCGCACGCCGAACGCTTACGCGATCGCTGTGCGCAGAGCGGACGGTAGCATTGCCAACACAGCAGCACGCCTGCCGAAGTGGAGTGATAAGTACCCACTGTTAAAGCTTCCGGTTCTGCGCGGAAGTGCCGTGCTTTTGCAGTCGATGGGACTGGGAATCAAAGCTTTGAATTATTCCGCTAACGTTGCTTACGGTGATGCTGAGGCCACTGCAGAATCCGTACAGCAAGTAGCGCTGCGGCCGGCCGTCATTGAGGGAGAAGGTGATTTCGCTGGTCTAACCGGAGCTGTTCCTGGACTCTTTCCCGTGCCGACCCAGCCTAAGCCTCGAGACGAAATGAAGCAGGGTGGTACCTTTGCGGCGGCGGGCTCAATTGCCTTTGCTCTATTGTTCAATGTGCTGCTATTTGTTGCGGCTCCGCTGCTTCTAACCAACGCACTGTTCATCGCGACTGGCTGGGCTACACCGCCCGCAGTGGAGCAAACAGCCACTGCGCAGAGCAACGAAGCCGCAAGCGCCAACTCAAACAGCGAAGCAAAAAGAGCTGAGAATGAAGGGTGGTATCCGCACGTATTGCGGCGCGCATGGCAGAGCACGCGCGGTTATTTCCATCCCGTGCGACCGTCGATCGGCTTCAACTTGATGGATGGACTGATTCGTATGACCTTCTTTCTGATCATGATTTTCAGTTTTTCGCTGGTGAAAGACATCAAGCGAGTCTTTCAATATCACGGCGCCGAACACAAAACTGTTTTCACCTGGGAAGCCGGACTGCCGCTCACTGTCAAGAATGCGCGACCGCAGCCGAGGCAACACCCGCGCTGTGGTACGAGTTTTTTGATGATCGTAATGCTCGTTTCGATCCTGCTGTTCTCTCTGATCAAGTTCGACTCGCTGATTTATAACTTCCTGGTCCGGCTGGCTCTGGTTCCAGTGGTTGCAGGAATTTCGTACGAGATAATTCGGTTGTCCGCAAGAAAGGAAACGGGCGCGCTGTTCAAAATAATGACGCTGCCGGGAGTCTGGCTACAGAACATCACGACGCAGGAGCCTGATGACTCGCAACTCGAGGTCGCATTGGAAGCGCTGAAGGAATCGCTCAAGCTCGAGCCACAACCCGAAGAGGCCGCGCTCGCGCCGCTGTCTTAGAGTCCGACAAGCGTTAGCTTGTCGACCGCGCGAAGAAGCCTCAACTTAAGTCATTAATCAGTCAACGACAAACTGAAGTTTGTCGGACATTAAAGCAATGTTGGAAAAACTCGAACACATCGAAGCGCGTTACGAAGAACTTACGCAGGAGCTCTCTTCGCCTGAGCTCATCGCTAACCCGTCTGCTTACGCGAAAGCTGCAAAGCAGCTGCGAACGCTCGGCGAGATGGTCGAAAAGTATCGTCTGGTGAAATCGCTGAAAGAAGAGATGACGGGTGCTCGCGAACTGCTTGATAGCGCTGATGACGATGAGATGCGCGAAATGGCGCGCGCTGAAGTCAGCTCGCTCGAAGAGAGAATCAAAACTACTGAGAATGAATTAAGACGCCTGCTGATTCCCTCTGATCCGAACGATGAAAAGAACGTCATCATGGAAATTCGCGCGGGCACAGGCGGCGACGAAGCCTCACTCTTTGCCAACGAAATGCTACGGCTCTATTCGCGCTACGCTGAAAAGCAGGGCTGGCGCTTTGAAATTCTCGACGTTTCGGAATCAGGTATCGGCGGCATCAAGGAAGCTGTGGCTCTGATCGAAGGCGACAAGGTTTATTCAAAGCTCAAGTACGAATCAGGCGTTCACCGCGTGCAGCGCGTTCCCCAGACTGAAGCGAGCGGTCGCATCCACACTTCAGCGATTACGGTGGCGGTCTTGCCCGAGGCTGAAGAGGTTGATGTGAAAATCGATCCAAAGGACCTGCGCATTGATACCTTCTGTTCGTCCGGGCCTGGTGGGCAGTCAGTGAATACGACTTATTCCGCCGTGCGCATCACACATCTGCCTACGAACGTGGTCGTTTCGATGCAGGATGAAAAGTCGCAGATCAAGAATCGCGAGAAGGCGATGCGTGTGCTGCGAGCTCGACTGCAGGAAATCGAAGAGCAAAAGCAGCACGAAGCTTTGGCGAGTGAACGCCGTTCGATGGTGGGCTCGGGTGACCGTTCAGAGAAGATTCGCACTTACAACTTCAAGGAAAATCGCGTCACCGACCATCGCATCGGTTTGACCATTCACCAACTCGATCTGGTGATGGAAGGCAACATCGACGAGATTATCCAGGCTCTGGCCACCCACTACGAAGCCGAAAAACTCAAAGGCGAACCCGTCGCCGCCTAAGGAACGAAAAAAATGATTAGCCGCGGATGAACGCGGAAAGGCGCGGATCTGAAGAAAAGAAAATCGCCACAGCGCTTTTAACTGTTCTTGTTTTTCTTTCTGTTCAGATCCGCGGCTATCCGCGTTTATCCGCGGCTAATTCTGCTCCGGCTTGAGTGCGTTCGGTGCGGGCAATGTGTTATCTCAATCTGGCCCGCTCGGCTTCGGTCCAGGTGCACAAGGCTTTCACATCCTCCGCTGATGGTTTCGAGCCCGCGTGCAACGGCGTGTACGAACTGAGCGGCATCGATCCATCCTTCGCCAGGTCGCACATTGCCTGTAAACGCTTTTCCTGCCGGTGCTGATCGTACTTACCCCATTCAGAAAAGTTCATATCCTGGCGTCCCTGATCGACGTGATTGGTTATGAACCACGACACCGGCGCAACGTTTGTATACCAGGGCCATACCGTCTTATTCGAATGACAATCGGCACAGCATCGGTTGAGGATTTGATGAACCTGTGGCGGCATCTGCGTGCGCACGAAAATGGTCTGCGATTCATCGACTGTGGGATTAGTGCGGGCCGGCCGCTTGAATTGAATTGCGATAAAAAGGCAGCCAACAACGATAAGGAACCACTTCACGAGTTTCATGCCTATTCATTCTCCCGAAATTGGCTCGTATTCCCTTCTACTTCTTGCCTTCCATTTCGTGGATCTTACCCGTACCGCTGGTCCAAACCTTCTTCAAAGCTTTCATCGTCGGAGAAGAGTAGTTGCTCCAACTTAACTCGAGTTTTTCTTTCCAGGAGTCGAGCGCATCCGGCTTGAGCGCCATCACATCAGCGCGTGTCACCGTGTCAGGTGGGGGCACCAATTCGACCATACGTTCATAGATTCGAGCACGGTCGGCAGCATCAACCCTCGCCAGCAAGTGCCACAATGTTAACGTGTCCCGCACTCGCGCATTGACAAGCAGCAAATCCAAACTTTGATTCTTCTCAGGTCCGAAATCGATGTTCTGTAGCGCCGCTCGAAAACTATCAGAAGCATCTTCAAAGTACGGTGTGCCTGGACCAATCCCGGGCCGTGTCGCGCAAGCCGCACCGGCAGGCACCATCGATTCACGATCACGGAGTTGCAGCGCCACCCACCCTGAAGTCACGCGCAGCAAACTGGCGCCATATTCGTCGACTTCGAGTGTGTACGCGCAACCTAAATCCGCAGCCACCGCGGATGGAGTATCAACGTAGAAAAGCTTCGGTGGCGCCCAAATTCTCGCGCTAAGTCGCCCGTGCTGAAGCTCCAGTCGATGTTCGGTGGGCTTTGTCTCCACCAAACGCACTCGGGTGTTCGGATCGATTTCGACATGTCCGATGCTGCTCACCGCGATTTCGGCGCGAGAGCGGCTATCCGTCTCGAGCCATTGACCCAGACCCAATCTGCCCTTTTGCTTGATACCTCGGGCTCCGATTTGAGGAGAGCCATCGATACTGACCACCTCCCAAAAAGGATGCGTCTCCCGAAGATAAAGCCAAAACATCCCAAGGCTAACCAGCACAATTAAAATGGAGCTTGCGAGGAGAAACTTCGGACGCAGGAATAAACGCAAAGATGATGGACCAGCCTTGGTGTTGAGCACTCGAGCTGATGCGGACCGGCCCTGCAGGTCATTCCAAAGCTTGGCGGGCGCCTGAACGCGAGGTATTTGCTGCGCCAATATCACACCAAGCTTTATCTGCTCATACTCATTGCGGCAGGAGTTACAACCTATCAAATGTTCCGACACTCGCTTTGTTTCAGCGGTGGACAATTCACCCTGACAATAGGCTGATAGCTGCTTGTAAACATGCCTGGAAAACATTTGAATTCTCCGAACCCTACTCAAGTAGCTCTCCTTTTAAATGACCGAGACGTTTGGCCAACGCTTTATGCCCGCGGTTTAGTCGCGAAGCAACCGTGCCTTTCGAACAATCCATCACGGTCGCGATCTCTTCATACGAAAGCCCTTCCAGATATTTCAGAAGGATTGGTATGCGGAACTTTGGCTTCAACTCGTTGATAGCGTCCCTGACGGAATTACCAATCTCGAGACGTGCATATCTTTTTTCTTGCGGGTTGCGATCTACCGTTCTGCTCGAAGGCATAGATTCTCCAATCGGGAGAAAGCGACGCCGACGGCGATGCTCGTCTGTGCAGGCATTAATGACCATTCGGTAAAGCCATGTTGTGAACTCAGCATCGCCTCTGAACTGTGTGATCGACGTCATCAATTTCAAGAAGATCTGTTGGGTGACATCGGCCGCAGCGGCATGGTCACCACCGAGAGAGTAAACCGCGATGGAGAAAACCCGGTCCTTGTAAGTCTCAAAGAGCAACCTGAAAGACTCGCGGTCGCCGCGCTGGCAAGCCACGATTAAATCGCTGTCAATTGTCGGCTGCTCCATTACGGCCCGCTGCTCCATCTGTGCCTCCAACGATCGAACAACGATTATTTGACGGAGGAGACTGAGAGATTCTTCCGCAAACTAACAGGTTGCATTTCAAAAAGAAAAACCGCCCTGTCCGGCAATGGCCTAAACCATTAACGGACAAGGCGGCGTTGTCTTCAATCCTGACCTTCGGTTTTAGCGCTTCAGATCTAGCGCGTAACCGTGATCAGCATCTCGGTGCCATTCTCCAACTTCAGTTCTTTGCTGCCTTGTATGGCAAGCGAGCCCGCGCCACCTGCACCACCAACGAGGAGGCCAATTGCTGCTCCCTTGCCACCGCCGGCGATACCTCCGATGATGGCTCCCGCAGCCGCTCCGATACCGCCGCGCTTGACGGCCTGCTTGGTACGGCTGCCCGATTCGACACCACCTTCATTGTCGGCCCGGCCGTTATCCTCACCATATACTCTCGAGACATAGCCATGCAGCGTCCCCGTACGTCCGTCGGGCATAACTATGCGACTGAAATCAAGATTCATTGAGGTCCGGCCTTTTATCTTGCCCGACTTCTCAATTGAACTGATGTAACCATGGACAGTCGCTTCATTGTATTTGACGGGATCGATCACTGTGACCGTGAATTTATCTCCGACTCGAGCTGTTTTGCTGGATATCGTGTCGTTCAAGCGCACCTTGAGATTCGTGCCTGCCGGAACGCTCACCGTGGTGGGCGTGGGGACGGGCTTCGGAACCGTTGTTCGCCGCGCGGTTCGGCGTCGATGCGTTGTGGTCCTCTTCTTCTTTGCCGCCGAGTTGGTGTTGCCGCCTAGCTGTGTGTTCTCCTGAGCTCGGACAACAAGAGAAAGCGAAAACAACGCCGTCATCGCGATCACAGCCAACACTAATCTTCGTTCATAAAATAGTCTCATCAGTATTCTCTCCTCCCGAAATTCAGTATCCAGTGAAATACCTTCGTCCGTTACAGAAACCACCCCTGAAGTTACGGTTCTGCTGTTTTGCTGGCCCACATGCTGGGATCAGGAGGCGGTGGCAACAGGACTGGTTTGAGGGCTTCCAAATGACGCCTGAGCTTGGTCGACAGGTACAAGGCAACGGAGAAAAGCCATGCCAATGCAATCGCTGTATCAAAGAATCGAAATAAGATTCCGAGCAACAAAAGGAGGCCAATTACGTTGCCCGAAACCATCTTCACCCGGCCGCGAGTATTAAGGTAGTCGGACATTTGACCACTCCATTTGAATACCCAAACCAGGTTATAGAAAGGGATAAAGTGCCTTCCCACAGCTTCAGACGGAGTAATCGGGTAACGATGTCTGGAGAGCTCTCCCAGAATCTTATGGAACCGATGGATACAGAATAGCCAATAGATCCAACCTACGAGGGAAATGAAGAGCATTACCAGGTTAAGGGAGTCATTGAGTTCCAGAACTTCTTCGAGGACTTCGCAAACGAGGAATGTGAACGCGAAGATGTATCCGAACCAAACCCATGGCGGCGAGCTTCTGGCAGGCTGTTCCGCAAATACCTCTGCGGGCGATTCAAATAGACTGAGAGTATCCATCAATTCCAGTTACCCTGACCTTGATTTGCGAATGCTTGCGAAGGAGAGAATTCGGGTTGACGTTGAATTCAAGCTGCCGGTGACATTGACAGTCTGAATTTCTTAACGTCCGACGGCCGGCTGAGCACGTTCATGGAGCCCTGAACTAACCGGCGTTTACTAATTCATCTGACTTGGCTCCAGCCGTGGAGGCTAGTGCGAGGTCTTCATCGCCCTCGAATGATCGATGGCGCCGCACGGTGCCATCAGATTCGAAGATGTATGCCGAGGGTGCCTCGCGCATGATGATGTCTTGCAGGCGCATCAGTCCGTAGAGCAGCGCCTCAGGACGCGGAGGACAACCAGGAATGTAGACGTCGACCGGAATGCATCGGTCTACGCCCTGCATTGTCGAGTAGGAATCAAAAGGACCACCGGTCGAAGCGCAAGCGCCCATTGCTATCGCCCACTTTGGCTCGGGCATTTGATCATAAACACGCCGCACCACCGGTCCCATCTTTAGGGTCACAGTGCCGGCGATGATGATCAGGTCGCTTTGACGAGGGCTCGGTCGAAACACACCGGCGCCGAAACGATCGATGTCAAAGCGGCCGGCCCCGGTGGCAATCATCTCGATGGCGCAGCAGGCCAGGCCGAAAGTCATCGGCCACAGCGCCGACTTGCGTGCCCAGTTGACGACAGGCGCAGCTACATCCAGAGCTTTCGCAGCCACACCACGACGCACCGAATTCATGATCGAATCGACCGTCGTCAGTACAAATCCCTCTTCATGCTCAGCCATAAGAAAATTTCGAATTTCGGATTGCGAATTTCGAATTTGATTTTTGCGAACTATCTATTCAAAACGTCTCTCGAATTTCTGGGATATTGTGCTACACAAAATCCGAAATCCGAATTTCGAATTTCGAAATTCTTCACGCCCATTCCAGGGCGCCTTTGCGCCAGGCGTAGTAATAACCAACTATCAGGATGCCGATAAAGACGAACATTTCCAGCAAGGCGAACTTAGTGAACGAAAAATCGTCACCCATAAAAATAATCGCCCACGGCAATAGAAAAATCGTTTCGACATCAAAAATCAAAAACAGCATCGCGACGATGTAGTACCGCACCGTGAAACGATCGTGCGCTTCAGTCTGAGGGTCGATGCCGCACTCGTACGGCCGCATCTTTGTCTTTTCGTATTTTATCGGGCGGAGAAATCGACCCAGGATGATTGGTAGGACGGGAAAGATGATCGCTACCACGAAGAAGATCATCACCGGCCAGTAAGCCGCAATTGGACCTCCGACGGTGGGCGTTGTCGTCGTAACCTGTAGCAGCATAGCTTAAAATGACGGGAGACTTGTTCGAGCTCTCGAACCAACAAAATATTAAGCGGCGCTTAAGAGTTATGTCAACGAAGAGTTTCGGTTTGACCTTTGCGACTTTGCTTCTTTGCGGCTTTGCGTGAGTCCCTTCCAGCCCGCAATGGATACTCTCACGCAAAGCCGCAAAGAAGCAAAGTCG
>Ga0126384_10001706_pt1 | contig 13120 bp, 8 predicted proteins | sample PanSoiMetPlot_36_FD_92543 | JGI IMG/M metagenome (GOLD analysis project Ga0126384, IMG submission 92543) | Tropical forest soil microbial communities from Panama - MetaG Plot_36 | ecosystem: Environmental > Terrestrial > Soil > Tropical forest > Bulk soil | place: Panama | collected 2016-02-17 | reverse complement strand
GCTTTGACGTGGCTTCGCCCGATCCGAGCGGCGTGCTCGGCGGCGTGCAAGCCGGTTATAACTATCAGGTGGCGCCCAATTGGCTGATCGGCATAGAGGGCGAGCTTGGCTGGACCTCGGCGAGCGGCTCGAGCTTAGACTTCCACAGCGATCACAAGTGGTACGACACGCTGGACGCCCGGCTGGGCTACACGATGGGCAGCTGGCTGCTCTACGCAAAGGGCGGCGCTGCATGGATGAAAGCGGATTATTCGGTGCCAGACATATCCGTCAACGTCACGCGGAGCGGCTGGAACATTGGCGGGGGCGCGGAGTTTATGTTTGCCCCGCAGTGGTCGGCCAAGGCCGAGTATAGTTTTCTCGACTTCGGCAAGGATAACGTCCCGGTCTTGGGAGACAGCGTCGACACTCGCGTGCACGAGTTCAAGTTCGGCGTGAACTATCATTTCGCGCCGGGCACCCTATTCGGACGTTGGTGAGCTGGGGGCTCACGCTGAGGGCAAAGGGCCGGCAATCCAGCCGGCCCTTTCGGTTTTTCAGGCTTGGCAGGCGTCGCATCCCCCACTTGCCTCAGGCGGTCATCGATGGTAAGAACAAAAAGGGAACACTGCCGTTCCCTCAAGTAATTGCCTGTTGAAGGGACAGGCGCTTGTCTCTTCTCGGCAAAGCAACTGTGGGTAACACGGCTGACGGCAATTGGCGGGGCTCGCGCGGCAGCGGGCTTTGTCGCAGGGTGTGCCCTGTCGCAAGTGGTGCAATTGAACTCCGATGGGACGATGCGCAGATATTTCGGCAACGAAACATGGAGATGGTGCCGTATCGAGCTGAAATTGCGTTTGGAACCTAGGTCACCACCACCCGCCTCTCTCCGCTCGCAGGGAGGGGAGGGTGGCAATTCGCCCGGCAACAGCGTCATTTCAGCAAGAGCGGACATAGCGGACATCAACATCGCGGACATGAATGGAGAACGGACATGGGAGGCAGCGTCAACAAGGTAATTCTCGTCGGCAATCTCGGCGCCGATCCCGAAATCCGTCGGACCCAGGACGGTCGGCCGATCGTCAACCTGCGCGTTGCGACGTCGGATTCCTGGCGGGACAAGACGACTGGCGAGCGCCGGGAGCGGACCGAGTGGCACCGCGTGGTGATCTTCAATGAGAACCTCGCCAAGGTAGCCGAGCAGTATCTGAAAAAAGGTTCGAAGATCTACGTCGAGGGTCAGCTGCAGACGCGGAAATGGCAGGATCAGCAGGGCCAGGACCGCTACTCCACGGAGGTGGTGCTGCAGGGCTTCAGCTCCCAGCTTACCATGCTGGATCGCGCCGGCGGCGGTGGCAGCGCGGATTTCGGTTCCGACGACAGCGGCTCCAATTTCGGATCGTTCGGCAACCGCGGCCCGGGCCAGCCCGCCATCGCGGGCACCGGCGCTGGATTGCGCGAGGATATGAACGACGAAGTTCCGTTCTAGAACAGATTCATGCAGGGTGCCGTCACAGGATGGGTTGAGCGATGGCGAAACCCATCGCGGGCCGTGCAGGGAGCCATGATGGGTTTGCTTTCAACCGGTCCTACAAATCTGCTAATCTGTCGCGACGGGTCCAGCCGGCCAGTTGCACTAACTCGAATACACGACCGTTCGATCTAGATCGGCTCGACAGGGCCGTTACCAAAGCGGTTTGGCATTCGTCGACGCCTAGAGCACGATGCGACTAGATAGAATCGCATCGTGCTCTCATCTCATTGATTCTGGAGCATGATCTTGTCCGAAAAGTCTGCAACTTTTCGGGATCATGCTCTAGTAACCCCCAAAGACTGCCCGTAGCCCGTCAATGACGAATTGCACAGCCAGCGCCGCCAACAGCACGCCCTGAAGCCGCGAAAGCAGCATGTTGCCGGTGGTGCCAAGGGCCGCTCCGATGCGGGTGGCGAGCCGAAACGCCAACAGGCAAACGATCACGATGATAACGATCACGCCGACCAGGGTCGTGAGATAGAGCGGCCGGAACGCGGCCTGGCCCGCCAGTAGCACCGTGGCGGTAAGGGCGCCGGGACCCGCCAGCAGCGGGGTCGCGAGCGGGAAGGCCGCGATGTTGCGTACATGCTCCTCGCATGCCTGCTCGGCATCGCGCGACTGTCGCTCGGTGCGCACACCGAGCACCATTTCGGACGCGATCGAGAACAGGAGGAGCCCGCCCGCAATGCGGAACGCCGGCAGCGTAATGCCAAGTTGGCGCAGCAGCCAGTCGCCGATCAAAGCGGTGCCAGCCAGGATCAGGCCCGCGATAGTGGCCGCCCGCAGCGCTACGTCTCGGCGTGCGGCATCAGGAAAGCCGGTGGTCACCGACAGAAAGGTCGGCGCGAGCCCGATCGGGTCGACCACCACGAACAGGGTGACCGCCGCGGAGATGAGATATTCGAGCGGCATGGCGCCCCCCGGCAGGCTTGGTTTCGTGCGGATGGCGCGGGCATTGTGCGCCGTAGCGTACCAGCTAACAGATTCGCGGGCGTGCTTGTGTCAAGATGACCGGAACGCGTTCCACGTTGGCGCTCCTGACGTTTTTCGCTGAAAATTCGCGTTGGCAAGATGCCGCGCAGGGTGGCATTTGCGGTCCGGACACGCTATCTAAAAACAACGACAAGCATTGAAAGATTCACGCGCGGTTCCTCACCCTTGTCCAATTCATCTCAATCCGGCGAGCCTGGCTCAGGGCCGTCCGATATCCGACCGGTTTCCATTACCGACGAAATGAAGCGCTCCTACCTCGATTACGCCATGAGCGTGATCGTGGCCCGGGCGCTGCCGGATGCCCGCGACGGCCTTAAACCCGTCCATCGCCGCGTCCTCTATTCGATGCACGAGAACGGCTACGAATGGAACAAGCCGTATCGCAAGTCGGCTCGCGTAGTCGGCGACGTCATCGGCAAATACCATCCTCACGGTGAGCAGGCAGTCTACGACGCGCTCGTGCGCATGGCGCAGGACTTCTCCATGCGCCTGCCGCTGATCGACGGACAGGGCAATTTCGGCTCGGTGGACGGCGACCCGCCGGCGGCCATGCGGTACACCGAGGTGCGACTGGAGAAGGTGGCCGAAGCGCTGGTCGAAGACCTTGACAAGGATACCGTTGATTTCATCGCCAACTACGACAATTCCGAGCGCGAGCCGGTGGTGCTGCCGGCACGATTCCCGAACCTTCTGGTCAATGGCGCCGGCGGCATCGCGGTCGGCATGGCGACCAATATTCCGCCCCACAATCTGGGCGAGGTCATCGACGGTGCCATTGCGCTGATTGATGATCCGGGGCTGTCAATCGACGACCTCATCAAGATCATTCCAGGCCCGGACTTTCCGACCGGGGGTATCATCCTGGGTCGTGCCGCCATCCGCGCCGCCTACCATCTTGGCCGCGGTTCCATCATCGTGCGCGGCAAGCATCACATGGAAACGCTGCGCCGCGAGCGCGAAGCCATCATCATCGACGAGATTCCCTACCAGGTGAACAAAGCCCACATGGTGGAGCGGATTGGGGAACTGGTCCGCGAAAGGAAGATCGACGGCATCGCCGAACTGCGCGATGAGTCCGATCGCGACGGCGATCGCGTCGTCATCGAGCTGCGCCGCGACGCCGAGCGGGATGTGGTGCTCAACCAGCTCTACCGGTTCACCACGCTGCAATCCTCCTTTCCCGCCAACGTGGTGGCGCTCGACGGCGGCCGTCCGCTGGTGATGTCGCTCAAGGACCTGTTGGCTTGCTTCGTCGCGTTCCGCGAAGAAGTGGTTTCACGGCGCACCAAGTTCCTGCTCAACAAGGCGCGTGACCGCGCCCACATTCTGGTCGGCCTTGCCATCGCGGTTGCCAATATTGACGAGGTCATCCATCTGATTCGCACCTCGCCGGATCCGAATACGGCCCGCGAAGCCTTGATGTCCCGCGAATGGCCGGCTGCCGCCGTGGCGACACTGATGGCCTTGATTGACGATCCGCGCCACGGCGTTTCGCCGGCGGGCACGGCACGCCTCTCCGACCAGCAAGCCCGTGCGATCCTCGATCTGCGACTGCAGCGGCTTACCGCTCTCGGCCGCGACGAAATCAAGGATGAACTTGACAAGCTCGCCGCCGAGATCGCCGACTATCTCGACATCCTGCGCTCGCGCGCCCGCATCCAGGCGATCGTCAAGGCCGAGATGATCGCCGTGAAGGAGGAGTTCGCCACCCCACGCCGCACCCAGATCATCGATCAGGAAGGCGAGATGGAGGACGAAGACCTGATCCAGCGCGAGGACATGGTCGTCACCGTCTCTCATCTCGGCTATGTCAAACGCGTGCCGCTGTCGACCTACCGGGCACAGCGCCGCGGGGGCAAGGGCCGCGCCGGCATGCAGACCCGCGAGGAGGATTTCGTTGCCCGGCTGTTCGTCGCCAACACCCACACGCCGGTGCTGTGCTTCTCCTCGCGCGGCCAGGTCTACAAGGAGAAGGTGTGGCGGTTGCCGCTGGCTGCGCCGCAGGCGCGCGGCAAGGCGCTGATCAACATTTTGCCGCTTGCGCAGGACGAGCTCATCACCACCGTCATGCCGCTGCCGGAGGACGAATCGAGCTGGGCCAATCTCGACGTCATGTTTGCCACCACGCGGGGCACGGTGAGGCGCAACAAGCTCTCCGATTTTGTCGATGTGCGCCGCTCCGGCATGCTCGCCATGAAGCTCGACGACGGCGAGGCGATTGTCGACGTGCAGATCTGCACCGACAAGGACGACGTGCTGCTGACCACCGCCATCGGCCAGTGCATCCGTTTCGCCGTGGACGAAGTGCGGGTCTTCACGGGCCGCACCTCCATGGGGGTGCGGGGTATCTCGCTCGAGAACGGCGACAAGGTGATCTCGCTATCGATCCTCCGCCATGTCGACGCCACCAGCGAGGAGCGGGCCGCCTATCTGAAGCGTGCCAGTGCGGTACGGCGCGGCCTCGAAGAAACGACCGAGGAAGCAATCGATGCCGAGCCTGAACCCGAGGAAGCGGCGGGCGCCATCGAACTCGGCGAACAACGCTACGTGGGTCTTTCGGCGGCCGAGCAGTTCGTGCTCACAGTGTCGGAGCGCGGCTATGGCAAGCGCACCTCCTCGTACGAATACCGCACCACCGGCCGCGGCGGCAAAGGCATCGTCGCCATGGACAATCGCGAGCGCGACGGCACGCTCCGCCCCAAGATCGGCCGCCTGGTGGCGTCGTTCCCGGTCGAGGAATCCGACCAGCTCATGCTGGTGACCGACGGCGGCCAGCTGATCCGCTGCGGCGTCGCCGAGATCAGCATCAAGGGCCGCAAGACAAGGGGCGTGATCGTGTTCAACACGGCCGACGGCGAACGCGTGGTCGCAGTGGAGCGGCTGAGCGAGGAGGGGGAGACGAACGGAGAGCCTTAGGGGCGTCGCAGCGCGGATTAGCGCAGCATAATCCGCGCTATGCCCTCTGAATGCGGTCTTACGGGTAATCAAGGCGTTTGCCCGCAGCACTCCATGACGCGCATGCAAGAAGTCCACTGCCCGCTCTGTTTCGGTCCACTTGAAGTGCGCAACGTGGCGCCGTGTGATGAATGCGGCGGTAGCCCAGTCGAAATCGAGCATTTCCGGCAGAGAAGACACACATTCTGCGAGTATGAGATCTTCCGGCCTTTACGGCTTATCCTCTGCAACTTTTGTGATGTCGATTTTGGCTCGTTTGATCCGACTTTCTTCGGGCTCCCCCGAAGAGCGAGGATTGGCTACCAGTATTTCGTGGCCATTGATCGAATAGAGAATCCCGTTTTGAGCGAGGATAAGTTTTGCCGAGCTTGCGGATACCGGCTGCGGTTCCTTCGTTTCGTAGCCGATGCACGATGCCAGCATGCCTCCCAGCGTAAAGAGAAGGATGGCGTTCGACGTGGCTACTACCTCGATTGAGGGCCAACTGGCAGGTCGTCGCATAAAACGCCCATCGATCGCTCGCCGTCAGGCAAGCAGCAACGCGCGCGTCCGCTGGCCGGCCGTAGCCGTTGACCGAGAGTGCCGCCTCGATGGCGGAAAAAAATTGAACTTCGGTCCCGCGCGTCCTGAAAACCTCCACAGATAATTAGAGGCGAGGAAAAACCCTCGTCGAGACGGAGGGAGGGATTGCGGCACTCTAGTACCGATGTCGCTTCGCAGAAAAAATTGTGCTTCGGGTCCCAACGTCTCCCGAAAAACCTCCGCAGATACTTCGGTAGACGAGAGCGATTGCCCTCGTTGAAAGGTCTAGGAGGGCGACGATCGTAACCGCCGATACCGATACCACTGCTGCGGCGCCGATCTTGGACTCACGGTGTGCCGACGAGACTCACACCAAGGATCAGGATGCTCGACGAAACGTCCTCTGTGTTCAACAGATTGTATGGGAGGTTTCTATGAGAGTAACGAAAATACTGACGGGCATATCCGTCACGCTGACATGTGCTGGCGCAGCGCTGGCGCAGGATTCCGGCGCAAGGTCGATCAATACCGGCGGCGAGAAAGGCGCCTACCATTCGCTGTTCTGCCCGCCGCTGCCAGCTGCGCTCTCCAACGCCTACTTCCAAGGCTACACGTGCACGCCGAGCAAGGGCACGCTCGAAAACATTGAGCGAGTACTCAAGAACCCGACCAGCATCGGCTTTGTGCAGCTCGACGTCTACGCCAATGAGGCGAGCAAGCGGCAGGAGGAGTTCAGGAAGCTCACGGTGATCCGCGGCGACATCGCGTGCGAAGGATTGTGGCTCGTGACGAGAAACCCCGACCTCGGCAACTACGGCCATATCCTCGCCTTGTCGCGGCGCATTCCGTTCATTTTGCCTGCGCAAGGCAGCGGCTCGGCGGCAAGCTTTGCCTTTCTGCAGGCGCACGATCCCGACGGCCTAGGCCGCGTGCCCGAGGCGAACAAGCGCTACGTGGCCGATGCCACCGCCGTGTTGAACGAAACGGCTTCCAGTACCAATGGCGCGGTGGGCTTTTTCGTGCAGTTTGCTGATCCAGAGAACGCCAATATCAAGCTGATCGTGGAGAAAGGGCTGAAAGTCATTCCGGTGGCAAGCCGGCAAGTATTGCACATCAAGCTGGATGACCGGGATATCTACCAGCTGCAAACCTTCGTCTTGAAAGAGGGCGGCTTCGGTGGCCTCTTCGTCAAGCCAACGGAAGCGACCACGGCCTGTACGGCGGTCGCGATCATCACCGGAGCGCCGGAGGTCTTCGGGAAGGACCGTGACAAGGTCGACGACCAAAAGGACTTGATCCAGAAGATCCGGCTGGTGCCGGCCAAGGAATTGCTGCCCCAGGAGAGCCGCATCAGAATTATCCTAGAGAAAACCAGGAGAGTCGCGGGACAGGCGATGGAGGAAATGGAGGCGCTGGCGGAAAAAATACGCCAGACGGCCGAGGAGCGCACCCACTAGCCCGTTTGAATTACGCGCCGCGGCGGGGGATCGGCTCCGCCCCGGCAGCGCGGCAGCGCCGCTCATGGGCCGGCGGAAAAGCCGAACGCCTCATGACGACAGGTCGCAAAGTTGTACCGCGCCGCCGTCGAACCAGTCCCGCCGACCACTCCTGCTCGCGCCAGCAACACGTCGAGCAGGGAAGGCGGACGCGGCAAGTTGAAGAATAAGCCTAATCGAATGCTGGAGCACAACTATGTTTTCAGCAGCGTTCAACATGATACGCATAGGCAATCGTCTGTTCTGGATGGCGCTCATTACAATCACGGGCGGAGCATGGGCGCTCGTGTTCCACCTCGTTGCGTTCCGCCTGGTTCCGTGGATATGGCGAGCCCGGATGCGGTCGCCAAAACAAAGAAGCCTGCCCGGCACTCGTCGAAACGTTCAGGAAGATGCGCTCTAACTCGCGATACGAGCGCCCGCGATTATGTGGCCGTATTGCTTGTGTGAGCGATCGGCCGATGGCATCATCAGAATCCTCAAGCTGTTGCACGCGAGCCAACGATGGAACACGAACGACTGGTCGATTCGTATCTGGGTCGTGATTGGAAAAAAACCCGTCAGATGTTGACTTGGTTGTTCGTTTCTTTTTCCAAAAACACAGATCTGCTCAGGCAACTCCATCAAGTCAAACACTTCGATCAAAAACAAGAAAAAGCCCTCAGCAACGCAGTGATGCATATAATAAATCAGATAATGACGTATCCTTTGGAAGCTCAAGACATGACAGCTCATCATCGTGCTATTTGGGACGCGGCGCTGTATGTATATCCCGATTACAGAGTGCTTGTTAACAAGATAATGAAGGATAAAGGAGTTCGCGCGTTGAAAGACGCCGCGAAGCCAGAAGGAGCACTTTGGATACTATTCCAACACCACCTTAACGATCTATGCTACAAGGCCAAGGGCTTTTCGTCGGATGATGCTCGTGTGTGGCCTACACTTCTCAAGTTCAGCAACAACATTATACAAAAATACAACGATGATGGACGTCCGCCTCCTCGTGGATATAGATGTTCCACGGAGCACTTCATCGAAATTCATCAAAAGATCGCATCTACCGCGTCCAGTGATAAACGAGTCAATAAGATGGATGTCGATAAGATAGGAGAATATTTTGGTTGGTTTTGCCCTGAATGCCGCCATTTGGTTTCCCTGGATGAGGCGAGCCTGTCCTGCGATGACCGAGGTGATGACGAGATTGAGACGGATCTACCGCCATCGGCGAGGAAAAAGGCCTTAGTGGCGCTAAGACGCTTACTGCCTCGTCTGGCTGAACCTAAGAAGGCCATCATCTATGCGGTTTATTTTGGAAGAGGGAACTTGATGACGTTGCGTCAGAGCTTCGGTGAAGAAGAATTCAAGCGGTTGCAGGATGACGCCTTATGCGAACTCCGTGGATTGCTCGCGAAGTCCGTTACGTCGTGGAAGTCGGAGACGAAGAGATGACGACCGAATCTGGAATGGAGAGATTGCTGAAGGAGGTTCTCGCGCGCCAGGTCGAAGACGGGCGTGGCGCGGAATTGACGGAGCAGCGAGTCAGGGAGGTTCTGTCCGGCCGCGATGCATTTACGACCGATGAAGAATATCTTCTGGTTACGTCGCCGCTCGCGCGACTGACCTATGCGGAAGTTGCAGAGGAGTTGCGGCTCGAGAAGGAAGCGCTCCACCAGCGCCGCGAGCAGGAGGAGCTTCAGCAACACCGCAACGGAGTACTGATACGGCGCAGCGCAATTTTGGCCAGGGCAATCTCAAATCGCCGGCTACAGATAGCTGCCGCTGTCGCCGCGCTCGTCATTATCGTGGCTCTTTTGCGGGGCGGGCAAGAGTCGCAGATCGTCAATTCCGAACTTTCCGATAGGTCGCTCAACACCGCCGGCGAAAAAGGTGCCTACTATACGCTGTTCTGTCCACCGTTGCCCGTTGCACTGTCGAACGCCCACTTACCAGGTTACAAGTGCAGGCCAAGCAAGGGTACGCTCGACAACGTCGCGCGCGTGCTGCGTTATCCGACCAACATCGGATTTGTACAGTTGGACGTGTACGCCAATGAGGAAATCAAACGTAGTGACGAATTCAAGAAACTCACCCTTGTCCGCAGCGACATCGCGTGCGAGGGCCTGTGGATGGTGACGAAGAACCCAAAACTCAACAACTATGGTCACATCCAGGCCTTTGCGCAGCGCATTGACTTTATCTTGCCGGGGCGGGAGAGCGGTTCGGCCCCCACCTTCGATTTCTTGCAAAAGGTCGATCCCGACGGCCTCGGCCGCGTACCCGAAAAGCACAAGCATTATGTGAACGATGCTACCGCGGTGTTGAACAAAATCGCTTCCAGCGCCAGCGGAGAGGTCGGATTTTTCGTGCAATTCGCCGACCCCGAAAATGCTAACATAAAGCTGATGGTGGAGAATGGGCTCAAGGTTATCCCTGTGGTGAATAAGGAAATAACGGAAATATCGGACAAGAACGGCCAAAGGATCTATCAGCTCCAAACGTTCAATTTGAAACCGGGCGGCATCTTCGTCAAGCCAACGGAAGAGACCACGGCCTGCACACCGGTGGCCATCATTACCGGAGCGCCAGAGGTGTTCGGCAATGACCGTGACAAGGTCGATGACCAGAAGACATTGATCCGGGCGATCAGGAATATACCGGCCGAGAAGCTACTGCCAAAGGAGAATCCCGTCGTCGCCGATGTCATCAGATTTCCCGAGATTCTCACTGAACAGATGGTCCGGGAAATGGTCGCGCTGGTGGAAAAAACGCGAGAGACCTCCGTGAACGGATTCCAATAAAGTCGAAATTCAGGTTCTTTCCGCAACAGGAATACGGGGCGTAGCAACTACGCGCCCATACCTAGTTCTTTGACTCCTTCGACTGCTCCGCGCCACGGCATTGCAGCGGCGGGCACGGGCGCGCCTTTCTGACCAGCAAGCCCGAGCGATCCTCGATCTGCGCCTGCAGCATCAAGGCCGTAGGACACGAGGCGTGATCGTGTTTAATACGGCCAATGCCGAACGCGTGGTCGCAGTGGAGCGGCTGAGCGAGGAGGAAGAGAACGGGGAGGGATTAAAGAATCTGGCTGAGAAACTGCCGCGTCCGTTCGTCGCGACAATTCGTAAAGAACTCTGCCGGCGGCCCGTGCTCCACCACGACGCCGCGATCAGTGAAATAGATCTGGTCGGCGATTTCGCGGGCAAAGCCCATTTCGTGGGTGACGATGACGCACGTCATGCCTTCCTCGGCGAGTTCACGGATTGTGACCAGCACCTCCTTCACCGTCTCCGGGTCGAGCGCGGCGGTCACCTCGTCAAACAACATGGCGGCGGGTTGCATGGCGAGGCTGCGCGCGATGGCGACGCGTTGCTGCTGGCCGCCGGAGAGTTCGCCGGGGTAGGAATCCTCCTTGCCGTCGAGCCGCACCTTGCGCATGAGCGCGCGCGCCTCTGCCTCGACTTCAACGCGGTTACGTCTGAGGACATGGAGTGGCGCCATCATGATGTTGGCGAGCGCGGTGCGGTGCGGGAACAGGTTGTATTGCTGGAACACCATGCCGACCTTGCGGCGTAGCTTGAGCTTGTCGAGCTTGGGGTCGTTGACCTCGTGGCCCTCCACCAGGATCGACCCGGAATCGATTGGCACCAGCGCATTGATGCAGCGAAGCAGGGTCGACTTGCCGGCGCCCGATGGGCCAATGATACAGATCACTTCGCCCTTCATCACGTCGATCGAGATGCCGTTGATGACGGTTGTGGCGCCGAATTTCTTGCGCACGTCGCGCATGCGGATCAGTGGCAGCTCGGGGGTCCAATGCAAAGTCGGAGTCATCACGGCACCTGGAAACGCCGTTCCAGCGCCACGGTCGCGCGCGCGATCGGATAGCAATAAATGAAGAACCAGGTCAGCAGGTAGAGATACATCGGCACAAGCAACTCCGGTCGCCCCTCCGAGGAGAGCACGTCGCCGGTCAGCGTCATCGCCTCGTTGACACCGACGATGGAGGCGAGAGGCGTTCCGACAACTACAATGGCGTAGAGGTTCATCCACGGCGGTGTCATGCGCTTGACGCATTGCGGCAGGATGACGAGCCGCAGCGTCTGCAGCCGCGTGAAGGCGAGCGCTTCGGCCGCCTCCCATTGGCCGGACGGGATCGACTGCACCGCGCCGCGCACCAACTCCGCCACATTGGCCATCACCGGCAGCGCCAGCCCAGCGGTCGATTTGGCCCAGCCGGGCAGCGGCACGATGATTCCGCCGACGCGCACCTCGAACGGCATCAGCAGAATGCAGTAGAACAGCAGCACCAGCCACGGCGCGTTGCGGAAGAACTGGGTGATAAGCCACGAGGCCGCCCGAACCGGCGGCGTGACCGCAATGAGCCCGAGGCCGAGCACCAGCCCGAATATGGTTCCGATCGCCATGGCGAGAAAGCTCATGGCGATGTTGAGAGCGAAGCCTTGCGCCAGGAGGGGCGTCCATTTGATGATGGTGGCAAGGATTGACGGCACACCGGGGCCGGCATGCGCCTCGCCAGTGCAAATCGAGAGCATGAAAGCCACGAGCAGGAGGACGCCATGACGAGCCGTGAAGGGAGAGCTCGGTGAGTGGCAGCCGCTCGATCGTAACCGGAACGGCTTCAGGACGGGCAGAGCGCTCGCGATGGCATCTTCTCCCTCCCCCCAATCGAAATCGGCTGTTGCCGATTTCGATCCCTCTGTTGATGGGCCGAAACCCGTGTATACGCGGTTTCGGCTGGGGGAGGGTCGGGGTGGGGGGTCGTGCCGATGGGGCACAGTCGTGCTCCGCTCCTCGACCCCCACCCCCGACCCCTCCCCACAAGGGGGAGGGGAGCACAGAGAGCGCCGCATCGGATGCGATCTCCCCTCCCAAATGGGAGGGGAGAAGAAACGCGGCGCCGACGTCACGGCATGTAGCCGGGAATCCGCATTGCCCGCTCCCAGCGACTCATCAGGTAGACCACGACGCCGACCAGCAGGACGTAGACGACCAGCAGCACATTCATCATTTCCGGCACGTTCAGCTCGTCTGACCAGATCTGGTTCGCGACGTAGAGCATTTCCGGCACTGCGATGGCGTAGGCGATGGTAGTGGTCTTTACCAAATTGACGAGATTGTTATTGAGTGCCGGCAGGCTGATGCGGAAGGCGAGCGGCAGGGTCACGTGCACGTAAGCCTGCAGGCGGTTGTAGCCAAGCGCCTCGGCGGCGTCGACGGTTTCGTTCGGCACCGCTTCGATCCCGGCGCGAAAAATCTCCACGTTGAACGCGCCAGCATAAAGCGAAAGGCAGATCGCCGCCCAGGCGAAGCTGGAGACGAGCGGCACCTCAAGCCCCATGTCGTTGGTTACGCGCAGGTACGATCCAAGTGCGAAATAAAAAAAGTAGAGCTGGACCAGCGGCGGGGTGTTGCGAAAGAACTGCACATAGGCTGCTGTGACGGCGCGAGGGAAACGCAGGCGCGATCTCTGTACCCAGGCGCCAGCTACGCCAATCACGACACTTGCGACGATGCAGAGTGCCATCAGCCTGACCGACGTCAGGAACCCGTTTATGAAACGGGCCCGATCGAACGCATCATAGAAGATGGTGAGCTTGATGCCGGTCGTGGCGTTAAGCTC
>Ga0126384_10001705_pt1 | contig 13121 bp, 11 predicted proteins | sample PanSoiMetPlot_36_FD_92543 | JGI IMG/M metagenome (GOLD analysis project Ga0126384, IMG submission 92543) | Tropical forest soil microbial communities from Panama - MetaG Plot_36 | ecosystem: Environmental > Terrestrial > Soil > Tropical forest > Bulk soil | place: Panama | collected 2016-02-17 | reverse complement strand
AGTCCGGTGATACAACGGCGGATCCAATCATCGTTAAACCAGCCAGGTGGCTCGTCATCACGCCTGCGCCGTTTTACTAATCGGATCAGGAGATCATCTGCTGGAGTGGGCGCGCTTGGCACCGCCCCAAGGGCCTTGTCTTGTTCTTTAACGCGGTTGAGCACCGTTTGGGTGAGCCTTGCCATGCTCATGTGTGCCCGCTCAGAGCGTTTCGAGGTGACCGGCGGCGGCACCAGGATGTAACCAGCGACGTCGCCGAGAATGCGGGCCATCTCCTGGTAATCATCAATGACCGGTACTCCGAAGTAATACTCGATCAGATCGGCCACGACACAGTTGGATAGATCCGTGACGACGTCGATCTCGCCACACGTCCGCTTCTGCGCGATCAGATCGCGGCATTTGACTGCCACCTTTGCTCTGACCATGTCGATATCGGCCGTCTCGAAGGGCGACACTACGCTTTGAAGCAGCGCTCGTTCGCGATCATGCTGTTCGCGCCAGTCGAGGCTCAATATAATAGGCCCCCAGGGCATTTTGGGGCCGAGCACATCCGCGAGACTGAAGTCGCCGAAGCGGTGGAGAATCTCGCGCACGTCGCTCGATTTCGAGACGACAACTAACTTGCCAATGATGACAGTGATTGCGCGCACGCAGCGGATGACCGCAAACATCGCTCGCAACAGATAAGGATTCGATAGGATATAGCAGGTCGAATAGTATATGACGAACCCCACCGCGAGCGATAACCGATAAAGCAGTCCACGCCGCGACGTTGGCGCCGTCCGACTGGGCCAATTGTTCCCAAGGGAAAAGCCATGCATTTCAATTCCCCTCCGGTTGGCGCCTTCCGGGAAACCTATTCAAGCCAACCAAAAGTCAATCGCCAAATGAAATACTCTATCACTTTTTCGCAGGCGACTACAACTTGTTGATTCCGCTCGATTTCCCGACGCCCCACACCGACCCGGATGAAGTGTTGTCACGGAGCTTCGCGATTTTTCAACCGTTGAACCGATCGACAGCATAAGGCAATTGCCTAGCTGGACGTGTGATGTAACTCACACCCATGTCCATCACCCAACGAGAATTGAAGTAAAGTGCGCCAAGTGAGGCAAGTTCGGTTAAAAGCTACTTATCGTAGCGGGAGGTTTGCTGGGCTCACCAGTTTGTCGCTGAATTGCGGCCGGCATTGTGCTTATCGGCAGCCATTACTCCTAGTGGGCTTCCGGACTGCTTAGATGAGCGCGTGTGCCTTTGGCGCCGGCTCTACTTTAACGCGCCCCGGGCTGACCGAGGTCGCCGATCCGGTGCGAAATCCTCAATCTATCCACGACTTGAGCCCTTGCAATTCGGGAGAAAATGGCTGAGCCTCCCCGGTTGGATGTCGTGCTCGGTAGAGGGACCCCGCTCGATGGTCCACACTCAAACAACCACACTCGTATTTACGGATCTCGTCGGCTCGACTGAGTTGTCGGTTCGGCTCGGCCATGATGCCTACGAGGCCGTGCGGCGTTCGCATTTCGACTCGTTACGCTTGGCGGCATCGGTCCATCGAGGAAACGAAATCAAAAGCACCGGCGACGGCCTGCTGTTCGCATTCGACAGCGCCAGCGAAGCTGTCGCGTGCATGATCAGAATGCAGCAGACGACCGATCTGGCGGCCCGCCGCGACAGCGAAGGACCGAGAATCCGCATCGGTGCGTCGAGCGGGGAGACGAACCGAGATGGCAATGACATTTTTGGTATTTCCGTCGTAGAAGCCGCCAGACTGTGTGCAACTGCTTTGCCGGGCCAGATTCTCGTCTCGGATTTGGTGCGAGGTCTGGTCCGTGGTCTTGGCCATAAACTCGTCCGGGTCGGTGAGTTTGCGCTCAAAGGGCTTCCGGAACCGGTTTCAGCATATGCGGTCGAGTGGACGCCTCGTGAGGAGGCCGATGACATCATCGCTTTACCCCCCAAGATACTGGCAGTTCCGACCTTTGGCTTCTACGGGCGCGCCGCTGAGCAGGCGAACATTGCCCGATGTTGGGCGACAGCCAAGGCCGGCCAGCTACGCTTAGTACTACTCGCTGGTGAGCCTGGCATCGGCAAAACTCGGCTGGCAGCCGAAGCAGGGCGCATTGCACACGCCGAGGGTGCGACTGTTTTGCTGGGCACTTGCGATGAGGACATCGCCCATCCCTACCACCCCTTCGTGGAGGCGCTGCGACATTACCTTATAAACGCGCCCGACAACGTGCTCTTACGCCATGTGCAGGAGCACCATGGCGATTTGTTGCGGATCGCCCCCTCACTATCCGCTCGCGTACCCAATCTCCCAAAGCCGCGCATGGCGGACGCGGAGACTGAGCGTTATCTGATGTTCGAGGCAGTCACTGGACTGCTCGCCGCCGCCTCGCAGCAACGCCCGATCATGCTCGTGCTCGATGATCTTCAATGGGCGGGAACGCCAGAATTGCTTCTGCTCAAGCATATTGTTCGCTCAGCAACGCCGATGCGCCTACTCATCATCGGAACGTACCGCGACACGGAACTGTCGCGCGCGCCTCTCCTCGCCGCATTGCTTGCCGATTTTCGAAGCGAATCCGGGATTGAACGAGTTGCCCTGCGCGGACTTGATGAAGACAGCGTAGTTAGATTTGTGGCCGCTGCAGTCGGTCACGACCTTGACAAAGAGCAACTCGCACTGGCGCGTGCGATCGGCCGCGATACCGAAGGTAGCCCATTATTCATTGGGGAAATTCTCCGCAACCTTTTGGAATCGGGAACGGCATTCGGCGAAGAGGAGAAGTATGCAGTTCGCGATAACATCCAAAGCTTTAAGGTTCCGGCAGGCGTGATGGAAGCGATAGGGCGCCGGCTATCGCGCCTTTCGGCTAACACAAACAAAATCCTAAGAATAGCATCGGTGATCGGGCTTGAGTTTGACTTTAACGTGCTCAAGCTCGTCGCCGAGATGCCCGAAACCGTTGTCCTCGATGCCCTCGACGAAGGGAAGTCGGCGGCGCTGGTAGCTGAAGTTGCGAGTAACACGGGCTGCTACGCGTTCACTCACATGCTCGTCCGCGCCACGCTCTACGAGGGGCTCAATTCGACCCGTCGCGCTCGGATGCATGAGCGTGTCGGCACGGCTCTTGAGCATTTGACTTCTGGTACGCCGCAGCAGCGCATCGATGAACTGGCACGCCACTGGATGGCGGCCGCTTCGCTCGGAGAGGCCACGAAGGCAATCGTTTTCGCGCGCCAAGCCGGAGACTGGGCGTTGGCCGGCCTCGCGTTTGAGCGAGCGGCCGAATACTACGAGCAGGCCCTTTCAGTGCTGGTGCACCGTGACCGTGACGCCGAACTGCTGCGTTGCGATCTGCTGATTGCCCTCGGCGACGCGCAACGACGCGCCGGCGATTTCCGGTATCGACATACCGTCAGCCAGGCAGTCCAAATTGCGCGGTCGCTGGGGGATGCCAGGCGATTCGCTTTATCCGCGCTTGGCAGCGCACGGCCTGAGCATCCGTTTGCCAACGCAAATCTTGTCGATCAGAGTTTGATACAATTGTATAATGAGGCAATTACCGCCCTCGACGGCGAGCACGAAAACGTTCTTAGCGCCAAGCTGTCCTTTCACCTTGCGGGTGAGATGCTCTACACTCCCCAGCGCGAGCGGCGGAAGGAGCTTTCGCAACAAGCAGTGGCGATGGCCCGGCATTGCGGTGACCGGGCAGTTCTCGCACAGGCTCTTCACATCTATGCCTCTGCCATCAATGATCCAACAACATTGAGCGAGCGGCTGGTGCTGACGGCTGAACAAAACCTGCTGGCAGATGAGCTTGTAAGCCTCGAGACACGCTGGGCTGCCGCGTATCAACGCATGGGGGCGCTGCTTGAGTCAGGCGACATCGCTGGTACCGAGCAAATGCTCCTGCGATTGAAGGAACTCTCCTCTAAGTTGCGGCAACCGTTCTTCAGCTGGGCAACCGAGCATGCGCTAGCGATGATGTCGGTGATGTCCGGCGAATCCGATGCGGAACAGAAGGTTCTGGCAGCCTATCAGGTGGGTATGGCCGGCGGGCAGCCTGAAGCCAGCCAGCCGTACATTGGCCAGCTTTCGGTCATCCGCCGCGATCAGGGACGTCATGCTGAATTGATAGAACCGCTGCGAGGATTGGCCGATTCACTTCCGCACCTTCCAGTGTGGCGCGTGATACTTGCGGGCCTGTACTGCGAAACGGACCAGCTCGACGAAGCCCGCGCTCAAATTGACGCCCTAGCGACGGGCGATTTGATGATTTCGCTCGATTGGACATGGGCATCAGTTGTCATGAGCCTCGCTCAGGTCTGCGCCGATCTGGCAGACCAAAAGCTGGCTGCTCTATACTATCCACAGTTGCAGTCTGTTGCCGGACAGGTCGGCGTGACTGGAATCGGTCTCGTCTGCTATGGCTCGTTGGCGCTTCCCTGTGGCCAGCTGGCAGCGTGCCTTAATCTTTGGAGGGAAGCTGAACAATACTTCATTGAGGCCATGGCAATGAATACACGCATCGGCGCGCGGCCATACTTAGTCCGTACGCGAAGGGCGTACGCAAATATGTTGTTGGATCGCAACGCACCCGACGATCGCACGCGCGCGATCGAATTGATCGGAGAGGGGTGGTCCGACGCCACACACCTTGGCATGAGACGTGAGATCGACAGGCTAGATCGGCTCCGCCGCCGCGCGTGCGGGCCCGACGCCGCGCTCACATGATTTGTCTGGAGCGGAGTGAATTCAGTCTGAATCGATTTGGCATTCACGAATCAGTTTGCTTCTGATTCAAGATGCTGACTGGAAAGGAGGTCAGCATCTAATGGCTCGACCCTATTCCCTCGATCTTCGGGAGCGGGTGGTTGCGGCGGCAGAGAAAGGTAGAATGTCTCAAAACGGTGCGGCGGCCCATTCGACTTCGGTATCACCACGGTGATCAACGCGGTGGCGAATGTGGAGAGAAAGAGACGGGCAGTCTTCTACCCCGCCAGATCGGCGGATACAAGTCGAAGGCGATTTCAGGTGATCATCGTGTGTGGCTGTTGCATAGGATCAAAGAGAAGGCTTTCACCTTGGGCGGTCTTGTCGTCGAATTGCCTGAACGGGGCGGCCTTGCGTGAATCCGCCAAGATGGATCGCCCGCTCGGCCGCTATCTGTCGAAGAACCTGCCGGGCGGTCTCGTGCCGGTCATCGCCGACTCCCGAGATTGACATGTCCTTTCATCGCGGAGCGGGCTAAGACAGCCGACCTCATCATTCCGCGAACTTAACTAACTAATCGCCTCTGCGTACCCGCTCTTGAGGAGCCGGTTCACCATCGTCCGCAGCGTGATGGGCTGCACCGGCTTGTGCAGTAGGTAATGGCCACTCTCGTGTGCCTCGCGCAGGCGCTCCGGCGCAGTATCGCCGCTCATCATAAAGGCTGGGATCGCCCCGTAGGCTTCCCGAAGTTTCGCAACTGCAGTGATGCCGGTTTGCCCGTTGGCGAGATGATAATCGGAAATGACGAGGTCGGGGCGCGCCTCGTGGCCGATGTGGCTCACATCCGTGAAAACTGCTTCGGGTGTCGCAGCGGTTACCACGCGAAAGCCCCAGTTGCGCAATAGCCCGCCCATGCTCTCCAGGACGCGAGCGTCGTTGTCGATCACCACGACCAGCTTTGCTCTAGCCACGTCGATCGCCGCCGGCTCGGACGGGTGGGGTTTCAGGAGCGTGGCCGCGGGGGCCGTCGGTACAGTGACAGAAAACCGTGAACCCTTGCTGGGTATCGATGCCAACTCGATCGGATGATCGAGCAAGGTGCAGAGGCGCTCAACAATGGCGAGGCCGAGACCCAGGCCGGCCTGATTGGTTTTCGCGGCGTCGGCGAGCCGGTAGAATTCGCTGAAAATCTTGCGCCGCTGGTCTTCCGGAATGCCAGGCCCGCTGTCCGCTACCTCAATGCGCAGCTTTGCGCCGCGGTGACGGCAACCTACGACGATGCCGCCCACGTTAGTATAGCGCACCGCGTTCGAGACAAGATTGAGGACGATGCGCTCCAGCAGTACCGGATCGCTTCGCGCCCAGGCGCTGCTCGACACCAGCCGCAAAGATAATCCCTTCTCTTGCGCCACCGCCGCGAAGGTGCTGCCGATCCTTCTAAGCAGCTCGGCGACTGGAAACTCGGCGATTGCCGGCGTGAGCGCGCCGGCATCAAGCTTGGTGATGTCGAGCAAGGCGTTGAATAGCTCGTTCATCCCGGTGACAGCGTCGTTGATGCAATCAACGAGGCGACTGCCTTCGGCCGTCGTCATGTGACTGCGCAACTGCGCCACAAAGATGCCGAGCGCATGCATCGGTTGGCGCAGATCGTGACTCGCGGCGGCCAGAAAGCGCGACTTGTGCCCGCTCGCCTCGGCGATCCGGTGGCTCTTGTCGCGTATTTCCATGTTGAGGAACATGACATCTTCGGCCTGCTTCACTTGAAGTCGCAACAGCCGACATAGGATTTCAATAAGCTTCAGTGCAAACTCAGAATCCTGGCGCACCAGCGGGATGAAATCCCGCCTTTCGATAACGAACAACTCACAATCCGTCATCGCAGTCGCGTCGGCCGTGCGAGGTCGTTCGTCGAGCAGCGCAATCTCGCCGAAAATCGCACCGCTCTCGAGCAAATTAAACACGACTTCACGCCCATCGACGGACACGGCGATTTTCACCGTCCCTTCGCGAATGGCAAATAGAGACGAGCCCGCTTCACCCTTGGAAAAAATATTCGTGCCGCGACCGACCGATTTCAAGACGATGGAGGAGCTGAGGCAATCGATATGCTGCGGGGTCAGTTGTCCGAACAGGAAATGTTCGCGCAGAAGGCTCCGCATGTCGACGCCACGTTGCGGCTCGCGAGCATCTTCCTGGGCCGTTATGCACCGCATGTTACGCCTATTGGACCCCCTATCCAGCGGCGGGTCGGCGATGCAGAGCCGCCAGTGCCAACGACCGGACTGTCGCCGAGACCATCGCCAAAATTCTGCAGGTCGTTCGGGGCGATGCTGTGAGTTTTCGTTGCCGCCAGTGCGCCTGCAGCGGTGGCAAGCACGAAAGCGAGTGCAAAGGCGGTCTTGGTGAACATGGCGTTGTCTCCTGCTTGATTTGTCGGAGATGCACGCTCGTCCCGGTGTGTGCTTCGCATCATGCCGGCTCGAGGGGGGCGGGTAAATCAGCCCGACGTATCGGCGATGAGGTCGCACAAACCCGGCATATGGCGAGAACGTGCCTGTCTCCTAGGACCTTTTTCATTTCTCACAACCGCAAGCGGGATGACTTCAGTCCTGGGACTGAAGTATTATTGTTGCTGAAACGGAAGGGGATCGGTTGCGATGATCCCATGTTGATTCCAGAAGTGCAGCGTAACATTGTCAAAGAGGTCAAACCCCCGACCGATCTCACGGGCGGGCATCGACCCGCCGCGCGGCTCGCATGAAACTCGGCAATTGATGATTGTCACCTTGGCGGTCAATGACCGCATTTGTCGATACCGCTAGGAGTGCTGCTGCGGCACTTTGCTTGGCGCAAGAACGTCATCGGCATTGTGCCAGCGCCGGGATTGCGTGGCAGCAGGCGGTGTTTTGCCCTCTCGGAGGAGCGTGAGTTGAGGCGCGGTCGAGCAACGCGTGTTTTGCATGATGAGATCCTGGTTTTTGGGTTGTGATTGAGCAAAGCAAATGGCGTTGCGGGGTGAGTGTTGGGGCTGTTAGCCGAGAGCCGACACTGGGAGGCGAGCGCGAATGGAGGTGTTGAGGCGTGTCGAGCTCGGCGGTAGCGAAGCCACCCGCACGCGCGCCACACGCCGTAGCGGGCGGGCGGCACACCCAAAAGCGGGTCTAGGCGTTCAACCGCGAGCGCCTGCGGCTATATTCCGCTGCGGTGACATCGAGGACATGCAGATGATGGGCAAGGCGCAGGAAATGCCGACCGCCCGCCGGGGCTGATCACCTTCAAAGAGGGCCTGAAGCACCTCCGCGTCGGCAGGACTAAGGCTTCCGAACTCATCAATGCGGGCAAGATCATCGCGTACGGGCAACCCAAGGTGGACGCCTTCCTGACCAGGCTGGGCCTGCCCCGAAGGCCGCCTGGGCGCAAGTACGGCGACGTCGTGGATACCATTCGCGACTTCATGCGGCGCGGCGTCATCATCATGACGGTTTCAACAACATGACGTTCGAACGGCGCCACGACCGATCCCATGCAGTGTGCCGTCAGAGACGCGTTGACAGCGTTCATCGCCGCGACGGCATATTCCGAGCAGGCCGGTAGGGGTTGGGTCTCCGGCTGGGAGTCTTTCCTTGGTCGTGCCTTCACGATGACGTCGGGAGATTTGCTCTACGGGTGTGTCCACGGACAGCGCTTGGCGTATCTCCAAAACGGGAACGGAATAGCCGGTTGAAGTGGGAAATATCGGAAAAGCCTACTTGCAGCGCGATATCGGAAATCCGACTCTTCCCGTCGCGCGCCTCGGTCAGCAACATGAAAGCTCGTTGCAGGCGCAATTCAGTCACACGCGCAGTGAATGATGTTCCTGTCGTCTCGATCAAGCGCTGCAGATAACGCGGCGAGATGCCTTGGCTCTGTGCCACCGCTGCCACCCCGAGCCCCGGCTCATCGAAGCGCTTCGCAATCTCCTCGAGCGCAGCGTTGAGACGTGCGGCCGCGACGGCACCCAGGTCACACTCACCGATCTGAGCGCGCCGAGTGATTGCGAGTGCAACAAGATCGTGAACGTGCGCCACCGCGACGCTGCGCGTTTCAGGAGTTGTGAGGATGAGATCGCGCCCGATCAGTTTCAGGTAGCTCCGAAGAAGCCGTAGCGATTCCGTGCGACGCGGGATCAGCCGCATCGCCACGTCATCGATGTCTTTGAGGCGCGACGTTAGCGCAGCACGAGGAATCAGTATGCCGAGGTGGCCCATCCCACTAAGAACGGACGGCCTATAGGTGAGAAATGGCGTGGCATCACCGCTGCCGAGCACGACATCCCGGCCGCATTGTGATGCAGTGCCCCACTTGCCCAGGTTAACGACAAGGCCAATGGAGTCCTCGCCGTGGCCGACCATGGCTGGCGTGCGCTTAAAGCACGCCGCTGAGCCCGTACACATGACCGTGCGCAACTCCGGCAATGCCCGCAGCGTAGCCTCGGCATGAAACGGAAGGTCCGAAAGTGGTTCGATGTCTAAACGCAGCATGCTTCGCCCGAACTCCTCCCGCCACATGGGTAGGCGGTCTCGCCCGGGAAGTCCTCGCGTCGAGAATTGAAGCTGAGTGAAACCGGCCTCGCCCGCAGGCATACGGCCCTCCTGCAAAAATGATCCCCACTACTGCTGCGTGTATGCAATTCGCGCACTGACAATGTGTCCAGTCTGTTCGCGGCAGACCAAGATTGCAAGTCCGTTCGCCCCCTAGACTCGTGTCGTCGCGATAGCTCGAGGCTCTGATACTCAGCCGCATTTGCGAAGAGATGGGGCTTCGCGGGATGGCTCCATAAGGCCGAAAAACGTGATTCGTTCTTTATTCAACAGGGGGATTATTCATGAAAAAATCGATCGGAGGGGACCTGAGAGTCCCATTGTTGTTCGGCAGTGTTGCACTTGCTTTTATGTGCACTACCCCCGCTGACGCCGCGACACGGCTCTTCCCGCGCCGTCGATTTTTGCATCTGGCCGCGGGCACAGCCTTGGCCGGATTACCCCGGTTGCTGTCGGCAACGAATGTCCAGGCCGAAGAGGGTCTGTGCGCCCGATCGCGGGCGATTTGCTGAAATTATGGTACTAGTAATTGGCGTGTGCGGGCGGTAGTCGGTCCCCGCGCCGCCAATCTGGCTTGGTGGATGCGCCTAAAGCGCAAAAATTTCCTGCCACCCTCAATCATAGAGAGCGCTGGGGAAAGCCATGACTTCGGACAGACAAACGACATCCGCTCGGCTTGCTGTGGCGAGTGGAGTCGACGTGATTCCAACGGGTGCAGCGCTTGGTGCAGAGGTAAGGGGCGTCGATCTCAGGAATCTAGGCGAGGCGGCATTCGTGCGCGTCATGCAGGCGTGGCGCGGCCATTCGGTACTGCTGTTCCGTGATCAGACGCTGAGCGACCAGGAGCTTATCGCATTCAGTCGCCGTTTTGGCGATCTGGACTGGGCGCCGATCCAGGAGAACGGCCGCCGTTTCGTAGAGGGCTTACCGGAAATCTATATCGTCTCCAACGTCAAGGTGAACGGCGAGCCGATCGGCAGCTTGGGCGACGGCGAAGCGGTATGGCACACTGACATGTCGTACCTCGATCTGCCGCCGAAGGCGAGCATGCTCTACTCAATCGAGGTGCCGCCCAGCGGCGGCAACACCTCATTCTGCACGATGTACGGTATCTACGAAGCGCTGCCGACGCAGCTGAAGGACCACATCTCCGGCCTGAAGATTAAGCACGATGGCACATACAACAGCGGTGGCTACGTTCGCCAGGGCGTGACGGCGAACGATGATCCGCGCACCTCGCCGGGCGCCGTACACCCGCTTGTGTGCACACACCCGGACACCGGCCGGCGTATGCTTTATCTCGGCCGTCGCCGCAACGCCTATCTGGTTGGGCTCGACCTCGCTGACTCCGAGGCACTCCTCGACAAGCTGTGGAGCTTCGTCGAACGGCCGGAATTTGTTTGGGAGCACGTCTGGGGCGTTGGCGATCTCGTTCTGTGGGACAATCGCTGCACCATGCACCGGCGCGACGCCTTTGACCCGCACAGCCGGCGGATTATGCACCGCACCCAGGTCAAGGGCGAGGGGAGGCCAGTCTGATGCCCAAGGTCAGCGTGTCCAATACAGTCCTGCTCATCATCTGCCTGATGTATCTGATCCTCTACGTGGACCGGGTCAACATCTCGACGGCGGCGCCGCTGATCAAGGCAGAACTAGACCTCAGCAATGCGCAACTCGGCCTCGCGTTTTCGGCGTTCGCCTATCCGTATGCGCTGTTCCAGCTGATTGGCGGTTATTTCGGCGACAAGTTCGGTCCGCGCCTGACGCTGTGCGTCTGCGCCCTCATCGTGTGCGTGGCGACGGCGGCGACCGGCATGGTGGGAGGGCTCACGAGCCTGTTCGCCGCGCGCCTTGCGCTCGGCATCGGCGAAGGCGCCACATTCCCGACGGCGACCCGCGCCATGACGGTGTGGATGCCGGAGCGCAGCTGGGGCTTTGCCCAAGGTATCACCCATTCGGCGGCGCGGATCGGCAATGCTATGACGCCGCCGCTGATCGCGGTCTTAGTCGCGCTCGTGTCCTGGCGTGGGTCGTTCATGATCCTCGCACTGGCGAGCTTTGTCTGGGTCGTCGTCTGGATGTGGTACTTTCGCGATGTACCCGCGGCCCCTCCGCTGACGGCCGAAGAGCTTGCGACATTGCCGGCGCGCAGCCGGCGGGAAGCCAAGGAGCCCGTGCCGTGGCTTAAATTATTCCGTCGCATGCTGCCGGTGACCGCCGTCGACTTCTGCTACGGCTGGACGCTCTGGCTGTTCCTGAGCTGGGTTCCCTCGTTCTTCTACCAGAACTACCAGCAGGACTTGATGCAATCGGCGCTTTACTCGGCCGGCGTTTTTTTTGCCGGCGTGCTTGGCGACACGCTGGGCGGTGTGGTGAGCGACCTTATCTTGCGGCGGTCGGGCGATCGGAACGCGGCGCGGCGCAACGTCATCGTGGTCGGCCTGCTCGGCGGCTTCGTGTTCCTGATGCCGGTGATGTTGGTTCACGACGTCAACGCGGCGGCAATCTCGCTGGCCGCCGCCTTCTTCTTCGTCGAGCTGGTCGTGGCGCCGATCTGGGCGGTGCCGATGGACATCGCGCCAAAATATTCTGGATCTGCGAGCGGCATGATGAATTTCGGCTTTGGCCTCGCCGGAATCGTTTCGCCCTCCGTTTTCGGCTATCTGATCGATTTCACCGGAAGCTGGACCCTGCCATTCGCCGGCTCGGTCTGTCTTCTGCTGCTTGGCGCCGGCCTGACGTTCCGGATGCGCCCTGACCGACCGTTCGAGGCAACAGTGACCAAGCCGGGGATCGTGCCAGTCGCGACGTGATCGCAGCATTGACGCGGCCAAGGTGCGCGCCATGAAGGCTGAGCCGACCAGGCAAGAAGGTCGCGGCACGCAGCTCTCCCGGTCGCGGAAGAGGCGAACAGCGGGCGGGTCGTCGAGGAGCAAATCAGGAGGGCCGCCGCCAGCATTGTGGATACGCTGCACCCCGCCGCGGTGCTTAGACCGCGGTCGAACAGGCCTAACACGCAAGCGGTCGCGAAGCAGGTGCTTCGCTTCCAAGGCTTTGTGGATTGCCGCTTGAACCATGTTGAAGTGCGCATCTCCCGAACCGGCGGTATAAAAGCGGCGGCAATCCTCGAAGTGCTTCTTCGATGACAGCGCCGATCTCGTCTACGTGAGACCGCGCCAGGACTTCACAGCGTCCCGCAAGGCGAAGGGCGGCGATAAGCCCGCCCGCACGTACATGTTGCCGACGCGGCCCGCGAGCTCGGCAAGCTCGAAGTCGCTCTTGGCGTTCTCGCGGTCATGCTCATCTGGGATCATGAGCGCGCCTCCGCAACGATGACGGCAGGGCGTGCACAGGTTACAACAACCTGCAGATACACATTGCGAGGGGATCGCCAATGCGCGTGAAGTTCAGGTTCTGGAAGAGTTCGTTCGACACGTGGAATGCAATGTTTCAGGACGCGGCGGACTTTGCGAGCCAGTTGCCGCCCGATCGCCTCATCAATATTTCGCACTCGTCCGACAGCAACAAGGGCGTAGTCACTGTCTGGTATTGGGCCGACGACGAAACCGCTACGACGAGGACGGATCGGTGACGCCACGCCCGGAATCACGCGCCGGGGGAAATCATCGCGCATAGCCTTCACCAACGAGGCGATGATTTTCTCGACCATCGAACAGGGTCAGGCGAACCCCGAACGGTCGGTAATGAAAGACGACACCCTACTTCCTGGAGAATGGTACGGCAGGCAACTGCATCTTCAACCGTTGGCACAATCGAGTGAGGCCAAATCCTACAAAATCGTCTTGACGGTCGGCGCT
>Ga0126384_10001703_pt1 | contig 13126 bp, 14 predicted proteins | sample PanSoiMetPlot_36_FD_92543 | JGI IMG/M metagenome (GOLD analysis project Ga0126384, IMG submission 92543) | Tropical forest soil microbial communities from Panama - MetaG Plot_36 | ecosystem: Environmental > Terrestrial > Soil > Tropical forest > Bulk soil | place: Panama | collected 2016-02-17 | reverse complement strand
TCCAGTTGAGCCAGAGGAGCAGTCCGATGCTTCCGGCAATGGTCAGGGTGCTGCGGATGGCGGTGGTGATTGCGCTCGAGCTGGCCGCGGCGAGCTGATAAGCGTCGAACGTGAACTTCGATATCAACCTGCCCGGCGCCTGCGCGTCGAAGTACGACGTGGGCAGCGACAACAGCCGTTCCACCATCTGCCGACGAAGGTCGAACACGACGCGGTGTCCGGTCCACGCCATGCCGTATTCCGACGCATAGGATCCGAGGCCGCGCAGCAGGAACACGGCGACGATGGCAAGCGGCAGCTTGAGCGTCATCTCCGGGTCCGGTCGCTGGAAGTTCTGGATGATCGGCATCACCATGTACGCCATCACCGTGTCGCCCGCGGCGACGATGACCATGCCGACGATCGCCGCCGCGAACGCCCACCAGTAGGGGCGCACGTAACGCAGCAGGCGACGGTAAAGAAGAAGACCGGACGACAAGAGAAACGGGCGACAGGTGCGAAACCCTGCCGCAGCGTGGTCTAAGGTCCGCGGATTATATCGCGGCCCCCTAGGAGTCAGTGCGGCGTCGCAGCGTACGCCGCCGCGAGCAGATCGCGATACAGAAGCACGAGCTGCAGCGTCATGGCGTCTGGAGTCAACGGCAGGACAGCCTCGCGGGCGCGCGAGCCGAGGGCAGCACGAGCACCAGCGTCGGTGAGCGTCATCATGTGCCACGCGAGCGAGTCGACGTCGCGCGACGGGCAAACGAACCCAGCGTCGTGCTCGAGCACCAGCTCCGCAGCGCCACTCTTCGTGCTGGTGATGACGGGTAGCCCGCAGGCCATGGCTTCCAGCGCGGCGTTCGGGCACGGATCGTAGAGGGTTGGCAGCACGAACGCGTCAGCGGCGCCATAGAACGGTCGGACGTCATCCTTCGCCCCGAGCAGTGCGACGCGATTGGCCACGCCGAGCTGCCGCGCGAGCCCCTTGTACCGCGGGCGCGCCTTGTCGCGTCCGACCACGAACAGATAGGTGTCGCCCGGCAGCCGTGCCAGCGCGGCGATCGCCGTCGCCACACCCTTGCGCGCATAACCTGAGCCGACGAGCAGAAACACCGTGGCCGTCTCCGGCACGCCGAGCTTGCCACGGATCGCGGCGCGATGCTCCTTAAGCTGCGGTGAGAAGTTCTCGCTGTCGACCGCGTTGTAGATGACGTGCAGCCGGTTCTCGGGCAGACCGAAATGGTCGCGAATCTCATCTCGAACCATCTTTGAATTGCAGATCACCGCGCGGAGCGCGGGGCTCGCGAATAACCGTCGTTCAATGTCGACGATGTAGCGGTGATAGGGACTCCACTCCACAAAACGCCTGGCCAGCCCTGAGGCGTCGCGTAGCCGCTCCTCGAGCCAGACCGCATGCACGCCATCGCCCGCGCGATAGACGTCGCAGCACAGAAGCCGTTCGTGCGACTGCACCAGCTCGGGCGGCTGTTTCGCGATGCGCCGGCACACGGCGCGGGCGAAACTCCAGTCGCGCCACAATCGCCCGATGTAAAGCGGATTGCACAGAATCGGTTCGATCAGCTGCAGTCGCGTTTCCGGCCACCTGCGCGTGTAGAGCGAGATAGCGATCCCGCGTTCGAGCAGCGCCTCGAGCGCAGCTTCGACAAAGCGCTCGGCGCCGCCGTACGGCGTGTAGCGCTGACGGATGATCGCAAGCCTCATCGCGCGACGCGCTGACTCAGGTCTCGGCGAGCACCGCGCGCACGGCGGCGTCCACGCGCTCGACGGGAAGGGTGGTGAGACATTCGGAAATCTTGCCGCCGCCGCAGCCATCGTTGCCGCAGGGACGGCAGGGATGATCGTTGGAGGCGACCACGCGATGAGGCACCTGCCATGGTCCCCATTCGATTTCGCCGCTTGGCCCGAACAACGCGACCACCGGAGTGCCCACCGCTGCGGCGATATGCATCGGCGCGGAGTCCACGCCGACGAACAGGCGCGCCTCGCGTGTCAGCGCAGCGAGTTCGCGCAGACTGAGTTGGCCGGAGAGATCCGCGACACCGGCGCGCGCGCTTGAAGACAGCGTGCCGAGGATCGCATCGACCAGTTCCCGCTCGCGCTTGTCCGGGGCGCCGGTGATGGCGATCTTCCAGCCTTCGCGGACGAGGCCATCGACGAGCGCGGCGTAAGCCTCCGAGGTCCAGCATTTGAACATCCAACGCGACCCCGGGTGCAGTTGAACGAAACGACGTGCCTCGAGACCGTGCTGTGTCATGAGCGCAGCAGCGCGTGCGCGTTCCGCCGCGCCGGCGATGAGCACCAGCCGCCGCTCGTCGAGCGCTGGCTGAAGGCCCAGACGGCGCAGCGCGTCGAGGTTGCACTCGACGGTATGACGGGGTGTGGCGCGCGGCAGGCGATAGTAGTGCGTGAAGCTCGTGCGCCACAGCCAGTGCGCTCGCGGCAACTCGCGCGCCACGGCGTAGCGGGGGCGAAGCAGCCGGGTGAGCCACGCGCCGCGCGGATGCTCGGTGAGGTGCACTACGAGATCGTACCGACGGGAAGCCAGCGCACGGAGCAGGCTCGTCTCGGCGCGAAGCTGCACAATCGATCCGCGGCGCTTCCATTCCCGATCGATCGTGTGTAGGCGCGAGATCGCGGGATGACCCTGGAGCATCGGGGCCGTCTCGGCATAAACGAGGGCGTCGATCTCCGCCGCAGGGGCCGCCCGCTTCAGCACGGTGAACACCGGTGAGGTCAGAAGAACGTCGCCGTGATGGCGCAGCTTGATGACCAGTACCCGACGCAAGTGACTTGAATCGATGGCGTCGGGCGGCGCGATGCGCATGGCGCAAGATACCAAACCGTATTGTTCGTTACAAACGCGAAACTGCACCGGCAGTCAGGGCTTACTCGTCCACAAAACGGCGCGGTTACTTTGTCCGCGCGCGTTCGGGTAGAATCGACCGAGCCCACATGCAGCCCGCCTTCGCCTTTCGACCCATGCCCCTGGAGGCCGCTTCAGCCGCCCACAAGGCCCAGATCCTGGCCGAGGCGCTGCCTTACATCCAGCGATTTCACGACAAGGCGATCGTCGTCAAGTACGGGGGCAACGCGATGACCGAAGCCTCGCTCAAGGCCGGGTTCGCGCGCGACGTGGTGATGCTCAAGCTGGTCGGCATGAATCCGATCATCGTCCACGGCGGTGGACCGCAGATCGGGGACCTGCTGAAGACGATGGGAATCCAGAGCGAGTTCCGACAGGGCATGCGGGTCACCGACGAGAAGGTGATGAACGTCGTCGAGATGGTGCTGGGCGAGCTCAATCAGGAGATCGTGGGTCTCATCAACCAGCATGGCGGACGCGCCGTGGGCCTGACCGGACAGGACGGTGCATTCATTCACGCGCGCAAGATGCTGCTCAAGAGCGAAAGCAATCACGCCGAGACGGTGGATATCGGGCTCGTCGGCGAGATCGAGCGCATCGATCCCGAGTTGATCCAGCTGCTCGATTCGCGCGACTTCATCCCGGTGATCGCACCGATCGGCGTCGGCAGGGACGGCGAAGCGTACAACATCAACGCCGATCTTGTTGCCGGAAAGCTCGCCGAGACGCTGAAGGCCGAGAAGCTGGTATTGATGACCAACACTACAGGAGTGCTGGACCGCAACGGGAACCTTCTCACTGGGCTCACCGCGTCGGAGATAGAGAGGCTGTTCGCGGACGGGACGATCCACGGCGGGATGCTGCCCAAGATCGGTTCCGCGCTCGAAGCGGTGAAGAACGGAGTGGCGAGCTCGCACATCATCGACGGCCGCGTCGAGCACGCCCTGCTCTTGGAGGTGCTCACCAACGAGGGTGTCGGCACCATGATCCGCGCGGGATAACGAGATGGCGGCCAAACCCGGCGAACGCCGTTTGCAGATTCTGCAGACGCTGGCGGCCATGCTAGAGAGTCCGCGTGGCGACAAGGTGACCACGGCCGCGCTCGCCGCGCGCCTCGATGTGTCGGAGGCGGCGCTGTACCGGCATTTCGCGAGCAAGGCGCAGATGTTCGAGGGGCTGATCGAATTCATCGAATCCACGCTCTTCTCGCTCGTCAATCGCATCACGACAGACACGACTGACGGAGTCGCGCAAGCGAGCCAGATCGTGTCCGTGCTCCTCGGTTTCGCGGAAAAGAACCCGGGCATGACCCGCGTGCTCATCGGCGACGCGCTCGTCAACGAGGATGAGCGCCTCCAGGCGCGAATGAACCAGCTCTACGATCGGATCGAAGCAGCGCTCAGGCAGGCGCTCAAGATCGCCCAGGCGGGAGGCGCGTGGACGGGGGATCCGGTGGCGGAGGCGAGCGCGCTGCTCGCGTTCGTCATGGGTCGCTGGCTGTTGTTCGCCAAATCGGGTTTCAAGCGCGTTCCGCAGGACGGTTGGGACGCGCAGCGGAAGTACTTGTTCGGTTAGCGGCCAAAGGTTCGGCGGCGGGGGACCAAGGAAACCGCGGCCCTACGCTGCCTGCACGGTGCTTGGCGCGATCACGCACCCGCTGATCCGCCAGCCGCCACGCTTCTGCTTCTCCATCGTGTAAAGCGCGACCAACACCGTGTTGTCGCGGCCGATTAAGCGCAGCGGCTGGACCACGGTGCCGTCGATCACGGCGCCTTCGAGGAACTCCGTGTAGCGGGCGTCGAGCAACGGCGAATACGACTCGCGCACCATCGCCATGAAAGCACGCGCATCGCCGAACTGGGTCTGGATCCGCTGTGTCGCGAAGCTGAATGCCCTTGCTTCCTGCCCCGCCTTTAACGCCGCAAGTTGATCCGAAATCACTCGCTGGATGGCCTGCCACTCGGGCTTGCTAAGCTTTGCTTCAGCCGCCTGCGCGGGCGACACAATGAACGCGGCAAGCGCTCCGCACGTCGCTAGGATGAAAGCGCGGCGCGCGGTAGAAGCCATCAACGGCGCTCCACGCCGCAAACAGGGCACTCGGGATCCTTGACCACGCGTACCTCACGCCACTCCATGGCCAGCGCGTCGAGAAGAAGCAGGCGCCCTGCGAGCGAGCGTCCCGCGGGCGCGAGAAGCTTGAGCGCCTCCGCGGCCTGAGTTGCCCCGACGATCCCAACCAGCGGCGCGAACACACCCATCGTCGCGCAGCGTGTCTCTTCGAACTCGTTTCCCTCGCCGAAGAGACAGTGATAACAGGGATTGGCCGGATCGCGCAGGTCGAAGACGGCGATCTGACCGTCGAAGCGGATTGCCGCGCCTGACACGAGCGGCCTCCTTGCCGCGACGCAGGCGCGATTCACCGCGTGTCGGGTCGCGAAATTGTCCGAACAGTCGATCACGATGTCGGCGCCCGCCACCAGCGGCGCGAGCTCGTCTGCCCCCACGCGCACCGGCACGCTGACGATGCGCACTTCTGGATTGACTGCCTTAATGCGCGCGTGCGCGGCATCGACTTTCTGTTGACCAACGACGTCGGTGTCGAACAGGATCTGTCGTTGCAGGTTGGTGAGATCGACGCGATCAGAATCGACGAGGCTCAGAGTGCCGACGCCAGCGGCGGCAAGGAATTGCGCCACGGGATTCCCGAGGCCGCCGAGGCCCACGATGAGCGCGTGGGACTGGGCGAAGCGTTGCTGCGCATCGACGCCAAGCTCCGAGAGCAGGATGTGACGGCTGTACCGAAGCAGTTGCGCGTCATCCATGGTCGAAGGCGAGATCGAGGCAAAAACGCCCGGACTAGCCGGGCGTTTTCAATTTGCGGGTCGCTCGAGCTTATTGCGGTTTGGCCTGAGCCGCGATCGCTTTGACCGACGGGGTGACAGGCAATCCCTTCAACTGATTGATCGCCTGCTTGAGCTGGAAGTCTTCGGCGGCGCCGAATTCGAAGCGCGGTGGCAGCGGCTCGGCGTCGACCTTCGCGACGGGTTTGCCGTCGTTCCCCGTGGGGGCAGCGGCCGACTTGGCCTTGAGCGCCGCGTCAGGTTGTCCGACCGCACCCGGCGTGCCCGGCACCACGAGGTGGTGGTCGAGGTTCGCTTCGCGCAAGCGATTCTGCGACTCGCGTCCATCGTCGAGTTGGATGTCGGGCTCGATGCCTTTCGCCTGGATCGAGCGGCCGCTCGGCGTGTAATAGCGCGCCGTCGTTAGCTTCAAACCGGTGTTCTGCCCCAGCGGGAGAATGGTTTGTACCGAGCCCTTGCCGAAGGTCTGCGTCCCCATCACTACTGCGCGCTTATGGTCCTGCAGGGCGCCAGCGACGATCTCAGAAGCCGATGCAGTTCCGCCATCGACCAGCACGACCATCGGGACCGACTTGATGCCCGGCGGGAGGTCGCGCAGATAGTCATCGCCACGACTGCGCATGTAGTTGTCACGGTTCGCAGACAGCCGCATGCGTGCGTCGGGCGTACGGCCATCGGTATAGACGACCAGCGCATCCTTCGGCAGGAACGCTGCCGAGACGCCGACCGCGGTGGGCAGCAAGCCACCCGGATCGGTACGCACGTCGAGCACGAGCCCCGTCAGCGGCCCGTCCTTGTAGAGATCGCGGATCGCCTTGGCGAGATCCTCTCCCGTGCGCTCCTGGAATTGCCGGATGCGGATATAGCCGTACCCGGGCTCGAGCATCTTGTATTTCACGCTCTTGACGACGATTTCCTCACGCGTGAGCGTGAAGGTCAGCGCGGAATCGACATCCTTGCGGGCGACCGTGAGCACGATCTGCGTGCCGGGCTTGCCGCGCATCTTCTGCACGGCCTCCGACAGCGGCATGCCGCGAGTCGCAATGTCATCGATCTTGACGATCAAGTCCCCCGCCTTGATGCCGGCGCGGAACGCGGGCGTGTCCTCGATGGGCGAGATAACCTTGATGATGCTGTCTTCGACGCCGACCTCGATCCCGAGCCCGCCAAAGCGCCCCTGGGTGGAGACCTGCAGCTCCTTGAAAGCGTCCGCGTCAAGGAAGTCCGAGTGCGGATCAAGCCCGTGGACCATCCCGTTGATCGCTTCGCGGATGAGCTTGTCGTCGGGCACCGCCTCGACGTAATCGCTCTTGATCCGTCCGAAGACAGCGGAGAACAGCTGCAGATCGTCGTAGGGAATCGGCAGCCTGGCTTCCTTTTCCGCCATCGCCGAGAAGTTGAGGCTCAACAGTAGTCCAAGCACCACGCCCAGACCGATCAGTCCCGCCTTTTTCCAGCCATTGCCCATGTTGAACCTCGCTTCGCCTTGAAATCACACGGTCCCCGGACGGGAACCGTGAACCTACCAGAGGAGAGTCGACCGGAGTATACGCCCCTTCGCCACGGGGCGCAGACGCGCGGCCGTACGGCAGCGCCGATCTGACCGGCGGCGACGCACCGCGCTCGATGCACGAATCGTCGCCGCCGGATGTCGTGGACCCACGAGCACCGCGCAAGTTCCCGCCGCGCTAGTCTATTTCGGTGAGCGGCAGATAGGGTGGGGATTACGTTATTATTTTGTATCAATTTTCGACTGCCTCGACTTGCAAACCGCGCAGGCGGTCTCGATGTAGTTTTCATGCTGCTTACATTCCTCGAAAACAACTGGCCGCTGGTGCTGGTCATGGTCGTTTCCGGCGCGATGCTGCTGTGGCCGATGATCCAGCACCGGCTTTCTCCGATGCGGGAAGTCGGAGCGATCCACGCCACGCAGCTCATCAATCGGCAGAACGCGCTGATGCTCGATGTGCGGGAAACCCAGGAATACGTAGGTGGGCGCGTTCCCAATGCCGTGCACGTGCCCCTCTCTCAGCTGGGCAACCGCAGCGCGGAGCTCAAGCGCTTCACGTCTCGTCCCGTGATTGCCTACTGCGAGCGCGGCAATCGCAGCCGGCGCGCGGCAGGAACGCTCGCCAAGCTCGGCTTCACCGATGTCTACTTCTTGCGCGGGGGATTGCGCGCGTGGAGCGAAGCCGGCCTGCCCGTGGAGAAGGACGCGTGATGGCGCCGATCCTCATGTACGCAACAGCCATCTGCCCCTACTGCGTCCAGGCTGAGCGACTACTCCGGTCCAGGGGTGTCGCCGACATCGCCAAGGTGCGGGTCGACCTCGAGCCCGCGCGCCGTCAGGAGATGATGCAGAAAACGGGACGCCGCACCGTGCCGCAGATCTACATCGGCGAGGTTCATGTGGGCGGCTACGATGACCTGGTCGCGCTCGATCGCGCAGGAAAGCTGGAGACGCTGCTGGCGGCGTAAGGGTTCGTCATTACGGTATAATTTTCAGTTTCGCCCTCCTGTCAGGAAATCGCATGGCCGACACACAAACTCCCTCCGGTGCATCGCTGACCATCGAGCGCATCTACGTCAAGGATCTCTCCCTCGAGAACCCGGGTGCCCCGCAATCGTTCAACATGACGAGCCAGCCGCAGGTCGAGGTAAGCCTGCGCAGCCGTGGCGAGCAGATCGGCGAAGGAATCTTCGAGTGCGTGCTCACCATCACTGTGACCGCGCGCAACGAAGGAAAGACGCTGTTTCTGGTCGAGGCCTCGCAGGCGGGCGTGTTCCACATCAATGGCGTACCGCTGGCCGACATCCAGCCGATCCTCGGGATCCACTGTCCGACGGTTCTGTTTCCCTACCTGCGTGAGACGATCGCGGAATCGGTGACCCGCGCCGGCTTCCCGCCCGTCCACCTGGACCCGATCAATTTCGAGCTTCTCTATCAGCAGCAGCTCGCGGCCATGCAGCAACAGCAGCCGCAGATGGCAGCGGCGACGCCGATTCCAAGCTGAGGCCGATGACGCGACTCGCGTCGCGCTTGCTTGCGCTGCCGTTTGCCCTTGCGGCAGCGACGGCTGCGGCCACCGAGTTTCGCTCGACAAGCGAGGCAGTCGTGCTCTACGACGCACCGTCGATCAAGGGCAAGCCCCTGTTCGTGCTCGGGCGCGACTATCCGTTGGAGGTGATCGTCAACGTCGAGGGGTGGGTCAAAGTCCGCGATGCCGGCGGCACGGTCGCCTGGGTGGAGAGAAAATCGCTGGCCGATCGCCGAACGCTTGTGGTGCGCACGCCGGTGGCCGAGATTTTCGCGAGCCCCGAAGCCTCAGCGCCGGTCGTCTTTAAGGCTGAGCAGAACGTGCTGCTCGAGCTGATGGACGCGAGTCAGGCGCCGAGCGTGCCTGGATGGGCAAAGGTCCGTCATCGAGACGGACAGACGGGATTCGTCCGCATCGGGCAGGTCTGGGGTTTGTAGAGACGCAACGGCACCCGCCCGAGCGGTATCAGCCGTCGACGAAAGCATGGACAGCGTCGCGATACTCGGCGCCGGCGCGTGGGGTACGGCGCTGGCCGTGCATCTTCTCCGCGCGAGCCCGGAGGCGAGCGTGCGCCTCTGGGCCAGAGATGCCGCGCAGGCCCGCATGCTCGCGACCACGCTCCAGAATGTCCGCTATCTCCCCGGAGTGACACTGCCGGCTGCGCTCAAGGTGAGCGCGAAGCTCGATGAAGCAGTCGCTGGCGCGGGTTTGATCGCAATCGCGACGCCGATTGCGGCGCTCCTGCAGGTCGTCACGGATCTCCAGACACTCTCGGACGCTCCCCTCGTCTGGCTCTCCAAGGGCTTCGTCACCACGGACGCCGCCCCCGGCGTCGCGCTCGCACATCGCGTTGTATCGCCCCGCTGGCCGGCGCCGGTCGGGGTCGTGTCAGGCCCCAGCTTTGCCGACGAGGTCGCGCGCGGACTCCCCGCTGCAGTGAGCGTCGCGGCGACCGATCAGACCGTTGCCGAAGCGGTCGCGCAGCGACTGCGTAGCGAGAGCTTGCGCGTTTACGTGAGCGACGACCTGACCGGCGTGGAGGTTGGCGGCGCTGTCAAGAACGTGCTCGCGATCGCCGCCGGCGCGAGCGACGGATTAGGCTTCGGTCACAATGCGCGCGCCGCCCTGATTACCCGCGGGCTCGCCGAAACGGGTCGGCTCTCAACCGCGCTCGGCGGCCGGCGTGAAACGCTCATGGGGCTCGCGGGACTGGGCGATCTGGTGCTGACCTGCACCGGCGACCTTTCGCGCAATCGTCGCGTCGGGCTCGCGCTGGCCAGCGGGAAGGCGCTTCCGGCGATCCTGGCCGAACTGGGTCATGTCGCCGAGGGAGTGACGGCTGCGCAGGATTTGCGAAAGCTGACGACTGCGCTCGGAATCGAGATGCCGATCTGCGAGGTCGTCTATCGCGTGCTCTACGAGAACCTGCCACCGCGGCGCGCTGTCGAAGCGCTGCTCGCGCGCGAGCCGGGCCCCGAGTTCCAATAAGAGGAAAAAATTCGTGTCATCGGATCACCCACGTGATGATTCATTGGAGCGACAGCTTGCGGGCGAAGTAAGTAAACTCGCGTGCCCTCATCGCTGCCTTTTCCGCGAGCGTGGCTCCGGCGCCATGTCCGCCTTGGATGACTTCGTAGAACAGATAAGGCACACCCATCGCGGCTAGCTTGGCTGCAAACTTTCGCGCGTGCTGAGGTCCGACCCGATCATCTTTCGTTGTTGTCCAGATGAGCGGTTCGGGATATCGAACCCCGGGTTTGAGATTCTCGTAGGGCGATATCGAGGCGAGAAATGCCCGCTCCGCAGGGACCGAGACGCTTCCGTATTCGCCAACCCAGGAACTGCCGGCTGCGATTTGTTCGTAACGCAGCATGTCGAGCAGCGGCACTTGAATGTCGACGGCTCCCCACAGCTCTGGATGCTGGACGAACTCGACTCCCATCAGCAGCCCGCCGTTGGAGCCGCCCATGATGCCGAGGTGCGGGGGACTGGTGATTTTCTTTGCGATCAGCTCCTCCGCCACCGCATAGAAGTCATCGAAGATGCGTTGCCGGTGCGTCTTGAGACCGGCTTCGTGCCAGCCCGGGCCAAACTCGCCTCCGCCTCGGATATTGGCGAGCACGTATGCTCCGCCGCGTTCCAGCCACAGCCTGCCAATCTCTGGTGAGTAGCGCGGGGTTTCGGCGTCGAGGAATCCACCATACGCGTAGAGAATCGTCGGCGTGGCGCCATCGAGCTTCATGTCGACGGGACGCACGACGAAGTACGGAATCCTGGTTCCATCGCGGGACGTGGCTTCGGATTGTTCGACGACGTGACGCGATGCGTCGAATTTCGGCGGCAGTGTTTTCACGACCGACAGCGCGTCACTCTTCAAATCGGCGAGCCACAGGCTCGAGGGAGTCAGGAACCCGGTCACGTTCAAGAATGCAAGATCGCCATGGCGGTTCGCATTGACGATTTCGATGGAGGCGTTGTCGGGTAGTTTCAGCTGACTCCGTGACCATTTGCCTCCCGACATCGCCTCATACGCATAGGCGCGGCCTTTGACGTTGTCCAAGATCGTGACGAGGAGATGACCCCGGGTTGCGCTTGCGCCCACGAAGGCTTCACGAGGCCCAGGCGCATAGACCAGGGTCGGCCGCAGCCGCTTCGGTTCTGCCGCGGCCGTGGCGAGATCGATCGAGACGAGACATCCCTGCAGGAATGTCTTTTCACCTGCCGGCTTCCAATCTTGCTTCAAGCTTACGATGAGACGGCCGGCGACGAACGCTTCGATGTCCACCTTCGGAGGCAGCGCCAACTTCGTCGTACCGTGCGGACCGACCAGGAGATACTCCGCTTCGAAGAACGAGACCCGGCGCTCGATCATCAGGGCACGGTGGCCAGTGCCGTCATTGAGCGCCAGCGGAGCAACCGCGACGTCGTCCTGTGTTCCGCGGAACACCTCCGCGGCGGCGGACAGAGGTTGCCCACGTTCGATTCGCTTCACTACGAACGGATAGCCGGATCGAGTCAGCTCACCGGGTTTCCACTCGCGCGCAACCAGAAGCGACTTGGGGCCCGCCCAGGCAGAGTCCTGCTTGCCGCGAGGCAAAACGAAGCCACCGTCGACGAAGCGCGCCGATCGCAGGTCGAATTCACGCAACGTCACCGCATCCTCCCCGCCATCGGACAGACGCAGCATGCAATAGCGTTCGTTCGGCTCCTCGCAATCGGCGCCAGCCCAGAACCAATTGGCGTTCTCGGCCTTCGCCAGGACATCCAAGTCCAAAACCGTAGTCCACGTCGGCACCGGTGTTCGATAGTCCTCGAGACTCGTCCGTCGCCAGATCCCGCGGATGTGATCGGCGTCCTGCCACTGGTTGAGAATCTGCCCGCCGATGAACCGCGGCCGAGGGATTCTGTCCTTGGCCTCGGCCAGTTCCAGCGCTTGCTTGAATAGCCCTGCGTATCGAGGATCAGTGTCAAGCACCGCGGCTGTCTTGGCGTTCTCGGCTTTAACCCACTCCGTCGCCTTGGCACCGTCGACTTGTTCGAGCCAAAGGAACAGGTCTTCAGAGATCTTTGCATCTGCGTCTGGACCAGCGGTCACTCCTGCTGTGACTGCAAAGAGACCGCTGATGATGGCAACGGCCAATGACGTTACGCGCATCTCCGAGCCCTTTTCTAATTAGACTGCCTTCGCAATACTGCCTTATCGAGCCGAGTCGGGAAACCCGAGTTGCCTCCAGGCCTCAAAGACCGCGATCGCTACCGCATTGGAAAGATTGATACTGCGCACGCCGGGCCGCATTGGGATGCGCAATCGGGCGTCCGGCGCGAATCCAGCGAGGATCTCCTCTGGCAGACCGCTCGTCTCGCAGCCGAAGACGAGGACGTCGTCGCGTCCGAACCCGCAATCGTAGAGCGAGCGCTTCGCGCTCGTGGTGAGCGCGAACCACCGCCGGGCGTTGCGAGGATCGAGCGCGGCGCGGCAGGCGGCCCAATTGCGATGGGTGACGACGCGCGCGTACTCGTGATAATCGAGCCCCGCTCGCTTGAGTTCCTTGTCGTCGAGCCTGAAACCGAGCGGCTCGACGAGATGCAACTCCGCGCCGCAGTTCGCGGCGAGCCGGATCACGTTGCCAGTGTTGGGCGGAATCTCCGGGTGGACGAGGATAATGGCGAGCATCAATCCCTGGGTGGCAGTGTCCGCGCGACCACCCAATTCTGCACCCGCGCCGCGCCCGCTTTACGCAGCGTCCCCGCAAATTCCGCAAGCGATGCTCCGGTGGTCATCACGTCGTCGATCACGGCGACGTTGAGACCCGCGAGATCGAGGTCACAAGTGAAGGCATCGCGGACGTTGCGTGCGCGCT
>Ga0126384_10001702_pt1 | contig 13130 bp, 13 predicted proteins | sample PanSoiMetPlot_36_FD_92543 | JGI IMG/M metagenome (GOLD analysis project Ga0126384, IMG submission 92543) | Tropical forest soil microbial communities from Panama - MetaG Plot_36 | ecosystem: Environmental > Terrestrial > Soil > Tropical forest > Bulk soil | place: Panama | collected 2016-02-17 | reverse complement strand
GCGGGGATCGCCACCAACAAGCCGGCGGCGGTGGTGAAAAGCGCCTCGGCGATGCCGGCGGACACCGCGCCCAGTCCGCCCTGGCCGGTGGCGGCCATCGCCCGGAACGCGTTGATGATGCCCACCACGGTTCCGAAAAGGCCGATGAAGGGCGCGGCAGAGGAGATCGACGCCAGGCCTCCGAGGCCCTTCTTCAGGCTCGCCACCTCGCGTTCCTTGGCTCGATCAATGACTCGGTTGACCGCGTCGACGACGTCAAACTCCCCCAGCTCGTCCGGGCCGGTGTGCGTCAAGGCGTATATCCCGTCTCGATATTCGGAGAGCGCCTCGGCCACAACGCGGGCGATCGGGCTCTGCGGCTTTCGCTGCGAGAGGCGCAGCGCCCCCTCCAAGTCCCGGCTCTTTAGTTGCTCGCGCAGCGCCAACACGAACGCCAGCGAATAGCGCTTGGCACGGGTGAAGACGGCGAATCGGTCGATCATCACCCACAGCGAATAGACAGACATGATGGCGAGGATGATCACCACCGTTTTTGCCAGCGGGAGCATCGAGCGCCACATCTCAATTAAGTTGAATTGTTGCATGCGGCTCCTCTAGTTGATTCTGAAAACAAAATTCCGGACTGTGCAAACGGGCAGCGGCTGCGGTTTATAAACCCAGGTTCGTTTGAGCTGCTCGATAATGACCTGGTCCGCCCCCGAAACTGGCGTGACCACGTTGATATCGGAAATGTGCCCGTCCTGTCGAACACAAATTCGATACGTCCCCCGGAGTTGATCGCCGTGGTTGTACTTGCGCACGAACTCCTCCGGGAGGTGAGGCTCGGGCGAAGCGATGCGTTGGGCATCTAAGACGAAGCTCGCCACCACTTTTGGCGCGGCCGCCGGCGGCGGAGGAGCGCCGACCACGCCTCCCGGAACGCCGCCGGGCACGCCTCCAGGAACGCCGCCGGGCACGCCGCCCTCCTCGCCTTGGGCGCTGTCTTCCTCAGGCTCTTCGGGCTTCTCCAACGTGGGTTGCACGAGCTTGGGGATCTCCGTCGGCTGCTGTACGACCTTGGTTACTTTCGGCTTGTGCTCGACCGGCTTGCGCCCTGCCGGTGGTGGTGGCGGAGGAGGCGGAGGCGGCGCGGCGCTGAAGAAGGTCAGCGACACGGCTGGAGGCGCGAGCTCCTCGATGTGGAGGATGGACCAGACGAGCAGTCCCATTGCCGCGGCGCCGTGAACCGCCAGCGATACGATCATCAACGCCCGTCGCTTCCAACTCGGCTTTCTGCCGGCGATGAAGTGGTCAAACATCTACTTGCCGCCCTTGAGCCGATCGTTCCCCATTTTGTAGAACTTGTTTGCCTCCTCGAAATCCACCCGCTTTTCGTCTTCGGTGATTTCTCCGAGAGCTTTCTCCCGGTAGATCAAATTCGTATAGATGTACGCATTGGGGGCCTGCGGGCTGAGCATGATCGCGTCCGCGAGCGTCTGAATCCCTTTGTTGGCCAGCTCCAGCCGCTTGGCGCCCGTCTCTTCCGCGTGGTCGTGGAGGTAGTTCCAGATCAGCACGCCGAGCGCCAGGTGGGCCTCCGTGCTTTCAGGCTCGGCGGCGATTCGCTTCTCGTACCAACTCTTCGCCTCGGCGAAGCGCCCGGTCTTCGCGGCGATGATCGCCAACGTGTTCAAAGCTCCGGGGTCGGGAGGAACACGTTCGATCGCTGGTTTGAAGAACTCGACTGCCTCGCCGTATTTGCCGGTGTCGACGAACGTCTGAACCAGGAAAACCTTGGCCCGCTCGTCCCTCGGCTTGAGCTTTAGGTAGCGCTCGAAAGCGCCGATTGCCGCGGTTGCTGCTTTGTCAGCCTCGGTGCTGTTGGGAGCGGTCCGGTAGAGCGAGAGGTTGGCGAAGCCCAGGTTTAGCAAGATGGTCGGGATGGTCGGATCGTACTTTTCGGCCTGGGCGAACTTGGTGGCCGCGCCGGCGTAGTCCTGCTTGTGGTACAGGTCGACCCCCTCCTGCGCGATCATCCGGGCGCGAAGCGTGGCGCACCCGGTCAAGAGCGGCGCTACGGCGAGCGTGATGATGAATAGCCTTCTCATGGGATCCTATGAAGGGGGACCGGTAAATATCCGTAGCGAGCGGGCAGTTGCAAGCGTTCTACGACTGGTCCGACCTGGTGACAACGCCGGGGATAAACTGTTGGACACCGGTGGTTTATGCCGCACTTGGACAAGGCCCGGGTTCGCCCTGCCCCAGGGCCGACCACAGCGCCTTCGAGAGGCCTGCCCCTTTCCAGCCGAGCAAGGGCTTAGCCCGTACGGCGCGCGCGGGGCGCGATGCGAGCCCACGCATTCATGTTCGCCTGTCGCCAACAACTTTTTTTAGCTGCCTGTAGACAAAACGTCGGAAGATATTCTAAAAGTCCCGCAAAGCGTCATAGGCCGCGAAAAATCTTTTGCGGAAGAGGGCGAGCTGCTCGCCATGGCGTTGCGCCGAAAGAAAGCGGCGATGTCTGCCAAGCGCCGCGGATCGATGCATCCGTTGCTCGCTCTTCCAGAGCTGGCCAAGCAGCGCGGGTTGATCGGCGCGGCAGACCTCGACGAGCTGGGAATTTGGCGAGGGTACCTGCATGAGTTTGCGCGAAGGGGTTTGCTCGCCCGCGTGGCCTGGGGCCTCTATGCACTGCCGGGTCGCGAGCCGAGCGGGATCGCGATCGCAAGCAAGAGCGTCGAGGGAGGCGTGCTTTGCCTCATCTCCGCGCTGTATCTGCAGGGGCTGATCCCCAAGGAGCCCGACGCGGTCTGGCTGGCGATTGGTCCGAAAGCGAGGCGGCCCAGCTTGTCGTTGCCGGTGCGCTTCGTCCGCTTCTCAGGAGCGGCGCTGACCGGCGGAATCGAAACCGTGGTGGGAACCGATGGCGTGTCCGTCCGAACGTATTGCGTGGACAAAACGATCGCCGACTGTTTCAAATTTCGAAACAAGATTGGTGCGGCCGTCGCGATCGGAGCGCTGGAGCGGGCGCTGCAGCAGAAGAGATGCGACGTGAAGCGGCTGAAGCACTTCGCGCTCGTCTGCCGCGTGGCCAGGGTGCTCGAGCCCTACTTGTTGGCCTTCAAGGCTTTTTCCCAGTGAGCCCCGCCTTCGTCGAGCTTGGTCGAGCGGCGTGCCCCGGGTCCTTTCGGGAAATCGGCGACGCCTTTTGAGTAGGTGCGATGCGGAACGGCCTCCAGGAGGCTTGGCCCTCCTTGATCGCAAGCACCGCGGCCATCCCCGCGCTCTTGCTGCCGTCGTTCATATCCCATGGCGTGGTGTCGGCGGGCCCGGGATTTAGGTAGAGGGATGGGGCAGGCTTTTCCGCTGGCATCACCGTGGTGCCTTCCAGATCGGTCGCGCGCGCCCCCGCCTCTTTGATGTTGGAGAAGACGCCGAAGCGAATCTTCGCTTCTCGAATGGCTCGCGTGAGCTGCTCGTCTCCCACGTTGCCTCCGGAGATCGCATAGTCCAGCGCTTGGCTGCCCTCGCCGCGCGGCGGGCCGTGCGAGATGAGGACCACCGGGCTCTTCGCGCTCAGCGCCAGATGGACCACTTCGTCGATGGTGCTCGGGTAGTAGCGGCAACCGGTGGCGCAATTGATGAAGTTGGGATCGTGGTAGCCGGGCAGGGAGATCACGGTGGCCTCCGCGAATTCAACCTCCCGCACTTGGTTTAGGTTGACCACGTTCTTGAATTCCTTCTGCGCCTCGGCCACTCCCTCCGCAAAGTCGGCGCGGCACTCTCGGTTTCCGGTCACCACCAGCACCGGCAGCTTCGAGGCGGCGAGCACCTTGAGCACGTGCGCGATCGCGCTCGGCGTCTCTCCCACGTCGCCGCTGACGAGGATCGCGTCCGCTTTTTCGTCGGCGAAGAACTTGAGGTACTTCTTGAGCGCGGCGAGGTTCGCGGCGGAATCTTCGTTGATCGGCCCCAGCGCTCCAAAGACGATCTGACCGCTGCGCGATGGGACCTCGAAGGACAGCTTGAACCCCGCGAGCGTCGCGCGGCGGTTGCCGATCTGCACCTGGCTTGCGGCGGTGACCTCGAGCGGCGCCGCACATTCCTTGAGCGCGCGCGCCTCGGCCTGGGCAGGTGAAGGTGAAAGGCGGAGCGATCCCGCCACGGCGGAGCTTGGGGCCTCGCTGGTTACTGGCTTAGAATGCTCTCGGCAGGCGCTGGACGAGAGCGCAAGCACAGCGGCCGCGGCGAGCCGAAACCAAAGGCAGGTGAGGCGCGGAAGCTTCATGTCGGGATTGGCGTAGAAGCGTACGGCGATCGCACTCTGGGGTCCAGCACGAGGCATCCTCGCCGGTATGAGAGGCTCTCACATGCAAAAGCTTTATCGAGTCATCGGCGCGGCGCTGTGTCTGGCCGGATGCGCCCACCGACAGGTGTCGAGCGGCGATTTGGGCCGCGCCCAGCGGCCGGCGTTCGTCTCCTGGATCGCCGACAGCGCAGGCCCCAAGTCCCGCGTCTTTCGCGAGGACGCCACCTACGAAAGCAAACTCAAGCGGCTCGATGCCAAAGAGGCCGACCGCCGCCTGCAGGTGAAGCTCTCCAGGGCGATCACCCGCTTCGAGACCTCGGATCGCTTGCGCGCGGTCACCTTGGCCAATCTTCCCAAGGAGCGGCCGTGGACGAACACGGTGGATCCGGCCAAAGTGGCGAGCGCGCTGGAGAGCTTTCTGGTGGAGGAGGTGCCGGCCAATCCGCCCGACTACGAGTTGCTCAAGCCGCTGGGCGCCGACGCGATCGTCGAGTTCGTGATTGAGGATTACGGGATGAAGAGCGCCAACGGTCGCGCCGGCGCCTACGTCGCCGGCTACGGCCGGATGTTCATCCTCGACGGCTCCGAGGTGTGGCGCGAGAGCTTTTCGGTGGACAGCGCGAACCGCCCGGACCTCGATCCCTTCAAGGTCGGCCAGGAGCCGGAGCTGTTTCGGGCCGAGCTGGCGAGCCTGCTCGACGCAGTGGCGATGCAGTTTTCCCGCGACTTAAACCCCGAGCGCCGCCCGAACGTGCGTCAAGTCCAGCAGCCCTCCGGGCGCCAAAGCGATTCGCCGCAAGGGGAGGCCCGCGGCCAGTCGCTGGACGCCGTTGATCCGCCAACAAAGGTGGAGCAGCAGCGCGGCAAGGACGAGATCAATTAGCCAAAGCTGTAACACCCTGCATCGCAGCTGCACACTTGCGCGCGAGAGCTGATAGGGTGCGCCGATCGCCCAATCCCATGCCCGGCGCCGCCACCGCTTCAAGAAAACCGCTGATCCTCGACGGCAGCGAAGGCGAGGGCGGCGGGCAGATTCTGCGCTCCGCGCTTTCGCTCTCGCTGGTCACCGGCTGGCCGTTTCGAGTTGCGAAAATTCGCGGCCGCCGCAATCCGCCCGGACTGCGACCGCAGCACTTAGCCTGCGTTCGCGGGGCGCTGGCGATCGGCGATGCGCGCTGCGAAGGCGCGGAGGTCGGCTCGTCAGAGCTTGAGTTCTGGCCGGGAACGGTGAGGCCGGGAGAGTATCTGCTCGAGGTCGGGACCGCGGGCAGCGCTCCGCTGCTCTTTCAATGCCTCTACTACCCTTTGGCGCTGGCGGGGCCGAGCGAGCTCACGCTTCGCGGCGGAACGCACGTGCCGCACAGCCCCAGCTATCACTACCTGGCGTGGGTCTGGCTGCCGATGCTCTCGGCGTTCGGCCTCGGGGGTCAGCTGCAGCTTCGCCGCGCCGGATTTTATCCCCAGGGTGGCGGGGAGTTCAAAGCGACGATCTCCGAGCGACAGCCTCCGGCAGGAAACGTGCAATTCCCGGCCCGGGGCACGCTGCGCGACATGGACGTGACCTCCTTCGTGGGCGGTCTTCCGTTCGAGCACGCGGAGCGGCAGGCGAAGGCGGCGGTGACGGCGCTGCGCGAAAACGGCATCTACTGCAGCGCCGAGAACCTGCCGCTGCCCACCGCCCGGTCCGCCGGGTCGATGGTTTTCATCCGCGCGCAGTTCGAGCACACGCTGGCCGGATTCACCGCCCTGGGCGACCGCGGAAGCCGCGCCGAAAAGGTGGGGCGCGAGGCGGCCGAGCAGGTGGCCGAATTCATGCAGAGCGCGGGCGCGCTGGACGTGCACCTCGCCGATCAGATTCTCCTGCCCGCTGGGCTTTTGGCCGCGGGCCTGCTGCAGCCCGGCGTCACTGCCGAGACGCTCTTCAGCACTGCGGCGCTCACCGCCCACCTGGCGACCAACGCTTCGATCGTCCACAAGTTCCTTCCCGTCAAGGTGGCGATCGACGGCACCCGCGTCCAAGTTCTCCCCGAGCCGGGAGATCGCCAGGCTCTTTGATAAGGTGCGCGCAAGCGCGGCGGAGCCTTAAGAGAACTGCATGCGAATCGTCGTGGCGTTGATCGTCAACCTGTTGCTGCTGGTCCGCGCGCTCTTGGGCCTGCCCTTTCGCTGGATGCGCAGCCGACGCCGTCCGGCGTACGTTCGCTTCGCGTTGCGAGGAGACCCCCCGTATCGCGAGCTGGTCCGGCGCCGCTGGCGAATGTTCTCGAGGCGCGATCCGGCCGAGGTGATTTCCCTCGCTGCGCTTGGCGAGCAGCTCGCCCTGCTGGCAAAAGATCCCCGGGTGCGCGGCGCGGTCCTCTGCGTGGACCACCTGCAGATCTCGCCGGCGAAAGCGGACGCGATCGCCGCGTCGCTCGCGAAGCTTCGCGCCGCGGGCAAAGAGGTTGTCGGCTATGCGCTGCACGCGGGCAACGTCGAATACGAGGTGCTCTGCGCGGCGGATCGAATCGTCCTCTCTCCCGCGGGCCGCGTGGATCTCACCGGTTTCGCGGCGGGCGCAACGGCGATGGGCAGCGCGCTGGACCGCCTCGGGATTTCGGCGCAGTTCGTCCGCCGCGGCGACTACAAGACCGCGCCGGAGCTGTTTACCGACGCCGAGATTTCCGACATTCACCGGCGGACGCTGGAGCACCTGCTCGATCTGCGCTTCTCCGCGTTGCTGTCGAGGATTGCGCGGGGGCGCCGGCTCACCATCGAGCAGGCGCGGCGCACGGTCGACGCGGGTCCGTACAGCGCAAAGCGGGCGCGGGCGGCAGGCCTGTGCGACGCCCTCTGCCCCGAGGCCGATCTCGGCTCGTTCCTCGACGCCACCGCACCCGGAAACGGCGCCGCAGTCGCTGCTTCCGCGGCGAAGGCGCCAGGGACAGACGGCGAGCAACCAACCGCGGCCGATGCGTCGGCGCCCGACGCGGCCGCCGCCAGGCGCGGCGCGGACGCGTCTGCAACGAACGCGACTCTATCGGATCGATCCGCTCTCGACGCATCGCCCCCGGATGCATCCGCCCCGAGACGCGGGGCGGATGCGTCTGCACGTAACGCGACTCAATCGGATCGATCCGCGCCCGACGCATCGGCCTCGGATGCATCCACCGCGAGACGCGGCGTGGACGAGTCTGCAGTTAACGCGACTCTTTCCGATCGATCTGCTCCCGACGCATCGGCCTCGGATGCGTCCGCCTCAGATCGGTCCGCTGGAGACGCATCTGCGCTGAGCTCCTCCTCCGGCGCTCGCGCCGCAAGTCGGCCTGCTTCTTCTGTCGCTGCGCGGATTCGCTCCGCAAAGGACGAAGAGCCCTCGGAGCGGCGGCTGCCCGACTTCGCCTCGTACCGCGCGACGCTGACCCTTCCGCCGATACCGTGGCGCCCCCTCAAACGGCGAACGAGGCTGTCGATCGTTCCCCTCAACGGGATCATCGCGGAGGGCGAGGGAGGACGCGCGCCGGTGGGGCCGGAGATCGCCGGATCGGATGGGGTCGCCGGCGCGATCAGAGCCGCTCGGCGCGACCGCCGAACGTCGGCGATCCTGCTCTACGTCAACAGCCCCGGTGGGTCGGCCATCGCATCCGAGCTGATCCTCGACGAGGCCCGGCGCGCGGCGAAGAAAAAGCCGGTGGTCGCCTATTTTGATCGAGTCGCCGCCAGCGGAGGGTACATGGCAGCCCTGGGCGCCGACGAGATTTGGGCGGCGCCCGATGCGATTGCCGGGTCGATTGGAGTGTTCGGCGGCAAGTTCGAGCTGTCGCGGCTGTTCGAACGGCTCGGCGTGAGCCGCACGCTGATCACCCGAGGCAAGAACGCAGGCCTGTTCTCCGTCTCGCGGCCGTTCACCGAGCACGAGCGCCGAGCGCTGGAGTCGGAGATCGAAGAGGCGTACCAGGATTTTCTGGAGCAGGTCTCCCGCTCGCGCGTCAAGAGCAAGGACGAGGTCCACGCCCGCGCGCAGGGGCGCATCTACTCGGGCGAGGAAGCTCTCCAAGCCGGTCTCATCGATCGCACCGGAAGCTTCGAGGACGCGTGCCGGCGCGCGCTCGAGCTTGCGGAGAAGCCGACCGACCGCTTCGACGTGGCGATCCATCCCGCCGGCAAGCGCCGCATTCCGATCGTCCGCCTGATGCGGGAGGCGCAGACGACCGGTGTATTCGCCCTGTGGCTTCCGGGGTTGGAGTCGCTCGGATGGGAGGAGCGGAGGTGATGGCTTGGGCGCCGCGGTGGGCCGCCTGCGCGCTGTGGATGATCTTCGCTGGCTGCCGGACGGCAGCTTTGCCAAGCGCGGCGCCGACAGCCACCGCCACCGAGGCGCTCGCCGCATTCATCGCCGCCGCAAAGGCGGGCGATTTTGACCGCGCCTATGCACTGCTCTCGGGCGACTGGCGAGCTCGCTACACGCCGGAGCGGCTGAAGAGCGATTTCGAGGCCGAGCCGTTGGCCAAGGAGCGCCTCGAGCGGGCGCGGGTGGCCCTGGCGCAGCCGCCCGTCGTACGCGGAGATGTCGCCGAGTTCCCGATCGGGGCGGGGAAGGCGGTGCGCCTGGTCAAAGAAGGCGGGAATTTTCGAGTGGCGGCGCTGGAATGAGCGCAGCGGCAGCGCTATTTTGACTCGATGGCGCCGGGACCCCACGGCCTTCAGCCCGACGAGCTGGAAGGCTTAGAAGACATCGACGAAAAAGAAGGGCGCTTGGGCTTCGTGCCGGAGCTGGTGAAGCGGGTGGCGGTGGCCGGGCTGGGCGCGCTGTTCATGACCGAGGAAGGCATTCGAAATCTCGCCGGGCAGCTGAAGCTTCCCGGCGAAGCGCTCGGATTCATCGTCTCCCAGGCGGAAAAGACGAAGGACGACATCGCTCGGGTGGTCTCCGACGAGGTGCGCCGCTTTCTCCAGAGCGAAAAGCTTCGGGAGGAGTTCCTCAAGCTGCTGACGGGAATGACGATCGAGATCAACGCAAAAGTCCGATTGACTCCGCATGAGCCATCGCCGGGCGCCAAGCCAGGGATCTCCGTGCCAGAGATCAGGGTCGGTCGCGCCAAGCGCGCGAAGAAGGAGTAGCCCGCGAATCCGGGAGGAGATCGCTTCTCGCGCGGGCCGCTGCTGCGCAACCTGCTGCCGCGATTTTTGCTGGTCGCGTTGCTCGCCGGCGGACTGTGGCTTTGGAACAACGGCCGATTTGCCCAGACCCGCGAGGTGGATTGGCAAGTGGGCGAGGATCGCGCCTCCATCCGCGAGGTGGAGATCCAAATCTGGAACGAGCGCGGGCAGCTCCTCAAGCGAGAGGAGCTCTTCTTCCCTGACGGCGCGCCGGCGCAAATCGTCCAGAGGATTGCGCTCGCCGACGGCGACTACCTCGCCCGCGTTTTCGTGAAGCGCTCGCGGGACGGGGCGTCGGACGCGTACGCACAGACGCTCCACGTCAGCGCCAAGGCGATCGCCGCGCCGCTGCGAGGGGAGGGCGTAGCGCGCTGAGCACCACGCGTCAGGATTTCGATTGCGGAGCTGCCGCGCCTGCGGCCGCGATCGGTCGCCGCGGGCGAAGAGCCTTGTCGACGCCAGGCGCCTCAAGCGGGACCCACAGCCGAAACTGCGTTCCACGGCCGACTTGGCTTGCCACCTGTGCCGAGCCGCCGAGTCGCTGGATCAGCCGCTGGCAGATCGCCAGCCCTAGACCCGATCCTTGGCCGGGAGCCTTGGTGGTGAAGAACGGATCGAAGACCTGCGGAACCACCTCCGCCGAAATTCCAACGCCGTTGTCTTCGACGACGATCTCGATCCCGTCCTCGGCGCGCCGGGTGCGAATCTCGATCCTCGGATGAGGCACCAGCGCTACCGCGTCCGCGGCGTTGATCAGCACCTGTGCCAGGATTTGGGTCAAATACCCCGGCACTGTTTGAATCGCCTGAGGTCCTTCGAAGCGGCGCTTGAGCTCCACCCGCTCCAGCCGCGCGTGCGCGATGGCCACCGCGCGATCGATCTCGGCGAGAACGCTGACCAGAGCTCGGCGGTTGTCCTCGGGGGCGGCGAGCATCGCCAGCTTCTGAGCGATGCCCCGAATTCGCTCCAGCCCACTGCGGACCTCGCCCCGGATCTCGTCGATCTCCGCGGTCACCTCCGCTTTGGGCGGGACGAGCGACGCCTCCGGGCGAATCGACTCGTTGATTTGCTCGAACCCCGCCCACACCACGGCCAACGGATTGTTGATCTCGTGCGCCAGCCCGGTGGCGAGCATCCCCACCGTGGCCAGCCGCTCCGCGTCGAGCAGCTGGCGCTGCGCCGACAGAAGCTCCTCGTGCGCCCGCTCGAGGGCGCGATTTTGGCGCAGCACTTCCTGGCGGGCCTCGCGCAGCCGCACCAGCCAACGAACGCGGGCGAGCAGCTCGCGAGGTCGGAACGGCTTGGACAAGTAGTCGTCCGCGCCCTCCTCCAGACCGGTGGCGCGGCCATCCGGATCGGGATTGGAGGTGAGCAGAATCAGCGGAATCTCGTGGAGGCGCCGGTCGGCGCGGATCCTGCGGCACAGCTCGAAGCCGTCGGTGCCCTCCATCACCACATCGGAGATGATCACGTCGGGCGTCCGCCGGGACGCGACGAGGATCGCCTCTTCCGCCGAGGTCACCGATTCGCAATCGTACTCGGGCGCGAGCACGTCGCGCATCATCGCGTGAAGCGTGGCGCAATCGTCGACGATCAGCGCGGTGCGGCGCCTCGGTGCCGAATTCAGTTGCCGCGCTTGTTCGCGCGCGCGCTCGCCTTGGAGCGGTTCCATCCACCCCTGCAACTTGCACTCCCCATACCCTTTAGCAGTCTCCGATTCTCGCCCAGTTGGCCGTGCGACCGGTGGGTCGTCGCGAGTGGGAGAGGTCCCAGACGACACCGAGCGAGTACACCGACCGACCGGCGCCCTTGATTGACCGGCTTCACCACGCGGCGTATGAGGGCCGCCATCCCACTTGAAAGGATTTCCGATGAGCACGGAGCACGTGGCGGTGGTCGGAGCGGGCCAGATGGGAGCGGGGATCGCGCAGGTGCTGCTCCAGTCCGGATTGAAGGTGACGCTGATCGACGTCTCCAAACAGATGCTGGACAAGGGCTGCGAGCATATCCGCGCCGGCCTGCAGAAGCTGCAGGACAAGGGGAAGCTGGACGATGCCCGGCGTCAATCGGCGCTGAATCGGCTGCGGACCGCGGCCACGGTCGCCGAGGCGAAAGACGTGGACTTCGCGATCGAGGCGGTGAGTGAGAATGAAGAGCTGAAGAAGAAGATTTTCCGAGAGCTCGATTCGGTGGTGCGCCCGGGCGGCGTGATGGCCACCAACACTTCGTCAATTCCGATCACCCGGATCGCCGCCTCGACCGGACGCCCCGATGCGGTGATCGGGATGCACTTCATGAATCCGGTTCCGGTGATGACCCTGGTGGAGATCATCCGCGGCGCGGCCACCTCGGATCACACCTACGCCGCTACCCGGGCGCTGGCGGAGACGATGGGCAAGACGACGGTGGTGTCCAAGGACTTCCCAGGCTTCATCGTCAACCGTATTCTCATTCCAATGCTCAACGAGGCGTGCTTTGCCATGATGGAGGGATTGGGAACGGCGGAGGACATCGACGCCGCGATGAAACTGGGAACGAATCAGCCGATGGGCCCGCTCCAGCTGGCGGATTTCATCGGCCTCGATACCTGCCTGTCCATCGCCGAGGTGCTCCACCGCGGCCTGGGCGATGATAAGTACCGGCCCTGCCCGCTGCTGAAGCAGTACGTGGACGCGGGTTGGTTCGGCAGGAAATCCGGGAGGGGCTTCTACAAGTATTGAGCTCGCGTCTTGAACTTCGACGCGCGCGGCGATAGACGCACGCATGGCCTTCGAGAACATCCGGCTCGACGTCGACGGACCCCAAGCGACCTTGACGATCGACCGTCCCAAATCGCTCAACGCCCTGAATGCAGCCACCCTGCGCGAGCTCGAGGCCGCGCTGAGGGCGCTGGCGCAAAACGAAGAGCTTCGGGCGCTGATCATCACCGGCGCGGGAGAAAAGGCGTTCGTGGCCGGAGCAGACATCGCCCAGATGGCGAGCCTCAGCACCGCCCAGGCGCGGCAGTTCAGCGCTTTGGGGCATCGAGTGCTGCACATGCTCGAGGCGCTGTCCTTTCCCACCATCGCGGCGGTGAACGGGTTTGCGCTCGGCGGCGGCTGCGAGGTCGCCCTCGCTTGCGATTTGATCTACGCCTCGGAGCGGGCGAGGTTTGGCCAGCCGGAAGTCGGCCTCGGCGTCATCCCCGGCTTCGGAGGCACGCAGCGCCTGGCGCGCCTGATCGGCCGGGCGCGGGCGATGGAGATGATCTTCACCGGCGCTCCGATCGATGCCGCCAAGGCGAAGGAGATCGGCCTGGTCCTGGAGGTCGTTCCCGCCGAGAAGCTGCTCGAGCACTGCCGGGGGATCGCGGCGAAGATCGCGCTCAAGGGACCGGTGGCGGTGGCGCAGGCCAAACGCGCGATCCAGTTTGGGCTGGACGCGGACCTTCGCAGCGCCAACGAGCTGGAGCGCCAAGCGTTCGCGATGTTGTTCGGAACCGAGGACCAGCGAGAGGGAATGAAGGCCTTTCTGGAGAAGAGGGCTCCCTCGTTCAAGGGAAGGTGACCGGCGGATGAATTTCGAGCTCACCGACATCCAACGCGAGACGCAGAAGATGTGCCGCGAGTTCGCCGCGTGCGAGCTGCAGCGGAACTCGCGCCGCTGGGACGAGGCGCACGAGTGGCCGAGCGACGCGGTGAAAAAGCTGGCCGAGCTGTCGCTG
>Ga0126384_10001701_pt1 | contig 13132 bp, 15 predicted proteins | sample PanSoiMetPlot_36_FD_92543 | JGI IMG/M metagenome (GOLD analysis project Ga0126384, IMG submission 92543) | Tropical forest soil microbial communities from Panama - MetaG Plot_36 | ecosystem: Environmental > Terrestrial > Soil > Tropical forest > Bulk soil | place: Panama | collected 2016-02-17 | reverse complement strand
TTCCTCTCTCGCGTGAAGGACGCGATGGTGATCGACGTCGGCGGCACGAGCGCGGACATCGGCGCCCTGCGCCACGGCTTCCCGCGCGAGGCCAACAACGTCGTGGAGATCGGCGGCGTCCGCACGCTGTTCCGCATGCCCGATCTGCTATCGCTCGGCCTCGGCGGTGGAAGCCTGGTGACGCTCGATCCGCTGTCGATCGGGCCCGTGAGCGTGGGGTATCGGCTCACGAGCGAGAGCCGGGTTTTCGGCGGCGACACGCTCACCACCACCGACCTTGGCGTGGCGGCCGGACTGCTCGACCTCGGCGATCGCAGCCGCGTGGCCATGCTGCCGGCACCGCTCGTGCGGCGCGCCATCGGGCGAATCGGCGCGATGGTCGAGGAAGCCGTCGACCGCGTGAAGACCGAGGCCGGCGATGCCCCGCTCGTCGTCGTCGGAGGCGGCGCGTTCCTGGTGCCCGCGCGGTTGGCGGGTGTCTCGTCAGTGATCGCCGTCGAGCACCAGGCCGTCGCCAATGCCGTCGGCGCCGCCATCGCGCAGGTCAGCGGCGAGGTGGATCAGATCTTCCAGTCGATGGCGCGCGAGGAGGCCATTGCGAAAGCGCGCACGATCGCGGAGGAGCGCGCCGTCACCGCCGGCGCCGATCGCGCGACGCTGCGCACCGTCGAGGTCGAGGATCTCCCACTCGCGTATTTGCCTGGCAACTCGCTGCGTGTGCGCGTTCGCGTCGTCGGCGAGGTCGCGGCGGCCTCAGGGGGCGCTTGACGTTTCGATTCTCGGTCGCGCCTGCCGGACGGCGGGGGCGGGCACGCGCGTCGCGGGCAACAGGACGATGAAGCACGCACCCTGACCGACGCCGCCGCTGCTCGCCTCCACGCGCCCGCCGTGCAGCTCGACGAGCTGGCGGACGATCGCGAGGCCGAGCCCGAGGCCTTCGGCCCCGCCTTCACCCTGCCGATAGGGTTCGAAGACGTGCGGGAGCAGCTCGGGCGCGATGCCCTGGCCTTCATCGCTCACGATGATGCGCGCCGAGGCGCCGACGGCGTCGAGGACGACGTGGACAGTCGTGCCGCAGTCGCTGTGCGTGAGCGCGTTACCGAGCAGATTCGAGACGACTTGCTGTAGCCGCTCGGCATCGCCGTTCACCGGCGGACACGTGGCGGCGACGTCGGTGACGATCTTGATCCCGCGCGCGGTGGCCGTCACGGTCAGGGCTTCGACCGCCGCCCCGACGACGGCGCGCAGGTCGACGGGCTCCAGCTGAAGGGCGAGCCGTCCGCGGCCCAGCCGCGAGAGATCGACGAGGTCGGCAATGACGCGCGCCTGCAGCATGGCGTTTCGCCGGATCGCTTCGAGCGCACGGGCACCGAGGGCCGGACCGAGACGGGCGTCGCTCATGGCCGCGGTCCAGCTGAGGATCGCGGTGAGCGGCGTCCGCAGCTCGTGCGCCACGATCGTCACGAATTCGTCCTTGGCGCGATTGGCCGCCTCCGCCTCCGAGCGCGCCGCCCGCTCCCGCTCGAGCAGCACCTCGCGCTGGCCCTCGGCGCGACGACGGGCATGGTCGAGCGCGCTCACGAACAACGCGACGAGCACGAACACCGCGAGCTGCGCGACGGCGTCCTCGCTGAGCGTGAAGGACGGCCAGGTCGACCCCACGACCGCGTCGAGCGCGACCGTCGCGAACACCGTCGCCAGCAGCCCCCACCGCAGTCCGCCCAGCCACGCGCTCGCCGTCACCGCCGCCACGAACAGGGGCGACGCCGCGGCGTGTGTCAGCGGCCGGACCAGCGCGCTGACGATCCCCGCCGCGAGCACCGCGCCGAGGCTGATCGCTGCGCGCTGCCTCCACGGGTGCGCGCCGCCGCGGAACATCACACGAGCGGCCATACGTGACGCTGCTGGAGCGCGTCGACGATCCACGGTGCGGACACGCTGGCCAGCGCCCAGCTCAGCAGAGCGGCGAGCACTCCCGCGGCCGGCTCCGCAATGCGCCGGAACAGCACCAGGAGCCAGACCCAGGCGACGAACGCGATGACGACGAGCACGAGCAGGCGGCTCGCAAGATCTCCCATGAAAATCCTCCCACGCGATGTGACGACGAACGAACGGGTCGACGTCGTACTGCGGAGGACTAGACGCGGGGAGGGATGAACGGCGGGCTGAGCGCGATCGACGCCGTCGGCGGCGGCGCGGAGGATATGAGTCGGCCGACGAGCGGCAGCGTCACGAACGTCGCCGGCGTCGTAGTGATCCCCGAAGGCAGTCTCACCGCCGCGTGGGCGGCGCTGTGCGTCTGCTTGCTCCAGGGATGCGGCACCGCGAGATCAGTTGCGGCCGCGAACGCGAGGAATGCCGTCAGAGGCACGAGCAGCGCAAGCGTCAGGACGACGAATCGCTTCAGACTCATCGGTCGCCCTCCGACATGGCGACAGTGTAGCACCGAGCCCGACGGGCCAAATCAATGTCGCGTGGCGAGCGCAAGGAAGCCGGCGAAGACGGCGACGCTGATCGCCGTGCGGACCGCATGCAGGCGCGCCCAGCGCCGCAAGAGCGCAATCGCCTCCTCCGAATCGGCATCCAGTCGCGCGTCGAGCAGGCGCACGTTGATGGGTTTGACGACCAGCAGCGTGAACGGCACGAGCGCGCCGAGCGCGAGCGCGCCGGCGAGCCACGCGACCGAGGCCCCCGTCGCCCAGCGCGCGATCCCCGCCGCGGCGCCGAGGATGCTGAGTGGCGCCTGCATCGCCGCCCCGCGCCCGTAGCTCGGCCGGAACTCGTGAACGGCGGCGCGCGGCCCGAGACTGACGCGCGCGGGATGCTCGACGAGGCTCACGTAGAGCGCGGCGCCGGCGAAGAGGCCAGCGGCGAGCGTCGCCGTCCACTCCAGCAGCAGCGACACGCGAGGCTAGACGCCGGCGACGGCGAGCACGCGGCGCATCCGGTCGGCGGCCTGATCGGGATCGCGCAGCAGGCCAGCCCGATCCATCAGGACGAACTGCTCGGCAAGGTGCGGAATCGAGCGTGCGCTCTCCAGGCCTCCGACCATCCGGAAGTGCGTCTGATGGCCATTGAGATAGGCGGCGAAGACGACACCCGTCTTGTAGAACCGCGTGGGCGCGCCGAAGACGTGGCGGGACAGCGCGAGCGTGGGTCGAAGGATGCGCTCGAACTCCGCGTGATCGTCGCGGTCGAGCGCGTGGAGCGCGGCGGACGCGGCGGGCGCGATGACGTCGAAAATGCCGAGCAGCGCATCGCTGTATCCCTGCGCGTCGCCGCCGATCGTCGTCGGATAGTCGAAGTCGTCGCCCGTGTACATGCGCACGGATTTCGGAAACCGGCGCCGCATCGCGATCTCCCGCGCCTGGTCGAGGAGGGAAATCTTCACGCCATCGATCGTCGGCGCGTAGTCGCCAACGATTGCGAGCAAGGTCTCCATCGCACGATCGAGATCGCGCGAGCCCCAGTAGCCGGCAAGCGCCGGATCGAACATGTCGCCGAGCCAGTGGATGATGACGGGCTCTCGCACCTGCCCGAGAATGCGGCCGTACACCTTCACGTAGTCGTCGGCGTTTCGCGCGCACGCGGCGAGGGCGCGGCTGGCCATGAGGATGATGCGGCCGCCGACGGACTCGATGAAGCCACACGACTCCTCGTACGCGGCCTCGACGTCGGCGATGGTCACCCGGGGCCCCGGCAGCAGATCGTCCGTGCCCGCGCCGGAGGCGATCACGGCGCCCGGCACGGTCCGCGCCTCGGCCACCGAGCGCTTGATCAACTCCTTCGCAGCCGACCACGGGAATCCCATCCCACGCTGCGACGTGTCCATCGCCTCCGCCACGGCGAGCCCGAGCGACCAGATGTGCCGGCGAAAGGCGAGCGTGGCGTCCCAGTCGAGGGCGACGTCGAGCGTGGGGTTGATGGCGGCGAGCGGGTCGGCGACGACGTGGACGGCGGCCATGCCGCTGCGGCTTCGGATCGGTCCGGGCGCGCCGGCCACCGGCGTCTGACCGGTGAGCGTGTAACGCGTCAGCGTTCCGTCCGCGCGGGGCAGCGTGAGTGTCCGAGACATGGCGACAGTGTAGCAGGTCGATGGCGTCGCGTTTGCTGCGCGCCTCAGGAACAACCTCGACCCGAACACCGAGCGAGAACGACCTGGGAGCGCCGCCGTGGGCGCTGGAAGCGGAGCGAGCGATGAAAGACCTCGACGTCAACCTCATCATCGCCAATGCGCCCGATCCGGTCTTCGTCTCCGATCTGCAAGGCAAGATTCTCCTGGCGAACGAGGCCGTCTCGGAGCTGCTCGGCTTCCGCGAGCACGAAGTGCTCGAACAGTCCCTCTCCCGCTTCGTCAGCGCCGGGGAAGCCCGCGAGCTCATGGTCGCCTTGCGCGAGGTCGTGGAGCGGGGCGTGACGCGCGACGTGCGGCTCAATCCGCGGAGCGCCTCCGACGAGCGCATTCCGACGACCCTCAATGCCTCGGCGCTGCGCAGCCCGGAAGGATCGGTCATCGGTGTCATCGGCATCCTGCGCGACATGCGCGAGCTCGACAAAGCGCGGGCGTACGCGGAGAGCCTGATCAAGAACGCCCCGGACCCCGTGTTCGTCTCCGACTTGCAGGGCAAGATCTTACAAGCCAATGACGCCGTCTACACGCTGCTGGGCTTTCGCACGGCGGAAGTCGTCGAGCAATCGCTTTCCCGCTTCATCACCGTCGACGAAACGCGAGAGTTCATGGCGGCGCTCCGCGAAGTCGTGGCCCGCGGTGTGACGCGCAATGCGCGGCTCAACCCGCGCAGCGCTTCGGGAGAGACGATCCCGACGACGCTGAATGCGTCGGCGCTGCGCGATGCCGACGGCGTCGTGATCGGCGCGATCGGCATCCTGCGCGACATGCGTGCGTATGAGCGCGTCGTCCGTGATCTCGAAGAGTCGCGGCGCAAGCTCGACGAGGCCAACCGCGCCAAGGACGAATTCCTCGCGACGCTCTCGCACGAGCTGCGCACGCCGCTCAACGCGATTCTCGGCTGGGCCCGTCTCCTGCGATCGGGAACGCTCGATGCGGACGGCACGCGGCGCGGCCCCGAAGTCATCGAGCGCAACACCCGTGTCCTGGCCCAGCTCATCGAAGATCTTCTCGACGTCTCGCGAATCATCACGGGCAAGCTGCGCCTGGAGGTCCGGCCGGTGGATGTGATCGGCGTCATCACGGCAGCGATGGAGGCGGTGCAGACGGCTGCCGACGCGAAAGGTATCCGGCTCGAAGCCAGGCTGGACGCGACGCTCGGCGTCGTGTCCATCGATCCCGATCGCCTGCAGCAGGTGATCTGGAACCTGCTCACCAATGCCATCAAGTTCACGCCGATGGGCGGCCGCGTCGACGTTCGGCTCGAGCGCATTGACGCCGGGGCGCGGCTGACCGTGAGCGATACGGGAAAGGGCATCCGGCCCGAGCTGCTGCCGTTCGTATTCGATCGCTTCCGGCAGGGCGAACCGTCGAGCGGCCGGCAGCACGGCGGTCTCGGGCTCGGTCTCGCCATCGTGCGGCACATCGTCGAGCTCCACGGCGGCGTGGTGCGCGCCGAGAGCACGGGAGAGAATCTGGGCGCGACCTTCACCGTGGATCTGCCCTTCAACCCGACGCCGGCCGCGACTGTCGCGCCGGAGCCGGCGGGCCGGCAATTCGAGAGTGAAACGGTCGGCCGCCTGATCAATCTGCACGGACTGCGCGTTCTCGTCGTCGACGACGAGGCGGATGCGCGCGAGCTCATGCGCACGGTCTTGCGCTCGGCGGGTGCCGAGGTCATGGCCGCCGCCAACGCGGACGAGGCTTTCGAGCAGGTGGAGCAGTGGCATCCCGACCTTCTCGTCAGTGACATCGGCCTGCCCGGCGACGATGGCTATGCGCTGATCCAGAAGCTCAGAGCGCAAGAGACCGAGCGTGTGCGGTCGATCCCGGCTCTCGCCGTGACCGCTTACGCACGCGCCGAAGATCGCACACGCGCGCTCTCGGCCGGGTTTCAGATGCATGTCGCCAAGCCACTGGAGCCGGCCGATTTCGTGGCCGCGATCGCGAGCCTCGTGAGGAAGGACGGGAGGGCTGCGCTGGACTCCGCGGCGTGAACTCTGTGATAACGTAGCCGCCCTCGACGTCTCAGCAAGGAGGGCCGGTATGGCAGCCAAGGCGACCGACAAGAATCGGACGAAGTTCCTCCTCGACGAGAAGGACATTCCGTCGAAGTGGTACAACATCCAGGCCGACTTCAAGTCGCCCGCGCCGCCCGTGCTGCATCCCGGCACCGGCAAGCCGATCGGCCCGCAAGATCTCGCCCCGCTGTTCCCGATGGAGCTGATCAAGCAGGAGGTCAGCCAGGAGCGCTGGATCGAGATTCCGGACGAGGTGCGCGACGTGCTGAAGCTGTGGCGGCCGTCGCCGCTGTTCCGCGCTCGCCGGCTCGAGAAAGCGCTCGGCACACCCGCGCGCATCTATTACAAGTACGAGGGTGTGAGCCCGGCCGGGAGCCACAAGCCGAACACGGCGGTCGCGCAGGCCTACTACAACAAGAAGGAAAAGGTCACGAGGCTGTCGACGGAGACGGGCGCGGGTCAGTGGGGCTCGGCGCTCGCGCTGGCCAGCCAGCTCTTCGGCCTGCAGTGCAAGGTCTACATGGTGAAGGTGTCGTACCAGCAGAAGCCCTACCGCCGGATCATGATGGAGACGTGGGGCGCGCAGGTCGTGGCGAGCCCGAGCCCCGACACCCAGGCGGGCAAGAAGATCCTCGAGCAGGATCCCAACTCGCCGGGCTCGCTCGGCATCGCGATCAGCGAGGCGGTCGAGGATGCGGCGACGCGCGATGACACGAAATACTCGCTCGGCAGCGTGCTCAACCACGTCCTCATGCATCAGACCGTCATCGGGCTCGAGGCCAGGAAGCAGCTCGAGAAGGCGGACGACGAGGCGGACATCGTCATCGGCTGCGCCGGCGGCGGCTCCAACTTCGCCGGGCTGTCGTTCCCGTTCGCCGGCGAGAAGCTGACGAAGAAAAAGAAGACGCGCATCATCGCCGTCGAACCCTCCGCGTGCCCGAGCCTCACCAAGGGCCAGTACACCTACGACTTCGGGGACACCGTGGGCATGACGCCGCTGGTGAAGATGCACACGCTCGGCCACGGCTTCGTCCCCGCGCCGCTGCACGCCGGTGGTCTGCGCTACCACGGCATGGCGCCGCTCGTGTGCAAGCTCTATGACGAGGGCGTGATCGAGGCCGTCGCCGTGCCGCAGCTCGCCACGTTCCAGGCGGCGCTGCAGTTCGCGCGCAGCGAGGGCGTCATTCCCGCCCCCGAATCGGCGCACGCGGTCAAAGTCGCCATCGACGAGGCGCTGCGATGCAAGAAAGACGGCAAGCGCCAGGCGATTCTCTTCAACCTGTCCGGCCACGGCCACTTCGACCTCGGCGCGTACGAGCAGTTCCTCGCCGGCAAGCTGCAAGACTACGAGTACCCGGCGGCGAAGATCGAGGAGGCGCTGCGCGGCGTGCCGAAGATCAAGGCATGAGACGGCGCGACTTCCTGAAAGTCGGCGTGGCGGGGTGCGTGCTCGCGAGCACGCCGAGCTTCGCGCGCGCCCAGGGCAAGGGCAAGGTGCGCTTCGCCTATCTGCAGCTCGGCTGGGCCGGGCCCGAGATCATCCACAAAGACGATCTGCTCGGCAAGCACGGCTGGCAGGCGGAGTACTCGGTCGTCCCCGGCTCGCCGGTCCCGCTGCTCAACCAGCTCACGAGCAAGAACGTCGACGCGATCGACATGTCGTTCGCGCTGGCCGCCAAGGCGTTCGAGGACGGCGCGCCGGTCAAGGTTACGGGCGTCGCCACCGCGGTGCTCGGCGCCATCGTCGCGCGCAAGGACGCCGGGCTGGCGAAGGTCGAGGACCTCAAGGGCAAGAAGGTCGCGGCCGTCGTCGGCACCTCGACGTTCTTCGACATCCGCGCGCTGACGCTGAAGGGCTACGGCTTCGACATCCAGAAGGACACGCAGATCGTGACGGCGACCGCGCCGCCGGACATGGCCACGCTGCTGGCCAAGAAGGACGTCGACGCCATCATCGCCTGGCAGCCGATCAGCGACTCGGTGGTGCTCTCCGGGCAAGGCGTGTACCTCGCCAAGCAGATCGATCTCTGGCGCAAGGCCACCGGCCGCCCGTCGGGTTTCCCCGTGCACGTCTGCTATCTGGTGCACAACGACTTCATCGCGAAGAACGCGGCCTTCCCCGGTGACCTGAACGCGGCGCAGAAGGATGCCGTGGACGTCTGGTACAACAAGCCCGCGCGCGCGAAGGACATCATGGTCGAGGTGACGAAGCTCCCGAAGGACGTCATCGAGGTCGCCTACAACGAGACCGTGCGCATGCTGTCCGGTCTCCCCGACGAGCAGGTGGAGACGCTGATCGCGCAGCTTCGGATCAACAAGGAATTCGGCTTTCTGAAGTCCGACATCTGGGAGCAGCCCGACCGGATCCGCCGGGAATTCTTCCACCGCGCGTGAGCGCGCGCCGCTGGGCGAGCCGGCTGCATCTGCCCACGCTCGGCGTCGCCGCCCTCATCGTCGTCGGCTGGGTTCTGCTCTCGTGGCGCTACGGCGCCTACGTGCTGCCGTCGCCAGGGGCCGTCGCGCGTGGCTTCGCCGACATCGTGGCCAGCGGTGAAATCTGGCGGCACACGGGCGCCTCGCTCGGCCGCATCCTCGTCGGCTTCGGCGGCGCGGTGGGCGTCGCGCTGCTCACCGGTCTCGCCGGGTTCGTCTCGCGCACGGCGCGCGGGGTGATTCACGATTTCCTCTCGGTCCTGAACTCGACGTCGGTGTTCGTGTGGATCGTCATCTCGATCATCTGGTTCGGCCTGTCGAACTGGGCGCCCATCTTCACGACGTTCATGATCACGCTGCCGGTGGTGGCGTCGAACATCGTCGAAGGCGTCGAGAACGTCGACCGGCGACTGCTCGAGATGGGCGACGTCTATCGGCTCTCGGGGCGGCAGAAGTTCACCGCGATCGTCGTGCCCTCCACCCTGCCCTATCTGCTGGCCGGCATGAAGGTGGGCTTCGGACTCGCGCTCAAGGTCTCGGTCGTCGCCGAGATCTTCGGCGTCACCTCCGGCATCGGCTACGTCATGAACTACTCGCGCGAGATCCTGGCGACGCAGATGGTGTTCGTGTGGGCGCTGGTCATGATCCTGGTCATGACGGCCACCGACAAGCTCGTCTTCGACGCGGTCTCGCGGCGGCTCGACCGATGGCGGTGACGCTCGAGGTCGACGGCGTCGGCAAGGACTTTCTGATCCCGGTGATCGATTCCGTCTCGTTCGACGTCGAGGCCGGAGCGTTCGTCTGCCTCCTCGGTCCCAACGGGTGCGGCAAGACGACGCTGCTGCGGATCGTGGGCGGGCTCGAGCCGCCCACGCACGGGCGCGTGCTGCTGGGCGGCGAGCCCGTGGCGGGCAGCGGGCGTCACACCAAGAAGGTCGGCGTCGTCTTCCAGGAAGACCGGCTGCTGCCGTGGATGACGTTGCGGAACAACGTGGAGCTGGTCCTCGGGCCGCTCGGCTTCGACGCAAAGGCCCGGCGCGCGACCGCCGATCGCTATCTGCGTCTGGCCGGGCTGGCGGGCTTCGAGGATTACTATCCCGCGCGCGTCTCGGGCGGAATGCGACAGCGCGCGGCCATCGCCCGCGCGCTCGCGATCGAGCCCGACCTGCTGCTGATGGACGAGCCGTTCGGGGCACTCGACGCGCAGAACCGCCGCATCATGCAGGCCGAGGTGCGGCGGATGTGGCGCGAGACGGGCCGCACGATTCTGTTCGTCACGCACGCGATCGACGAAGCCGTGGCCATCGGCACCACCCTGATCATGCTCTCGGCACGGCCGTCGCGAATCTGCGCCGAGGTTCGCAACGACGGGCATGTCGAGCGCGCCACGCTCATCGACGAGCTGAACGCGCTGATCATGCGAGAAGTCGAACGCCAGCAGGGCGCATCGTCGACGTCGTAACGGTTCGGGCGACATGCCCGAATGCGTGACGCTCCGTCGTCGAATTTTTACCTTTCTTTACCGAACCGCCCGCGGCATCCGTCGCGTCCCAATCGGTGAGGAAGAGGAGGTGCCGTGATGAAGCGCATCGTATTCGCGATCCTGCTCGCGTTCGCCGCGCTGACCGCCTCGACGGCGCCCGTGTGGGCGGACTCGAGCGACAGCAATCCTGGGACGACCGAGGCTCCATAATCCGAGCACGAGCGGCGGGCGGGAGACACTTCTGCCCGCCGTTTCGTCGATCTTCGCGCCCGCGCTCACACGAGACGCGTGCGGATCTTGATCTCCGACGTCAGCGTTCGGTGCACGGGACACATGTCGGCGATCTGGGCGAGCCGTGCGCGCTGTGTGTCGTCGAGCCGCCCCGACAGCACGAGCTCGCGCTCGATCTGATCGATCTTTCCCTCTTTCGTTTCGCAGTCGGCACAGTCCTCGGCGTGGATCCGTGAGTGTGAGAGCCGCACCGTCACGCCGTCGAGCGGCCAGCCTTTCTTTCGCGCATACAGCGCGAGCGTCATCGAGGTTCAGCTGCCGAGCGCGATCAGCAGGAAGTCGTACGGCGACGGACCGGCGTCGGCGCCGCCGCCCTCCACCGGCTCGTCGGCGACCACGCGATGCTTGCCGACGAGCACCTCCTGCACGAATCCCGCCGCGCCCCCGTGAACGGTCACCGTAGCCATCGCCGCCTCCTCATTCGCCGAGGATCCGGTCCCATCGGCCATACTCGCGCGCCGCCTCCATGAACCACCGCACACAGTCCGGGTTGGCGCGCGGCGGCAGCTCGCACGAAGTCGAGAGCACGAACCGCGAGCGGGTGCCGGCGGTGTCGATACAGCGCCGCACCTCCGCCTCGATCTCCGCCTTCGTCGCGCGCTCGAAGATCGTCACGTCCACGTTGCCGATCGCGACGACGTTCTTCTGATTGCCGAGGGTGATGAGACGGTCGAGCTGATCGACGTAGAGCGTGGGATCGGCCTGCTGATCCAGATCGATGGTGACGGCCACGAAGCCGACGTCGACGAGATCCTCGTGGATCTGGTGCGTGGTCCCGCAGATGTGCACGGTCGTCCCGACTTTCCTGGCCTTGAAGTAGTCCACCAGCTCCTTGTGATAGGGCTTGATGAACTCGCGGTAGGTGTCGGGGCCCACCAGCGAACACGACGCCGTCGGATCGGAATACGACAGGCCGATCTTGGTGGCGAGGACCGCGTCGCCCATGCGCTTGGCGAACTCGGTGGCGAAGCGCATGAGCTCGTGCACGAACGCGGGGTCCTCCAGCGTGTCCAGGCACATGAGCTCCGGATTGCGCATCAGCATGGCGATCGTCCACGGCCCGACGAGCACGGCCCCGAGCGCCGAGGGAAACTTCTGCGCGGAGAGCGCCTCGCACTGCTCGAGGAAGGCGGGCAACCGCGCATCCTTGAGGGGATTCGGCACCTCGAGGCGCGCCAGCAACGCCTTGTCGTCCTGCAGCACGTGCTGGTCGATCGACGGGACCACGTAATCCGAGTACTTCACGCGACAGCCGATCGCCTCCGCCTCCTTGGCGAGGTCGTTGAACGCGATCATGATGTCGGGCTGGTAACGCTCGTAGTAATTGATCATCGCCTTCACGGCCTTCTTCGGATTCGTGCAGTACTCCTCGATCGAGAGGCCGTCCAGGCAGCCGGCGAACGAGCCGGCGATCGGATACGCGGGCACGCGGTCGGCGCGCTGCCCCTTGTAGGCGGCGACGACCCGCTCGCGTGGCGTGATCGTGGACTGCTCCATGGCTCGTCTCCTCTGAATCGTTGCGTCCGCTCAGCGCAGCATCGGCGCGAATGCCTCGAGCGTGTGGCGCGTTTCCTCCGGCGTGAGGCCGGCCCGGAGCAGCAACCCGGGCACGGCGCCCCCAGCATCGTACCAGCGCTGAAGACGACGGCGCGCCTCGGAGGGCGTGCCGTACACGATCAGCTGTTCCAGCAGCTCCTCGGCATCGGGCGGCACCGCGCCCGCGAACTTCGGCGTGTTGGCGGCCACCACCGCTTCGATTTCCTTGCCGAATCCCCAGCGGACCAGCGAGTCGCGATAGAACGTCCCCATCGCCGTCACATAGAACGAGACGAACCACGCCGCGCCCTCGCGCGCCTTGGCGGGATCGTCGTGAACCACCGTCGGCACCGACGGGCAGACGACGGGCAACTCCGTACGCCCCGCGCGCCGACCTCCCTCGCGCAGCCGCTCGATGCCCTGCGGCAGCAGCCGCAGCGGGAACAAAAACGGGATCCACCCGTCGGCGATCTCGCCGGCCAGCCGGATCGACGCCTCGCCGAGCGCGGCGAGATAGATCGGGACCTCCACGGCCGGGACGTTGAGCCGCAGCGGTCGCGCCGCGGTGGCCACCGCGAGCGGCACGCGTTCGCCACGCAGCAGCGCACGAACCTGCATGACGGTGCGGCGCATGCGCGGCAGCGGCGGCTCGAACGGGATGTCGTGCAGTCCCTCCACCAGCTGCGGTGTGCTGGCGCCGAGCCCGAGGACGAACCGACCGTTCGACTGCGACGCCAGCGTGGCGGCGGCCATCGCGATCGTCGCGGCACTGCGGCTCCACACGCCCAGGATGCTCGTGCCGAGCCGCACGCGCCGCGTCTTCACCGCCAGCTCCGCGAGCAGCACGGTGATGTCGTACGACCACGTTTCGGGGAACATGACGCCGTCATAGCCGAGCTCATCGGCGAGCGTCGCGAGCGTCACGAACTGCTCACGCCGGTTCTCCAGCGGCATGAGCGCGGCGGACAGGGCGCGCGCCACGTCAGGCGCTCGCCAGCGCGGGACGGATCTTGGTCGCCACGAGGTCGAGCAGCTCGAGCATGCGCTTGGGATCGTCTCGGCGGAAGACCACCGCGGCGTGCCGTACGCCGGCGCGCGCGTACTCCCCGAGCCGATCCACCACCGCCTGCACGCCGTCGGCCAGAACCGCCTCGCTCATCTCGAAACGCATCGAGATCTCGATCGTGCTCCACGCGCGGCCGGCGGCATCTGCCAGCCGCTTCAGCTCGGCCACCGAGG
>Ga0126384_10001700_pt1 | contig 13141 bp, 11 predicted proteins | sample PanSoiMetPlot_36_FD_92543 | JGI IMG/M metagenome (GOLD analysis project Ga0126384, IMG submission 92543) | Tropical forest soil microbial communities from Panama - MetaG Plot_36 | ecosystem: Environmental > Terrestrial > Soil > Tropical forest > Bulk soil | place: Panama | collected 2016-02-17 | reverse complement strand
GAGTTGACCTTCACGACATCGCTGGATGTTCTGATAATCGCCGGAGTTGGCGAGGCGGCGATTGACGATCGAGTCGCTGCCGGAGGAGAAGACTTGGTGCAACTCGCGAATTGAACAGCCAGAACAATTAAGACGACACCCGCGGGCATCGCGGTTTTGTAACTCAGACGCTCGCTCATCCTTCGGCCTCCTGATCTTCTGTTTCGTCCTTGTCAGACTTCTTAATCCCAAACTTCTCCAGCCGGTATTGCAGCGTGCGGAAGGTGAGGCCAAGCAGCTTGGCAGCTTTTGTGATGTTGTAATCGGTTTGATCCATGGCCTGGAGAATCAAGTTCTTCTCGACGTCTTCGAAGTTGATTCCTTCGGGTGGCAGCTTGAAACCACCCGTCGCGGCGTCCTGCGATTCCTGACGCACTTCGGAAGGCAAATCGTCGGGCGTGATCATGTCGCCTTCACACAAAAGGATGGCGCGCTCAATTGCTGATTCCAGTTGGCGCACATTTCCGGGCCAGGCGTAGTCCTGCATCATTCGACGGGTCTGCGCGGTCAGGCCCCGGACCAGACGTGAAGTGTTTTTGGTGTGCTTCTTCAGGAAATAATCGATCAATACGGGAATGTCTTCGCGACGCTCCCGCAGGGGTGGCACATCGATCGAGAGGACGTTGATTCGATAATACAGGTCGTCCCGAAAGCGGCCATCTGCGACCATCGCTCGCAGGTCTCGATTCGTGGCCGCCACAACCCGAACATCGACGGGTATTTCAAAAGTGCCGCCGACGCGGCGGATCCTTCGCTCCTGCAAAGCGCGCAAGAGTTTCGCTTGCATACTGATGTCGAGTTCCGCAATCTCATCCAGAAAGAGTGTCCCGCGATCGGCAACTTCGAACAGGCCTTTCTTCTCAGCATGGGCACCGGTAAACGAACCTTTCTCGTGGCCGAACAGTTCCGACTCAAGGAGGTTTTCGTTGATCGCCGCGCAATTGACAGCTTGAAACATGTCCGACGATCTCGGTGATTGATTGTGAATCGCGCGGGCAATCAATTCCTTGCCGGTGCCCGACTCGCCGCGAATCAACACGGTCGAGTTTGAACGCGCGACCTTCAGGATCATCTTCTTGACTGCTTCCATCTTTGGCGAAGCTGAGATGATCTCAACGTCGATTTGATCCAGCCGGCCCAGGGCTCGTTTGATTGTTTCCAGCAGGCGCTCGCGATCGAACGGCTTTTGCAGATAATCGAAGGCCCCGCGGCGTAAAGCTTCTTTGGCCGAATCGATCGTGCCGTGCGCCGTCAACAGAATCACGATGATTGACGAGTCAGTCGCCAGCAGATGCTGCAGCAATTCAATACCGTCCATGCCCGTCATCTTTAAATCACTCAAAGCCAGATCGAAGCTGCGTTCTTTGGCGAACTTCAGCGCCGCTTCACCGGATGCAGCCGTGGTCACGTCGTAACCCGCCGCCGTCAAGATCTCCTGCAGGATATCTCGTTGTGGTTTTTCGTCGTCGACGACGAGAATGGTTTTGCGTGCCATGATTATTTGCCGCTAAGCGTGTCAGAAGTTGACGGGTTGTCGGCTGAGCCAAAGTAATCTATTGATCCGGTCGCTATCGCTACCGGCTCTGACACAGGCAGCGTGATGGTAAAGGTCGTCCCTTCGCCAAGCTTCGATTTCACCGAAATGCTTCCATGGTGATCGTCGACGGCCTTCTTGACGATCGCCAGACCCAGACCGGTTCCGGTCTCTTTAGTTGAATAGTACGGTTCGAAAACTTTTGAGATGTCCTCTGCTGCGATGCCGCGGCCCGTATCAGTCACTTCAATTCGGGCACGTTTGCCGCCGTCTTCAGGAGCGACCACGATCGCGATCCGGCCACCACTTCCATCCATCGATTGCAGGGCGTTGATGACTAGATTAGTGATGGCTGACCGGAGAGATTCCGGATCAGCGACAACTGGCGGAATCTCACCGCGCGTTTCCATCGCCGTAGTTACGTTGCTCTCGGCCGCTTGAGGTTCCAGCATCCGCATCGCATCACGAACCGTCGCCACTAAGTCGATTGGCTTCGGTTCAAGTTTTGGCGGTCGGGAATAGTTAAGGAATTCGCTGATACGGTTGTCGATACGCGCTACCTCAGCCTTCACCTGCTTCGTCAGATCGGAAAAGTGCTGACGTTCCTCAGGATCCGCGGGCGCAAAACTCGATTGCAAATGATCGAGTGTCAAGTTTATGTAATTCAGTGGATTTCTGATCTCGTGCGCGATCGCCGATCCGAGACGGCTGACCACTACTGCTTTTTCGGCGTTATACAGTTGCGCTTCCAATTCGCGGGTGCGGCCCAGCTTCATGATCATTTCATTGAACAGTTCGGTGAGCTCGGCCATTTCATCATGCCCGCGCACGGCGGGGACACGAAAAGAAAAATCCCCGGCGGCCACGCGCCGCGCGCCGACCGCAAGCGACTTGATGGGACGCGTAAACCGCCAGACCACCACGGCCGTCAGGAAAGTTGTCACCAGCAGAACGGCCAGCGTATAGAGCAGCGATTGACGAGCCTGATGACGGAAGATGCCGATCAGATTGTTCGAGGAGCCCAGCACGACGATCACGTAACGATAACCTTCGGTAGTTTCGACGGGAAAATAAAAAGCTCCCGGCTGTCCGGCGGCCGTCTGAGCCGCTAGAGTAACGCCTGGGGGAAGCGGCGTATTGCTCGAAGGAAGTTCCACCGCACTTTGCAGTGGTGGCAATGAGATATCGCGGACATTAATGTAGTTAATTGATTTATCAGGGTTCTCGCGCGGGTTCTGATTCTTGTCCAGACTGTCACGCACGTTACCTTGGTCGTCGATAATCAGAACACTCTTCACCCGCTCTGCCTGCTCACCCAGCAGTGGTTGCTTTGCCTGTTCCTGCATCTGGTAAAGGTAAAGACCACTCGACAGGCTGTTCACACCGAGCGCGACACCGGTCATGATTGCTTTCTGTTGATCGACAATGAATTCAGCGTTGCGCCGCGCTTCGCGCAAATTGACGTAGTACTGTACGCTTAACGTCAGCACGAGTAGGGCTGCGAGCAGCACCAAGAGTCGGACGCGAAAGCTATTGGCTAATCTTGATACAGCCATCCGTTCATAAAGACGCAGATCATCAGCAAAAAGTGCGCCGAATTCTTAATTTATTCTTAACTATAAGCGAATTTCGGGTTGCCGTTTACTAATGCTGATGTTATAGTTGCGACGGCCTCAAAGCAACGTCTCCTGAGGTACGCCGCCGCTGGTTTCGCCTCACTTTAGGCTAACGACGGCAAAGGTTAGAGGAAAATTCAGAGGCCAATCAGTTTCAAAAAGGTTAACAAGGACGAGCAGCACACGTCGCCCTCCGGCGTGCAAATCCAAAACGATATCGAGCTGATACTGCCTCTGCTCATTGGCTTTGCAGAGTATTAAAAGGAGTTGCTGATGACGTTAATTCGTTCCCTCAGGGTTCCCCGGAAGCTTTTCACCCTTTTCGTTCTTCTCGCCGTAATTGGTTCATGTTCATTCGAATTATCCGCACGTGGTAAACGCTCGCGGGGCCGGAGTGCGAGCCGTTCATCGCGGCATAGTCGCGCTTCACGATCCTCACGAAGAGATCGGCGCGGCCGTTCCAGCCGTCGCATGTCAAAGCGCGAGCTACGCGCTGAACGGCAACGACTGGCACGCGAGCAATCGGCTTACGTCGCCAAGCTGCAGAAGCGCGCTGGACGTAAACTGAGCAAGCGAGAACTTGCCGCTGAGATCAGAAAATTCCAATCGAAGCATCGTCGCGATCTCCTGGAAGCGAGCCGGCGCGCAGAGGCAGCACGACAGGCAGCAATTGCCCGCCAGCGAGCAATCGATGATGCGATGCGGAACGAAGTCCAGGCCAACATAGCGAAGGACAGCACCGAAGGCGAGGATCTTGAAGTGCGCAAGGCCGCCGTTGCGGCACTCGGCTTTCACGCAGGTACGGTCGTCGTGATGGATCCGCGGAGCGGCCGCGTCTATACCGTAGTCAATCAGGAATGGGCATTACGTCATGGCTTCAAGCCGTGCTCCACGATTAAGCTCGTCACCGGTATCGCCGGGATTTGCGAAAGAGTTATTCAGCCGATCGAGACGGTAAGCGATGGCGCTAACTATCGAATCGATCTCACCGACGCTTTGGCGTATTCGAACAACGCTTATTTCCAACATGTCGGTGGCGAAGTTGGATTCGACAAAATGCTTTCCTATGCCCGTGAGTTAGGCCTCGGCGAAAAAACCGGAATCAATTACGCAAATGAATCGCCGGGCAGGGTTCCGTCTTTCAAGACAGGCTATGCGGTAAATCACATGAGTTCTCACGGTGATGATTTCGAGGTCACCGCAATTCAGCTCGCGGCTCTGGTTTCGGCGATGTCGAATGGCGGAAAACTCGTGATGCCGCACGTTCCGCGCACGGTTGAAGAGAATGCTCACTTCAAGACTGAAGTGCGGCGTAAGATCAATGTGAGTAACGAGGCATGGGTCCGCATGGTACCTGGCATGATTGGCGCCGTGAACTATGGATCAGGCAAGAAAGCCTACCGGCCGGAACAGACCGTTGCCGGCAAAACGGGGACATGCATCGGACAGGGATCGTGGCTCGGTCTCTTCACTTCATATGCTCCGGTGGTGAATCCGCGCCTTGCGGTTGTCGTCATTACCCGCGGGACGGACGCTCACGGACATTTACCCGCGGCAGTGGCCGGCAACATCTATCGCACTCTTAGTCCGCGGTTTGGTATGCCGATTAATTTCCAGGTCGCGCAGGGTGATGATGACGAGGTTGAAACGCCCACTCGCAACAAGAAAGCTGCGGCGCTAAATGAGGAGGCCGCCGAGACTCGGGCACAAGCTGAAGCGGAAGAAAAAGCCGCTGAAACAACTGACAACGCAAACGCGAACAAGACCGCTGGCAACGCCGAGCAGGTTCAAGCAAATCAGCCTCAGCCAAATCAGGCTCAACCAACTCAAGCTCAGCCAACTCAGGCTCAACCAAATAATGATGCCAAAGCCGCGCAAGCGACTACTCCGGAAAACAAAAGCAAAGTAAAAGCAACGTCGTTGCCTCTGGAAAACAAGCCGAAAGCACCGGCGAACCCCACCACGCAAACCAAGCCGAATCCAGCGGATCCTGATGGGCGCGCGCGCCGAACGCAACCCGAACAGCCGTAACGATTCTTTCCTGATTCCGGCGGAAATTTGAGCGCCGAGCTCGGACACGCGGTTGTCCGAAGCTCGGCGCTTTTGCTGTCATCCACATTGCCGTTGCAGTTCCCAATTATTTGTACTGAGGGCTTGACACCCGGCGAATGTTGCACGATGATTGCCGTTCGTTTCACTCACCGTCGGTGCGATCGTTCGCCCTTGTCACGAAGGCACCCTCGCGATCTGACAACGAGCGGCGCGCCGATTGCATCTTAAACTCGGCGCCGCGAGCATTTGAGAAACTCCCGGCAAGTTTTACAGAAGTATTCACATCGGAGGCTGTAGCAAATCAATGAAACGGACGATCGAATTATTAATACTCGTGGGGATATTGGGCGTATTCTCGGCGCCGGTCTTCGCCCAAAAAGAGTGCACTGACGAAAACAAAGCTGCCTGGTACGACACCTTTTTGAAGAACTACAAAGGCGAGGCGGCGCAACAAAAAATCGCGTATGACGCTGCCAAGCAGTATCTGACTGCTTGCCCGGAAGATCCGAATGACAAAATCGCTGATTACATGAAGAACAAGTTTGTCGTTCCTTATGAGAAGCTGACCGCAGGCACAGATCAGAAAAAGAAGTTTCAGGATGCCTACAGTCAAAGCAACTGGGCTGAAGCAGTGACCCTGGGTAAGCAGATTGTTCAGGGCGAACCGGACTTTGTGCCCGGCTATATCATGATCGCGCTTTCGGGTTACAACGCAACCACGAAGGGCAACATGGCGCTTCTTCCTGACGCGGGCGAAGCGGCCACCAAAGCGCTCGAGTTCGTCGAAGGGGGCAAGCCTTTCGCGCCATTCACTTCTAAGGACTCGGCAGTCGGCTGGCTGAATTACGTCATTGGGAAGAACAAACTGAAGAGCGCCCCGGCAGATGCTATTCCATATATTTTGAAGGGCGCGAAGCTTGATGCGGATCTCAAAAAATCTCCGGGCCTGTACATCGACCTCGCCCAGGCTTATGCCGAAGGGCCGCTGGACAAAATGACTACGGAGTATCAAAAGACGTTTGCAGGGAAAGACGAAACGCCCGAAAGCAAACTGGCGTTGGAGAATATCTATCAAATGATGGATCGGCAGATCGACGCGTTGGCGCGCGCGGTTGCATACGCCACAGGGGCGGACAAGAAGACCTATATGGACGCGCTGACTGAAGTTTATAAAGGCAGAAACAAGTCTTCTGATGGCTTGGATCAATTGGTCGCAAATATCACCAGTAAACCGTTGCCTGATATGCCGACGCCACTGACTTCGCTACCGACTCCGAGTCAGACATCGACCGGTGGCACAAACGGTGCCGCAACCGGAGCGCCGGTGAGTAATACAAGTTCAACCACTGCCAAGCCGGCAGCAACCGGTACCGGCACGCAGAAACCGGCGGCGACAACAACGGGGACTCCAAAACCAACTCCGAGTCCAACACCAAATCGAAAGCCCCGGACCAATTTCCGTCATTAATTTGGAATAACGAATCGTCCGTGGACGCCGGATGCATCGTCACTTCGACGCTGTATCCGGCGTTTTGCTAGAATCACGCCGTGTCCGCTCCGCTACCGCGCTTGAATCAGCTCGAACAAATCCTTGACTATCAGTTCCGAGATAGCAATCTCCTCGCTCAGGCGATGACGCATCGTTCGTGGGCTCACGAACAGGTGCCGTCCCAGCGCGATGCGCGGAATCTGCATAACGAAGCGCTTGAGTTTCTCGGTGATTCGATTCTTGGTCTGATCGTTGCGGAATACCTCTTCCGTGCGTATCCACAGGCGACCGAAGGCGAATTGTCGCGGATGAAGCATCGTTTGGTGAGTTCACCGACGCTGGCCAAAGCTTCAACTGATCTTGGTTTGGGCGAGTTTGTGCGCTTCGGCCGCGGCGAAGAGCGAAGCGGCGGCCGCCGTAAACGAGCGTTGCTGGCTGACGTTTTCGAAGCCGTGATCGGCGCGATTTTCCTGGATGGTGGGTTTGAGGCCGCGCGCAAATTTGTCGAGACGTCGCTCGACACCGATTTGCGAAATGTCGATCCCGCCTCGGCCGCGGCGGCCGATCCCAAGACGATGCTGCAGGAGAAACTACAAGCGACGCATCAACCGCCACCGGAATACTCGGTCATCGAGACGCTGGGGCCGCCACATCGACGGATGTTTCATGTCGAGTTGAAATGGGATGGCGGCGCAACGCGCGGTGAAGGCCCGACGATCAAAGCGGCCGAAGCTGCCGCTGCGCAAGCCGCACTCGAACTAATGCAAAACGAGTGAAGGGCGAAGGGCAAAGAGCAAAGAGCAAAGAGCAAAGCTGTAGCTCAAAGAGCAAAGGGCAAAAAGCGAAAAGCAAAGGTCAAGAGCAAAGCGCAACCAAAGAGCCAAGACCTAAGACCAAGACCGGAAGACCAAAGTTCGTTGCTTGACCCTGATACGCGGGTACCTCTACGATGTCTGAAATGGCGGAAAAAACAGTCGGTACGGAAGAAAAGCAAACGACGCGGGAAAAAACCTTCGCGGCTCGTCCGGTCAGCTCAAACGGTCGTGAGCGGCGGACCGAAACCGAAGCTGAAACACTCGGGCCGCCGAAAACAATCGTTCGCGAGTATTTTGAATCCGCTGTGGTCACCGTCATTATGGCGCTGTTCGGGATGACGTTTATCGTGCAGGCGGTAAAGGTACCGACCGGTTCGATGCAAAATACAATCACCGTCGGCGACCATTTGCTCGTCAATAAGTTCATCTTCGCCCCGGGGCCACGACTTCCACTTCTGCCGCAGCGCGAGATCAAGCGCGGCGACATTATCGTCTTCAAATATCCTGGTAATCCTTACAATCCGGAACGCGATAAGCAGGAAGACAACATCCCTTACAAAGTAAACTATGTGAAGCGGGTAATTGGTTTGCCAGGTGACCTGGTCGAGGTGAAGGGTCTGCAGGTCTTAATTAATGGAAAACCCTTGCCCGAGCACATCATCATTTCAGAAAACGTCAATGAAAAGGCGCCGCTAAAGATTGTCGAAGACACACCCCGGCATGGTGAACCGTATAATGTCTATTACTTTGCTGACCGTGTTGAAGCCGCTCGCCAGGGTCGGGACTACGTAGATCCGGAATTTCACTTTGCGGTTAATGGAAAACCCGCCAAGGTCCCTGAGAACTCGTACTTCGTCATGGGTGACGACCGGAACAACAGCCTGGATAGTCGCGCGTGGGGATTCGTACCGCGCGATTTGATTATCGGTCGAGCCATGTTCGTCTACTGGTCTTATGACGAAACCCAGCCATTTCAGAGTCCCCTCGATTTCTTCACCAACACCCGCTGGAGTCGCACCGGCACGATGGTGAAGTAACGAAGGAAGTCCAAAGCCCGTCCAAAGTCCAAGGCCTACGTTGGTAACAACGTCCGATCAAGGCTGGACATTGGAAGCGGATGTTGAACTTTTCGTGACGAATTCTCAACGAACGTCGCTTGAGATTCATGCATTGAGTTCGTTCTCTTTCCATCCAACATCGCGCCCCCGTCATTTGATCCGCTCTGCCGTCCACTTGGCATAGTCATTGCACTTTAAGCTCAGAGCGCATTTGAGTGTCTTAAGAAAGGACGGTGCAAATCAGATGCTTTGGACAATTCTAGTGATTCTCTTGGTGTTGTGGCTTTTGGGCCTAATCGGTGGCATCGGTGGGAACCTGATTCACCTGCTGCTGTTAATTGCGCTGGTCGTGTTAATCATTCAATTGATTACGGGCCGTCGCGCAGTGATTTGACGGCAAGGAGTTATGCGATGGAGCGTCCCGACAACTCTTCGTAACCTTTAAGGAGGTCATCAATGCGATACGAAGATGAATTGAAAGGGAAAGGCAAGCAAGTCTCGGGAACCGTGAAGCAAAAACTTGGTAAGTTAGCGAAGGACCCGAACTTACAACAACGCGGCAGTAATGAGCGAGTCGAAGGGCATGTGCAGGAAAAATTCGGCCGTGCGAAACGAAAGGTCGGCGAGGCAATTGAGGATATTGGTGAAGATATAGCCGACTAAAGCGTGAATGGTAAATCGCCAGCATCCGGTGGTGCTGGCGATTTCTTTGGGAGGGGTGAGATGCGAACAGCCTTATTGTTCAGTGCTCTAATCAGCGCAATTCTATGTCTCGCGTTGGGAATGGCCGCGTGCGAGAACGCAAATACTAATACCAACAATGCAAATGTCGCGGCCGCGAATACGAATGCCAACCGGAACGAAAACACGACGGCGACGAGCTCGCCGAGTCCGGCGGGACGCGGTCAATACAGCGAGGAGCAGGCGCGTGAGGAACGCGCGCGCGCAAAACAAAACAAAGAGACGATCGGCGACAGCCTCGATGATGCCTGGATCCACACAAAAGTGGTCGCGAAGCTGATTGGCAACACCAAGACGCCCGAGCGAAAGATTAACGTCGACGTGGTTAAGAATGTAGTTACTTTGCGCGGAACCGTCGACACGGCTGAGGCCAGGACCGAAGCTGAACGAGTAGCGAAAGATACTGATGGCGTGACTAAAGTAATCAATCAGCTTAAAGTCGCGCCGGCATCGAAGTCATCAAATTCGAATTCCAACACGTCAAAGTCAGCGAAGAACAAGACTACAAACGAGTGATACTTTGTAGAGCCCCGAGAGGGCTTCCAGGCGATCTCGTATGAGGTCTTGCTACGTTGAAAAAGCGTGTGGATGAGCGGCCTGCGGGCCGCTCTTTTTCTAGGGTGTAGGGGTGTCGGTGTTGGGTGTTGAAGAAGAAGATAGAGGGCGCATAGAGCGCGCCGAAAGCAGCTGGTGACTTCTGACCCTTTGATCTAATGATCTCTGATGTTTGATCTTCGACCTTCTGACTTCGTTTCTCCAACACCCAACACCCTACACCCGACACCCGTATGGCCTGGCGATGACATCAAACTGTTTCCAGAGTCTTCCTGGTAAATCGATCTTCAACGTTGCCCGTGTTTAGCGTCGAAGCGGGTTCGAACAGGAGCACTTCGCACTCCTCTGTCGCAAACGGACGGTGTTCCATACCACGCGGGACAATTACGAACTCGCCTTCGTTGATCCATTCTTCCCGCTCCTGACCCTGTTCCCGAAAATCCATTCTGAATCGGCCTCGTACCACCAGAAACATCTCATCTTCGTTTTCGTGATGATGCCACGTGAATGGCCCCTGAAATTTGACCAGCTTAATTAACTGTCCATTCAGTTCGCCGGCAATCCGCGGATTCCAGTGGTCGTTGATGAGCGAGAGCTTTTGGGCGAGATTGATCTTGTGCATGGTACGGTCTCCCTTCCCCTCTGGGGTTGGGGATGAGGGACTGAGCGGGCGAAAACTTTAGATTCTTCCTCTTCTCGCCTGGCTTGCGAGGTGAAGTTTGAAAAGCATTCTGAGTGATCTGCCGCCAGGCTCTCTGACCCTCTCCCCGGGGGAGAGGAATAAGCTAGTTCATAACCCCCATCTGCCAGAGCATGAACGCGTAATCGAACGCCGTTTCGTGAATCGCGTCGTAACGGCCTGATGCGCCGCCGTGCCCGGCGCCCATGTTCACTTTCAGAATCAGGGCGTGGTGGTCGGTCTTGAAGTCCCGCAGCTTGGCAACGAACTTCGATCCTTCCCAGTATGGAACCTGTGAATCGTTCAGGGATACCTTTACCAGTATTGCCGGATAGTCAGCCTTATGAATGTTGTCGTAAGGCGAGTATTTCTTCATGTATTCATAGGCAGCCCTTTCATTTGGATTACCCCACTCAATGTACTCGCTGGTGGTCAGTGGCAGTGAAGCGTCCAACATCGTATTCAGCACGTCGACGAAAGGAACTTGGGCGACGACAGCTTTGAATAGATCGGGACGCATATTGGACACCGCCCCCATTAACATGCCGCCGGCGCTGCCGCCTTGAATCACCAGGCGATCCTTCGAAGTGTACCTGGAGTTAATCAGATATTCGGCGCAGGCGATGAAGTCCGTGAAGGTATTAATCTTGTTCATCATCCGGCCGGCGTCGCGCCATGGCTCGCCTAATTCGCCGCCGCCGCGAATATGCGCGATGACGTAGACAACGCCGCGATCGAGCAACGCCAGGCGGCTCGCGGCGAATCCTGGTGGAATTGAAATTCCATAAGAACCATAACCGTAAAGCAGCAACGGTGCTGACCCGTCCAACTTCACATTCTTACGATACACAACGGACATCGGAATCTTCGTGCCGTCAGAAGCCGTCGCAAACAGGCGCTCGGATTTGTAATTAGCCCGATCGAATCCGCCTGGTATTTCGGTCTGTTTGCGTAGCGTCGCTTTCCGCGTGTTCATGTCATAATCGAACACTGAGTTCGGCGTGACCAGCGATTGATAGTTGTAGCGCACGACGGTCGTGTTGAATTCGCGATTGCCGCCCAGGCCGGTCGAGTAAACCGGTTCGGGAAAAGCTATGCGGTGGCGTTTGTCAGTCTTAAAATCCACGATCTCGATTTGCTGAAGTCCGTTTTCCCACTCTGACAATACGGCGTGATCGGCAAACAATTCGATGTCGTCGATCTTCACGTTCGGACGATGCGCCACAAACTCCTTCCAATTCCTCTCGGCAGGATCAGAAACGGGCGCCGTAACGACGCGGAAATTCTTCGCGCCTTTGTTCGTACGAATGTAAAAGAGATCTCCCCGGTGCGAGACGTCGTACTCATGATCTGCCTGCCGTGGGATAATGACTCTCCAATCGCCGTTTGGATCTCCTGCCGGGATGTAGCGAAATTCATCCGAAGTCTTGCTGTATGCGCCGAGGAAAATCACCGCTTTGTCCAAAGACTTTCCCACGCCGATGTCGAACAGCTCGTCTTTCTCTTCGTAGATCAACTCGTACTTGTCCGTACCGAGAACGTGGCGAAACATCTTGTCATTGCGCTTCGTGACCGCGTCTTCCGTGACGTAAAAAAGCGTCTTGTCATCGTTGGCCCAGGCCACAGTGTCCACCCGCTCGATTTTTTCCGGCAGCAGGGTTCCGGTGCGTAAATCTTTAATCTGAAGCGTGAATTGACGATAACCGGTGTTATCAGTCGAGAACGCGAGCAGGTTTCCGTCGTCACTCGGTAACAACGCGCCCAAAGACATGAACTTCTGACCCTTGGCTAGTTCGTTTTGATCGAGAATCAATTCCTCTGGTCCATCGAGACTGCCTTTCTTGCGGTAAAAGATCGGATACTGCAAGCCTTCTTTCGTCTTCGAATAGTAGAAATAATTTCCCTGTCTATAGGGAACATTGACGTCGGTCTGTTTGATATGGCTGAGAATCTCGTTATAGAGCTTTTCCTGGAAGGCTTCAGTGGGCTTCATGACCGCCGTGGCATAAGCGTTTTCGGCCTCGAGGTGCGCGATAACGGAAGGATTGGTCTTTTCGCGCAGCCAGAAATAATTGTCGACCAGCCGGTCACCATTAATCTCGGTAATCTTCGGTTTCTTTTCGGTTGCCGGCGGTTGGAGCATCGCTGATGTATTTCCATCCTGAGCCATGGCTTTAATGAACGCAAATGAGATTGAAAAAACTAAAAGCAGGAGAATCACAACGTGTTTCATGATCTGATCCTTTGAGTTTGTTAAAGGCCGGCTTTGGCCCGCAGCATCCTGGTGGAGTTCGTGGCGAACGCTAGCCCGCCTCTGGATATTCGAATCGGGACGAACAAACTGTTCGTCAGTCGTGAACTGTTCAACCGCGGAGCGGATCGCCCCACCCGGATTGAAGGTACTTTCCGTTTTCTACGATGCAGGGAACCGTCGGATCGCCGCCCGAATACCGGAACATTTCGGCGCGGTATTCTTTGTTCGTTTGCGCATCACGATCGATAAACGTGATGCCTTTTGAATTGTAATAGCCTCGTGCTTGCTGACAATTCGGACACCCGGGCT
>Ga0126384_10001699_pt1 | contig 13144 bp, 11 predicted proteins | sample PanSoiMetPlot_36_FD_92543 | JGI IMG/M metagenome (GOLD analysis project Ga0126384, IMG submission 92543) | Tropical forest soil microbial communities from Panama - MetaG Plot_36 | ecosystem: Environmental > Terrestrial > Soil > Tropical forest > Bulk soil | place: Panama | collected 2016-02-17 | reverse complement strand
CGTTCATGGCAGCCCCCGCCCTTGAGCCCTTAGCCGGTGCGATTGCATAGCGATTCGATCGCGTCCGCGGCAGCATTAGCGATACAAGGGCTGCCAAATGATCCCGATCCGGGACACCATACGCTCGCGCACGACGCCGGTGGTCACGATCGCGCTTATCGCGGTGAACGCCTTCGTGTTTCTGCAGGAGCTGAAGCTTGGACCCGACCTGGACCGAGTGGTCGAGGTCTTCGGATTCATTCCCGCTCGCTTCGTGTCCTGGGTTGACCTCGGCGGCTCCCCGCTCGACCCGTGGCGCTTCCTTCCGTTGCTTAGCTCGATGTTCCTGCACGGAGGCTGGGCTCACATCGCCGGGAACATGCTCTACCTTTGGGTCTTCGGCGACAACGTGGAAGACAGCTTCGGTCACCTGCGCTTCTTGTTGTTCTATCTGCTGTCCGGGGTGATCGCGGCGCTGACCCTGGCCCTTTTCAGCCCAAGCTCGATCGTGCCGACGGTAGGCGCCTCGGGGGCCATCGCTGGAGTTCTCGGCGCGTACTTCGTGATGTTCCCGCGAAGCCGAATCGTCACCCTGGTGCCGCTGTTCTTCATCCCCTGGTTCGTGCAGATTCCGGCCCTCGTCTACCTCGGCTTCTGGTTCTTGATGCAACTGCTCAACGGAAGCTTGGAGCTCAGCGCTCGAGCGGGTCTCGCGGGCGGCGTCGCTTGGTGGGCCCACGCCGGTGGATTTGTCGCAGGAATCCTGCTCTCGGTTCCTTTCCGCAACCGCGGCTCCCGCAGCAGATCTCCCGCCTGGCTCGCCTGATACAAATATCAATAAATGGCCGTCAAACCTTGGGTTTTCGGCAGCCTTGACAGTGCGTTTGGAATGGTTTTCCTGAATCATCGCAGTTGATTCAAACAAAACCGGCGCCGGAAGGCGCGCACTATGGAGGTAGAAAAAATGAATACTCGGTGGAATCCATTCAGTCGGACGGAGCTCGTTCCCTTCGGCTCGGCACTGGCGCTGAGCACGGAGTTTGACAATCTGTTTCGAGATTTCGCGAGAGGAGGTTTTTCGCAGCTGACTTCCTCGACCCCCGCCGCGGACATTGTCGAGACACAGAACGCAATCGAGGTAAAGCTTGACCTTCCAGGCCATTCGGCGAAGGACATTGAAGTCAAGCTGGAAGGCGACACGCTCACGATCCAGTCCGAACGCAAGGCGGAGAAAGAGACCAAAGGTGAAAATTACCTGAGAACTGAACGCAGCTACGGCTTGTTCAGCCGCTCTTTTATTCTTCCCGCCTCGGTCGACGGCAGCAAACCGGAGGCCCGTTACGTCAACGGCGTGCTCACCGTCACGCTCCCGAAGGCCGAGACCGCCAAGCCTCGGGTCATCGAAGTCAAGGACTAAGGGCAGGTAGCTCACCCTACCGAAATTCGTAAGCCGGCGCGGCGCTGCGCAGTCAAGGGGCTTGGCTGCGCGAGCGCCACGCTTGCTTCCAGCTTTCCCGAAGCGCCCTGCGTGGGAAGCAAGTCGCTCCTGCAAGGACATTCTGTTTCGGCGTAAGACTTTGTTTTGCCGGGCTGCTGCGCAGTTTGATATTGCAGCCGAGTGCAATTGACCACCACGCTTGGCTCGCTGCCGTGTCGAGTGCTCCAGGCAGGCTCTGGGGTGCGGGAGCTGACCGTGGTGCTCTGCCACGGATTCGGCGCGCCCGGAGATGACTTGGTTCCGCTCGGTGCAGCCTTTTTTGAGCGGCGGCCGGAGCTCGCAGCGCGAGCCCGGTTCGTGTTCCCCGAGGCGCCGCTGTCGCTCGAACAACTTGGATTGCCGTACGGCCGAGCCTGGTGGCAGATCGATCTCGATCGCATCGCCGCTGCTCGGGATGCGGAGTCGATTCGGCGTCTGAGCCAAGACACTCCCGAAGGTTTGCCTCGAGCGAGGCGACTGCTGCTGGGCCTACTCGAGGAGTTGCGCCGCTCGATCGAGGGGCCCTCGAGAATCGTGCTCGGCGGATTCTCTCAAGGCGCGATGGTTGCCACGGATGTCGCCTTGCGCGTGGACGAAGCACCCGCCGCGCTCATCATCTGGTCCGGAACGTTGATCAGCGCGGAGGAGTGGCGCAAGCGAGCGCCCGCCCGCCGCGGCCTGAAGGTCTTTCAGTCCCACGGGACACAGGATCCATTGCTGCCTTTTCAACGCGCCGTCGCACTCCGGGACCTTCTCGTGAAAGCGGGTCTCGAAGTAGACTTTCTCGCTTTCGACGGAGTGCACGCAATTCCCCTCGAAGCTCTGGAGCGAACGGCGGATTTCCTGGTGCACTGCCTTGCTGAGCGCTGATAGAGTCAACCATAGTGAAGGACTTGGCCCAAGCCGTGAACCGCCCCCAGCTCGTCAAGCGCGGCGAAGCAGCGCTCCCACTGGACCGCGCGCTGCTGATGCACATCCACGAGTTGATGGTGGAGGCGCGCATCCTGGAGGAGCGACTCATCCGAATGTACCGCCAGGGGCACGGCTTCTTCTGGATTGGCGGCCCCGGCGAAGAGGCGTTCAACGTCCCGCTCGGCCTGCTGATGAAGAAGGGCCAGGGACTCGATTACGACTATCTCCACGCGCATTACCGGCAGTCGGCGACGATGCTCGCGCTGGGCGAGGAGCCGATCGGCGCGCTGCGCCAGATGAAGAACACTGCCACCGATCCATATTCGGGCGGCCGCAATTTCATCGGTCATTTTTCGAAGCGGCAGTGGAACATCGTCCCGGTCAGCTCGCCGATCGAGGTCCACTACTCCATGGCTCCGGGAACTGCAATCGCCCAGAAGCGCCATGGCGGAGACGGGATCACCATCGTCACCGGCGGCGACGCAGGCACCGCGGAGGGTGATTTCGCCACCTGCCTCAACTGGAGCTCGCGACCAGGCAACGAGCTTCCTATCTTGATCATCGTCACCAACAACAAGTGGGGCATCTCCACCCCCGCTTCCTCCGTCCAAGGTTGCAAGAACATCTCGGACCGCGCCAAGCCATACAACATCCGCTCCAAGACCATCGATGGGAACGATCCGATTGCCTCGTATCGAGAGCTAACCGAGGCGATGGCCTACGTACGCCGGGAGAGAAAACCCTTTCTGCTCGAAGCGATGGTGTCGCGCCTCTACGGGCACTCCTCCGCTTCCGGCGCCAACTTCGTTCCCGACGAGCCCGACTGCGTGAAGTTGTATGAGGCATGGCTGGAGGACAACGGCGTCTTGTCGCGAGCGCAAATGGACGAGGTACACGCCCACTGGACCGCCCAAATCGCCGAGGCGGCGCGCCAGGTGCGAGACGAGCCGCAGCCGAGCCGCGAATCAATCTGGGAGCACATCTTCGCGGAGAAGAAGTAGCGATGGCCAACATGGCACAGGCCATTCGACTGGCGTTGCACTACGCCGAGGAGAACCTCGGCGTTACGGACGTATTCGGCGAGGACGTGGGACCTCCCCTTGGCGGGGTATTCACGACCACCCAGGGTTTGAAGACCGCCTGGAACACTCCTCTCGACGAGCGGGGCATCGTCGGCGCCGCAATCGGGTTGTCCTTGGCGGGCCAGCGTCCGGTGGCGGAGATCCAGTTCTGCGACTACCTGTTCAACGCCATCGACCTGCTGAAGCTCGCCGGCGGCGTGCACTGGTCGTCGAACGGCGATTGGAACCTTCCGATGGTTCTCAAGACCCCGGTCGGCTCCGGAATTCGCGGAGCGATCTACCATTCGCACTCGTTCGACACGACGGCGACCCACCTACCGGGATGGAAGATCGTGATTCCCTCGACACCGTTGGATGCCTACGGCCTGATGATTACAGCTTGCCAGGAGGACAACCCGGTGATGTTCCTCGAGCCGAAGGCACTGCTGCGCCTGCGAGGCGAAGAACCCATCCCCGGGGAGCCAGGGGACGAGCGGAAACTGTCAAAGATGATCGATGCCCCCTTGGGCGATCGCTCGAAGTGGAAGCCGACGTGGCCCGACCTTCAGCCGTATTCTGTCCCGATCGGGAAGGGCAAAGTGGTGCGCGAAGGAAGTGGCGTCACGGTGGTGAGCTACGGTCGGACACAGCCGCTGTGCTTCAAGGCGGCAGCTGCCCTTGCTGAGGACGGCATTGATGCCGAGCTGATCGACCTGCGCAGCCTTTGGCCGTATGACTGGGAGCTGATCAAATCCTCGATCGAGAAGACCGGCCGAGTACTTTTCGTCAATGAAGACACCGAGGTAACGAACTTCGGAGAGCACCTGATCCGGCGCACCATCGAGGAACTGTTTTATCACCTCCTCGCCCCGCCGCGCCTTTTGGCGGGAAAGTTCGTCCCCGGAATTGGCCTGGCCGACAATCTGGAGATGGCTTCCGTTCCCCAGCTCCCTGACGTCACCGAGGCCATCCGCGCCCTCGCTCGCGAGCAGCCTTAAGTTTTTCTGCCGCGCTGCCACGGATTTCCCGGGATTCTGTTTTGAAGTGGATGTCGGGAGCGCAGGCCCTGCTGTCGCCGGAACGTCGATATCTCCCTTTCCATTTGATCCCCTGCCAAATCGCGCTATAGCGCGGTGACCGCGAGCGGTAATCGAGCCATAGGAAGGGGACGCGCGTGAAAGTACGCTTCGGTGTAGCTGCGGTTGCTCTGTTCAGCTTGGCGAATCCTTGGGCCCTAAGGACGATGCAGGCGAGGCTCGCTGCCGCGTCGTTGGACCCGGTGGAGGGGGCGGAACTCGAGGGCGAAGGCGATGGCGACGGAATCGAGCCCGCTCCGAACTACGTCCCACCCGAGCCGTTTATCGCCGGTGCGAATCAAGCGGTTACCCTCGACGCGATGGTCGGTCCCAACACTCCGGTGAACAGCCGCGATCTCTGCGGCGGCCGGGGCAACACCCAAAGCGAAACCTCGATGGCCGTTTACGGAGACGTCATCGTGGTGGCATTCAATGACTCGCGCGGTTTCTACTGCCCCAACCACTCCACGGTGGGGTGGGCGTTCTCGCTCGACGGTGGCCAGTCGTTCGCCGACGGCGGCACCTTACCGGGAGCGCCGATTCTTTGGAGCAACGGCGATCCGCAAGTCGCCGTAGGGCCGGACGGCACATTCTACGTCTCGGGCATCTCGAACAATTTCCGGGGCATGTCGATCAGTCGAGGGACGATCACGCCCGACGGCATTTCGTGGACTGACCCCGTTCAGGCGACGTTTGGCAGTGCCAACACCGACAAGGAAGCACTCGCCGTTGATCAGAACACGGGGACAATCTATATGGCCTACGACGTCGGAACCGCGCGCGTCGAGGTTGTGCGTTCGGATGATCAGGCGGCGAGTTGGACCACGCCCACGGTTTTGCCGACTTACGGCGGAATTGGTGCGTTTCCCGTGGTTGACGCCAATGGGCGCCTCTACGTGACCTGGCTGGTAGGTTGGCCATCGACGAGTCAGTTCGTCGTCAATTCCTACTCCGATGACGGAGGCCAGACGTTCAGCGCACCAGTACAGATTCTCAACGTTTGTCCAATCACTGTCCAGGGTTTCAGTCGAGGCCAGATGCCGGCATTCCCCAGCGTAGCGATCGACCGAAGCGGCGGTGCTTTCGATGGCAGGATTTACGTCACATTCCACAGCGCCTGTAGCGATGTTGCCGGAAACATCTATTTGGCCTCTTCCGACGATGGCGGGCAAACGTGGACCGGCTCGTTCGTTGTTGACGACGTGACCGGGATACATTTTTCTCCGACGGTGAGCGTGGACTCGGCGGGGAACGTTAATGTGTTTTTCTACGATCGGCGGGAGAATCCGGGAACCTCGACCACCAATGTCTACTTTGCTCAGTCGGTCGACGGCGGGGCCTCATTCGCTCCAAATATTCGGGTAACCGAGGTGGCGACGACCTGGGGGTCGATTCCGTCGGACATCACGCCGAACTTCGGCGACTACATGACTTCGCTCAGCGTTGGGACCGACGTGCTGATCACTTGGTCTGACGGCCGAAACGGAGATCCCGATTCGTACTTCGCCCGTTTGACACCCGCGATGATGGCTAATCAGTAATCGATTTGATTTCGGGGGAAACTGCGGTCAGCACGAACAACATTGCCAAACAACAGAGGGAGGACGCATGTTGAGTAAATGGTTGAGAATGGCCTCACCGGCATTGATGGTGCTCCCGGTGATTTTCGTCGGGTCCGACTCCCAGGTGACGACAGGAGAATCGGAAGAGCTGGAAACTCCAGGCGCGATCGACCTCACGCTTCCAGGCAACGACGTTGCAACGAATCAGGTTCTCGGACCGAACCGCCTGGATGCGGCTGTGGGAACGAACATAATGGTCAACGATCGAACGTTATGCCCCAGTGGCCGCGGGAACATTCAGAGTGAAACGTCGGTGGCCGTATGGAACAATTGGGTGCTGGCGGCGTTCAACGACTCGCGCGGCGTGTGCGATCCCGACAATCACGCTGCGGTCGGCTGGGCGCTTTCTTACGACTGGGGCACGACATGGACGGACGGCGGCGGCCTGCCGAACAGCCGCCAGCTCAACAACGGCGACCCATGGCTCGCAGTGGGTCCGGACGGAACTTTCTACCTCACCGGTCTCTACAATGGTTATCAAGGATTCGGCTTCTATCGCGGGACGATCGACGAAGGCGGCGGGTTCACCTGGAACTTTGTGAGGGTAGTCTCCTTCCCGCCCTCGGCCACGCATGACAAGGAAGCCATCGCAGTCGACCAGAATACCGGCAGAATTCATTTGACGTACACCCGGTTCGGCACGCCAGGCGGAATCATGGCTACTTATTCAGATGATCAAGGCGAGACATGGAGCCCCCAAGTGACCGTCTTTAACGGCGGTTCCTTTCAGGGCTCGTTTCCGGCCATCGATGGCCAAGGTAACGTGTACGTCGCGCTGCAGGCCGGCACGACCATTCGCGTATTCAAATCATCGGACGGCGGCGACTCATTCCAAAGCTCTGCCAGCTTTAACTATGTTGCGTCGTCGGTTACGTCGATGGACAGGTCCTCGGACTTCCCGCAGGTCGCGATTGACACGAGCGGCGGCGCTTTCGACGGGTTTGTCTATGTGGTGTGGCACAGCGGCATTGCCGGAGGAAACCAGCCGATGATCAGTCACTCCGAAGATGGCGGTTCCTCGTGGACGGACCCGATACCCGTAAACCAGGACACAGTCGTCACGAATCACTGGTGGCCATCGGTGAGCGTCGACGCGAATGGGACAGTCAACGTTATTTATCTGGATCGTCGAAACAATCCCGGTACGAGCTTCACCGATCTATTCCTGTCGCAATCCACCGACGGCGGCTATACGTTCACGGATACACAGGTAACGGACGTGACCTCGAGCTGGGCAGGGATCGCTCACGATTCTGGTTTTACCTGGTCCGGCGACTACATTCGCGGTGTAACCCAGGGCACTTCGCTCTACACAACTTGGGCGGATCCGAGAAATGGCGACCCAGACGTCTATTTCTCGCGAATCGACAGCCTCGAGCTGGCGGCGCGCAATAATCAGAACAAGTAGAGGGCTGTTCGACACAAAGCGGAGGCGGCGCTTTCTAACCGCCGCCTCCGCTGGCAAAGTCAGTTTCACTGTGGCATGAATCAGCGACTATTCGACAATGCATGCCGGCACTCGGCAAGTCCTTCCCGCTCGGGGGTGACAATCCGCCCCTCAACCGCTTACATATCTGGTTCCATGCTCTGTTCATGATTAACTTTCTTCCCGTTCTGGTCCTGCGCTTCAGCCCCTTGCAGGATTGAGGCACGCGTCGGTGGGGACGCGCAACAACAGATGAATTTCGAGGACGAGGCGAAGCGGTTCTTTGAATCCTATCGGGATGCATTCGGGCGTCGGGACGCGGGAGCAATTGCCGATCACTTCGCCTACCCCGCGCACGTGGCCAGCGATTCGGGTCAAGTCATGCTCTCGCCAGTGACCTCGAGACGCGAGTGGGCGAGCCAGATTCAGCAGCTGCTGCAGATGTACCAGCAGATCGACTTTGATTCTGCGCACGTGCTGGCGGTATCGGTCAGAGAGCTGTCGGCGAGGCTAATGCAAGCATGCGTCCATTGGGCGCTCGACGACATTCATGGCACGCGGCTCTACGATTTCGAGGCGATCTACACGCTGGGCCGCTTCGGTGGGGAGTGGAAGATCGTAGCGATGTCGCACAATGAATTGCCGCGCTATTGGGCTTGCCTCGAGGCTCGTCACTCTCGCGCCCGCGATGCTATTCACGATGGCTGAATGCGTGGTCACCGCCGATAGATGCGGTTCTCCTCCCAGGGGGACCTCACTAGGAGCTCTGCGCCTGAGCCAAATGCTGTGCCCGATAACTCCAGCGCCGCACTTCCTGGAGGACAGGTCCCGTCTAAGCGGTACCGCAGCGCCGCCGCCAGGCGGCTTTCGTTGGCATCGCCAAGCTCGTGCGCGAAGTCATCCGCGACCGTGCAGCCGGGCAAGCTCGCAGGATCGGTGCCGCTCGGCCTGAATCCGTCGGCATAGTCCCCGAAACCCTTGTTATTGACCCCCTGGGTTTGGATCGAGAAGTACGTCGTTCCGCAGTTGTCCTGCGGGTAGAAGCCGAATGGTTTTCCGCAGGTCGTCGAACCGATCTGGATCACTTGAATGTCTACCCCGCGCAAGCCGTTGATAATCGACTCGCTCGCCGAGCAGGTCTGGCCCCCGGTGAGGACGAACAACCGGCTCAGACCCAAGTCGGGAAGTCGCTGGTGTGCAGGCGCCGAAAGCCCGACTGCGGTGGTTAGAAACGGCAGCGCAAGCGGTGCCCCGGTGATCGGATCGACGGTCGCGTATTTATCATTGAAAATGGTTTTCTCGAACGTCTTCCCGGCCGTCGGCGTCGGTCCGGCGATCATGTACGCCAGCTGATCGGCGATCTCGAGATAGCCGCCTCCATTGTATCGGATATCGAGCACCAGGTCGGTGATGGCTGCCCCCTTGAGTTGATTCACCGCGTCGATCAGCGCCGCCTCGGCGGAGGCGAAGTGGTTGTTGAACAAAAAGTACCCGACCGGGCCGCCGTCTGCCGTCAACGTTTTGACATTGAGCACCGGCGAGCTGTCCACCGCCGCCGAGACGAGCGTGACCATCCGCTGCGCCGATGCGCCTGGATCGAGAATCGACAAAGCGTGAGTCTCGTTCGGTGCAGATGGAAACAGGCCCGCATTGATCGTCCCCACATCCGTTCCGTTCGCGACGTCAACTCCATCCACCGCCGTCACGATCGCTCCTCGCCTGATGCCGGCGCTTGCCGCGGGTGAGCCTGGCTCGTTGTACGCCGCCACCACGCGGCGTGGAGGCGTAGAGGCGACGATCACCCACTGCACGCCGTATCCTGCCCGGGTCCCAGACTGCGAGAGCGCTTCCCAGTCCGCCGTCGGAGAGGTGAAGTGAAACTGGTCCTTGGGCTTGCCGGATGCGGTGATCGCCGGCGTCTTGAGAACGTTGAAATAGCCTATCGGCGTCGCGAATGCCGCGGGGTCGGCCGGCGGCACCTCGCGATACCAGAGATAAAGCTCGTCGGTCCACAAGCGGAGCCACTGCTTCTCATCCGACGTGCTACCGCGCATGTCGTGGAAAGGCGCGCCGGTGATGGGATCGACGCCCGAGCGAGGGTTGGCGCACTTCGCCGCGTACTTGGACGAGGGAAATTCGTCTCCGCCTCCGCTGCATGACGCGAGCGCGCCCAGCGCGGCGATGAGCGATGTCCTGAGAAGCGGAAGAGGCAACGCGCGTTGACGCGACTCAGCGGCACTCGCTCCTTGATTCATAGATCCGCCCTGCAAACGGTGAATTCTTTCGCCGGCTTTATACCCGAAATTCCCTCCATGTCCTCCTTGCGCGGCTACAAAGGCTCCGAATTAAGCACTCCCCCGCATTGACGCCCTGCCCTGCTCAATTGGAGCCTTAGCTTTCATGAGGAACCACTCGTCCAAAACCACAGCAAGGATCTGCTTGCTCTTCTGTGCGGCAAGTCTCTTTTTCGGTGCTGCGCTTAGCCGGGCAGAGCCCGTCTCTCATAAAGAAAGTTGGGGCCTCGGCCTCATGCTCGGCAGCCCCTTGGGCATCAATGCCAAACACTGGCTCGGCGGAGCGAACGCTTTTGACCTCGCCGTTGGAGGCGGACCCGGACTTCGATTTCACGGAGATTACGAATGGGGTATTGCACAGGTGCTGAAAAACAAATCCGATCTCACTCTTGATTTGTATCTGGGAGTGGGAGGGATCGTCGGCTTCGGTTCTGGGCTTTGCGGCTACTATCCCGATCGCTTCTGTTCGAGCAACGTCTACGGGGGGGCCCGGGTCCCCTTTGGGCTCGATTTTCAATTGGCGCGAGCGCCGGTGAATTTCGGATTCGAGCTCGCCCCTGGCATCTTGTTTGGAAACGACGGCGTGGGTGCTCTTTTCGACGTGTTCCTCTTCGTGCGTTACTTGTTCTAGAGCGCGAACCGAGAATTCCCAGACAAAGTCGAAATGGGCGCGGCGATCCATCGGCTCGCCGTTTCTGCGGTCGGAACCGAAGTCTCTTGCATTGGCTCGCCCGGTTGGTAAGAGACTTTCGTTGGGGGGTCGACTTGCTTTTGGCGACAAGCCAGGGAAAGAGGGGCCCATGAAAAAGTCAAAGAAACTTCAGTTCTCCAAGGAGTCCGTCAAGGTGCTGGACGACCCCGCACTCAACCGGGCCGTCGGCGGTTTTGTGATCACCACCGCCGTCAGCTGCCCGAACTTTGACGACTGCTTCCGAACCTACGATTGCTCCGTCGACGGAGTTTGCACGACCGGCGGTTTGAGCTGCTTGGTCGTCTGCGACACTCCGTGAGGTTGTTGACCTGCCCCTCGCTCGCCGATTGATACATCGGCGCGAGGAGTAGCGATTGACCCACCGCACTCGGTATCGACAGGCCCGGCCGACGGTGCTTTAAGACCGGCGTGTCTGTCCCGAGCAGAGCCCAGGGGACTGTCCCGAGCAAAGCCGAGGGGTCTGTCTCGAGCAGAGCCGAGGGATCCGTCCCGAGCAAAGCCGAGGCATCTGTTCCAGTCAGAGCGGAGCGACCTGCCCCGAATGTTGCGAAAGGGCCGATGCCGAGCATTCCCAAAGCGCCGCCGCGCCGCATCGACCGCCCGATCACCATCACTGGTGTGGAGTCCGCTCAGCCTGCGCAATCCAGGGCCGTCGCCCAACCTGAATTCTTGGCTCTGCGATGCCCGCTCCTATCATTCGACGAAGTGCTGCGCTGGACCGGAGGCGGTTGGCAGATCGCACCCGACGACCCGCGTTTCGAACAGTCCTTCAAGGACAGCGGTTCGCTGTTGAGAAAGCACTTGCGCAAAATGCTCTCGCGGCCGGAGGTCAGAGAGGGGCTGTTTCTCGTCACCGGCGACTTCTTCGAGGCGCTGTACCGATCCGCCGGCGAGCACGACAGTGGATCCGCGCAGGGAGTCGACGTTGCGCTTGCAGAGCAGCTGGTGCGCCTGGCTACGGTGGTGGAATTCAGCGGTTTGCAGATGGCGCCGATGGTCGGGGAAATTGGCCGGTGCACGCGGCTGAGCCTGGGCACGACATCGAGCCGACGCAGTCGATTGGACATCGGTTATCTCACCGCATTGGGGGAAGCGGCCGCGCGCCTGCCCTCGCTTCGCTCCCAATTGCGCTTCTTCGTCAACTCCAGCCTTTACCGAGCCCACGCAAAAGTCCGCTGCTTGACCTCGGATGCCCGCGGATCTCGCAGAGACTATCGGGTGATGACGGCCGAGCTGACACCTTACCTCGACACTGTCCTCGAGCGCGCCGAGGGTGGCGCCTCCCTCGACGAATTGGTCTCAGCGATTGTTACAAGCCATCCGGACGTCGCTCGGAATGAAGCCGAATCCTACGTCGGACAGTTGATTGAGGAGCAGGTTTTGGTGCCTGAGTTGGGCGCAAGCCTCACCGGCGACGACGCCATCGGGGATCTCTCCGAGCGCCTCAAACGATGCCCGGACGCGCAGGGCGTCCGCGACGCGCTCAATCGAGCGCGCCAAGCGATTGGCCAGCTCGAGTGGGAGCCGTTCAGTGGAGAGGCGTCGCGATACAAAGAAATCGCCAAGCTTCTATCAATGTCCAGCTCGAGGGAGCCGCTGTTTCGCGTTCAGGTCTTCAGGTCGGCATCCAATCCCTCGCTGTCGGAAGAGATTGTGGAAGAGGTCCTGCGCGGGGCCGAGCTGCTGGCAAGCCTCCAGCGGCCGAACGACCGCCTTCGCAGGTTCACCGAGTCCTTCTTTGCGCGCTACGGAGATGAAGTGGTGCCATTGGTGGAGGCCCTCGACGAGCAGTACGGAATTGGTTTCGAAGGCGCGGCCGCCGCCGGTGAGCCGCTGCTCGAAGGGCTGGCCTTTCCATCATCGGCCGAGCCCAATGCGAGTTGGGGTCCGCGCGAGCGGCTGCTGCTTGAAAAGCTCGAGGAGGTTTGGTCGTCGGGCTCCCAGGTGCTCTTGCTGAGTGCGGGGGATGTCGCATCGATCAGCGGCAATAATCCGCCGCCCCTCCCCGATTCCTTCGCCGTCCGCGGAGCTTTCTCCGCCGCGTCACCGGCAGCTCTCGATGCAGGCGAGTATTTGTTTCGCATCGACGGCGTTTCCGGTCCGCCCGGCGTCGCTGCGCTCACGCCATTCTGCCATGGCGACGCGACTCTAGAGCAAGCGGTGACCCGCAGCCTTCGCGCTGAGGAATCGCTGCTGCCGGAAGCGACCGTCGCCGAGATAGTCCACTTGCCCCACGTGGGCGACTCGAATGCCGCGGTGCGAGCGAGCTTCGGTCGACCGGAGATTACCTACCTCGGCTGCGGTGCGGCGGGCCCTAAGAATCGCATTCCGTTGACCGATCTGCGTCTTTCAATCGTCGCCGACCGGTTGTGTTTAACTTCCGAGCAGCTGGAATGCGAGGTCATTCCGCGGCTCAGTGCGCCGCATGATTTTGCCGATCCCAGGAATCCGCCGATCTATCGTTTCCTTTGCGCGCTTCAGAATCAGCGCACCGCCGCCGGTCTCAAGTGGAACTGGGCACCGTTCGCGGGCGCGGCCTTCTTGCCCCGGGTGGTGTACCGACGAATCGTCCTGGCACGCGCACG
>Ga0126384_10001698_pt1 | contig 13145 bp, 14 predicted proteins | sample PanSoiMetPlot_36_FD_92543 | JGI IMG/M metagenome (GOLD analysis project Ga0126384, IMG submission 92543) | Tropical forest soil microbial communities from Panama - MetaG Plot_36 | ecosystem: Environmental > Terrestrial > Soil > Tropical forest > Bulk soil | place: Panama | collected 2016-02-17 | reverse complement strand
GGAGCGTGTATTACCGTGTCCAGTGCCGTCAAGCGGAGCGATACCAGGTAGGCCGCGTCTTTCTGGCTGGTGACGCCGCCCATGTCAGCTCCAATATTGGTGGGCAGGGTATGAATACCGGTATGCAGGATGCGTACAATCTCGGCTGGAAACTCGGACTAGTGCTAACCGCCAGATCCCCAGCAAGCCTCCTCGATAGTTACCATCCTGAGCGCCACCAAGCCGGGCGGGACATGCTCCATTTGCACCGGGCCGTGCTCCGCGAAGAACCGCATCTTTCGCTCCCGGAGACCCTCCGACAAAAATTGGCCGCGGTTCTCGCCGGCCAAGAAGTGATGTAGCAGCGAATGCGCAGAGCCGTGGCAGAGCTGAACATCGGCTACCGCCATAGTCCCATTGTTGCGGAGCACCACCGCTTTCTGCAGGACCTCGCGGGGCGGACGCCAGTCTTCTTGGGTGGCATGATTTCGGCGCCGGACCGCGCGCGGGAGACCGTGCCGCCGATGCCCGACTCATGCTTTGTCCCGGACGTGAGTCCGTTCGGTTCTTCCAGAGGTTACGTGGGACCACGCACCACCTGGTGCTGTTCGCAGGTGCGCTCGCAACGGGGGAAACGCACCGGCGACTGCAAGCCTTAGCCGAGGCAACCATGCACGCGTACCCAGACCGCATCGAACCGCACCTGATCGTCCCACACGAGCTCCCCGAGGACCTGGTAGGCAAAGGCGAAATACTTTTGGATCCGAAAGGCGAGTTACACCACCGCTATGGAGCTCGGAGTGCATGTCTGTATGTGGTCCGTCCCGACGGCTATATCGGCTTCCGCAGTCAACCCCCCGATGCCGAAGCGCTGAAGTCGTACCTCACCCAAATATTTCTCTAGAGGGGGGAGGGCTGGTCGACCTTGCTGCTCAACGTTGAAATTTCGCCATGCTCGAGCGTTGCGATCTCGAACCCGTGTTCTTCGCCCCCTTCGTCTCCTCGCTGATGCGGGTCGAACCCGGCTGGATCGACTACAACGGCCATCTCAATATGGCCTATTACAACGTGCTGTTCGACCGCGCGGTGGACGAAGCCTTCGAGCTCATCGGCTGCGGCCTCGACTACGTCAAGACGCGCCGGCATTCCTGCTACACCGCCGAGGTGCATGTGCGCTATCTGCGCGAGCTACACGCGGGCGACCCGGTGCGGGTGACCTTTCAGCTGCTCGACTACGATGCCAAGCGCATGCACTATTTCGAGCAGCTGTTCCACGGGAGCGAGGGTTTCGTTTCGGCGACCTCCGAGAACATGTCGCTGCACGTTGACATGGCGGCCGGCAAGACTGCGCCCTTCCCAGACGACGTCGCACGCGGGCTTGCCCGCATGAAGGCCGCGCATGCCGAGTTGCCGCGCCCGGAAGCCGCCGGGCGGCGGATCGCTATGCCGGGGAAGAGTTGAGCATAGCTGGCAAAAGTTGAATTGCGGTCTGCCAGCTCGTTTCCCGCGGGCTTGACCCGCAAGTCGGGTTCATCCCGACTTGCGCACTTAAAAGAGCCGAAATCGGGTAAACCCGATTTCGGTGGTCTATCTTCTTCGTAAGAAGGATGGATTGCCGGATCGAGTCCGGCAATGACGGATGGTGATTCGGCAGGACGAGTGCCATCTTTAGCTTAAGATTCGCCGCGGCAATGCCGCGCGCCGGCATGAGGCGCCGGAATTAATCACGGAAGAAAAATGGCTGAACCGGGCAAAGTGCCGCGCGAGGATGCGCTTGACGCGTCGAGACCGCGGCCGGGCGGCATCGCAGAGCGTGCACGGGCGGCGGCCGGAGCCCCCTATCTTGCCGATCTCAATCCGGAGCAGCGGCTTGCGGTCGAGACGCTGGACGGGCCGGTGCTGGTGCTCGCCGGCGCCGGCACCGGCAAGACACGCGTGCTGACCACGCGCGTCGCCCACATCCTTGCCACCGGGCACGCGCGTCCGAGCGAGATTCTTGCGGTCACCTTCACCAACAAAGCCGCGCGCGAAATGAAAGGGCGCGTCGGCGCCATGGTCGGGCAGATCGTCGAAGGCATGCCTTGGCTCGGCACCTTCCATTCGATCGGCGTAAAAATCCTGCGCCGGCACGCGGAACTGGTGGGTTTGAAACCAGACTTCACCATTCTTGACGAGGACGATCAGATCCGCCTGCTCAAGCAACTTTTGGAAGCGGAGAATATCGACGAGAAGCGCTGGCCGGCCCGCGTGCTCGCGGGCCTGCTTGATAGCTGGAAGAACCGCGGGCTCACGCCCGAGCAGGTCCCCTCCGGCGAAGCGGCGAGCTTCGCTTCAGGGCGCGGCAAGAAGCTCTATTCCGCCTATCAGGAGCGGCTCAAGGTCCTCAATGCCGCCGACTTCGGCGACCTTTTGCTCGAATGCATCCGTCTGTTTCGTGAGCAAGCCGAGGTGCTGCGGCAATACCAGGCGCGCTTCCGCTACATGCTGGTTGACGAGTATCAGGACACCAATGTGGCGCAGTATCTGTGGCTGCGCCTGTTGGGGCAGAGCCATTCTCCGGCGTCATTGCCGGGCTTGACACCGCAAGTCGGGTCTACCCGACTTGCGGCGGATAATACTGCGCAACTCGGGCAAGCCCGAGTTGCGATGCAATCCATCCCTTCACACGAAGTAGATGGATCACCGGGTCACACGCCTTCGGCGCGGCCCGGTGATGACGAACGCAATGAGTCGCAACAGCCGCAGCGGGTGCTCAAAAACATCTGCTGCGTTGGCGACGACGACCAGTCGATCTACGGCTGGCGCGGCGCCGAGGTCGACAACATCCTACGCTTCGAGCACGATTTCCCCGGCGCCAAGATCATTCGCCTCGAGCGCAATTATCGCTCCACCGGCCACATCCTCGCCGCCGCCTCGCATCTCATCGCCCACAATCAGGGCCGGCTCGGCAAGACGCTGCGCACCGAGGACGAGCCGGGCGAGAAGGTCAAGGTCACCTCGTGCTGGGATTCCGAGGAAGAGGCGCGCGCGATCGGCGAGGAGATCGAGCAGCTGCAGCGCGACGACGGGCACGGCAATCCACACCCGCTCGACGAGATCGCCATCCTGGTACGCGCCTCGTTCCAGATGCGCGAGTTCGAGGATCGCTTCATCACCCTCGGACTGCCCTATCGCGTGATCGGCGGGCCGCGCTTCTACGAACGCCAGGAAATTCGCGATGCGCTGGCCTACCTGCGGGTGATCCACTCCGCGGCCGACGACCTTGCGTTCGAGCGCATCATCAACGTGCCCAAGCGCGGGCTCGGCGACGCTACCGTGCAGCTCCTGCACGACCACGCGCGCCGCCGCCGCGTGCCGCTCACCGCCGCCGCGCAGGCGGTGATCGAGACCGACGAGCTCAAGCCCAAGCCGCGCGCGGCGCTGCGCGAGGTGCTCGCCGCGTTCGAGCGCTGGCGCGCGCAGAAGGACGAGCTCCCGCACATGCGGCTGGCGGAGATCGTGCTCGACGAATCCGGCTACACCGAGATGTGGCAGCGCGACCGCTCGGCCGATGCCGCCGGCCGCCTCGAGAACTTGAAAGAGCTCGTCCGCTCCATGGAGGAGTTCGAGAACCTTGCCGGCTTCCTCGAGCACATCGCGCTGGTGATGGACACGGAGAAGAGCGAAGGCGAGGCGGTGTCGATCATGACTTTACATTCCGCCAAGGGGCTCGAATTCGATACCGTGTTTCTGCCCGGCTGGGAGGAGGGCCTCTTTCCGCATCAGCGCACGCTCGACGATCAGGGCCGCGCCGGGCTCGAGGAGGAGCGACGCCTGGCGCATGTGGGGATCACCCGCGCGCGGCGGCGCGTGAACATCTACTTCGCTGCCAACCGGCGCATGCACGGGCTGTGGTCGTCGAACATTCCCTCGCGCTTCCTCGACGAGTTGCCGGAGGCGGACGTGGAGGTCAAGGAATCGCGGGGCGGCTTTTCCGCCTACGGCAATACCGGCGCCTCGCGCTTCGACGAGATGACCCATTTCGGCTCGAGCTACGGCACGCCTGGCTGGCAGCGCGCGCAGGCGCGCGGCCGCGGCCGCTTCGGCGACCACGGCTTCGATGAGGATGCTGACGCTTACTCGGCCGACGATGCTGGCGATGACTGGGGCAAAGGCCGCGCGTCCCCTCCCCCGCGTGCGGGGGAAGGACAGGCCGGGGGCACGCGCGGCAAGCCGCGGCGCCGGCTTCCCCTCACCATCGAGGGCGAGCTCGTCGCCAAGTCGACCGGCACCGTGTCCGAGTTCGCGATCGGCGACCGCGTGTTTCACCAGAAATTCGGCAACGGCAACGTCACCGCAGTCGACGGCAACAAGCTCACCATCCAATTCGACAAGGCCGGCGAGAAGCGCGTGGTGGATAGTTTTGTCGAGCGGGCGTGACGCGCAAGCGCTTCGCTCAACGTCTCACCTGCGCAGCTGAAACATCACCAACGCGGCGAGCATGACGCCGCCGCCGAGCGCCTGCAGTGGCGTGAGCACCTCCGCAAGAAAAAGCGCGCTGCCGATGGCGGTGAGCAGCGGCTCGAGATTCATGAACAGCGCGGTGCGGAACGGACCGATGCGCGCGGTCGAGGCGAAAACGCCGAGCAATCCGGTGGTGACCGCAAGGCTGAGCCCGACGAGGGCGAGCCACCCGGACGCGGTCGCGGGCGGCTGCCAGTTCGCTGTCGCGAGCGTGGCGAGAATGAATACGGCGGTCGAGGACAGGAGCGCATACCAAGTGATGCGCAGCGCGTCGGCGCCGGCAAGCAGCGCGCGCGTGGCGAGCAGCACCACAACCCGGCAGAGCGCGGCGCCGAGGGCGGCAAGAATGCCGGCGGCCGCGAGCGTGGTCGGATGCGCGCCGAGCATCAGCGCGAGCCCGAAAAAGGCGGCGACCGCAGCCGCGGCGCCCCGCCAGCTGATCGTCTCGAGCCGGCTCGCCGCCGCCGCAAGCCCGGTGAGCAGCGGATAGACGAAGTAGGTCAAGATCGCGATCGGCACCTCGACCGTCTCGAACGACTTGAACAGCAGAAACACGTTGCCGGCGAAGAGCACGCCGAGGCCGAGCGAGATCCATTTGGCGCGCGGCGCAAAAGCGCCGGACGGCGGAACGAGCCGCAGCCAGGCAAACAGCATGGCCACGCCGAGCACGGCGCGCACGACCGAGATGGTGAGCGCATCGGCGCCGGCGTTGAGCGCGACCTTGCTGAGCACGTCGGCGCAGGCGAACGAGGAGGCGCCGAGCAGCGCCGGGCCGATCTGCGCCAGTCGGCTGCCGGCGTGCGGGGTCGAAGACTTCGTCACAATGGGCGTACGTTGTGGCGAAAGGCCTCAGGCTAACGCGGAGGCTCGTGCTGCACGGCTTTTTCCCGGCGCGCGATCTCCCCACGTGGATCAGCGCTCGGCGCGGTAACGCCCTCGCGTGGCCGGCGGAGAGGTCCAGTTCCCGCCTCTGCCGTAGCCCGTGCCGGGAAATGGATTTGGCCGGCAAAATCCACTGAGCCCCGAAAGCGTTGCAAGGCATTCCTGCATCGACTTGAAGCTGCAGTTGTCGCCGCTATGGCCGGTGCCGAAATTCGCGCACCAGCTTCCGTCCGCGCGCGCGTCGACGACAGTGAAGGATAAAGCGGCAAATGTGATTAAAACAAACGGGGTCGTGCGCATGGTGCCTCCTCGGCCGCCCTCCCCAATCCGGCGGCGACGTTAGCAGGTTTGATGCAGTTCTAACACCACGGAAAGCCCTCTCATTTCCACAGAACCGGGGATGAGGCGAAGAACTGATGCTGGCAGAACCCGTAGCCCCGGATGAGGGCGAGCGAAATACGGCACCGCTCACTTCTTCTCCAGCATCAGCGTGCCTTCCTTGCGGATCGCCGGCGTGAATTTCTCCGCCAGCATGGCCAACAGCCACGGCAGGGTGACCTCGAGACGTACGTGGTCGTCGGCGACGTCGATGAAGCCGACGGCGCTCTGGCCGAGCGCGCTGAGATTGAAGGCGAGCCGATCGCCGCTCCAGGTTTCCTCGCGGATGGTGAGGAACGCGGAATAGTTCGTCCGCGCCGCGGCGAGGCCGGACTTGATGCGGCGGCTCGCCTCCTCGCGTCCGAGGCGGTGGGGAATGGAAACAATCAGGGGCCTGGACAAGTCAATCTCCGGGGATGGCAACTTTTATATAGCCACGGGCCGATCCTTCAATCGTCATTCCTCGGCTTGTTCGTCAGCGAATGCCGGTACTACTGCGACCAGTGGTCGTGGGCTGCTGGCTGGGCGCATAGCCGGAGGCGCCGGGATAGCCGGGCTTCCTGCCCTTGCGCTGCATCTGATGCCCGGGCGAGTAACCGGAGGCACCCGGCTCGCCGAGCGTCGGGCCATGCTGCTGCGTCCGCTGGCCGGGCGCATACCGCTGGGTCGTGCTTTGAGTATGGCCGGCTGCGGTGGTCGCAACCAGCAGAGCCGCCGCCGCGGCAATCGATAAAGCTTTGCTCATCATCGGAGGTGAACTCCTTCGGTTCGCGTTCCACCGCGGAATTTCCGCCGCAGTGCCCTCGCCTCGCCTGACGCCCAACGCGAGCGCACGGCTTCGCGTTCCCTCGGCATGCGCGGAACACTTGGAAAACGCCGGCTGCAATGAGCTTATTGCGAGGCGGCATGGACTGTGCACAATTCTCGTCTGACTGCGTGCGCGCAGCCGCGCGCGCGAAAACGAAAAAATCGCACGAGGAGCGCACCCATGAGACTCAAAGCCAGGCTGTATGTGACCGTGGCGGCGATCGGCATCGCCTCGTTCGTTTCGGCTACTCCGCTGCGCGCGCAGACCGCCGTCGCCATCGACAACGACGACATCGGCGGCGTGGTGACCGGCACGAACGGGCCCGAGGCCGGCGTCTGGGTGATCGCGGAAACGACGGACCTTCCCACCAAGTTCGCCAAGATGGTGGTCACCGACGATCAGGGCCGCTACGTGGTGCCAGACCTGCCCAAAGCCAAATACAAAGTGTGGGTGCGCGGCTACGGCCTCGTCGATTCACCCAAGGTCGATGGCGAGCCCGGTCGACAGCTCAATCTCCGCGCCGTGCCGGCACCGAACGAAGCGGCCGCCGCGCACTATTATCCGGCGATCTATTGGTACGCGATGCTGAAGATTCCGCCGGCGAGCGAGTTCGGTGGCGCCAGCGACATCCCGAAGAATATCACCCGCGAGAATTGGCTGCGGCAGATGAACAACGTCGACTGCATCGGCTGCCATCAGCTGGGGCAAGAGTCGACGCGCACGATTCCGGCCGCGTTCGGCGAATTCAAGTCGGGGGCGGAAGCATGGCAGCGCCGTGTCCAGTCCGGCCAAACCGGCGAGAACATGACCAACCGCCTTGCCGGGCAGTTCGGCGGCGTGCCGTTCAAATATTTCGGCGACTGGACCGATCGCGTCGCCAAAGGCGAGCTCCCCAAGAGCAAGCCGCCGCGGCCGCAAGGCGTCGAGCGCAATGTCGTCGTCAGCTCGTGGGAATGGAGCACGGAGAAGCACTACCTGCACGATCTGATCTCGTCAGATCGGCGCAACCCGACCGTGAACGCCTACGGGCCGCTCTACGGCTCGCCGGAATACTCGACCGACAACATGCCGATCCTCGATCCGAAGACGAGCAAGGTGACGTTCTTCAAGATGCCGGTCGCGGATCCGAGCATGGCGGAAACGCTGGGGCCGCCCTTCCATGCCAGCGCCTCCCCGAAACCGCTGGCGCCGTCGGCCTATTGGGGCGACGAGAAAATTTGGGACACCCGTGCCGACAACCACAACAGCATGTTCGACAAGAGCGGACGCGTTTGGCTCGCGGTGAACGTGCGCGGTCCAGACAACCCGGCGTTCTGCAAGAAGGGATCGGAGCATCCGTCGGCCAAGGTGTTCCCGATCGAGCGGGCGGGGCGTCAGGCGGCGATTCTCGATCCCAAAACGATGAAGTACATCTTCATCGACACCTGCTTCGGCACCCATCACCCGCAATTCGGCTATGACGCTAACGACACGCTGTGGTTCAGCGGCACCGGCCCCGTCGCGGGATGGCTCAACGCCAAGGTATTCGATGCGACCGGCGATGCCGCGAAGTCGCAGGGCTGGTCGCCGTTCGTCCTCGACACCAACGGCAACGGCAAGCGTGACGACTATGTCGAGCCGGACCAGCCGACCGATGCGGCCAAGGACAAGCGCATCGTGCCAGGCTCCGGCCCCTACGCGGTGATGCCGCATCCGACCGACGGCTCGGTTTGGTACACCGTCGGCGTATTTGCCGGCCCGGCGGGATTTTTGCGCTTCGATCCCGCAACCGGACTATCGGAACTCTATAACCTTCCGAAGTCCGGCTATGGGATTCGCGGCGGCGACATCGACAAGAACGGCGTCGTGTGGGGATCGGCGTCGAACGGCAGCTTGGTCAGCTTCGATCGCCGCAAGTGCAAAGGCCCGCTCAACGGGCCGAACGCGATGGGCGAGCATTGCCCCGAAGGCTTTACGTTCCACCGCTATCCCGGCCCGGGCTTCGAGGGCGAGCCGACCAGCGCCGAGGCCAGCTATTACACTTGGGTCGACCAGCACAACACGTTGGGCCTCGGCGAGAACATCCCGATGTCCACCGCTAACCTCAACGAAGGCTTCGTCGCGCTCAAGGACGGACAGATGGTGGTGCTGCGCATCCCCTATCCGATGGGCTTCTACGCCAAGGGCTTCGACGGGCGCATCGACGATCCCAACGCCGGCTGGAAAGGCCGCGGACTGTGGAGCACCAACGGAGACCGCACGCCATGGCTCATGGAGGGCGGTAAGGGCAGCAAGCCGCGCGCCGTGCACATTCAGGTGCGGCCCGATCCGCTCGCGCACTGAGCGGGCGCGAACACCGCCCGGCGCTGCAGTTTCGCGCCGGGCGGGAATAGACTTCTCCCCGGGCTGTTACCGACAAAGCAAGAGTCCACTCGAGCCAGGAGGATCACCATTGCTCGCAACCCGCCTCGCCCTTATCGCCGTTGCTTGCGTCGCCACGCTGCCGGCGAGCGCGCAGCTCCTTCAGCGCAAGGACCTGAGCTATCCGATCGCGCTGACGATCGCGCAGGCGGCGCTGGATGACTGCAAGGGGCGCGGCTACGCCACCTCGGTCGTCGTGGTCGACCGCGGCGGCAATACCGTGGTCGCGCTGCGCGCCGACAACGCGAGCGCGCACACTATGGAAAACGCGCGCCGCAAGGCCTACACCGCCATGACCTTCAAGATGACGACGGCGGATTTCATCAAGGAGATGGCGACGCGGCCGGTGCGGCGCGAGCAGACGACGCTGCCGAACGTGATCGCCATCGACGGCGGCGTGCCGATCAAGGTCGGCAACGACGTGGTGGGAGGCGTCGGGCTCTCCGGCTCGCCCGGTCTCGACGAGCAGTGCGTCATGGCGGGCATGAACAAGGTGAAAGATCAGCTGCAGTGACTCGTTGAAGGCAACCCCCGGGTCGCCGCCCATGATGAAGCGTGAAACATTCACCATCGCCAACATTTACGTGCCGGTGAAGCGGCGCGCCACATACGATCCGAAGAAGGCGGAGCAAATCGCCGAGAGCATTTTGCAGGTTGGCCTGCAAAGCCCGATCCTGGTGCGGCAGGACGGGGAACGCTTCGTGCTGGTGGAAGGGCTGCATCGGCTGGAAGCGTGCAAGCAGCTGGGCGAGGAAACGATCGCCGGATATCTCGTGCAGGTTCGCCGGCATTAGCGGCTGTTCGTGTGGGATGGATTGCACCGCAACTCGGGCTTGCCCGAGTTGCGCATTATTAAGCGCCGCAAGTCGGGTAAACCTGACTTGCGGTGTCAAGCTCGGCAATGACGAATGCGGGCGGCGGCACTAGTTCGCGCCAAGCAGGCGCCTGATCATCGGCGTCCAGCGGTCGATCTCGCTCTGCATGAAGCGGGTCAGCTCGGCCGGACTCATCGCTTTGGTTTCGATCGCGTCTTGCTCGATATGGCGTTTGAGCTGCGGCTGCTCCAATGCATTGACGACCTCGCGGTTGACGCTCTCGACAATATCGGGAGCAACGCCCGCAGGGCCCGAGAGCGAATTCCACGTCGTCGCCACGAAATCGGGGTGCCCCAGTTCGCGCAACGTCGGCACCTCCGCACGGTATGGGAGCCGCTGCCCCGAAGTGGTGGCGAGCGCCAGCAGCCGGCCCGCGCGCACGTGCTCGGCCGCGATCGACCACGTGAGCATGCCGACTTTCACGTGACCGGCGACGAGATCGAGCACCGCCTGTGCGCCGCCCTTGTAGGCGACGTGCACCAGCTTGATCTTTTCCTTTGCCGCCAGGAACTCGGCGATCCAATTGCCCATGGTGCCGAACCCGGCCGACACGTATTCGATGCCTTTGGCCTCGCGCGCCAGCGCGAGAAAATCTTGGTAGGTCGTCACGCCGAGCGAGGGATGTGCAAGGAGCACGTTGGGCGTTCCGCCGAAATACGCGATATGGGTGAAGTCGCGCATGGGATCGAAACCAACGTTCTTGTTCATCGCCGGTCCGAGCACGTGCGTGGGGATGCCCGACACCATCAGCGTGAGGCCGTCGGGCTCCGCCCGCGCGACCGCCTCGGTACCGAGAAGTCCACCGCCGCCGACCCGGTTCTCGACGTAGAACGGCTTGCCGAAGGCGGCGCCGAGCGCCTCGGCATAGAGCCGCCCGATCGTGTCGGCCGCGCCGCCCGCGGCGAACGGCACGATGAGCCGCACCGGCTTGCTCGGCCACTCTGCGGCAAGCGCGCTGGACAACACGATGGCGCCGGCAGCGGCGAAAACGACTATTGGGCTCCTCAGCATGAGGCCGACAGACACCGGCGTCATTTTAGCTCCGGCTTATAGAGAATATCCAACATCCCTTGCGCCTCCCCCACCGTCATTGCCGACGTGATGTATTTGAACTCGAGCGCCTGTTTCAGCGTCACATCGAGTCCCTTCACCTCGGTGAGCTGCAAGGCTTCTTTCGGAAAGAACTCGTCGCGTGTCTGCCGCGCCAACGCGCGCGATACTTTCGCGATCTCGGCGTAATGGTCGATGGCCTCGGGATCGGAATAGGCCCAGTCGATCGCCCGGCTCAGGGCCTTGATGAAGCGCACGAACGCATCGCGCCGCTCCTTAAGCGCATTGGCATTGGCAACGTTCACGCGAATCGTCTGCTGCGTCAGCGCCGGCACGTCGCTCCCGCGCGCAATGATGACGAGCTTGCCGTCGGAGAGCTGCTGCAGCACGAAAGGCGGCACCGACCAGCCGACGTCGATCTGGCCGGACATCACCTGGGTGAGGGTGGCGGGCGCACCGCCGGTGGCGACGAGCTTGGGGGCAACCTTCGCCTGGTTCACCAGCTGCAGCAGGATGAGGTTGGTCGAGGAGCCGGGCGAGGAATACGCCACCGTCTTGCCGTCGGTCTCGGCAAGCCGCCTGATTCCGCTCTCCGGCCGGGCATACCAGAACGCCTCGGCGGCGCCGGTCGCCTCGGCGCTGATGATCTTCACCGGCATGCCCTTGGCGTAGGCGGCGACCACGCCGAGGATGCCGTTGGTCATCGCTATGTCGATGCTGCCGGCAATCACCGGCGTAAGCGTCGAGGCGCCGCCCTCGGTGTAGAGAATGTCGATGTCGAGGCCAACCTCCCGGAAGTAGCCCTGCTTGAGGCCGACCTCGATGAAGGTGCTGTTCCAGAAGCCGCGCTGGGCAACCGCGACCTTCAGCGTCTCAGCAGCGGCGGTTTGTGCAACTGCAATTGCAACCAGCCCGCTGAGCAAAGCAGATAGCTTACTCACGACGTTCTCCACAAATTCGTTGGCGCAACAGAGACCACCCGCGGCCCGCGGGCCAGATCTCGCCCCGGCTCAATCCTCCTTGATATTCTTCTCGCGCACGATGCGGCCCCAGCGCGCCAGCTCATCGCTTAATATTTTTCCGAATTCGGCGCTCGCGGTCGGCGCCGGCACGGCGCCGGACTGCAAGAGCTTCTCGCGCACGTCAGGGGTTTCGAGCACGGCGACCACTGCGTCGTGCAATTTCGCCACGACGGCCGACGGCGTCTTCGCCGGAGCCAACAATCCGTACCAGTTGTCGGCGACGGTATCGGGGGAAACCCTGCTCGGGGAGCGTGGCGACGTCGGGCAACAGCGGGTTGCGGCTGGCGGAGGCGGCGCCGATCGGCTTGAGCTTGCCGGCGCGAATATGCGGCAGCAGCACCGGCGTATCGGCGAACAGCGCGGTGACCTGCCCGCCGAGAAGATCCGTCAAGGCCGGCGCGGCGCCGCGATAGGGCACGTGCAAAAACTTCACGTGCGCAGCCGATTGATAGAGCTCGAGCGCGAGATGTGTCGTGCTACCCGAACCGGTCGAGGCGAACGGGATCGCCCCGGGCTTCTCCGCGGCCAGCGCGGCTAGCTCCTTGGCCGAATTGACCGCCGCCTCCGGTTTCACCACCAGGATCGTGGTGGGACGCACCACCAGCGTGATTGGCGCGAAATCGCGCAGCGTATCGTAGGGAGGCTTGCTCAGATGCGGCGTGATGGCGACCGCGCCGACGGTCGTGAGAAAGAGGAGATGCCCGTCTGCCTCTCCTTTTGCGACGTAATCGGCGCCGATGGCACCGTTGGCGCCCGGCTTGTTCTCAACGATCACGTTCTGCCCGATGAGCGGCTTGAGCCGCTCGGCAATGAGACGGGCGACGAAGTCGGTCGGTCCGCCGGCGGGAAACGCGACGACCACGCGCACGACGCGGGAGGGAAAGTCCTCCGCGCGAGCCTGCGCAGCCGCGAGGCAGGATAGCGCCGCGAGCGCTAGGACTATCTTCGACCGCACCGGAAATCGCATATCAATCTCCCATGGCTCGAGCGAGGCGAGGCATTGCTGGACGTGAACGAGGCAAGGGCGCCACGCTCCCTCAATCCAATACGCATAACACGGCCAAAAGGCACGCGTCCCAGCAGCGCAGCCTGGAACGAAGCGCGCATCACGATTCATATCTCTGGATGTGCCGATCCGCCTCGCCGCATTGTGCCGCTTTGACAATGCGCGAATGCCCGCTACATTGCACGAATCGTCAACAACGGAAAGGAGGTGATCCAGTGTCTCATTGTCTATCGCCGCGATTG
>Ga0126384_10001697_pt1 | contig 13149 bp, 8 predicted proteins | sample PanSoiMetPlot_36_FD_92543 | JGI IMG/M metagenome (GOLD analysis project Ga0126384, IMG submission 92543) | Tropical forest soil microbial communities from Panama - MetaG Plot_36 | ecosystem: Environmental > Terrestrial > Soil > Tropical forest > Bulk soil | place: Panama | collected 2016-02-17 | reverse complement strand
TGACGTTGATCGTTGCGTTGGACGACGCTGGTCCGGTCGTAACAACGTGATACTGTGCGGTTATGGAGCAATTACCGCCACAATTCGCGGCTGCAAGACTGGTGCCTGTGGTGGGACCAGTTGTGAACGGACCAGCGCTGCCTAACGGGATTATTGTTGTGAATAGTCCGTTCGCGGGATCCAGGAAGGTGCTCATAGTCGTTGAGACAGTCCCCAAGGTACTATTTAGCGTAAACGCGCTAAAGTAGGCCGCCACTGCTGCCCCAAACGTTTCAGCTTGGGCAGTGATAAACACGTCCAGAAAGTGAGTGCCAGCTGCATTCGTCGAAACGTCTAAGTTGTTGGTGTTTAGAGCACCAGGCGCAGGCAGAAGCGGTGGCGCGGTCCCGTCGACCCGGACTTGGTAGTCACCAAAGGGGCCACTAAACGATGCCGAGGACGGTGTTGGTCCGGCCACCGTAGTGATACCGCCCAACCCATCCTCCCGCAAGCCGATGGTAACAGTAGCAGCATTTGAGGTACTCACCGTTGCCGCTGCAACCAAAGCGCCTACTGCCACGGCGCCGGCTAGTTTCCTTGCGACGGTCATGAGGCCCTCCATGCAATTCAGGTGACGCCCTCTGGTTAGCGCACCGAGGACAACCGAGGACATTGGAACGGTAACTGAAGCTAGGAAGCGAGGTCAAGCTTCATTATTTGGACGAAAAAGCGGCCCCCAAATGTAGAAAATCCGCCGCCAAAGATTATCGAAAATCCGCCGAAGGGGAGTCCTTTAAAATAAAAGTAAAGCTTCGGGAGATCGGGCGCCTTCCGAGGCTTGGTGAAATGCCGGGAAGCGCCGAGCACACGTTTGCCGCCAGGAGCGATCACGCGCCCGCGCCTCACGGAGAGCTAAGCTATTGTTTCTACTTCGGTTACCCATCAAAGGGGGCGCGCCCGGACGCCGAAATGCGTCGCGACGGGTCTCCAGCCGCCGTGCAGGACTCCGCTTGGAGCTCTTGGACCTGTCGCAATCGCCATTGAACTCGAGCCCCCGCCATCAAGAAGCATGCCATCCTTGGCGCCCAGATCAGCAAGTTTCTCAAGTATCAGGCGCGGTGAAATCTTCTCGCCGACTGCCAGGAACAAGAGCTTACGGGAAGCATCGATGCCGACGGCAGTCCGCGAATCGGGACTTTGACTATTGCCAGGCGAAAGCGTTCCGTTCCTCAAGCCCACCCCCTGCCCGCCAATACCCCATTTGGCCATCCGAAGGACCTTCACGTTGGGCGGTTTGGTCGTCTCCAAATGGGGGGTCAAAAGATCATCGAACCACAGCAGATACGTATGCTCCCAGATGTGGCTCACGACGTGGTTGGCGACGACAGTTTCGGCACTTTTTGCAAGATCGCCCGGCAAGCGTAGGCGCCAACGAGAGTCTGACGTGAAAAGAGTGCCGTTGATCGCAACTGATAGGCCCTCCTGCCGGACGACATCGGCGATCCACTTCAGACGGTACTGCCAGCCCTGAGAGAGAGCCGCAGGGTCCAAAGGCGTGACGTAGAGTTCGATGCCGGGTGCCATGAGGTCGACGCGAGCCCAGTATAGGTGACCGTTGCCCTCCGGCCCTGGAGTGATGAGCTCACAACCATAGGTAATTCCCTGGAAGATCTCCTCCATAGGATATGGGCACAGCTGCCGATGCGAGGAGCCGGCGAGCGAAAGGCTCACCATGAGAACACCAACCGCTCCGAGTAGTCGGGAAATGATCCGGCGCCGATCTCTCATCGCTGATCACTCATTACGAGTACGAACGAAGTTGTGGAAAAACGAGTACGAACGAAGTTGTGGAAAAGCCAAAGGTCTCTACTTGCCTCCTCGTAACCGCCTGGGAAACAGAGCCATTTCTGCCAAGCGTTGTTGCTGATCAGCAACAGGCTGCTGGGAAACCACTCTCTGGCACCCGATCCGTGATGCGTCACCTTGCCGGTCGCGTATAGTGACCGTGGGATTTTGGGCACGGGGCTGAGAGCAGTGCGATCGAGCATTCTGGCCAGCCTGATACCGATGACCTTGCTGCTGGGCGGCTGTGGGTTCTTCCCCATCAGCGGTCCCGGGACGATCGACATTTGGCAGCAACACGGCCAGCGAGATCCCAAGGTCCTTTCGTACGCGCTCGTGCCGGTTACGCCACGGATCACCGCCGTTCTCGGAAAGGCCGCCCCGAGACTGGCGTCATTCATGGATCGCAGCCGCCCAAGGGACCTTCGCTTTGGCGTCGGGGACATCCTCAGCGTCACAATCTTTGAAGCATCCTCCGGAGGACTGTTCATTCCTGCTGAGGCTAGCGTGCGGCCCGGCAATTTCATCACCATTCCCAATCAAGCCGTTGATATTAATGGCAACATTTCCATTCCCTACGGAGGCGTAATTCGCGCGCGGGGCCGAACCCAAGTCGAACTCCAGCAAGCCATCGTCGACGCTCTCAAGAACCGTGCGATCGAGCCACAGGCTATCGTGTCTCTTGTGGATCAGAAAACGTCGCTGATCACCGTCATAGCCGACGCAAGAGCCACACGCGTTCCCGCAAACCTGTCGCCAGAGCGAATTCTCGATACCATTGCTCGAGCCGGTGGTCCCGGAGGTGCCGGTTCGGACATGTGGGTGATTTTGGAGCGTAATGGTAAGCGGGCGATTGCCCCGTTTGGCGCGCTCATCTACGAGCCCGTGAACAACATCTACGCCCACCCGAACGACATCATCTATCTCTACCGCGAGCCACAGACCTTCCTGGCGTTTGGCGCGCTGGGCAGCCAACAGCAGATTCCGTTCGGAAGTTGGCGGCTCTCGCTTGCTGAGGCAGTCAGCAAGGCCGGTGGTCTCGTTGACTCGCAGGCTGACCCGGCCGCGGTATTTTTGTATCGGGGTGAAGCGCGCGACGTCGCCGAACAGCTGGGCGTTGACTGCTCCCCGTTCGAGGGCCCCATCATTCCCGTGATCTATGTCGTCAATTTGCGCGACCCAGCCGGATACTTTCTCGCGAGCAGCGTGGAAATCCGGAACAAGGACATCATTTATGTCTCAAACGCCTTCTCGGTGGAATCAACCAAGTTCATGAATTACGTGATCACGGTCAATAACACGATACAAGCTCCAATTTCGACACTCACAAGCGCTTATGGCTTGAGAAATATCATTCGGGGCACGGGACAAGTTCCCAGCATCATTACGACGAGTCCAGCGACGACAACCGTCATTGCTCCGCCGGCCACTCCATAACGTCAGCTATTGGATTCCCGCAAACGACAGCAAGGCTGAACAGTCGCGCGAGCGGTTAGTCCGCCCGCTCAACTGTGTCCCTCCCTTGTTGGGAGCTGCTACTGTTGATGCGCTTGGGGGTCGCGACCCGATCTGCTCACTATGCTCAACAGGCAAGCAACCGCGCGCCGGAACGTTCACGACGAGCTAAGGCGACCCGCTGGCTTACCGATGCTTTCCAGCTACGGTCCTATCAAGATCGATATTCCTACTCTGGACCTGTTCGGCATCAGCAGCAGCTTCCCGGGATAACAGGCGTCTCCTCATCATAAGGCTCAGTGTCAACCCGACGATCCGCAAGTCCACGAGCAGGGAGGCGTTGCGGATATACCACTCGTCCAATTGTTCCTTCTCATCTTTCGTAATGAGCTTCGCGCCATTCACTTGCGCCCATCCGGTGATGCCGGGTCGCACGGATAGTCTGACGTGTGAATTGGAGGGTTGATCGGCGGGAAGAAGCGGCCGCGGACCGACCAAGGACATGTCGCCCAAAAGGACGTTCAACAATTGGGGAAGTTCGTCGATGCGCGTTGCACGAAGAAATCTGCCGATGGCCGAAGGCTCTCTGCCGACCAGAGCGGGCTTACCATCGGTATCAAATGGCGCCCTCAAGGTGCGGAACTTGTAGATCAAGAACGAGCGCCGCTTCCAACCAAGGCGCTCCTGCCAGAACAGGATCGGCGTTCCAACGTCCAGTAGAACGAGGAGACCCGCAACCGTAAGCAGCGGCATGAACAAGACCAGCAACACCAATGAACCCAAGATATCAATGCCGCGCTTGAGCCAGAAGTAAGCTGGCAGCGGAATTGAGGGCTCGGGCTGAACGACAGGCGCGCTTTCCGCACGTGCGGATTCAGTGACACCCATCATCCGAGGCAAGAATGACAGGGTGATCTGCTTATTCTGACAGATCCGCTCCACCTCTTGCAAAACAGCAGGACCCAACAAATCCGATTCGCCCGCGACCACGACGCGGTTGGTCTCCACTCCATGAATCGAGAACTCGGTCACGATCGCATCGAGTTCGTGAGGCGCTCCGAACACCTGAACCCCGGAAACGGCCCGACCCACCATGCCGGCGTCGTCATCGAGGACCGCGATCACCGGCTGGTGGTTTGGCGCATACGCCCTGAGCAGCTGTATGAACGACGCGGCAAACGGATTCGCACCGATGATGATGATTCGTTCTCGTCGAGATTGGTAGTCCTGAGCTTCGTTTGCCGGACTGAAAACAATACGTACGAAAAGCCGCGCGAATAAAATTCCCCCCAACAGAATAAGCCCATGGATGATAGGCATCGACCGCGGAATACCATCGAGCCGCGTAATCGTGAACATCACTGCGAACGTCATCAGCTCCGCAAACAACACCGCTTCAGCGATGTCGAGCGCCTCGTGCACTGAAAAATAACGCGTCATCCCATCTTGAATGCGGAGTGCAAAGAACGCCAGCAGAGCGAACCCCGAAGACAAAATCCAGTAATAGGCGACGACGCTCCAGTCGTCGCGGAACAGGATCTCTGCGTCACGGACGTACAGCGCTAAGAGCGGAGACACCAGGGCCCAGAACAGGTCCCAGAGTGACAGGTAGACTCGCCTTCCCGTGCGCGAACTAGGTGTCGGGACACGCATTTGGAACCGCTACTCCCAGTTGACGCCACTGTCTGGATTCGCCCGTTTGAAGCAAATTTTATCAACCATAACCAGCAATAGGATGCCCCTCTATACCTCCTCACTATCTAAAAGTTAACCTGCTACGCTCCCCCAGCCACCCAAAATTTTTTGGACGGTGCAGATTGGTCACAGGAAGATGGCTCACGTCTCCTGACGCGGCTCTGCCAATGGGAGCGGCGCGCCTCCCACTGCAAGGGCTGTGCCAAATCTGCGCGGTTGGCGCTTGCCGCCGACAGAACCGGGACCAGCGTAGAAGCCACTATCCGGATCTTGTAATTCGGGCGCGAGGACCAGGGACGAGGCTCTGATCGGGGCGATTAGCGTCAAATCTGGACAGTTGGCGTGATACTGACTGTGCAGTGTGCCAAACCCAGCCACACGCGCAGGTGTTCAGAAGTCCGGTCCGGTCGTGCCTCGCAACATCCGGATCAGCCCGCTCGTAGTGGGGTGGTCGCTCCGATTAACCTGACCAGTTCTAGCCGACTTGACCTTTGATCGGTGGGACGCTTGAAGTCTCGCCCATAGGCAAGGGCGCCATGGCAACCCAAATCATTCCAGTCATCATGTGCGGCGGCGCCGGCACGCGCCTGTGGCCGGTCTCGCGCGAAAGCATGCCCAAGCAATTCGTACGCTTGATGGGGGCGGAATCCACCTTTCAGCAAGTGCTCGCGCGCATAAACCACTCCGACCTGTTCGCGCGCCCGATTGTCATTACAAAGGCCGACTTTCGATTCGTCGTGGCCGAGCAACTGCGCGAGCGTGGAATTGAAGCCGACATCGTGCTTGAGCCAATGCGGCGCGACTCCGGCCCCGCTGTGGCGGTTGCTGCGGTTTTGGCCGGCCAACGAGATCGCGATGCATTGGTCCTGGTGCTTGCCGCCGATCATATCATTCGAAAGCCTGAAGATTTCTGTGACGTCTGCAGGTACGCCGCCGCAGCCGCCACCGAGGGTCGCATCGTAACCTTCGGCATAGAGCCGAGCCACCCCGTCACTAGCTATGGCTACATTCGGCCTGGCGAGAAGATCAACGGCGCCTCCATCCGCGCCGTTGATGCTTTCGTCGAGAAGCCCGACGCCGCCACCGCAGCCCAATACGTCGCTAGCGGATATCTCTGGAACAGCGGCAATTTCCTCTTTCATGTGGCGACCATGCTGCGCGAGATCGAGCGCTTTGAGCCGGCCATGGCTGACGCGGCAAAGGGCGCCGTTGCAGGCCTCACACGAGATCTCGATTTCATGCGGCTCGCTCCCGACCCATTTGTGCGCGCTCCAATGAAATCGATCGACTACGCAGTCATGGAGCGGACCAAGCTCGCGGCAGTCATTCCAGCCGATTTCGGCTGGTCTGATGTCGGCAGCTGGGACTCCGTGTGGGAGGTGCTGGAGCACGACTCTTCTGGCAATGTCACGACCGGTCCCGCCATCGCAATGGACACCCACAATAGCCTCATCCAGGCAGAAGATTCCGTCCTGACTACCGTGGTCGGGCTGGACGATGTGGTCGTCGTCTCCACGGCCGACGCCGTTCTAGTTGCAGCGCGCAGCAAGGCCGAACAGGTCAAGCAGCTGGTTGAAGAGCTCAAGGTCCTCAATTATCCCGCCGCGGTGGAGCACCGGCGCGCCTACCGGCCCTGGGGCTACTATCAGGACATCGACTTAGCTGAGCGATACCGGGTCAAGCGCATCGTGGTGAAATCAGGCAGCAGCCTTTCCCTGCAGAAGCACTTTCACCGCTCAGAGCATTGGATTGTCGTTAGGGGAACCGCCGAGGTGACAGTTGGTGGCGAGACGCGAATCGTGCACGAGAATGAGTCGATCTATATTCCGATTGGAAGCATTCACAGGCTTAGCAATCCAGGCAAAATTGCGCTCGAGCTGATCGAAGTACAAGTCGGCAGCTATCTCGGCGAAGATGACATTGTGAGGTTCGAAGACGTGTACGGTCGCCTCCCGGCGCAGTAATCGATCCCGCCAAGTACCGCACGAAATCTTTGAGGAAGAGCGTGTGTTGCACGACTAACGCCAATTGCGAAACCGAGCGCAGCCGCACGTGGATGAGGCTAGTCTTTTGACGGCCGGCGAATGCTTTCACACAGATGGTACGTCGATTGAAGGAGGCGCTCCTCCCGCTCCTCACATTCAAGAATTTCTGGCTAAAAAGGGCCGAGCCTCGCGCCGCCCATTCGCCTTGTGCTTTTCCAGACGGCCAGTTGCCGCTCCAACTTCCCGCAGTGCCTCAACTTCGCGCGCAACCAGCGAAGCAGCATCTGCTCGCATCTCATCGTGGGCGACCGCTCTTTCAAGCCGAAACCCGCCCTCATGGAGATCCGCAGCGGCATGGGCCTCCTGCTGCCGGCGCTCGGATGCCAACCGATGGCGACGCCAGGAAAGCCTGGCGCGCACCCCGTATCCGAGCAAAAAGCCGATCCCAAACGCGACACTGATCGCCGTGATCGCCGTCAGCAACTCCAACTGCATATTGCGATTTTCCAGTTGTCCGAATTTCCCCGCACCGACAACGACGGCGGCGCCAAGTGGTTGCGTCGAGACAGCCCATTACGCGGAGGGCTTGTCCCCTTAGGCCACAACCACCTCACCCAACCCCGGGACAGCGCGCCAGGTCAATGCGATTTTTTTGGACTCTGCGGTTGGCCAAGGCGGGAAAATGGAAACAATACAAGGATTTGAGGTAAGCTAGAGCGGTTCTGGCCTTGGTTGCCGCACCCGCCCATCGGCGGGCGGGGAACGCACGACAAACCCGAGTTCCTCAGATTCAGCCCTACCGATGACTCCACCCTGCGGATGTATACCTTGTCCAATATAGGCTTCCTCCGTAGGGCCCATATCCGCCGTACAATGAGAAACAAGAATATCCGTCAGGGCACACGACCCGCGGCACCACGCAGCGAGAGTGGACGCAGGTGGCAGGATACGCGAGCACTTTCTTGATTGGCCGCTTGATCGCAACCCCGTCTGCCAAGGCATCAAGAGGTCCACACATGGCGGACGCCAGTACCACCATGACAAAAATAGCTCTGCCCACGGTCGTTCCCCCTCAAGCCAAAATTCTGCCTGCAGTAGACACAGCATTCACGACGCAATCAATGGCATTCTCGAAGCCTAACACGCGAACCTGCTAACGTTGTCGCGCCTTTTTGGCGTGATCCTATCTCAGCGCATCCTATCTCAGCGCATCCTATCTCAGCGCATAACGTCGCTGCACGCTTGAAGTGGCTCGAATCACTACTCGTCTTATAGTCGACACATTCGTGGCTCGGCATGGCAAAATGTGGACGGGGGGTGACTTCGCATGGAGCCGTTGCAGTGGTTTCTGATGGGGGTACTGGTGGCCTGGACGCCGAGCATGCTTGTCTTGATGATGATGCTGCACGAAGTTGGGATCTCCCGGGATAACATGGAATAGGCTAGGACGCGATCCAAAAGCGCGCGCTTGGTGTCGTGATCGGGCAGCGCGTAATTGCCTAGCGCTATTCACTATGCGCTAGACATAAGATTGACGAAAAGGCAAAGAGTTGAAAAACCGGTCGCGGCGGTGGCCCGTTGCTGCCTAAATGCACGGTTTTTCCGGTTTTTCAGAAAGTCACATGGAGTAAACACGGAATGCGGATTGCCATGATTGGGACTGGCTACGTCGGTCTCGTGTCGGGGGCGTGCATTGCCGATTTTGGTCATCAGGTAACGTGCGTTGATAAGGATAACGCAAAGATTTCTGCACTCAACGTGGGCAGAATCCCGATTTATGAACCAGGCCTGCACGACATTGTTCAGTCGAATGTCCATCAACAACGATTGTCATTTACCTCGACATTGAGCTACGCCCTAACCGGCGCAGATGCAGTGTTTATCGCCGTGGGTACTCCATCACGCCGCGGAGACGGGCACGCCGATCTATCTTACATTTACGAGGCCACCCGCGAGATCGCGGCGGCCCTCACGGGTCCCGCCGTCATCGTCACTAAGTCAACAGTGCCAGTGGGAACCGGTGACGAGGTCGAGCGCATTATTAGCGACCTGCGGCCTGAACTCGAGATTGCGGTGGTCTCAAATCCCGAATTCCTTCGGGAAGGCGCCGCCATCCATGATTTCAAACACCCTGATCGGATCGTCATTGGAACCGACGACGAGCGGGCAAAAAAAATCATGGCGGAGATCTATCGCCCACTCTGCCTGAATCAGGCCCCCATCCTCTACACCGAGCGTCGGACGGCTGAACTTATCAAATATGCAGCCAATGCATTTCTGGCGACCAAGATTACCTTCATCAATGAGATCGCCGACCTGTGCGAAAAAGTGGGCGCCGATGTACAGCAAGTTGCACGAGGCATTGGACTCGATAATCGCATTGGATCAAAATTTCTACACGCTGGACCAGGATTTGGTGGCTCGTGCTTTCCCAAAGATGTGCGCGCCCTCATTAAGACCGCGCAGGACCACGACGTGCCGTTACGAATTCTTGAGGCGGTCGCGGTCGTGAATGACACCAGGAAACGAGCCATGGCGCGCAAAGTATCGGCGGTGTTTGCCGGCGTTTTGCGCGGCAAGACGGTTGCAGTACTGGGCCTCACATTCAAGCCGAACACCGACGACATGCGTGAAGCGCCATCAATCCCACTGATTATGGCACTCCAGGACATGGGCGCGAAGGTGCGGGTCTACGATCCAGTCGGAATGGATCAGGCAAAGCAGGTATTGGCGAACGTGACCTATTGCCGGGGGCCATACGATTGTGTTGAAGAAGCGGACGCAGCCGTCATCGTCACGGAATGGGAACAGTTCCGCGCGCTCGATTTTGGAAGAGTGAAGGGGCTGATGGCTTGTCCCGTCATCATCGACCTTAGAAACATTTATCATCCCGAAGACATGAAGGAGCGGGGCTTCGCCTATGCGTGCGTCGGGCGCTCTCCCCCGTTCCAGCCCGTGAACCACTACGTACCTTCCGACCGTCAGCAATCCCTCCCCACTGCCGAGGTCTCCATTCCCTTGGCCTAGCAGACTTGGGGAAAAGGGCCTGCGCGCATTTTATTGTGAACTCGGCCCGCCCGCGTTTGGCTGTTCTTGACGCCCGCCGGCCTGCCGTCGCCTAAGCCACTAAAAGCATTCATAAAACCGGTTCATTACAAACCAAGAGGGCAAACCGACCTTCGGGAGCACGCTCGGCTCTTTCAAGGGCGTATCTGCTTCAAGAGCGGTATCTGCTTGCTTGTGGCGATGGCTGCTGCAATGATTGTGATACCACCGATGTTCGAGCGAGCTCATGGTTCACGCCCTTTCGACGGGGACTCAGGTCGGGCTCGAGGATCAAGAGAATCCTCAGCATGATCCGATATCGACCGAATTGCAGTGCGCGGTGCTGCAGAATGCACGCTTGCCAATCGATCCGCCGTGTCAAACCGTTGCGAACGATGCACCGCTAATCCCTGCTCAGATCGAGAGTCGGGTTGATGTTCTTTCGGCAGGTCCGCAGCAGGGCACTATTACGGATCTTGACACCAAAGCCGGCGACGGAATCGACATCGACGGGATCAACATTGGGCACACGGAGGCCCAAGCCACTCAGACGTTGCCGGTCTTCACGGAATTGAGTTTAATTTGGGCTCGGCAAGATGCCGGGCCACGAATGGCGCCCGGGGTAGGAGGCTTCAACATCGAACCCCCTCCGGTGCGAGCAAGTCCCCTTGGAAGTGAATGCGTCAGAGTGCAACCGCGAAAATCGCGCAACCTGTTGCTTATGACACAACTGCCGACTGAGACGACGCGGTTGAAGCGCGGGACCCTACGAGGGTGGCTCGTCACTTCATCGCTTGTGGGCTGCTTGTTGGCGTTTGCAGGGCTGGGGCAGGCGTCATTCCACGACAGGATCCCAAGCTTGGTGCGCGAGTTCACCAATATCGCGCTGCCGCTCTTCGGCAGCCCAAATACCGACAGTCCGACTTACCCAGCACGCCTCGTCATTGCGGGACAGAGCGGCTTTGTAAACGAACCACTCCCGGTCGGCATCTCGTTGCAGGATTTTTCAGGCGATGAGACAGTGGTGGTGTCCGGGCTCATAGGAGGTACTGAACTGTCGCTTGGCACGTCGCTTGGCCGGGACGGATGGACGATCTCGGCCCGCGATCTTGATAGGACCTTTGTCGGCGCCCCGAAAGACTTCTTTGGCGTAATGACAGCAACGGTCGATTTGCGTTCGCCCACCGGCCGGCTTCTGGATCGTGGGAACCTTCGTCTTGAGTGGTCTGAACAACCAACTGGCCTCCTGGCGAGCCCGCTAGCGTTGCGCGATACACCCGAGACACTGGTTCCGATGGTTGAGGCCCACCCTAGCCCTACGAGCCAAGGGGTCATGGCGACGCGGCCTGATCCGACAGTGGCCACAAAGCCGACGGAAGCGATCAAGCCGACAGAGGCAACCCGACCCGAACCGGTCGAGCCGACGTTGCCGCCCAATCCCGATCAGGCTGCCACCCTGCTGCAACTCGCATGGGCCGCGCTGAAAGTGGGTGATATCGCGACGACACGAATGCTCTTGAAGCGCGCGGCAGATTTGGGCGACGCGCAGGCTGCACTTGAGTTGGGCATGAGCTTTGATCCCGTTTTCTTGGGCAAGCTGGGTATTGTGGGCATCGCGCCAGACGTTGCTCAGGCCGTCGAGTGGTACAACAAAGCAAGTGCTCTCGGGTCGGCTGAAGCCACGCGCCATCTCAACCGGTTGGCCCGACTACCCTAGTTTAGTGAGGTGCACTTGATGGGACGGCCGCGGCTGGAAGCGCCGAAGCAAGCGCAATATTCTTGGTCTTCCGGGCATTCGTTCCGGAATGAATGGTAGGACCGACAAAGTTGCTCGCGACTCAGTCTCGCTGATCACGCCCAAGGACTAAGCGCAGCGAGTAATGCATGTTGTTGCCATCTCCCTTCCGTCGCTGTGCGTCCGACAAGCGAGTCGTGAACTTGCGAAGTCTGGCTTCGCTGTCGCCATAGAGACCCGCCGTCTTCTCGTTGATGTACTCAAAGATCTTGAGCCTGACCTGCGGCGGAAGTCCCGGCCTTGCCAACATCCGCGTAATAATGGCTGCCGACAGGCCAGAGCTCTTGTGGCTGGCCTTCAGGATGGTCCAGGTGGTGCTTCGTGAAAGCCCCAGTGCGCGCGCCTGCATATCGAGGGTGGGAAAGCCGACATCAACGAGCGTGTGTCCAATCTCCCGAATCTTGCTCGCCTGCCGCAGCTTCATGTCCAGAGCCGCGCCTCTACAACCGGTTTCAGACGAGTCGGCGTGGCGGCCCAGCGCAGGCGTCACCGGCGGTTCAACCGAGACACTCGTCATCGAGACCTGCCCTGATCGACGGCGGCGCATCGCTACTCACGCTCCAAACACAACAAGAGAGAACCCTAACCTTCAGCCATCGATAATTCGCTGGTGCCCCTATTGAGATGACCTATCGCGGTCGAAATCTAGCCCGGCCGCACAAGAGTCTCGCGACAACTTGCTTTTAACTTTAACTCGACCGCGCGCCGTCCCGGGATTGATGGCCATTTGCGAACGTCCGGTTACAAAGCCGAAATACGGCTCTCTTAGCTGCGCGCTCGAAAGACGAGCGACAAACCTTTGGCACTGGGCCGTGCTGCCACCGTATAAACCCGAAGCCCTCTCCTTAACATACTCCAGAACCCGAGAGCGGGCGAGTAGAGGAAGGCGCGGTGAATCCAACATTCGGTTGATGATAGCCACCGACAAGCCGGAAGCCTTATGGTTGGCTTGGAGGATCGCCCAAGTCGTACTGCGACGGAGCCCAAGCGCGCCGGCTTGTGCGTCGAGCGTGAGGAGACCCGCATTGACGAGCGCGTCCCTGAGCTCCTTGATCTTCAACCTTTGTAACGCCTTGAGGCTTGCCGCGCCCGGCCGGGTTACATGTGTCGGCAAAACATGACCGGATTCCGAAATTGGTTCACTCGACATTGGATGCTCCCACTCGTTATTGTCGGCGACCCCGATGCCGGATTCGAGCGTTTCCTCATCCTGGCGTTTCGTTGTGACGAGCGCGCGACCGCTCGATGAATTGGTCTCGGTAGCTAGCATATTGCAAAGCTCATAGCACCCCTTGCACCCCTCGCCTTCGCGGGTTCCTGTAAGCCCAATTGAAAGAGATCCAACCATGGAAT
>Ga0126384_10001696_pt1 | contig 13149 bp, 10 predicted proteins | sample PanSoiMetPlot_36_FD_92543 | JGI IMG/M metagenome (GOLD analysis project Ga0126384, IMG submission 92543) | Tropical forest soil microbial communities from Panama - MetaG Plot_36 | ecosystem: Environmental > Terrestrial > Soil > Tropical forest > Bulk soil | place: Panama | collected 2016-02-17 | reverse complement strand
TGTTAACTAGGGAACACGGGGCCGGCAAATGTCGCGGCTGGTCCGTCGGGCTGTGGGAAGGACTGGTCAGGCATCGCCCCCGTTGCCCCTATGGTCTTCTTGGGCCAGTGGACGTCCGCCACGTGGGAGCCCGGCGGCGGGCTGATAAAGGTAGTGTGTGCGACACCGCGGGATCAAATTTCTCTCGTGCGCCTCGGCTGGGGAACGCACCGCTTTCAGGTGTCGCCCGCGAGATCCGACCAAGACTTTGCATTGGCCCGTTCGCAGTCGGCTTTGTCCGGGATCGATCGGCCCAGCTCTCCGATCCCTCAACCCCTCAGGCGCCGCACGCCCGGTGGCAAAGCCAGGCCGTTACTTGGTTGCTTTGGAGGCGAGCTTGGCGTCCGCGAGCGCGGCCAAGCGAAGATAGGCTTCCGCAATCTCTAGCAATGTCTTCTTGGCGTCGGGGTCGAGGACACGATCGGCATCGCCGCGCGCGTCTGCAGCGCGCCGTCGCAACTGTGCCGGGTCATCGGCAATTGGTCGTGAATTACTCATCAACGACAAACATTGAGCGGCACAAACAGATCCCCGCAGCCAAGTCGGGGCCGCGCTCACCGCTCGTGAGTTTTAGGGAACTCAGCGCGCTCCGCAAGGCGTTTGTAGCCCTCGGCAATGGAGAGCATGATGCGCTTCTCTTCTGAGGTCGGCATCCCAGCGGCAATGGCGCGCGCCTGGGCCTCCAGCCTTCGCCAGTGTTTGGCTGCACGGTCTCCAGAAGGTATGTCTGCCGGCATGAGCACCACGTCCCCTCGCGGAGGATCAAACGCGCCTCAAACGCGCACTGTTCCAGGACCGGCGAAGTCAGCAGTGTCTTGCAAACCTGGACGTGGCAAAGCCCGCGGGGTGGTTGGCGTCGCGCAAACCGTCGCTGCCCAGAACTGAAGGCCGTGGGCGACGTGGCCGCGGCCTCTAAGCGTAATCTCGACCGCCGCACGCCCCTTCCATGCCCCGGGCCACGGGGGCTCCCCCCGGAACGGGCGGCACGATCCGGCGTTGCCTGCCATAGGGCGCCGCCGTCGCATCGTTGCAAAGGGTTGAGCAATGGCTGCCGTCGATCGCCCATCAAGATCCGAGCAAGATTGGCAAGAGCATGAACAGACCTATCGAGGGTTTGTGAAGGCCGTGGTAATTTTTACCGCGCATGTCTTCGTCATTCTGTTGATTTTGGCGTGGGTTTTTGCCGATAGCTTCAACGTGCCGCCGACCGTCTAGTGGGATGCGAGCGTGTACCGCCGTCGTGGTGGGTGGCGACGTGTCTGGCTGAAAAACGCTCTCCTGCGGCGCGCATCGTGGCGAGATCTGGCGTGCCCGACCTTGCGTGAGGATGGCTTGGGCCTGACTGACGGTCAACGTTTCAGGTCATTGGCCAGCTAACCTCTCGCTTCTGCGATGCCACTTTCCGTGCTTGAGCGCCGCCCCAAAAGCATGCAAGGCTTTTGCGGGGGCACCTGCCTTGTGGTCCGCGCGATGAACGCTGGGGCTCCATCCGCCGCAACAAGAGGGCCGTGATGCAACCCATTCTTTATGCCCATCCCTTCTCGTCCTACTGCCAGAAAGTGCTGATCGCTCTGCATGAGAGCCACATTGCCTTCGAATTTAGGATGCTCGGGCCCGAAGCACCGGCCAACTTTGACGAGCTCACACGCCTCTGGCCCTTAAAGCGCTTTCCAGTGCTGGTTGACGACGGCCGCACCCTGATAGAGGCAACCATTATCATCGAGCATCTCGTGCTCAATCATGCCGGTTCGGCGCAACTACTCCCGGCGGATCCACGGCGTGCGCTTGATACGCGTTTCATGGATCGCTTTTTTGACAACTACGTGATGACCCCGATGCAGCGCATCGTATTTGACGCTCGTCGTGCTGCCGAGGCGCGGGATGCCCAGTCGGTCGCCGATGCCCGTGAGCTACTCGAAACTGCCTACCTCTGGCTCGACGCGCGAATGAGCGGTCGTGAATGGGCGTCCGGCGATGCCTTCAGCCTCGCCGACTGTGCGGCGGCGCCGTCCCTGTTCTACGCGCACTGGACCCACCCCATTACCGCGCGTTTTCCCGAGGTCCTCGCCTATCGACGTCGGTTGCTGTCGCGCCCGTCAATTGCCCGTGTGGTCGACGCGGCGCGCCCGTACCGGCCGCTGTTTCCGTTGCCGGTCCCGGAGGCCGACTGAGGTTGGCGGGGACCGAGTGAGGGCCGACGTTGCAAGGCCTTTGCTTTTTGGACGGTGACGGCAGACGACCGTCAAGCCCACGCTCGAGCCGGCTCGAATAAAGCCCAGTTCGCTTATCCGCAGGGAAACCCAATCAAAAAGAGGGGCGCCGGTTCCCGGGGGGATGGCGCCCTAATGTCAGCTCCGTGCTGGTGTGGGTCTGCGAGAGCTGATTGCAGCTACAACGACTGGGCTCTGCTTCTATTCCCAAGCCCCAAGGAAACGCAGCAGCGAGTGATGATCGATCGCTTTGGCGGCACCTACCGGCTTGAGCCAACTTTGGGTCCAGGCCGACGGCGTCATTCCTTCGGGGTCGCTCAGCGCTGCCGGCTTTCGCGGAATTCAGCGCGCAGTTCGCGGGTTCGTCAGTCCCCGTCTCGGGCAAAGACCCGATTGGACCGCGATTCCCGGCCGGGCATGCTGAAGCGGAGCGGCGTAACCCGCTTGGTCAAGATTTCGGGTGGCCCATGGTACCCAAGCGGATTTTTCTTGCTGCGGTGCTTTTGCCCTGTCTCCAAGGGCCCTGCGAGGCACAATTCTTCTTTCCGTGGGATCAGCTCTTCGGCGCCGAGCCGCCCCGCCGTTACCAGCGCCCCCGTCCCCCCGAGCCGCAGCCGCGCAAGAAAGAACAACGAGACCATACCCGAAACCAGCAGCCTCAGGCCGAGCCGATCGAAGACGGCGGGCCGCGTCCCGAGATCACGCCGCATACGCCGTCGATCGTCGCCTTTCCCTACAATTATCCGGCGGCGTCGGTTGTCATCGATACCTCGGGGCGCAAGCTCTACTACGTGTTGGAGGGGAGCCGCGCCTATGCCTACCCGGTGTCGGTTGGGCGCGAAGGCTTCACGTGGACTGGAATAGAGCAAATCAGTCGCAAGCAACCCTGGCCCGATTGGTATCCCCCCGAGGAAATGCGACAGCGGGATCCCAAACTACCCGAGAAGATGACCGGCGGCGTGCGCAATCCATTGGGGGCATTGGCCTTATACCTGGGCAACACGCTCTATCGGATCCACGGCACCAACGATGCCAAATCGATCGGCCGCGCGCGGTCCTCGGGCTGCTTTCGGATGATGAACTCTGCCGTGCTGCATCTCGCCGGCTTGGTCGACGTTGGCACACGGGTGGCGGTCGTGCGCTCCCTGGCGCATGGCGTGAGCGAGGTGCCGAGGTCGTAAGTGCCACTGCCGGCGCGAGTGACGCGCCAAGATTTCGCACCGCCACCGACCGGCTGGGTGCGCTGGTGCCACAGGCTGAACCCAAAATCTTGCGCCGGTACGCGAGCAGACCGTACTGGGGGGCTTTCTCTGCAAAATAGCGGCGGGATGGTTTTACGTGCTCCAAGCGCACCCTTTCGAGCGCGTGCATCCTACGAAAGGCGCCGCCCGAACAGGCGCCTTTCTGTTTTTTTGGGGCGGCGCTTGTCCTTCACACCTCCTTCAACCCGTAGTCCTGAATGCCTTGCTCATTGCCGTAGTACTTGTAGGGAAGGAACTTGCCGGACATGGTGATCTTGATGCGGTCGCCCTTGGGATTGGGCAAGCGCTCGATTTCGATGTCGAAGTCGATGGCCGACATGATGCCATCGCCGAATTCTTCCTCGATCAACGCCTTCCAAGCCGGACCATTGACCATCACCAACTCGTAAAAACGGTAGATGAGCGGATCAGTGGGCGGCATCGGCGTGCCGCGGTAGGGCACCTCGTTCAGCATTTTTTCTTCGCTGTCGGACAGCCCGAACAGCTGGGCCGCCTTGCGGGCCAGCGGCTTCACCAATTTCATCTGCCCGAGGAGGGCACCGACCACCAGTACTGGTGAAATACCGGCGATCTCGTCGGTGATTTGCTTCCAGGACAGGCCTTTGGCGCGTTTGACATCCAAGATCTTTTCGGTCAGCTGCTCGCGACGCATGGCGTTGGCTCCCTTGGCTTGGCGCTGCAGATGAAGCGATGGCACAGGCCACGACCGGCGTCGAGCCGCGCGGCTCTTACGGCTCGGGGGCGAGACCGGCAACGGCCTCAACCATCGGATGCCCAGCACCACGCACAGATCAAGGTCGGCCGGATGCGATTGCGGGCGCTTTGCCGGCATGACGCGGTGGCAACGCGCCAACGACCGCCGATCAGAACATTTTTTCGGCACGGCACCGCTTCAGCACGGCCCCGCCGGACGCTCTATTATCTCAGTGGCCGGGGCGAGCCTCGGGGTTCAAGCGGAGCTCGCCGACCAAGCGCATCTGTTCGGATCGACCGACGCCTGCAACGCCATTTTGCAAGGCCGTGCGGCAGGCGTGCAAGCGCGCCGGCGTCAGCGGTTCCACTTTCACCGCCGTCAAAACGCTTTCGGCTTCCATTGCCCAAAGTCGACGACCGATGGGTTGGCGGAATTGAGATCCACCTCGACGCCGAAACAATCGGCCTTGCGGCTCGGCAGATGTTGTTTCAGGACCCAGCGCTTGCTGGCCTCGAAGTCACCATAGCCAGGCCAGCTCGTCGCATTGGCAAGCCAACAATAGCTGACAAGGCGCGCTTCCATGAGCTCAGTGCAGACGAGGCCACTGCCGTAGACGCCGATCTTGTAGCCCGAATTGCGCAGCGTTTGCACCACGTCCTCGAAGTAGGGCCGGACAAAGCGTTGCACGAATTTGCGCGCCTCCGGCTCACCGCCAGCGATCCCGGTGCCGCGCAAGACGCTGAGGAGTTGCGCATCGACACCATCGACCCCAAAGTAAATCGCGCTTCCCGCCGGCTGTGACAGCGCGCGCGCCAACTCGAGCGCGCGCCGCCCATCACGCGTGCCGCGGCCCTTGGTGACAAAGGTGCAAAGGCAATCATTGTTGTGCTGGAACACGACGGCGACGCTCATGTCGAGCTTGGCAATGAGCTGCAATTCGCGCTGCGTCAGCGTTTTTCCGGGCAAGGTTTCATTGCTCCAATCATAGTAGCGGATGACAGTGGCGATGCCGACGCCCTTGAGCCGACGCAAAAAGTCTTCGCCCAGTTGCTCGGAGGCGTCGATGGCGACGTAGCCCTTGCCCGCCTCGCACACCGGCGCCGCCGCCACCGGTTGGCCAACGAGGCTCGCAATCCCGATCCCCAGCCCTAACAGCACCGTGGCGCGCGCCGCGCGGCCAATGACGATCGAATGGCATGTCCACATGTCCTGAACGCCCTCTCTAGCAACTGTTCGCGTCTCATCTCGTGCTGAAGCGGACCGCGATCCTCCAAATGGTCGCTTTGGTTTAGCCTTTGCCCAAATCGATGACCCACGTCGGCGCCGAAGATCGCCAGACACGGGATCACGGCGGCTTCCCCACGTCAGTCAGAATGGCCACGCCGCCTTCGTCAAGGCCAGCCCCGAGGATCGACGCGATCTCCGCACTTGCGGTCGGCGTCTCGAAACGGCGGTTATTGACCGGGAAAATGGCCCGAGAAGAGCTGTGGGCGGCTGGCTCATAGGCGGCGTTGCTGGCGCCAGCCCTGGTCCCTCGATGATGTTGATGCGCGTTTGCGTCGGGAACGCGGCTCGTGCCTCAAGGGGTGGGAGCGGCGAGGGCCCGCACCAAGCGGGGTGGACTGGTCGGTCCAAACCGACGTCGCTCCCGCCATGAGCCATAATGGCTCCGAGCAACGGTTCTATGAACGCTCCCACAGCCCGAGCCCATCTGCCCTGCAATCCATGTGCCCTCGTGCGCGGACCCCCGGCCAAACCGGGGGCATGCGGATCGTCGCGTGCGAGGTTTAGACCGTTGCAAACGCCCGCCCCATGCCGAGGACGTGCATGAACGTCGAGCTCTTGCCGGACCGCTCTAACGTCACCTGTGAGCGATGAGGCGCATCGTGGCCGATTGTTCGGCCCGATGCACTTGGGCCCACTGCCGCCCAGCATAGGGGCGCAAGCCCTGAGAGCCCGCGTCTAGCGCCGACCGTTGAACACAACGCTTCCCGAGCTGGCGATGCTGTAGCCCCCAAGCCAGGCGGCCCGATCGGCAAATTCCTGCGTGCGCGCGAAAGCAAACAGTTGCTGCAGCGGTTTATTGAAGTACTCGATGCGGCGCACGACAAGATCGAACCGCTCCCACTGCAGCGGTAGAAAATCCAGGCCCTGCTGGCGGGCGACGGCCTCGATGGCGAGACCGGCGTCGGCCTTGCCTTCGCTGACCGCCACGGCAATGTCGGTTTCGCTGCTGGCGGGTTTGCCAACGATGTTCAGATCCGCCAGCGTTAGGCCGGCGTCAACCACCAGCTTGGAAAAGAGCAGCGCGCTTCCCGATCCCTCCTGGCGGATCGCCACGCGGATGTTCGGCTGGCCGAGGTCGGCGACGGAGGCAACCTCGGCCGGGTTACCTTGGGCCACCACTAGCCCCTGCCGCCGGCGCGCCCACTCGATCACCACGTAGTCCAAACCGGGCAGGCTGTTGGCCAGGATACTGGCATCGTACTCGCCGGTTGCCGGATCGATCAGATGCAGACCACAGGCGACCGCCTGGCCCGCCAACAGCCGATGCATGCCGCCCGTGCTGCCATCAACAAGAATCGCCAGCTCGCATCTCGATTCGCGCACCGCCCACTCCAGCAGCGGATCATGGCTGCCGGCGATCACCGGCGGCGGCGGCGTCAGGTGGGAGGCCGCGTGCGGATAGTCCGCAGATTGGGCAACCCACAGTTCAATGAGGCGTTTGGGAAAGAGCAGCTTGCCGGACAGCTTGCAGCTGGGAATGCGCTGCGTTCGGACCAGTTCGTAGATGGTGCGTTCCCGGACCCGTAAGTAGTCGGCGACCTCGGTTACGGTCATCAGGTCGGGGTTCATGGGCATCGGCCGCGGGCTTTCACGATCAGCGGACCGTCAAGTCATAGCCTTGGGCTATGGGGGACACAATGTTTTCAGGGTGCCCATTGCTTTGGTAGAATTTGCATAATATTGCCGAGAGATCGCAACCAACGAGGACCCGCATGCGCACGCGGTCCAGGCCAACCCGTCAGCGCCGGTCGCCCGCGGTACCGCGGTCCGAGGATACTGACCCCCGTCGCAGGTCACACCGGACCTGGATCCCCGGGGTGCGCGTCGCCTACGTCGGCGGCGGTTCCGAGGCCGTCAACGCCATGGCGCATTATTGGCAGGCGCGTGGGGCAACCTTCATCCATTGTGCGGCCGGCGGCCGTGGAGCGACCATCGACCTCGGTCGCAACCTCGAATGCGCCGACGTCGTGTTTCATGCGCCCGAGGAGGTCAGCCCGGAATTGCGCCGCGAGCTGGTGAGCTTCTGCGAGCGTGCGGAAAAGCCTTTGATCGCACTCGATCAAACCTCCTTGTCGGACCTCGAGGCGGCGCTCGGCAGCTGGTGTGCGTTGGGCTGACCCGGGGCGCCCGCCGCCTGCTGAGGTCGTAGGCCACCTCGCGCGTGAGCGGCAACACGTTGCGCGGCAGGCTCCTTGCCACCGCGCATCCCCAGGCCCCGCTTGCCGCGCCAGACCGTTCTCGTGATGACGCGGCCGTGTCTCAGCTCACAATGGTCACACGGCTCGTGCCGGATCCGGCTTCGGCTGTGCCGATGACCTGGGCGGAAGGGTACCCCGCGCTTCTGATCTGCGCGACGATCTCGCTTGCGCGGTGCGGTGCACACGCAACCAACAGTCCGCCGGAGGTCTGGGGGTCGGTCAACAGGTCACGAAGCCAGCTTGCGCCATCGGCGGGCAGGGCGACGCCCTCACCGTAGCTTGCCCAGTTGCGGTGCGACGCGCCGGTGACGAATCCCTCCTGGGCGAGGCGCGCAGCCTGCGCCAACAGCGGCACATCCTTGGCCCGGATCATCAAGCTCAGTCCCGAGCCGCGGGCCAACTCCAGCGCGTGCCCGATTAAGCCGAAGCCGGTGACGTCGGTGATCGCGTGCACGTCGCGATCGCCGGCCAGGTCGGCGCCGACCCGGTTGAGGAGGGTCGTCGTGGCCAGCATCTCAGCGTAGCCCGCCGCTGACAGCGCCGCTTTTTTGATCGCCGCCGAGTACACGCCGACGCCAAGCGGCTTGGTCAGGATCAGTGCATCACCGGGCCGGGCATCGCAGTTGCGGCGCACATCTTCGGGGCGGCAGGTGCCGATCACGGCGAGACCATAGACCGGCTCGGGACAATCGATCGAGTGCCCGCCGGCCACGGGAATGCCGGCGTCGCGGCAGGTTTCGGCCCCGCCTTTTAGAATCTCGCGCACCATCTCGGTCGGGATCTTGTCGACGGGCATCCCGAGGATGGCCAGCGCCAGCGTCGGCCGTCCGCCCATGGCGTAGATGTCCGAAATGGCGTTGGTCGCGGCGATGCGCCCGAAGTCGAAGGGGTCATCGACCATCGGCATAAAGAAATCTGTGGTTGCAATGATGCAGGTGCGATCGTCGAGCTGCCACACCGCGGCGTCATCGGCGGTTTCCGACCCGACCAGCAGCTGCGTGTAGGCGGCGGCCGGCTGATGTTGCAGCAACTGCTGCAGCACCGACGGGGCGAGCTTGCAGCCGCAGCCGCCCCCATGTGCGAGGCTCGTCAATCTCAGCCCGTCGATGGTCATGCTCTCACTCCTGGGTGTGCGCCGATCAAACTGATGTGGCCTGTTGTCGGCGCCGCCATGCTCCTGCGAGTCGCGAGGCGGCCTCGATGACCTCGGCTTCCGTGGTCGAGCGCCCGAGCGAGAGGCGCACGGCGCCTAGCGCCGTAGCCCGAGGCATGCCAAGCGCGGTCAGGATCGCCGAAGGCTCCTCGCTCCCGGCATGACAGGCGGACCCGGTCGAGGCCATCAGGCTCGGACAATCGGCAAGCAGATCGCGCCCCAAGACGCCTGGAAACAACAGGTTGAGCGTGTTGGGGAGCCGCCGATCGGGGCTGCCGACCAGGCGGAGCCCAGGCACTTCGGCCTCGAGGCGCGCGAGCAGCAATGCCGATAGCGTGCGCATCTGGCGCGCCGACTGCTGCAGCAGGTCGGCAGCGATCCGTGCGGCGGCACCAAGCCCTGCTATGAAGGCGACGTTTTCGGTGCCGGGCCTCAGACCGCGTTCCTGGTCGGCGCCCACAACCAGCGGCGGGATCGCGATGCCCTCGCGCACGAACAGCGCGCCGACGCCCTTGGGGGCGTAGAGCTTGTGGCCAGCAATGGTGAGGAGATCGACCGCCAATTCTCTGACATCGACCGGGATTTTGCCGACCGACTGTGCCGCATCGGTGTGCATGAGCGCGCCCTCAGCGCGCGCCCGGCGCGCAATCTCCGCCACCGGCTGAATGGTACCGATTTCGTTCTGCGCGTGAATGACGGTAACGAGCGCAGTGCCATCGTTGATGGCTTCCGCCACGCGCCCGGGTATGACGATGCCGTCCGCATCGACGCCGACGCGGCGCACGCTATGGCCACGATGTTCGAGCAGCCGGCAGCACGCCTCCGTGGCGGGATGCTCGATGGTGGTGGTCACAATGGCGCTGCGTGCGCCACCGCCGCCGGCGACGCCGCGGATCGCGAGATTGATTGCTTCGGTCGCGCCGCTGGTGAAGATGATTTCCTCCGGCCTTGCACCGATCAGGCGAGCAACCTCGGCCCGCGCACGCTCGATCGCCCCGCGGGCGCGGTGCCCCAGGGCGTAAATCGAAGACGGATTGCCGAACTCGCCGCGCAGGAATGGCAGCATGGCGTCAAGCACCGCTGGCGCAACGGGCGTGGTGGCGTTGTAGTCGAGGTAGATCGTCGTCACGACAGTCTCTCCGCCGACTCAAGGGGCGCGTCGGCCGCGGTTTTGCCACCTCGCGCATTCGCGCGGAGGATGTGCCGGCCGCAACGGTTACATCCCAGCGCAGCCCTTGCGGTCGCGGTCCCCGTAACATCGCCAAGATGGTAGGCCCAGCGCAACCCTGGATAGAGGTTGCGATAACTAACAACAAGCAGGGCCACGTCAATGATGCGATGGAGTGTGTGGGCGCCAGGCGTCAGAAAATGGGGCCATGGCCCCATGTCCAGCTAATGCTCGGACCTGGAAGAGGCGCCGATTTCGGGTCCTGCCCCACAAGCCTGCGCCAGCTCGAGTTTTGGACCGCAATGGCGCCCGGCCCCGCGGGCGCAACAGATTGCAGCATAATCCTACAGTTTGGCCGAAAATTGTAAGAATTGCAGATTTTTGCGAAATGCGGCCATGACGCCATGTCCGGCGCCATTCGTGGGGCGGGCGCTACTGGCCTCCGGCGATCATGGATGCCTCTCCCCCAGGTCATGTGGTTGCCGCCGGCGTCTGGCTCGGCCTTCGGCTTCGCCGAAGCGGAACCGCAGTGCCTGCAGGTCAAAACCTTTAGGTTCGTCGCGATGACGTAAGCGCGCACACGATCCGTCCCTACCGCTGTGATACCCGGCACGATTGTGTTTTGCCGCGCCCAGCCCAGCCAACACCGTCAAGGTCTAAGTCACGCACTGGAGGGCGCAGCGCCAACAGGTTCGAGGTGTAACCGGGGATTTGGCGACGGACCGGATTGCGAGCTGATGACGTCGGGTCGTGACGCCACCGCTATCGAAAAGAACAAGCATGGCCTCAGCGTCAGTCATTGCACAGCATGGCAATCTTGTCCGAGCGTTCGCTCACCGACGAGAAAGGCTGGTTGACCTACAAGGTCGCGCGTGGCCTTGGACTGCCCGGATCGAAACCAGACGAGGATCTGATGCGGACCGACGGTGTCTAGTGCTGCGTCTTGCAACTGATGAACCAATAGCGCCGTGCCAGCAATAGTGGCGCCGCCCGACAAGGTTTTGATGCCTCACGGGTGGCGTCGACCGCCGATGGCGAATGGGCGTTGGCAATCATGTGCGCCTCGGCTGGACGAAACTTTCCCCGTAGGCAGAACATCCGTGCCGCTATGGCCACACTCTTTGTCCGGGGCATCGCCGACTTGGGGTACTTGATGCCGATGAAGCCTACGTGCCCCGGCAAACAGGACGCGGCTCACAAGTTCTGGCCGCAACCATCGCGGTCGGCACCTGTTCGGGATTGTTGTTGGGTGATGGCAGCTGGGCCTTGCTGCGCTCAAGGCACCGTCGAGCAGAAGGGTCGGCTGCCGTGGTTCGCCATCGCCATCTCAATCATTCCTGGCTATGCTGCGATCTGGGTGCGTGGCACCATCAGGGCCATGATCGGCGGCTTTGTGTCGTGCGGCAGGCGCTGCCGCCCTCAAGCGGCTCGCAAGAAAGTGGATCGGGGCGAAATCGAACGGCGGCGAGTGGCCTAGTCGTAACAATGAATTCGAGCCTGATCCTCGGTTCGAGGTGCTCATGTCTGATGTGACTAGCCTCCGGCCGGGCAGCATAATCGGCGACACGGCGATGCCGCCTTTTGCCGTTCCGCCGCATCCTACGTCGCTGTTTATCAACCGTAGCAGGCGGTTGGCGGCATCGGCAAGCCGGCATGGGCTCGGACCGTACTTGCGTTTTTGGCTGCCGCTGCGGATAGCGTTTGCGGCTCGACCAACGGCCTCGGCTATCAGATCGTCGAAGGTAAGCCCAATACCATCAAGGCCGAGGGCTATGGCAAGTGCCACAGCAATGCAAAGGTTCTCTATCAGGGGCAATGGCCACGCGCTCGAAGCTGCTGGCGATGATGTCACCAGTTCGGGCCTCGGGGATACCGGATGGAAGCGCAGCGCCGCCAATGCCTTACGCATCGGCAATTGAACGAGGACGCCTTGTAGTTGTGAACCAACATCCGCCCATCGCCCACTGCCGCCTTCCTGCCGTGCATACCGTTCTTAAGACGCCGACGGGCAGCCTCGCCGTCGCCCGCTTCGGACATACCGCAACCGTGGCCGCCATTCGTCACGTGCTCCAAGGCGCGCGCGACCGCGCGCGCCAGGGGGAGAAGCCGGCGCGCGATGCGGCAACCTTGGCGCTCGAGGCGATGGCTGCCATGGAGGCGGACGATGCGCCGACCCTGCGACCGGTGTTCAATCTTACCGGGACCGTCCTGCATACCAATCTCGGCCGCGCGCTATTGCCAGAAGCCGCCATTGCGGCCGCCAGCGAGGCCATGCGCTCGGCGGTGGCGCTCGAGTTCGATCTCGGCGGGGCGGTCCGCGGGGAGCGCGATGACCACGTGCGTGGTCTTGTGCGAGAACTGACGGGTGCCGAGGACGCGGCCATCGTCAACAACAATGCCGCGGCCGTGTTGCTGGTCCTCAATAGCTTTGCCAGCGGCAGGGAGGCCGTCGTCTCGCGCGGCGAGTTGATCGAGATCGGCGGCTCGTTCCGCCTACCGGACATCATGGCGCGCGCCGGGGCGCGGTTGTTGGAGGTCGGCACCACCAACCGCACGCACCTTGCCGATTACGCCGAGGCAATTGGCGCCCAAACCGGCCTGATCCTCAAGGCCCACACCTCCAACTACCGCATCGAGGGCTTCACCAAATCCGTGCCGGCGGCCGAGCTTGCCCGGCTGGCGCGTGCGCACAAGCTGCCCTTCGTTCACGACCTGGGGTCGGGCGCTCTCGTTAGCCTTGCGCGCTTCGGGCTGAGACCAGAGCCAACGGTGCGGGAGGCGCTTGCCGAGGGGGCTGACCTCGTGACCTTTTCCGGCGACAAGCTGCTGGGCGGGCCACAGGCCGGGATCATCGCCGGCGCCAAGGACTTGGTGCGCGCGATCGCCAAAAATCCCCTGAAACGAGCGTTGCGGATCGACAAGATTCGCCTGGCAGCACTGCACGCCGTCCTCAAACTCTACCGCGACCCGGACCGTCTCTGGCAGACGCTGCCCACCCTGCGCGCCTTTGCGCGGGCACGCCCGGAATTGACCGCGCTTGGCAACCGGCTTGCCCCCGGCGTGGCCGCCGGGGTTGGTGCCGACTATGCGGTGACGGTTGAGGCATGCATGAGCCAGGTTGGTTCCGGCGCGCTGCCG
>Ga0126384_10001695_pt1 | contig 13156 bp, 22 predicted proteins | sample PanSoiMetPlot_36_FD_92543 | JGI IMG/M metagenome (GOLD analysis project Ga0126384, IMG submission 92543) | Tropical forest soil microbial communities from Panama - MetaG Plot_36 | ecosystem: Environmental > Terrestrial > Soil > Tropical forest > Bulk soil | place: Panama | collected 2016-02-17 | reverse complement strand
CTTCCCGCCATCGGCGACACCGACCCGATTCGGTGACGCTGCCCCAATCATTGGCGAGAACTTGTTCAGTAACATTCTTGGTGAGGCAATGCGCGAGGGGTCAAATTTGGGCGCCGATTGACACTGTGCGCTCTCCACAGCGCGTGGTGTTTGGTCCTTCTCATCATTGCATCCAATGCACCCCTCGCTGCCAGCGGGCCACCGGCGTCGATTTTGCCGGCAGGTGAGCCTCAGCAAGCGAACGCTTGCGCGTTCTGGCGAGGCTGCACCGGGCCTTTGGGACCCGAAGGGTGTGCTGGTCCTGTAGGGGCGTAGGTGCGGCCGCTATTGCGGCGGCCCTGCACGGACGATATCGACGATGCATCGAAACGATAAGTCGTGCTTGCTTGCACGACGCTCCAAAATATCGGCTAAGTATGCTCGGTCGCCAAGATGCCGGCGCAACGCGGTATATGGATCATCACTGCCAGCTTGCTTTAGTAAATCCCGCCCAAATCGCTCGTCGATTACGGCGAGCGCGTCGGCCAAGTTCAGCATGTCCGCAATGAGCGTATCCGACCGGATGCCCGTACGATGATCGTGCGCCGCGATGGCCTGAAGCGCATCGTCCGGCAATTGCCCCGTCAACCACCGAATCGTGACGAGGCCGTGCTGGCTCCAATCGCCCGAAGTCGCGAAGAAATCGAGGTCATGGCAGAGTCCGGTAATTTCCCAGATGTCCGCGTTAGCATCGAAGACGCTCGCGAGCTCACGCATAAGGTATGCGACAAACCTGGAATGCGCCGCTGGGGGCGTGTCGTCCAAATGCTTATGGACCAGATCAAGCGCCCTCGCCTTGTTTAGCACTCTGTCGCCGCCTTGGAGCATGGACCAAGAGCTTAACCCACAGCGAGGCCAACCGCATCCAGGCGACCGAGGGGCGGACCTTGGCTCCTGCGGCCAGCGTCCGCTCTTGCCTACGTCCCATCACTGTGCCCAGGCAGCCAAAAGCCTCCGCAGGGTCGCCCTTGACGTGGTAAACCTCCCTCGCTGGTCCTTCTGCTTTCGAAGGCAGAGCCACACTTGGCGGGTGGGCGTCGTCATTACCGAGATGACCCATTGCAGGCAGCAGACACTCCGCTAAAGATGAAAGGACTCTTGCATTTCCAGCTCATTTAGCGGTTCGGTTGATGGCCTTAGCGATTAACATTCGAGCCGAAAATGCCTCTGCGAGCGAGGTCGAACGACTGTGGGACCAGGTTGCGGCCTTCGAGGACGAGCCGTCGATGCGCGCTATCGGCTATCGACCACATTTTACGTTCGCGATCTACGATTCGCCGGAGATTGAGGAGAAGACCGCGTGGGAGGCCATGCTGTGCGCGGTGGAGGGCGAAGCGCAATTGCGCATCGAGTTTAGGCGAATTCGCTGGTTCGTAGGTCCGCCACTTGTCCTGTGGGCGGAGCCTGCGGCTGGCGAGACCCTCACCAGGTGGCACGCTTCGATCAGCGCTGCTATCGACCCGGCCCATTGTCGGTCTCATTATCGGCCCGGAGCCTGGACGCCTCATTGCACGCTTGGCACGCGCATCGCTGATGCAAAGAGTAATGACGCCATGGCCTTCGCGCGGTCTTTCGCCCGAAGCATCATAGTGCTGTTCGACGTAGCGGATTGCGTTGTTTTCCCACCCGTGCGGGTGGTTGCAGAGCGGAGGCTGCCGCCGGGCGTTCCGTAAGTGCATGAGGGGTCGCTCAGGCATGACCCGGACGGGTAGTATCGGCGCAACCCATCGGGCTCATTGGGTCCAGCGGGCCTGCCGGCGCAACAAGACACCGGCCATACCATTAAAGCAGCAGCGAAACAGTTGACCCTATAGAAGCCCTTGGGCGGTGCTGCCGGCACGAATTGGCGACCAATGCCGCAAACTATGGCGCTCTATCCGTGAGCACAGGCAGGTTCGGGTCGAGTGGCCGATGCGATGCGGAAGTTTCCGAGGTACAAGGTCTACCGCCTTTCCGAGGTACGAGGTCTACTGCCGGCAGCTTCAAGTGCGTTCGTTCAACAACATCCACCACCACCGCCGCAGCCACCACCTCCGCCGCCGCCACCACCCGGTTGCGGCCCGTAGATAGCGTATTGGACCAGGCTAGAGATGAACACAAGAATGAAGACAACCAACCAGATTGCGGTGCCGTTCCTCCAGCCAAGCGCATACAGAATCATCGGGAGAACTACGACCAAAAAGAAGAAAATAGATATATGTAAGACTCGTCCGACGCCGCCCGTGCTGGTGTCACTGGCGGCCTCTATCACGGCCGCGCCAGCGCCGCTGCCTGTGCTGGTGTCACGGGCAGCCCCTATCAGGACCGCATAGGTGATACCGCCAGCAGCGCAAAGGAGGAAGAAATAGAACCAGTAGATTTCGCTTACGGTGCCCATGCTCGCCTCCACGGGCTGCTAAGACGCATCATGGTCCCGTACTGTACGCAGTCAAAGCACAAACGCGTGACGGGCACTCTGTCATTCAGTATTCAGTCGGACCCCGCGCAGGCTGCCGCCGCGCTCGCGGGATGGCAACAAGGGCAGTAATTCCACCTGTTCAGGCTTGCTCTCGACAGCGCCAGCCCGCTGAGCCTGTCGGTCATCGCTAAGGCCGAGGGCTTGTCCAAGCAGACGGTATTCAGATTGAAGCAGGACCCGCAGGCTGCGTTGGCTGCGTTGGAGGCATGGGGGCTGTGACGGCAGAAAGCGCGTGCCTTTCGCGACGCCACGCCTCGATTTTGCGCCGCTTTTTTGGGCCTCTGTCTGTCGATTCTAAATGTGAAACCTGCCAAACACGATTTGAAAATGCCGGACTAAAGGTCGACAGGACCCGAGACCGAGCGAAGCGAGGGCGAGGGGGCTCAACGTTCCTGTGTGCGCGCCCCATAGCGCAGGGTACACGTGCGAGCGGGTCCTCCGTCGAGCGGGTCACGTCAGAAAATCGTCGTATGTCGCGGACAAGGCCGGGGTAGCAATTTCCGAGGCCGCGGGTCCTATCAACCATGTCAACCAAGCCCCCACCGTCCCCGTCATACGTGTTAGGGGTACGGCTCCCCTACCGAATCCCCTAACGAAGTCCTTAGCTGCTCATCTGGAAGACCAGGGATACCCGCGAGTGCCTCCGCGATGATTGCCAAAGCCATCACCCGCTTACCTGGGCTCTGGACGCGCAGGGCCACATTAACGGCGGCCATCACATCACCTTGATTGACAACGTTTCTGATGGCAGCGCCGTCCGCAAGCAGTCCTCGTTCCACGGCGTAGTGAAACCTGTCGTTTATCTTGGAGAGAAGGTCGAGGATTTCTGACTGGCGCCCTGCGAGGATGTAAGCTCGCGCGACCTGCACTGCCATTTGTGGCTCGCTATCCTTCCAGTCGGTCGTCCTGAACCGATGAAGAGCCGCGGGCAGATTTCCTGATTCCAGCTCCCAACCAAGAAAAAAGAAATTGATGTTGTAATCATTTATTCTGATGCCGACATCGAAGGACCAAACCACAGGGCCGAGAAGCTTTTTTGCCCCCTCGATATCGCCAGACAGAAAGAGTCGCTTCGCATCTTCGTGCCTCAGCCTCTGCTCCTCATAAGTGACACCGCCCCATCTATACGGTTGTTGTCGCACGCGGTGGACGGCCTCCGCAACATAGTCACCAAATACAGCGTCGCGCCTCAATCTATGGATTGCCTCCGCCGCCCGTCCCCGGAGCCAAACGCGGTTCCACTCAGTGGTTCCGCTTTCAGCAGCCTCTTTTGCCATGGTCAGGACGGAATCGACGGTGATGTTCTCGGGCATGCCTTGCGCGCCTGCGAACTCCAACTGAGCAAGCAAGAAAGCAATGAAAGCTATATGCCCAAGTCGATACATGCACCGTGAATACCAGCACATCGCATTTCGGGAAAGTGCAGGGGTGTTCGTGGTTCGTAAGTCGTCCGCTTCTGCCCCACCCGGACGCAAGGGACCGGGGCTACCATCGGCGGCCCATTGGGTCCTGCGGACCTGCCAGCGGAACAGACACCGGAGCTGCCATGCCAAAAGCATCCGCAGGCTCATCCTTGATAAACCTCACTCGCTGGTCCTTCTGCTTTCGAAGGCAGACCACACTTGGCGGGTGGGCGTTCGTCATTATCGGAGAAGACCCGGAGCGGATGTGCGAAGAGGCAGCGCTAATTGTTATTTATCAGATACCCAATAGGCACCCCCAGCCCTTCAAGAACCCCAATACCGAGGCCGACGATAAGGAACAGCACGCCCGATAGAACTACGAGATGAGCGAAAAACCATACGCAGAGCTGAGTGATGTGCCACACGATTAGTATGGCCACTCTGGCTCTAAAAAGTACAACCGTCACCGCTGGCCGGTCCATCATCGTTCGCTCTTGTACTTCGTCAACGTCCTTTCATCAATGCAAGAGTGGCCCGACCCGGACGGAAGAACAGGCGCAACCCATCGGGCTCATTGGGCACCAACGGACCTGCGGGGCCGTTCTGCTGCAACGGTCGATAACTCGATCAGCGAGCGACGTCTTGACATTCGGAACGACACGTCGTTGAAGTGAAGTTGCTTGGACACCTCGTGCTTGGACACCCGGAGCATAACCAGAAACATTAAGGTACTTCCGATATGGAGACCTCCGCTAATACCCTGGTCCACCCTCAGCTTCCCAAGCGGCCCCAGTGACTCCTACGGGACTCACTGGTACGTTTTTCGGCGTCGAGGCTACCTGGGTAGCGGACACCTCCCAAAACCTCTCAATGAGTCTTAAAATGCGTCCTGAGTCATTTCACTCATGACGAGTCACCGGCGGTAAGGACTCGCTTTTGTTGTGCGGTAGGCCATGCCTTCGACCGGCCCCGCGTCTGGCGGGTCTCATGTCCGTGGCGCGCTCTGGCAAGTTCTCCAAAACCGATTTCAAAAAGACCAGTTTCGCTGCGGCGGGACCCGAGCACGAGCGAGGCGAGTGCGAGGGGGAGGGGGAGTGAACGCTCCTGTGTGGGTCCTTCCCAGCGCGTGGCCCATTGGAAACGCCGAGAAGTATCTGCGGAGCCCGGGGGTGTTGATTGGCTGAGGCCGCGGGTCCCATACGGAGCGGGTTCCTCCTTCACCCCATTGCATCCATGCCTCCTCCTTTCGCCGAACGATACGGCGCGCCATCACCATGCTGGAGCGACTGACCGAGGACATCGCAACGGACTTCACGAGAACAGTGTGCCACCGCCTCGCCATTGCGATGCCCTCGCCCTCAGGCGCGATGACAGTCCGACAGCGGCCGTTGTTCGATCTTGCGCCCGCCGTTCGGCCCGGCCTCGCGGATTTCCACGTCGTAAAGGCCCGCGTCGTAGTTGACGCTGGCCTCATAGGTCTGGCCGGCGCGCGGCCGCATCAGCGTCTTGTAGCTGGTCCAGCTCTCGATGTTGCCGTGCTGGTGGAACTCGAACCCGAGCAGGCTCAGCCGCTCCTCCGGCAGGTGCACCGGCTCCGTGGTTGGCGCTAGCGGCGCCCACACGTTGTGCGACCCCACATACTCGGCACGGCAGTCGGCGGTGACGCGGTGAATGTGGAGCTGGATCGACGTGTACGTGAGAAACCGTCCGTTGGACATGGCACGGAAACGGAGATTGGGGGCACCGGGTTCGTTGTAGAACACGGTGGTGCTGCAGGCGCCGAGCCACGGCACAAGGGCAACAAGGTAACCGAAGCTCAGCGATCCGCGGCGCAGACCCCTTCGTGCGATGCTGCGACGGGCCGCCATCAGGGCAGTTCCGGACAGCCAGCGAACGTCCCGGCAGCCCAGCCCCGGATGGCGATCTTGATCCTGTCTTCTTCGAACATCGACCCCCAGGACCCGTAGATTTCGAGACGCGACCGCCTCCCGTCGACCGGGACAGCCCGCGCGAGTATCACATAGATGCCGTGTTCATCCGGCAGTTCGAAGCGCCTGAACGGCGGGGTCATCGCCTGGACGCTGAGTTCGACCTGTCTGTCGGTCACTTTCACCGTCTCGTGGTAACGCCACTGCGACATCAGCATTCGGCCGGGGGGACCGTTGACGCTGGTGGTTTGTACGTCCTGGATGCAGGCTGGCGCCCGGTCGCGGAATGTCGCCGCCACGTCGCGCAGGGGCCGGTCGACCTCGATGATTTCGACGCTGCCAGCCGCCTGAGCGCGAAATTCATCCGTGGTCATCGCAATTCGCCCGCCGCAGTCGGCCAGTAGGCTGGCGCACAGCAAAACAGCCGCGACGGCCGTTCTCATCAACGCAATCGCCATCGCATCACCCCACACACGGCGGCTTGGCAATTTAATCTCGGGGTCACGGTCGTTAGCGTGTGCCAATTGACGCTAGCCGTCATCAGGCCGGGTATGCCGAAGGTGTTTTTTGCGGACGTCCCCGCAAGCTCAACCTCAAGACCCCAGACCTAGTGATTGATCTGATAGTTGTATCCGACCTGCCCGCCACCGACAAAGCTGCTGCCGGTGTTGCCCGCTGCTTTTCGAACAATGTGTTACCAAGGAGACACATCCTCCGGGGTGCACCACTTGCCTTCGGGCTTGCGCCTGGTACAACCAGGTGGTTTTTTTGCCCAACGCCCACAGGCAGTCCTTCCGTATCGTATTTTTTCGGACAACCAAACAGCGCTTACGAGGAGCCCAACCTATCCATCCCATGGCATAGGAAGTTCCGTGAATTCCAACGGCGCTGGGGGTCGATTTTTGCCGGGGCCTTTGGGACATGAAGGGGTGTGCTGGTCCCCTAGGGTGTACAGGGTGGAGCGGGGCAAGGGTCCGGCGTCCGCGACTGCTGCAAAGTCAGGCATCTTGCCGTGTGACTGTGACTTCTCAGCGTAGGTGGGTCTGATCGAACCGATGAGCAATTGCATCGAGATAGTGAACGGCGACGAGGGCTGGCGGCTCGCTTCGCGCCTCCTTGAAGCCGTCTGGCCTCGAGAGGTCGTCGCGACTCTGCCCTGGAAGGATGTGGTCTGGGCGCGTGCCGACAGCCCGCGCACTTGGCACAAGGGATAATGTCCGTTGCCCCCCGCCGTCACCGTCCCAGGCAGCCAAAAGCATCCGGAGGGTCGTCCTTGGCGGTAACCTCACCCGCTGGTCCTTCTGCTTTCGGAGACGGACCACACTTGGGGGGTCGGCGTCGTCATTACCGAACATGGCCCGGAGGAGACATTCGACAGTCGATGTGAGTGCGAGCGAGGGGAGGGCTTTCGGTCTCGGTTTGGTCAGCGTATAGATCTAATTGTTGTTGATGGAATAGTGCCATGAGCCTCGCGTTATTCGAACCCCTCAGGACTTTAAATGACGTGCGTTTCCACGCTGGCGCCAACATGCTTGTGCTTAATAAGCTTGAAGAGTGCTACGGAATCGCTTTTCCTGAAGACCATCTCCAAGCGTTACACGAAAGCAATGGCATCGAGGCTTACGGCGGATATATACGCCTATTTGGAGTGGAAACAGACGATAGCATCAATGTCCTTCGATGGAATTCCATTGAACATTGGAAATTTGCATGGGATGGCAGATGTTTAAAATACTTGTGTTTTGCTGAAACGGCTTGGGGAGACCAGTATGCCTATCATATTGACGAACTTCGAGAGAGTTTTCCGTGTGTATACTTTCTAGACTGCATTAGAATGACTCCTGAGCATAAGGCATCCTCTTTTTCTGAGTTCATGGAAAACGAGTTTATTCGAACAGCAAAAGCCCCCTACGATAGTTTGATGAGGACCGCACGAGAAAAATTTGGCGAACTAGAGGTAGAAAGTCATTTGGTATATATCCCCTCGGTCCTTCTTGGCGGGCAAGACGATATAGAACATGTGCAGAAGATGAATGCTCGATCCGCCATGATCTGTAATGGCGACATTGCCACCCAAGTTGACAAATGGCCGCCAGGTCGTGAGGTTAAGGCTGTCATGCCTTACGAAGATGAGGCCCAACGGTTGCGTCTTCGGCTGGTCTGGTCCTAATCACAGAGGACACGCTACACACGTCTTTTCGTGGCCCGACCCGGACGAAAGGGCCGGCGCAAGCCATCGGGCCCATTGGGCACCAGCGGACCTGCCGGCAGAGCCCCACTTGCATATAATCGCGTCCATACTTCTACGAAGCGGGGAGTAACTACACATGGCACGACGTGTCGTAAAAATTGCGGTTGCCGCACTCTTGACGATGCTTTTCGTTGCAGGAGTGGGAGCAAGTCAGTGGTCCCCATTTTGGGACGCTTTAGCGCAGCGACCCGACGCGAAGGTCACTGATGGTGTCAATCTTCAGGGTGAGGAGACGCGGAGAATCGAACTTTCGTCAGGGGTGGTATTCTCGTTGACACGCCACGGAGACAAGATAACGAGCTTCGAGTCGGACATTAGCGGGCATGGAGCCGTGCGATGCGCTTGGGAGATTTACGTCACCGTGCGTGCTCACGTTGAGGCGTGCTCTCCCGGAGAAGATCCTGACCTCGAGGCTGAGCTTGACTATGTTATAGATCAAATTAACGACTTCATCGCCGAAAATAGCCTTGTTCCGATAACGAAACCACAGCTCATGGAGGCAGTCGAGCAACGCAAACTAGAGGCGAAAAAGGCTATGATTGGGTTGTCCCATGAAGATCAACGCAAAAAATGCGAAGCTGATGGGGTCTCGCCCATTGCTAAAACGGCCAAGTCAACTCCACACGATGCGTGGGTATCTAGCTTGACCAAGCTTCTGTCCGTCAAGCGCCCTCCCGTGTGGAACCCTTGTCTGTAAACAGACGTGGTGGGTCCTGTAATCAGAACCACCCTGGCCCGCATTCGTGAACGCCCATCGGGCCCATTGGGAATCAGCGGGCCTGCCGGCTCAACACACACCGGCGCTGCCGGTCGAGCGCCGCCCGTCCATCTGCAGCATTTTGGCGCGGCCGATATTAAGGCAGCCAGCCTGCAGAGTCGCCAGCACCTCCGATGCCGGTGCGCAATGCAGTTGAAGGCAATAAGGCTGGATGTGGGTGGCACGGAACGCTGAAATTGCTAGCATGTTCTGAGCTGAGAGTTCCACCCGGTGCAGGAACAATGAACGACCGCTATGAATCGTTGATAGGCAGGCTGGCGATTCCTCATCACGCGGGTGCGGCGTATAGAACGTTGGTATCGACGCGCTCCCTGCCATTCGCGAAGGGCTTCGTCACGAGAACGCCGATGTGCGCCTTCGCTGCTGTCTCTTTCTCGACCACTTTATTACTCAGGAGGCGATGGATGACCTAGTGGCGATGCTTGGCGACCCAGACGCTGGGGTTCGCGGTTCAGCTCTGCACGCGCTTGCCTGTGATCGGTGCAAGGAAGGATCGTGCCGTCCCGTTGAGGCAGAAGTCCTTCCGAGGGCAATGGCACTCCTAGCGACCGATCCAGATGCACATGTCCGCGCCCACGCGATCGGCTTGGTAGGACGGTGGGTGCACACCAACTCTACTGCCGAAGCTGCGCTTTTGCAGGCGATGAGGTCGGATTCGAGTGCGGCAGTCCGCAAGAAGGCTGGCTGGCTGATGCCGGGCGGAACGATTTATCGCAAGACCGTCCCAAAGCTCAGAAAGCGCGATCCAAAGTCAAATAATTGATCTGAACTCGACCCTGTGTGGCACCCGATTGCATGTGGCGGTCAGCAAGCTGAGAGTACGCACACGGCCCACCGGACAAAAGGCCCGGCGCAAGCCATCGGGCCCATTGGGCACCAGCGGACCTGCCGGCTCGAAAAAGACGTCGGCGCCACTATTAGAGCACCAGCGAGACATTTGTCCCCTATCACAGCCCTACACCACGCCGATCGTCTTCCCGTTAAGGTGAGGAGCCAGGGAGCGGAAGATGACCCGGCTGTATGAAGAAGCAGACCTTGCCATCAAAGCGGACAGTTGACAGTAAAGGCAGCTCTGCAAAGGACGATCTGGTTATGTCGGACCTGGACATTGAGCTCTTCGCCGAACGCGCGTTGCTCGCCAGCAAGGATCGGGACTCGGCTGCCTGGCTGCCACTGATGGAGGACATCATGGCGACGGGGCAGGGCGTCGGCGTACTGGCGCGCCTGACTGGCCGCCTGGGCGGCCTGACGCTGCAAATGATGTTGGTAAACAGCCTCCCGGTGCTGAGTAAATGGAGCCGCGAGGACTATCTCGACCTCTTTTCTCGCGTGGAGGGCGAGTTAGGTCTGTACGATCTGGAAGGTGTATTCTGGCAGCTTGGCGGGCTAAGCAGGAGCGCTGTCGCCACCCTCCTGGGAGGTCGCCGTGAACCGCTAGTTCTCGATTGGCCTGGGCGATTCTTCCGACTTGGAATGGAAGGAGAGTTGATCGAACTTGAGGGATCCGATCGAGTTCAGGCTGCCGCAAAGCGAGACAGCTTCCTCCACTCCGATCGAGCTGTCCTCGCCAGTTACCGTGAACATCTTCGAGCGCTGTTGGCGGCGTGAGAAGCATCCGCTCGCCACGCCGATCCGTTTCCCCTCACCGAGTGAGGAGCCAGGGGGCGGAAGCGGCCAAAAACAAATGGAGCCTGAGCGGTGGGCGAAAACAAATACCCTCCCAAGGTTTCCCAAGGGAGGGCTCTGGCTGCCGAGGGGTCGGCAGAAAGTACGATTACGTCAGAAGCAATGAGTGTTGCAGAACTGCCGGCCGCCGATCCACTGACAGGTGGTCTGACAATTGTTGCCTGCCAGCTTCTGACGAAGTAGCGACGGCTGCCTGATGATGTCGATGGTGCTGGGCGAAGGCGCAGCCTGAGACTGCGGCGTGGGAACGCCAGTTGCGCTGGCCGCGGCAGCAGCGATGAAGCAAACAGCGGTGAGCAGAGAAGCTACGAGACGCATAGACACCCTCCATTCGAGCGACGGCACCGAGCGGAACCCGTTCCGCGTTCCTTGCCGCCGGGGACCGAGGCGTATCTCGCGAAAGCTGCTGCGAAGTCGATGAGTCAGGTTGACTCACGTTATAATGTTGTCTGGTTTCGGCGCATTGCGCGCGAGAAGTTGTCGCGCAGCAGCGTTAGCTTCGCTGACTCGATCCTCGCCGCGTTTGAAATGAGCCTCTGCTGCGCAATCCCAGTTCGGCAATCCTTGCCGACCGCTTTCAAAAAGACGGCGTAAACCCCGCCGAGGACCCGAGCCGACCGCAGGGAGGCGAGGAGAGGTGACAGCAGCGGAGTGGTTCTCCCCAGTGCACCCCTATAGTCCCCTTTGGAAGATGAGGCTGGCAAGAGGCCCCAGAGGCCTGCGCGGGACAGGGCATAGGGAAGTACCCAGCATGCTCGAGGGCTCCGCTGTCTTCCGTCCCATCGCCCTCGACACCGCGTCGGCATCGAGCGAGCAGGTATCGTGCCGGGAGAGGCGTGGTGGTACAAAGGCGCTCGAAGGGTAAGCAGAGGAACGACGGTAGATCGGCATCTGCCAAACCGTACTGTTGAAGGTCGTAATGGAGGACGATGCGATGTCCAAAACAGCTTTGTGGTGCAGCGCTATGCTTATTGCCTCTCTTGCGATGGGCGCCGCTGCGCGAGCCCAAATGCACGAAAGCGCCATTCCGAACCTGGCATCCGCTGATTTCGGCTGGCAGCACGGATTCGGGGGACTCAATTTTCAGCGGGTCGAGGGGAAGGTTGCACCGACCGGACGAGGCCCTGTGCTGCCTGGTGTCGAGCGTCTCGCTGATGACCAGAATTCCAATCTAACCCCCTGGGCAGCGACTCAGATGCGCATGCACAACGAACTGGTAAAAAAGGGACACCGCGCTTTCTCTGCCCAATCCCGATGTTGGCCCGGCGGCACCGCCGGTCAATTGCTGTTTCTTCAGCCCTTCTATTTCATCCAGACGGCGCAAGAGGTCTGGATGATCTGGGAGCGCGACCATCAGGTGCGCCGGGTCTATCTCAACCGCGAACACAGTGAGAATCCGAAGCCTTCCTGGTTCGGCGAATCCGTCGGCCATTACGAGAACGGCGAGCTTGTCGTCGACACCGTCGGTTTCGTTGAGCATCCCTACAGCTTTGTTGATAATCTCACCACACCGCACACCAAGGACCTGCACGTGGTGGAACGCTGGAAGATCAGCAATGACGGAAATGCGCTCGACGCGACTGTCACGGTTGACGACCCTGGCGCATTCAAGGAACCTTGGTCGGGCATGGTCCGCTGGCAGAAGGTCAACCGCCCAATCATGGAATGGGCCTGCGCGGAGAACAATCTGGGTTACGAGCAGGCCTTCGCGCTTCAGGAATATCCGATGCCGGTCGCGAATACGCCGGACTTTTGATCGCTTTGAACGGCGACTGTCTCTTAGTGGAATGGCCCGTCACGACGCGCTGCCACCGACAGCGGCTCTGCCTTCAGCAGCGGAAGGACCGGCCGGGTGTGTCGAGCCGGGCCCGACCCACACCCCTCGATGAGTTGGCACCGTTCGGCCGATTAGCGAACCCGATGCCTCCCAGGGGCCTCTTGCGCAGTCCCTGAGTCGATTTAAGCGGCAGCGCTTCGGTAGTGCGCGGCCTCTGGGCCTATCTCCATTGGAGGGTTGATCGGGTGTACACGTTCAAAGCCGTAGACAATGTTTGACCCCAATATTGAGTGAACCCGCGAGCTGGTAGCTCGCTCGCAGCGGCCGGACTAAATGAGTGCGGGGTTGGCTCACTCGGCGGTCCTGGGGCACCGCCAGGCGAAGGAGGCAAGGCTCGAATGGATCAGGTCAGCTACTTTCGAAGCCATCCACCGCGGTGCATCGCGGGCTTCACCTCAACGCCAGTGACGCTGCCCGGCATAAAGTTCGACGGTCACGGGTCGCTCATCAATTCGGTGTTCGCTCTCGCCTGCTCTTGCGGCTCGGTGCAGCACTTCATTCATGGCTTCAGCTGGATCAATCCGGACAACTTCGATAACACACCTGTGTTCCTGAGCCCGATGTCCCTGGAGTGCACCGCGTGCGGGAAGCGGACCGAGCTCATCGATACCGACGCTCATGGCTATGACGCGGAGCTTGGGCATATCCTTGCCACAGCCCGTGGGCGAGGCGACCCGTCGGTGTACGAATGCCCGGAGTGCGGCCGGCAGCCCTTGGACGCGTTTGCCCGGTTCGAATATCCTTACGAACTGTTCGATGAAGACTTCCCGGAGTTT
>Ga0126384_10001694_pt1 | contig 13160 bp, 11 predicted proteins | sample PanSoiMetPlot_36_FD_92543 | JGI IMG/M metagenome (GOLD analysis project Ga0126384, IMG submission 92543) | Tropical forest soil microbial communities from Panama - MetaG Plot_36 | ecosystem: Environmental > Terrestrial > Soil > Tropical forest > Bulk soil | place: Panama | collected 2016-02-17 | reverse complement strand
TTTGGTTTCGGCGACATCTTCGACACCTTCTTCGGTGGCGGGTTCGGCAACCGTGGCACCCGGCGAGCTGCCCGCGGTGACGACCTTCGGTACGACATGACGATCACGTTCGAGGAAGCGTTCCGCGGCGTCGAGAAGGAGATCGACGTGGCCCGTCTGATCACATGCGAGGCGTGCACCGGAACCGGCGCCAAGCCAGGCACGGGCTTCGAGACCTGCAGCTCCTGCGCCGGTAGCGGTCAGGTCCGGCGCCAGGCGCAGTCGATCTTCGGCTCAGTCGTGAACATCACCACATGTCCGAGCTGCGGCGGGTCCGGCCGGATCCTTCGCACACCGTGCACGGAGTGCCGCGGCCAGGGCCGGCTCGAGCGGACCAGGCGCCTGAGCGTCAGGATCCCCGCCGGCGTCGATACAGGCTCCCAGATCCGGCTGTCCGGGGAGGGGGAGGCGGCATACCGAGGGGGCACCCCCGGAGACCTGTACATCGTGATCAGGGTCAAGGACCACCCAACACTGCGCCGCCAGGATCAAGACATCGTGTACGAGCTGCGGGTGAACATGATCCAGGCCGCCCTCGGCGACCGGATCGACGTGCCCACGCTGGATGGTCCGGTTGAAGTCACGATACCGCCAGGCACCCAGTACGGCCAGACCTTTAGGCTGCCTCGCCGGGGAATGCCGCACGTGCGCACAGGCCGGCGTGGCGACCAGTTCGTTGTGGTCCAGGTCGTCGTGCCCACAGACCTCAGCGCCGAACAGAAGGCGACGCTTCGCCAGGTGGGCGGTCTGACCGGAAAGCCTGAGAAGGTTTCGAGGGGCTTCTTCGAAAAGCTGCGCGACGCGATCCAGCTCGACTAGCTAGCTAGCTAAAGTCGTGCTCGCGACATTCAGCCGGGCAGCGCGCTACCCTCGCATGACCGCCATCCCCGTGGCGGCCAGCAGTCGAGGAGGAACCTGCCATGGGTGCAAGCGTTCGCTTCATCGTCCCGCCACAGCTGTTCGAGCGGGTGGCACGAACAGGAGCCGCAGAGGACCGCGAGATCGCCCTCGACACGCTGGCAATCGACCATTCCATCCGCACAGCCCGCGTGCAGAACGCCGCGCTGCGCGCGAGGACGCCGAAGCGCCTGGTCGCGGCTCCCGGAGGGCGGGGCAACCCTGACAGGACAATTTTCAACGCCCGGCACCGTGCTGACGTCCACGCCAGAACCATGTTGCGCACGGAGGGCCAGCCGCCCGTACCAGATTCCTCCGCCAACCAGGCCTACGATGGCCTGGGCGACACCTACCGCTTCTTCTGGGAGGTCCTGGGGCGCGATTCGATCGATGACGCCGCCCTCCCCCTGCTCGGCGAGGTGCACTTCGGCGTCAACTACGACAACGCGTTCTGGGATGGCGAGCGGATGATGTTCGGCGACGGCGATGGCCGGCTGTTCACCGGGTTCACCCAGGCCGTCGACGTGATTGGACACGAGCTGACTCACGGTGTGACCCAGGACACTCTCAACCTGCTCTACACGGGTCAGTCCGGGGCGCTCAACGAGTCGATCTCGGATGTCTTCGGGTCGCTGGTCAAGCAGTACAGGCTGAAGCAGACCGCGGATCGAGCGGACTGGCTGATTGGGGCCGGCATCCTCGGGCCCGCTTTCCCGGGAATCGCGCTGCGATCGATGAAGGCGCCTGGCACTGCGTATGACGGTGATGGCCAGCCTGGGGTCATGAGCGGCTACGTCGTGACAACCACCGACAACGGAGGTGTTCACATCAACTCTGGAATCCCGAACCACGCCTTCTACCTGACGGCCGCCGCCCTGGGCGGTCAGGCCTGGGAGCGCGGGGGCCGCATCTGGTATCGGGTGATGTCGACGCGGGCCGTCGCCCCCGACGCTCAATTCCACACGTTCGCGCTGGCTACCGTGAACGCAGCCATAGCGCTCTACGGGGACACCTCGCCAGAGGCACAGGCGGTGACTTCCGCCTGGATACAGGTCGGTGTGCTTAAGGCGGGGCAGGTGCCGACACCGGCTGCGGTCGCCACTTGACGGAGCCCAGGGCCGCGGACTCCCTTCGCATCGAGCGGTCGGGCGGCTTCGGCGGGCTGAGGCTCAGCGCCAGCATCCCCGTCGACGAGCTCAAGCCCCGGGAGCGTGAGGCGCTTGAGCTGTGTTTCGAAGCGCCTGAGGCGCCGCCGTCGGGCCCTGACCGCTTCGTTTACCGGCTGCGTCTGGGGGACCGCGAGGCAGTTGTGCAGGAGGACAGGGTGCCGCCTGGGCTTGAGCCTCTGCTGAGGAGGCTGGCAGGGTCATGGCGCTGATGCCGCCCCCGGCAGGCTTCCTCGGGGACGGTCGCGAAGGGGAATAAATTTCTCAAGGTCGGACTTGAGAAAGCGCGGAAAGGCTGCGAGAATGGAAGGGGTAGGGGGACAGAAATGCGAGCGATTGATCTAGAACTGACGAATGCCGAGGTGGAAGTGCGGCAGCTCGAGGCGCGGCTGCGAGTCGTGCCGATGAACGATGTCCAGCTGGCCCAGGCTCTGCGACGCGCACTCACCGCCAAGCGTGAGCGGCTCGAGCGGCTCCGAGCGCGCCACAACGACGCCTAGCCGGACGTAACAGCCGGATGCGGAGCATCCGGCGTCCCATGCCGCCGGATTGGGCCAATCGCCGGCCCTGCGCCCTCTTCCAGCCCTCTGATAGGGCAATTTCCCAGCACGTGGTTCACTTGCAGCACAACTGCGGGCCACTTCGGCGCTCGCCCTTTGGCCGCAAGGTTCCGGCTGGGGGTTCGCGGTTAACCGGTAAGCGTCCTGGCTTGGGCGACAACCCGGGCCGCCAGATCGTACCGGCCGGCCGAAGGGACCACGTATGCGCCCTGAGTCTGGCCGTGCGCCGCTTCGAGAAACTCTACGGCGAGGTCGACACCAAGCCCCGAAGCGCGCTCTCCAGCGCGCTCCAGCCGGTCGCGGAGTTCCTGCGGCACAGTTATCCCCGGCAGCTCGTGGTGCAGGTATTCGGCGTGCCGAAATGAACGCAGCGGCATCACGCCCACCAGGACCGGCACTGCAACTTCGCGCGTGATCTCGCGCAGCCGCTCCAGAGCCGCCGGGTCATAGATCGGATTCGTGACGATGAAGTTGGCGCCGGCGGCGACCTTGCGCCTCAGGAGCCGCAGCTCGCGCTCCAGGTCATCAGCGCCCGGATTGACAGCCGCCCCCACCAGGAACGAAGCATGATCCCCGATGGGGGTCTCGTTGGCGTCGAGGCCGCGGTTCAGGTTTGCGAGGATCGTGATCAGTCCGACCGCGTTTACGTCCCAGACCGGGGTGGCGTTCGGGTAGTCGCCAACTCGAGGAGGGTCGCCGCGTAGTGCCAGGACGTTGCGGATGCCGAGGGCGTGGGCGCCGATCAGTTCCGACTGGATCGCCATCACGTTGCGATCGCGGCAGGTGAAGTGGGCGATCGCCTCGAGGCCCACCTGCTGCTGGACCAGCGCGGCGCAGCTCATCACGCCCATCCGCAGCCGTGCCATCGCCGAGTCGGTGACGTTGGTGTAGTCCACGCCCGCCTCTTTGAGCAGCCGGGCGCCGGCCAGCATTCGGCTGGGGTCGATGCCGCGTGGCGGGGTCAGTTCGACCGAGATCGCGAAGCGCCCTGACGCCAGATCGGTGGCCAGCCGCGAGCCGGGTCTGGGCAGGGGCCGTTCGGCCTCCTCGCGGCGCGGGCGGGGCCGGATCTGCACGGTTCCCGAGCCGATGGTGTCGAGGCGAGCCCGGGTGGCCGCGATGTGCGCGGGGCCCGTGCCGCAGCATCCTCCGACGATGCGGACCCCGTCAGCCACCATGCGGGCGGCGCACTCCGCGAAATACTCGGGCCCGGCCGTATAAACCAGCCTTCCCCCGACGCGCTGGGGGAGTCCGGCGTTCGGCCAGGCTCCGATCGTACCGGCGCCTGCTTCAGCCAGGTGGTATGTGACATTGTGAGCCGGCACCGGCCCGCTGCCGCAGTTGATCCCGACGGCCATCACGCCTAGCGGGCAGACCGTCGTCACGAGCGCCGAGGCCACCTCCGCGGGCCTGGACTCGTCGTCGAAGCTGAGGCTTGCGACCACCGGAATATCCGGCGCGACCTCGCGGGCGACCCTGACCGCGAGCTCCAGCTCGCCGAGTGCCGTGAAGGTCTCGAGGACCAGGAGGTCGACGCCGCCATCCACCAGGGCCTGGATCTGCTCGTGGAACATGCGCTCAGCAGACGTCCGCTTGATCGCACCGACAGGCTCGATGGGGCGGCCAAGGGGGCCTATGCTGCCGGCGACGAGGACCGGCCGGCCGGATGCGTTGCGTGCCTCGACCGCGAGCCTGGCGCCAGCCTGGTTGACGTCCCGTACCAGGTGTTCAAGGTAATGCTCGCCAAGACCAAAGCGGTTGGCCTGGAACGTGTTGGTCTCGATGACGTCGGCGCCGGCAGCGATGTAGTCGCGGTGGACGCTGGTCACCAGGACGGGCTCGCTCAAGTTGAGCTCTTCGAGGCATCGGCCCGAGGCGACGCCGCGCGCGAAAAGCTCGGTGCCCATAGCGCCGTCGAACAGGACGGGACCTCGGGCTAGCATCTCGGCCAGACGGTTCATTGAGTGCTGTATGAAACCATAGGCGGATGCGTGTGCTGATCACGGGAGCCGCGGGCCAGCTCGGCACGGACTTCCAGCGCCTTCTTCCCGACGCCGATGCACTCGACCGCCACAGGCTCTCGATCACTGACCGCGAAGCCGTCCTGACCGCGGTTCGCGGGCACGACGTCGTCCTCAACTGTGCGGCCCACAACGCGGTGGACGCCGCCGAGGCGGATCCCGCACCCGCGTTTGCCGTCAACACCGGCGGCCCGGCCAACCTGGCATGGGCCTGCAGCCAGACGGGCTCCCGGCTGGTCCACTACTCGACCAACTATGTGTTCGACGGCTCCGCTCCCGAGCCTTACTCCGAGCCAGAGGAGCCGAGGCCTCTGGGCGCCTACGCGCGCTCCAAGCTCGACGGGGAGCATCGGGTGCTCGAGACGCTGCCGAGCGCCCTCGTCATCCGCTCAGCAGGGCTCTTTGGTGCCACCGGTTCGGCCATCAAGGGCGGCAGCTTTCCCGAGCGGATGGTGAAGCGGGCTCGCGAAGGCCAGCAGCTGCGGATCGTGGCTGACCAGCGGCTGAACCCGACGTACACGGTCGATCTGGCGCGGGCCACGCTCGACCTGCTTGCTCAAGGTGTGACGGGGGTTGTCCACGTGGTCGCGGCGGGCTGCTGCTCGTACTGGGAGCTCGCGGTCGAGGCCCTCCGCCTCGCCGGCGTCAGCGCGCCGGTCGACCCGGTCACGACCGCCGAGCTGGGAGCCGCCGCACCGCGACCGCGCAACGGCTGTTTGACCTCGATCCGAGTAAAGGCCCTTCGTGACTGGCACGAGGGACTCACGGACTGGTTTGCGGCCTGGCGGCAGGCCGCGTCTCAGGCGCCCGTGAGGATGCCCCGACCATAGGCGATCGCGACGATCCAGCAGGAGGCGGCCATGAGCGCTGCCTCGCGGGTACGGCTTCCCCGTGCCGCCCAGAAGTAGATGCCGGGGAGGAAGATGATGGCGAAGGCCCCGTAGACGACGTGCACGATCTCGCGTGGGCGCGCCACTGCGATGAGGGCCACGCCCATGAGGCCCTGGACGCCCGTCAGGGCGATCATCAGGACATAGCTGGAGCGGAAGCCGGCGCTCACCTCACGCCGGATCACGAAGCCGACCGAGCCCCAGACACCCAGGATGGCGGCGAAGAGTATCAGCGCGAGTGCAAGTCGAGCGTGGAGGAACACGAGCGTATCGATCACAAGCTGTCAATTGTCGGCCTTCGCGTGGTGGTGGTGAAGGCTGTCAGGGCGCCCGTCGCACCGGCCTTCGTGGGTCGGGTGCTCGTGGCCGCAGCCGCCGAGCCGGCGGTTGCGGCCGTGCTGGCGGGAACGGGCGGTGCGGCTGAGATCACGGTGCGAATCACGGGCGATCGCGAGCTGCGGCGGCTGAACCGCCAGTTTCTGGGCGACGACCGGGTGACCGACGTCCTCAGCTTTCCGAGTGGGGACTTGCTGAGCGGAGATCCGCCGAGCGCCTATCTTGGCGATCTGGCACTGTCGTGGCCCGCAGTCGGGCGTCAGGCGGAGGCGTTCGGGCACGAGGCGGAGGTGGAAGCGGCTCTCCTTGCAGTCCATGGTCTCCTCCATCTCCTGGGGTGGGACCACGAGACCCCAGCCGGCGAACGAGAGATGACCAGGCTGACGCTCGCCTGCCTCGCGCGCTCTGACGTGCATCCGGCCCTGGGCCGGCTGTAGCAGGGATCCTTCCTACACTTGTGCACCGGGCCGCGGCGGACGCCGCAGGCCCAGGCATGCCCATGCTCGAAACGAACCGGTCGTCCACACCTGACATCGTGCTGGTCGGTCTCGGCAACCCTGGCCCGGACTACGCACAGACCCGCCACAACCTCGGCCAGGCCTGCCTGGAGGCATTTGCTCGCCGAGCAGGCATCGAGCTTTCCCGGCGGCGCTGGCGCTCGCGCGTCGGCTGCGGCGAGCTCGCGGGTCACCGGCTCTGCCTGCTGGAGCCTCAGACGTTCATGAACCTCAGCGGCCGTGCGGTGTTCGAAGCTGTGCGCGACCTTGAAATGAGCCCCGAGAACGTGTGGGTTGTCTACGACGAGATGGACCTGCCCCTTTGCCGCCTTCGGATCAGGCGCGGCGGCTCCTCGGCCGGACACCGGGGAGTCGAATCGATAATCGCTCATCTGCACAGCGACGCGTTCACCCGGTTTCGCGTCGGTGTCGGCAAGCAGGGGCGGCCGGGGTCTGACGCCGGTATCCATCACGTGCTGGGCAACTTTTCGGGCCGAGAGGCGGACGTGCTCGATTCAGTGATCGACGGAGTCGCCTCGGCGATCGACACGGCAGTCAGGGACGGGGTGACGAAGGCGATGGATCTTTACAACCGGACTGGATCTCTCGGCTGCGAGGAGATAGCGTGAGCTCGTTGTGGGAACGGACGTTCGACGGCGCTTTGAGCGACTGGTTGGCGCGGCCCGCCGGCTTGCTCCGGACTGGTCGGCTGCCCCGGTCGGCATGGCCGCTGGTTGTCTCGGCGGTGGCCCGAGGCGCGGCTCAGGCGCGACGGCCTGTGCTGGTCCTCTGCCCCGAACCGGCCCGGTTCGTGAAAGCCCTGCGGCCGTGGCTGGCCGGTCGTCCCTTTGTCTACCACTTCGCCGAGGTGACCGTCTCCTTCCTGGATCGACCGCCGGCATTCGACGAGAGCGTTTCCCTGCGCCTGGAGGCTCTGGCCTGTCTGGCAATGGCCTGGGACCAGGGCTCGCCCGAACCGTGCGTGGTCGTGTCCTCGCGCCGGTCCATGATGCGCATGACCGTCGCTCCGGGGGACCTTGCGTCGACCACGGTTCTGTTGAAGCCGGGGTTGGAGGCCGAACCCATGGAGCTGGCCGCGCGTTTGGTGGAGCTGGGCTATACGCGCGAGCCGCTGGCCGAGACCGCCGGTCAGTTCGCGCTCCGTGGCGGCATCCTGGATGTGTTTCCCGCCGCTGCGCGTACGCCCGTACGGGCCGAGTTCTTCGGCACCGAGCTCGAGACGCTACGACTGTACGACCCCCTGAACCAGCGCTCGGTGATGGCTGTGCCCCAGGTGACCGTGCGCCCCGGGCGCGAGCTCCTGCTCGGACCGGAGCGCGGCACGGCGGCGGTCGAGCGGTTGCGCTCGGGAGCGGGGCTGGACGGCCTGCGCGCTGACGTGCGAGCCGACTGGGAAGAGGACCTCGAGCGGCTGGCCGCCGGTGGGGCTTTCCCGGGGGTGGAGCTGTATGGTGCTTACCTCGATCCCCGGTTGCCCGCGCTGGTCGACCACCTTGCGGAGGCTGCGGTCGTGGTCGATCTCGATCCGGACCACCAGCTGGCCGACGCACGCGAGCTCGAGACGGAGACGCTGATGCTGGCCCAGGCTGAGTCGGGTGACGGCGAACTGCCGCGCGGCTTCATGGCGCCTATGGTGCCGGTGGAGCGCCTGACCGACCTGCCGGCGGGGTGCTGGCTAATGACAGCCTCGGTGGCCGACGCGGAGGGCGGCGAAGTCGACCTGGGTTGGCGAGACCTTGAGCCGCTCGTCGGCAGGCCTCGCGCAATCGCTGAGCTGGCCCAGGACGCGGCAACCGCCATGGTCTTGCTGACCAGCGAGCAGGCGGAGCGGGTCGAGGGCCTGGTGGCCGAGGCCGGAGTCCGGACCGTGCCGGCCGCGATCGAGCTCGACGCCGATCTGGAGCCTGCACCCGGCCTGTACCGGGCCGACCTGGACATCCCTGCCGGATTCGGCAACGAACGGCTGGGCCTCGAGATCTACAGCGACGCAGAGCTGTTCGGCAGGGTGCGCCGCGTGGCCCCCCGGCCCGCCCGACGTTCCACCAGGGGTGAGGTAACGCTCCACCTCGCGTTCCAGCCCGGTGAGCTCGTGGTCCACGTGGACCACGGCATTGCCCGGTTCGCGGGCATGCGTCTCATCGACGCGGAGGACATCGAGCTGGGAGGCACCATCCAGCGGGAATACCTGGAGCTCGAGTACGCAGAGGGCGACAAGCTTTTCGTGCCCGTTGAGAGCCTGGACAGGGTCCAGAAGTACCTTGGCGGCTCAGAGGAGCGGCCACCTCTTCACCGGCTCGGCACCGGAGACTGGACTCGAGCCCGAGCCAGGGCCCGCAAAAGCGTCGAGGACGCGGCCGAAGACCTGCTCCGGGTGTACGCGCGCCGCGAGGCAAGACCCGGCTACGCGTTTGCCGCCGACACCGCCTGGCAGGCCGATCTGGAGGAGTCCTTCGCCTATGACGAGACCCCCGACCAGGCCCAGGCCCTGGCAGAGATCAAGAGCGACATGGAGTCAGACCGGCCGATGGACCGCCTCCTGTGTGGAGACGTGGGCTTCGGCAAGACCGAGGTCGCGCTGCGTGCGGCCTTCAAAGCCGTGATGAGCGGCCGGCAGGTGGCACTCCTGGCCCCGACAACCGTACTGGTGCAGCAGCACCACCAGGTCTTCCGCGACCGACTTGAGCGCTTCCCGGTCACCATCGAGGTGCTGTCCCGATTCAAGACCGAGGACGAGCAGAAGCGCACGCTCGCCGGATTGAAGGTGGGAGCTGTCGACATCGTGATCGGCACCCACCGGTTGCTCCAGCGCGACGTCAAGTTCAAGCGCCTTGGACTCCTGATCGTCGATGAGGAACAGCGCTTCGGGGTCATGCAAAAGGAGAGGTTCAAGCGCATGCGCGCAAACCTCGACGTGCTCTCCCTGTCGGCCACCCCCATCCCGAGGACCCTTCACATGGCTGTGGCCGGCATCCGCGACATGAGCGTGATCCAGACGCCGCCCGAGGACCGCCAGCCGATCAAAACCTACGTCACTACCTACGACGACCAGCTGGTCGCGGAGGTGATGGAGCGGGAGCTCGACCGCGGCGGGCAGGTCTATTACGTGCACAACCGGGTGCGCACGATCGACAGAGCGGCGGAGCGTGTGGCCCGGCTCGTACCTGGGGCGCGTATTGCGATCGGTCATGGTCAGATGGAGGAGGATCAGCTGGCCAAGGTGATGGTCGACTTCGCAGCCGCTGCGTTCGACGTGCTGGTGTGCACCACGATCATCGAGTCCGGGCTGGACATCCCCAACGTCAACACCATGCTCGTGGAGCGGGCAGACCGCTTCGGTCTGTCGCAGCTCTACCAGCTTCGTGGCCGGGTCGGCCGTGCCGGCAAGCGGGCCTATGTCTACTTCCTTTACGACCCGACGAAGTCTCTGACGGAGGCGGCTGACAAGCGCCTGGACGTGATGTCTGGGTTGCACGAGCTGGGTCAGGGTTTCAAGATCGCCCTGCGCGACCTCGAGATCAGGGGCGCCGGCAATCTGCTCGGGGTCGAGCAGCACGGGGCGATCGCGTCGGTCGGCTTCGAGATGTACCTGCAGATGCTGCAGGCCGCGGTCGAGAAGCTGCGCTCGGGGCAGGAGGCGCGGGTGGGCGACGTTCTCTCGACTCCGGAACTGACGATCGACCTGCCCCTCGACCACTTCGTGCCGCGGTCGTACATCCGTGACGAGCGGCTGCGGCTTGACGCCTACCGCCAGCTTGCCGCAGCCGAAGACGAAGCTGAGCTGGAGGGTGTGCTGAGATCGCTCCGCGACCGCTACGGGCCGCCTCCTGCACAGCTTGGGAACCTCGCCTACTCCCTGAGGGTGAAGCTGCTTGGCCAGAGACTGAACCTGCGCGCAGTGGTGGCCGACGGTCACGACATCGCCATCCGAGTGGACCCCGACCGGCTGCTCGACGTGGATGAGTTGGAGCGCCGGTTCAGTGGCAGGCTGCGGGTGCGGCCCAACCGCCTCCTCTTTCGGAGGCAGGGTGAGGGCTGGCCGGGCGAGCTGATGCGCCTGCTGGAAACGATGGGCGAGCTTTATGAATCTGCAACCATTCCAGTTGCCCATGCCTGACGAACAGCCCTATCCCGACGGCGTCGCTGCCATCTTCGAGGTCGCCAGGCGCCTGCGCGCACCGAACGGCTGCCCGTGGGACAGGGAGCAGACGCACCGTTCCCTGCGCCCCTACCTGCTCGAGGAGACCTACGAGCTGCTGGAAGTGATCGACCGGGGTCTGGAGGACGGCAAGCTGCTGGAAGAGCTTGGCGACGTGCTTCTCCAGGTGGCGATGCACGCCGCCATCGCCGAGGAGCAGAAACGCTTCAACGCCGCAAATGTCTCCGAGGCGGCCGCCGCCAAGATGGTCTCCCGCCATCCGCACGTCTTCGGGGACGAGCAGGTGGCCGACGCCGAGGGCGTGCTGCGCAACTGGGAGCGGCGCAAGGCCGACGAGGCGGCGAGTGCCGGCCACCCGGAGGAGACGCCGCTCGACCGTGTGCCGGCGACACTGCCCGCGCTGGCATGGACTCTCAACATGCAGAAGCGCGCGGCCAGGGTCGGCTTCGACCTGGAGACCGCCGACGGCGCCGCGGAGGCCGTTGCTGCCGGGGCTGCGGCGGTCACGGCCGCCGAGGATGGTGAGGCGGCGTTTCGCGAGGTGGGCGACCTACTGCTGGCGGTGGTCAGCCTGGCTCGTAAGCGCAACGTCAATCCCGAGGACGCATTGCGCACCGCCGGCCAGCGCTACCAGGACAGGTTCGCGGCCATGGACAGGGAGCTGCGAGCGGGAGGCGCTCAGTACCGCGACCTGGACAAGGAGGAACTGACCAGGCTGTGGGAATCGCAGGTTCTTCCCATCTGAAAGTCGCGTAGGGAGGCAGAGCTCCGCACCGGAATGGGCGCTGCTATAGTGACCGGAAGCATCGATCCGTCGTTCAGCCAACGTCCCCCATGCGTCACCGCAGAGCATCAGTCAGCAATGGCGTCGTCAACCGACGCATGCGCCTGTCGCCACAGGCCATCCTCCTGGCCATCATGGCTGTAATTGGTTTCTGGATGGTCGGCTCGCTCGTCCAGGAGGTCTCTCTGGATCGGTCCCTCAGTCACCAGGCCGGTCAGCTGCGCGATCAGAACGCGGCAATCGCCGCGACCAACCATGACTACCAGCGAGACATCGCCGCCATCTCGTCAGGCGCCGCGGCTGAGGAGGAGGCCCGAAGAGATGGCTACGCGAGAAGTGACGAGCACCTCTACATCATCGCCACCCCGCCGCCGCCCGCTGCCCCGCCAGGCGTGCAGCATGTGAACTCACCGAGCGGTCCCGCTGCCGTGATCCAGGCCGTGTGGCACTTCCTGACACGCCGATCGGGCTAGGGGTTTGAGCACCGCCGGTCGAGCGCGCCGGCGCTTTCGGTCTGCGGGCGTATACTTGCCGTGCGGGGTGGAGCAGCGGCAGCTCGTCGGGCTCATAACCCGAAGGTCGTCGGTTCGAATCCGACCCCCGCAACCACCTTTGACTCTTGCAGGAGCCGGCTCAGCCGGCTCCTTCAATGTATTCGGGAGAGGCGACTATTTGAACAAGCGGAAGCGCGTGGCGATTGCCAAGCGCCGTGCCAAGAAGCGCAGGACCAAGGCGAGAGCACGCGCCGCGCGCTAACCTCTGACTACGCCTGGCGGCGTAGCTCAGTGGTAGAGCACACGACTCATAATCGTGTTGTCGCTGGTTCGAACCCAGCCGCCGCCACCATCACTGTTTTTTGTAGTGTGGCCTGGGATTCGTCGTCCCAATTCCGGGGCGTCCTGTAGAACCGCGGCGTAAGCCGCGGGTTCGGCTCCTACTTGGCCCACCACTCGGAACAGCTCACGAACCAGCCCCTCCTCCTCGGATGGCCCCCGCAAGGGGGAGCCGGAAGACAGAAACGATCCACCTCCAGCTCCGTACCCTGACCTCGGACACCATGTCCTGAAACAACGCCTTTCGTTCGCCGTCCGGGCCGGACATGGATGGCCAGGCGAATCCGTTCCCCTAGGGCCGGGCGCCGGCCCGGCCCCGGCGCGTGCTCGTCAGACGTCGATGAACGGCCGGATGTCCATCGCCCCACGGCGGGCCAACGGGTGCTTGGAAGCGATCTCGATCGCCTCGTCCAGGTCAGCGCACTCAATCAGGTCGAAGCCCACCATCTGCTCCTTTGCCTCGGCGAAGGGGCCGTCCGTAATCGACAGCTCCCCGTCGCGCACGCGGACTGTGGTGGCGTGCTCCGCACGCGCCACGGGCGAGCCGACCAGGCGCGCGCCACGGCGGGTCATCTCGTCGACCCACGGCTCGACGTCGCCGTCGTCACCGGGTGAAAGCTTGATCGATGGGTCGACGCAGACCAGCATCAGATACTTCATCGACATGGAACGTACTCCTAACGGTTGGCGGCGCCTCCACGGGCGCCTCTCGTGGGGGACGTCGGGCCTCGCGGTCCGTTTTCGACATCCGTGACAGGCAAGGTGGCCGTCGAGGACCTGCTGCGCGAGCTGACGCCGCAGGTGCTCGGCGCCGTCGTACGCCGGTACGGCCACTTCGACGCTGCCGAGGATGCCGTGCAGGAGGCGCTGCTGGCCGCGGCGGCGCAGTGGCCGGTGCAGGGCCGGCCAGCGAACCCGCGGGCCTGGCTGATCACCGTCGCCTCGCGCCGCCTGACGGAC
>Ga0126384_10001693_pt1 | contig 13164 bp, 7 predicted proteins | sample PanSoiMetPlot_36_FD_92543 | JGI IMG/M metagenome (GOLD analysis project Ga0126384, IMG submission 92543) | Tropical forest soil microbial communities from Panama - MetaG Plot_36 | ecosystem: Environmental > Terrestrial > Soil > Tropical forest > Bulk soil | place: Panama | collected 2016-02-17 | reverse complement strand
TTTCGGTGACAATTGTGCCCGATATCTCTTGAGGAGTCAAGATGAAAACAAACGATGGATTTGATACGGGAAAGATGATGAGGCGGGAGGGCTCGACGCGTCCAAAGCTGACTCATCGTTAAGTCTTATTGCTAGATGAGCAGTTGGGTTTCATGTGTCTTCGGTCGGGACGCGGCTCAGACGGTAGACCTCCTGGTTCGGGACCAGGTCGGAGGTTCAAATCCTCTCTCCCCGACCAATTTCGTCCATCACAGAACTTTCCTTCCATGGCATCCCTCCTCTGCCCTCCTCGGGCCGAAAAGTGTAACCATGTCTACGGAACGTTCTGTTACCTATGTCTCAGGCCGGACACAATAAGTTACAGTCAATTTCTGGTCGGCCGCCCTCAGCGGTGTAGGCGATTTTGAGGCTGCGAAAGCCACAGAGATCAGCAAGCGGAGTCTCAGGATCATGTTGGTCCACATAACCTTGAGAACAGAACAAGTCCTTGTTGTGATCTGTCCTGCGACTGGGAATCCCGTGGCAATGGCTAAGGTAAATCGACTCGGCCTCGTCGGCGGTGGTTGCGGGATCAAACAATGGGTGAGGTCGGCCAAAAAAGTGTCTTCAATAACCCGCGATCCACGCCCCTCAGGTTGCGCCGGTAGAGAAGAGACCTTTCTCACCGCTATCTCATCCTGGTACGTAGAACACGACAGTAGCCGGTTCGTTGAGCGACGTGATCAGAGCTCCAAAGGGCGCCATGACCCGGGCGTTGACCATTTCGACGCGATAGAAGTAGAGGCCACCCAGAGCGGCAGCGCCGTCGGCCGATTGAAGGGAGACCGACCGCCAGCCATTGTTGGTCCAAACTTCGCATGTGCCCGCGAATTGATTCGCGTCTCGCAGCCAGTTCCATTGCTTCAGGGCAACGTTGGAACACGCATAGATCGTATTGGTGACGTTGTAGTGGCGGTCATCTGAGCCCAAGGACATCTCGATGTGAAACGCAGGCGCCGCTCCGGTTGCCGTGACGCTGCATCCCGGGGTGTTGAGCTTTCCGCTGCGAAGGGTTGGCGCTGCGCCCTTGACGCGAAACAGCTCTTCGATGAGATCCTGGGCGGAACTCGCCACCACCGGCAGAAACCCATCGGGTATCGGAAAGCCCGATGGGGCCAATGCGTACAAACTTGCGGACACGCTACCGCGGGCCTGAGCCGAGCAACGCCGCATCTTCCCGCCGCGCAGCGCTGCCATCGTGAAGTATTGGCCCTGGTGCGGGACGGCCGCAATCGAGGCAGCGCTGGCCGGAGTCCAGCCAGTGCCGTTCCAGTGGGCGCAACTGACAACGTCCGCTTCGGTGTCAGCCTGCCAGGAAAGCGTCATTAAGGGCGTAGACGAAGCGCACGCCACAAGCGCGATCGTCTCACTCAGTTCCGCAGGTTCCCATGCCATTTCGATGCGATGGGAGGCTGAAGTCATGAGCGTGCCCGTTCCGGGCTGCATCGATCCCTCCGACAGGCGGGCCGATGGAGCGCTCCGGCTGAAGACTCTTTCGTTGAGCTCGACGACGGATCGGGCGAGAACCGGAACCATGTTGGCGGGCACAGGAACTTGGGGACGATAGCGGCAGACGGAAGAGGCCGACTCTGCGTCGCCACCTGCGAGGAACAGAGTGTTTTGGTGGTTGATCAGGCCGTGGCCGAATCGCGGACTCCAGGGCATCCGGGGATCTGCGGTGTCGATCTGCACCCAGGTGGAACCATCCCTTGTGGCCCAAAGATCGCCGTATTGGTTAGCCTGGTCGACCCCACCCTGAACATACAGCGTATCCCGCACCACGGCCGAAGCCGCGGCGGAGCGGCCAGGCCAAAGCGCTTCCGGCAGGGGGGTCCAATTCGAGCCATCGGACGATGCCCAGACATCGCGCAAAGCGCTGCGCCCGCCGACCGGGTGGCCTCCCATCAGGAACATCTGCCCGGAGAGGACGCCGATGCAGGCCCCAAGACGCGCCGGCCACGGGGCATATGGGCTGACCTGTGTCCAGTTCAAGCCATCCGGGGAACTCCAAATGTCACGATACTGGGCGGGGGGAGTCCCTGCCGAAGTCGTAGTGCCTCCCATGATCCAGATTCTTTGCTGAAAGACCACCGCCGAAGCGCCTGTTCGTGGTGCCCATAATGGCGCTCGTGCGGTCACCGGCTCCCATGTATCACCATCCATAGTCGACCAGATGTCGTTCAGGTCTTGGGCTCCGGAGGCTCCGCCGAAGATCCAAATCCGGTCACCGAAGACGACGCCAGCAGCCCCACTTCTGGGCGAGAATGGCGCATCTCGATGCCGGGACCAATGGACGCCATCCGGAGATGAATAAACAGATGAAAAGCGCCGGCGGTCGGAACCGCCGGAGATCGCCCAGATCTTCCCCCCGAATGAGAGCACGACGGCGCTGGCAAAGGCCGGGCCAGACTGTTGCACTACCTTCCAGACGCGGTCCGGTACCAGCACCGGGTCGGAGTATGGACCGGTGAATTGTCCGAAGTTCCCACATACCCGGACGTTGTACGCCGATTGGCTGGACAGCCGGGGTGTGTCGATCAATGCCAAGGCCCCTCGCAGGGCCTTTCTAACCTCCGGGACCTCGAACCCGTACTCCAGCACTTGCAAGGTATAGCCGGTGGCTGCCGGCGCTTCGTTCCACCTGGCAATAAGTGTGTTTGCCATCCTGGTGACAGCGAGTCCCTTAATAGTTAGCCCGTCCGGCGGCCCGACACGCTGGAAAGCCAAAGGAGCGGACCAGGAGCCAATGACGCTGGTCGTCCGCGCACGTACCTGCACGCCGTAGAGTTGCCCGGCGGTCAAACTCCGGGCGTCAATTGTCGCGGAAGCCCCAGAATAGATAACAAATGGTTGTGGCTCCAAGGGCGGTCCAGCGCCTGCTGCGCCGCGGTGTGACAAGACCTGTACCTCGTAGGAAACCTGACCGGAGGCGGGTTGCCAGGTTGCCAGGATCGACGCTGCCTGATCTGTGGCTGTCAGACCGCTGGGGACAGGCAGGATGGTTAACGTAATGGGAACTTCCGCCCAGTCGCTGACCACACCCGCGCCTTTTCTCGCCTGCAGAGCAACCCGATAAGAAGCATTGTTGGTCAGGAGCACAGCCCAGATATCCGCTGCAGGGGCGATTGTCGAGATCGGCAGCAACTGGCGGACGGCGTCACCCTTGTCGTCCCGAAGCTCCACCGTGAAGCCCGTCGCCCCGCCTTGGTCCCAGGTCACGCTAATGTGCTGTTCCTCCAAGATACGGCCTTCATTGCGATTATGGAATACGGCCTTGACCCCGGCCGGCGCGCTGAGGATGGTTAGGGTAAGGGAGACGCGGGCCGGCGTTCCCACGGCATTGACGGCCGCGCCCGATATTTCCACCGTGAGGCGTGCGCCGTCGACGATCCCTTGCCCTGAGATGGTGGCCTGGCTTGCGCCCGGCGGCTGATCAATTGTCGTTTGTGGCGGCTTCAACGAGTTCCCGGCGGCATCAAGGACCACCACCACATAGGACGTAGCGCCCGTTACCTGCGCCCACGAAAGTTTAACTTTCGATCCCTCTGTAGCCGTCCCAACACCGATTGGAGCAGCCAGCACGGCGATCGTAACGGAACGAGCCGGGCCCCAGGGGCCGCGATAGTTCATCGCCGTCGCCCGCGCTTTCACCTGGAAGGTGCCCCCGCTGTTGAAGGCCGAACTGGTTACGGTGGCCGTGGTGCCATTGATGTCAGGCGTCAGCCGGAGCGCGTTGCCACCGCTATTGAGCACCTGCGCCTCGTAATCGGCCGCGCCCTGGATCGAATTCCAGTGGGCAGTTAGCGTCCCGTTCTGGAACGACAGGGTATCCAGCACCGGCGCTGCTACCAGGAACAATGTTCCGGGGTCGCTCACCGGCCCCTGGCCGCCCGGTCCGGACGCGACGACGGTAGCCGAATAGGTTTGGCCGAATTCGAGTTGGCTGGCTGGCACCGTGGTAAGCGTTCCAGTCACAGCAGAAACTGGGACTACGCCGCTGGTGCTACCCCTCAAGCCGATTCCGAACAGCGTCACGTTAGCTGTCGAAGAGCCGCTCCAGTCGATCGTCAACGTGTCGGTATCGAAACGCAGAGATGGTGTAGCCGGCTTGACGGGCGCCTGCTGCTGCGTCTTCACTTGGCCTTGAACGGTAACCACCCCGCCCACAATCGCCGCAATCACACCGCCCACCGCGACGCTTCCCGCCGCGCACGCCGCTCCCGACGCTGCGCCCACGCCTGCCCCGGCGGCGGCCGCCGCCGCAGCTTCAGCTTCTGCCTCCGTCATGTCGTATCGGCACACCAGGTATTCGGCAGCTTTTGCGATCCCCCATTTGGCGCCCGCGATAGCGCTGAGCTTGGCCAGATTCTCGGGCTTGGTTAACAAGTTTTCGAAGATGCTTTTGGCCGCGTTCTTAATCGCGTCAACGAAGGAGTTCGCCAACGCGCTCCAATCGTAGCTCCCGCCGACCGGCAGCGGAACAGGCCAGGTCAGGGTGCCGAGATCGGCCCGGAGCACGGGATCGTCTTTGTATGCGGAACTGGTTGCCAGGAGATCGAAGGTCCCGGTGATCGTGATGTCCAACGTGGCGGCTTTGGGGGGGACCGCCGGTGAGATTTTGAGAGAGGCGGTCAGGTTGAACTTCGTATCGATCGGCAGTAAGTCCATGACGACCTTGCTGCTGCACTTACCAGCGCCGTGCAGGTCCTTCAAATCGAACTTGGGCAGTTTCAAGTCGTTTAGTGGCCAATTGTCGACGGTGAATTTGTTGTCCTTCCAGGTGAACGTGATTTGCTTGTCTGCAAATATTCCGGCGCTGGCGGGCAGCGTGAAGCTCCCCGTCATACTGTCCTTGCCGACGTTGATGTCCACATCTCCAACGTCAGTGGACATAATTACGATGCCCGCGCCCAGACCGAACGGACGTTGCGTGTCGCGCGTGTTTATGGAGACGTATGGCCCAGCGGTGTGCCCTCCGTGGGTTCGGGTTCCGGTGAACTTGATGAATCCCCAGTCGAAGTCGCTCGCATTTGTGAACTGCGCCGTTGCCGTGAGGCCCTTGGTCGCCGACGCCACTGCGTTGGTGATCAGCGCAACGTCAAGCGCGATTTCCGGCAGGAAGAAGATTTTGGCGCGCGCCCGGGCATGGAAGCCCGGGGTGTACGTCACTGCCTGCGGCAATGCCAGGGCAGACAGTGCGCTGGAGTCCCAGGTAACGTTCTGCGTGCCGGGAATCCAGGAGAGCTGCCCGTCGTACAAACTGATGTCCAACACTTGAGGCCAGGTGAGCCCGGTAGCCTTGAAGAAAAGGGCGGATATGCTCAGCTCGGTGGGCTGGCCCGAGGGCTGCAGAAGCTGCACCAGCACCAGTACTGGAGTACCGTTTTCCAGAGCGACCAGGCCGCTGAGCACGGTTCCGGCGCCAAAGCTCATTGATCCGTAGAAGGCCATGGCCGTGCCCGACTTCTCGCCGCTGTCTTTATAAGTCACGCCGACCATGAAGCCCAGCGAATCCAATGTCAGATTGGGAATCCCCAGCGGGCTGGGTACGGAGCGCGTGGTCTGGATCTGGAAGCTGGCCTTCTTGTCGGTGACCAGCAGGTCTCCATGAAAGGGGTAATCCTGATCGAGGTGCGCGATGATGTCGCCCGTAAGTTTCAGCACACGGTCGGCCGGGGCGGGGGTACGCGTGTAGACCAAGTGGATGTCTTTGAACTGGAGCCTCTCGAGCAGCGTGAGACTTCCTAGCGAAGCCGAGAGAGTGATGGCCGACGACGGGTCAGATGGAATCTGCGCCATTAGCGTGTAAGGGCCCTCGAGGCTGACGATGGAACCGATGTTCTTCAACAGCCCGCCGTTGAAATCCAACTCCACGCAAAGATTCAGGCCCGGCTTTACGCTGGACCCCTTCTGCAAGAAGCCGGCGACGCTCGGATCCAGCGTATCCGATGCCGCCTCCATCGTGGAAAGCAACACGGACGCCCGATTCAGCTTCAAGCCGATCGCGCTATCGATCCCTGCGAGTGCAGGCGACACATCGGTCAGCGTCCAGTTGCCCAGCGCCGCGCCCAGCATGAACCCGAGATCGCTCGAACCCGCCCGCTTGGGCATAATCACCAGGGCTAGCGATGCATACCGCGAGGCCGGCTGCGTGGGGGCTGCAACATAAGTGCCGGTCAGCAGCAGCACCTTTTTCGTCACGTTGACGGTAAGCGCCGCACCAGCGAACACATCGGGCTTCACGAACGCCGTTGGACTGGCTACCGAGCTGTAGGTTCCCGTGCCGATTACGCCGTCGGCCAGGTTGGCGCCTGACGGGTTTGTTCCCGTTGTAATTGCCACCTTTACCACCAAGTCTGTAGCGCCGGTTCCCAGAGAGATCTGAGCGAAGCCGTTCACGGCGCCCAACGTGAAGCTCCCGGTGATCACGGCTGTTTTCGGGCCGTTACCACCCGCGACGTGCACCTCGCCGCCGAGCATGGCCATGGCTACGGGCAAGTTTCCGAAGTTGGGGGGGCTCCACTTGAGCATCGAATAGGCGTACAAATCGAACGCGCCCGTCTCCGGAACCAGTTGGGCCTCGGCGGCGAGAATGGTCAGCGTTGGGAATTGATAGGTCGAAGGAGTGGAGATGGTGGCGGAGACCTGCTCATGCAGGAGTGTATTGAAATCCAGCGTGAGCTGGTCTTCCAACTTTCCCCGCAAAGTCCAATGTGCCCCCACGTCCGGCTTGGTGGCGCTCAGAACGAAACGGCACCCGGCGATGGTCATGCGGCCCATGACTGACCCGGTAATTACACGTGGCGGCGCCGGCGCGGTCCGGGTAGGCGCGGCCTGCGTGATATTGAGCGCGATGTCAATGTCGTTGAGTGAGAAGAGCGGCAGGATCTCCCAATCCAGGCTGCTCTTGAGCGCGAAGCCGATCTCAGAGAGATAAGGCTGCTGGGCGCCGGCATTGTAGGTGAATCCGAATACCGCCATCTCAAAGCTGCCGCTGGTGGGCAGCCCGCGGGGTACATTTTCGATGAATTCGTCGGCGGTAATCAGGTCGTGTAGGTCGGGCAGACCGGGGAGCTGAGCGGCCTGCGCGCCAAGGCGCAGCTTCCATATCGAACCCTTGTCAAAGGACACCAGCACGCCGAATTGCACGGAGCCTAGTGTCAGCAGAGCCTCCAGACTGCCGGTGATGACCCGAGCGGCATCCTGCCGCGGGTTCACCACCAGTAGTCGCGCCCTGATCTTATCTACCCTTAACCAGTCTAGCCCCCGCACCGTCCAGGACTGAAGCGACAACGCGATGGAGAACTGCGTAATCTCCGGAACAGCGGGTTTGAACTCGATATCCAGCGCCTCGAGCGTGAAGCCGCTGGTTGTGCCCACCCGCGCGAGCGCGGTGTTCAGTGCGGTTGTGCTGCCGTTCAGCAACTGCTTGGCTTGCGCCAGATCCATGCTCCGGCGGGTCGCGATCGAGAGCGACCATGTCCCGTCGAATCCGGGAATCTGCAGCACTGCGTCGAGCGGACCGAGCGCGCCGAGTGTGAAGCTGGCGGCGACAGCACCCCGAGTCGATGCAACGTAGCCATCCGAAGTGGAGATTACATCCATATGCACTGCCGCCGACAATCCTTCCAGTTCCAGCACGTTTTGGATGATCGTCCATTTCGGCTCGGTCGAAGTATTGTCGCCGGGCACCCGTCCCAGAGCCACCATCAGCTCCCATGACCAGGTCCTGCTGTTGGGCGCGTGCGTGACCAGGAATGACTTGAGGGTGAGCCTGCCCAGACTGACCAATCCATCCGGCAGGCTCAATGATTGCCCGCCAAACAGCGTGAGGATGCTGGTTACGTTGCCGACATACCAGGGCGCTGCCAGTCCGACTTCCCAGGGCGTATCGCCGACAGGAAGCTGAAGATATACCGGAATAGCGCCAGCGCTACCTGGTTTAAGCGTTGTCGTCACCCGCGGTACGTAGCGTTTTGAGCGTTCATTCAGCGGCGCGTAGACTTCCAACTGTGGCCGGATGGTCCCCGGGGTCACGGCGGGAAGCCCCAGGATGGACCAGGCAGGGGTGTCGGCCGAACTGCGCAGCATTACCTTCCAAGTTGCGGTCGTGAGAACTAGCTCCAGGCCTTCGAAGGCGGCGAGACTATCAACCCAGTGCGTGTCCCCGTAGGCATCCGCCGGCAACAGGCCGGCAGTCTTGAGCTGCGAAACCGTCGAACGGCCCAGCGGATAACGTAGTTCCAGTTGGAGAATCGACCTCTGTTCGGTGAAGACAAACGTGCCGACCGCCCCCGTGACGTGGAACAAATCCAGCGTTGCCCTCAGTGTCACGGAAGCCACTGTGGAGGTCACAGTGGCGGCCCGCACGTCGAGCGAGCCGCCGCGCGCATTGAGCAAGCTCGCAAACTGTCCGGTGATGTTGCCGGATTGAATTACCGAAGGTCCCAGGGCAAAGCGCGTTCCGGCGGCTTTCAGGCGGCCCAGCAGGGCGCGGAGCCGCTCGCTTCCGGGCATCGATTTATCGATCACAACGGTTGTCGCCGCGGACCAGAAGCTGCGTGAGTTGTTGGCCTCGGCCCGAACCTTAACCTGATAGGTGGTCAGATCCTCCAAATCATCGCCGGAGATCAGAGCGTGGAAGAAACGTAGAGAGCTACTGAATGTCGGCTGCGGTTGCGGAAAGACTCGGTTTCCGGCCTGATCGTCGAGCTCAACCTCAAATTCCAGGGCGTCGGCGACGCCGGTCCACCGGATATCCAATCCGCTCTCGCCGAAATGGAGCACCGGAGCTACGGGTGTAACCAGTGCCACCAATTCAACCGACGCAGGACCGGTTTCCGGCGAAACCTCATGTTGCGGCGAAACCGCATGGATCCATATCTTGAGAGTCGCGCGCGGCTGAACGGCCCTGCCCGAAATGATGGCTTCCGCGCCGGTGACGACAATGTCCGGCGGCGGGGACAGGTCCTGGCCTTGATTGTTCTTCACCGTAACTACCACGGTGTATCCGCTGGGAACCGACGATGCCTGCCAACTGGCCTTCAAAACACCGCCTTCGAAAATCACCTTCAGTCCGGTAGGCGCGTTAGGTGGGGGCATAGCTCAGGTCCTTTCAGAAGGGAAGGCGGCCAAGATCGGTGCCGGGCAAAACCATTTGGGAATCGATGTCTTCCTCACCTTCGATCTCCTCTTTGGGACCCCACGGTTTTTCCATCGGGAGCGGCACCTGGATTTGGGGGTTGCGATGATCGATCTCGTACTCGGCGAACAACTGGTAGAGAAGAAGCCGCCGCGCCGTGCCGGAATAAAGGTTCCATGGTGGAGGAGGCGTACTATTGGGGTCCTTGGGGTTCCCAATCTTCCAAAGAAAACGCTGCGCCCACAGCGACCAGAAACCGACGGAGCGCAGCGTCTCGCGGATAAAGCCTGCCAGTTCCATCACAAGCAGATGTTCCAGGTCTTGATCACCTTTGCTCTGGCCAGCCACCTGGCTGACGACGGCAGTCAGATGATTCAACGCCGCATCCACGATCGCCAAAGCCGCGGTGCGGTTCTCGACGCGGCGGTCGGGCGACGTCGGCGCGGTGGGGTTGCAATAGTTGAGATTCCAGCCTGAAATCGTCCGCTTCACTCGACTTAGCAGATCCAGGGAATTGGATTGCTGCGAGATAAAAGTCTGGTTGGGGATGACCCAAACCTTAGTTTGGGCCTGCGTTGCCCAAGGCGCACTCCATTCGGTCGGGTCCAGACGCAGCAGACCTTCTCCGGCCAGATCGACTTGTCGTTTTGGGGAGTTGTCGAATGTGAGAAGGTTCCAGGTGTCGTCGCCGGGCAAGACAATCAGCCCGTTCTCATCGCTCGATACGTCAGGCCAGACCCAACTCCCCAGCGCCTGTATATACAAATCGTCCAGCTCGTCGTCACTGAGACGCAGACGGCCTGTCACGCCAGTTAGTCGATTGAACCATTCAGGCTTGTTGGGCTGCGCTTGCATACGCTCGAAGCCGGCTCGGCTGCCCGGCTCGTCTCCCTGCGCGGCGGCACAAGCCGAGCAAGCCACCTGCAGATTCACCCAGGCGTGGGAAAACCGGCGCGACCCCACGCCCGTCGAATACCTGAAACTGGCGGAGCCGAATTTGAAGGGTACCTGCGTTGTGGATATGGAAACCCGGCGGCTAAACGGGAAGTCGTTGGTCACCGGCGATTCACAGTAGGCGCAGTAGGGTCCGACTGCTTCAATCAGCAGGTGGCACAGTGAGTTCGCTCGTTCGCCAACCTCTACTTTCCGCGAGGGAAGCTTGATCAGGGGTCGCATCGTTGGTCCTCACAGAGCCCACTGCCGGTTGAAGGAGCCTGGCATCAATTGTGCCAGCAGTTGCTGAATGCCTGGGTCGGCGCGAAACACACTTAACCACACGCCCCAGAAGCCTGTGGCCCGGATCGTGTGCTTCCAAAGCTCTCTCATTCGGTTGAGTAGATCGGCGTCTCCGCGGGCGTACACAGTGACCATCCGGTCGCACAAATCGAGAGCCTTGAGGTAGGCCATCGTTCGCAACTGGAGACGCCGGTCCAGGCCTTTGGGCACATGCACACCGACGCTCGGCACATTCAGCTCCAGCACGTCAATTATCTTCCTGACGCCTTTTTCGATCGCCCGGTTCGTGGAAGTCGGCGATAACCATACGGCGATCGAAAAAGGGACGTCCAGCCCGGGCGGCTGAACCTGGACTATGCCCGTCGGGAAGTCATCCGAGCGCTCCACTTGAACGTAAACGTAGCCCCGGCGATAGAATTTCAGCAATTCCTTGATCCTGGGTTCATCGATTGGCCGCGGACCCGATGCGATTCCAGAGTTCCAGTTCAAACTCACCAAATCGTAGCGAAAAGGAAGCAGCGCGCCGTCGGTGAGCGTCTGCGCAAACAGATGCGGCCAAGCCAGGGTGTTGGGATTCGCCAGAACGTCAGCGGCGCCGGAGGCTCGTGATAGATTCCTTTGCTTGGCCTCGCGGCACGGCGCGCAGATCAGCAACTGCTGGTCGTAATCAAACGCCTTGGCGGGAAACCAGTTGGCGGGCAGCATGGGCTCGGCGCGAAGACCTGAGTACAGCGGGCTGTCGCAGTAGGCGCAATACTGGCCGGTCTGGTTGATGAGTGACAGGGTCGCGTCTTCATAGCCGGTTCCAACCGCGGCGCGGAGCCGCTCCGCCTTCTTTTCGCTGTCATACGAATTCCACTTACCGGTTGGGTCCCAACTTGTCGTCAGGAGACTGTCCAGCTCGCTGATCTTGGCGCCCACGGAAGTGCGCTGCGCACCACGGCGCTGTGTGGAAGCTCCGCCGCTGCCGTCGCCGTCCTGCAGGTCCAACTCCTCCCGTCGTTTTTGCGCGTCCCCGGAGTAAGCCGCAGTGCTAGCAACGGTAGAGATCGGGCGCATGCTCACTCCATTTTCCGGTTCCCGCGCACCCAACGCCCAACCGAGACAGAGGGTTGGGTTTCTGTCACTTTTGTGGACGCCGTCGCGCCCCGTGCGCTGAAGAACATGGATTCTGGCTTAATGATGTACCTCCACCACCACCGGCAAGTGATCGCTGACAAAAACACGATAAGCGATGAAGGCGTCCTCGACAGTGTTATAGTTGGTCACGGCCGCCACACTGTTCTTGGCATCAATGGCGGCCAGAAATGGCTCCAGATAGCTTCCCTGCGTGCTCGGAGTATTTACGTTGGCTGTCGCCGCCACGATCTCGGAGAGCAGGTCCTCGACACCATCATTCTGGAACGTGATGCCGGCAGCAGTGGCCTTCCAGCAAAAGAGCTGGTCGTACGGTGCGCTCTTACAATCGTCGGTGTACATACCAACCCAGGCCTGCTTCTTTGAGATCAGGCTGGACAGCACATCAGCGTCCAGCATCTGCGCGAACCCGGCGGTTACCAGGTTCTGGAAAGCTTCCTTTCCCGGTCCGGCCTGGTTCACATCAACAGGCGCTTTGACGTTGAAGTCGCCCAGCAAGACACAGCCGTCGCCGGTCCTCAATGCCGCCGCTTCTGCCAGATTTCGGGCCGCATCCCGCGGCCCCTTTTTCGAGGATGGCGAAGGCGAATGCATGATCGCTACCGCCACCTTCTTCGGTGGCGCCGCCACCGTCTGGAAGTACCCCACATACGGCGGCCGATCGAGCTGGCTTTGCCGAGGGAAGCCCAGCTTCGCCGGAGGCGGGTTCGGATTCGTGAAATCGGACAGAAACGCCTGGTAGGAAGTGACCTTGGTCTTGTTCCAGACAAATAAGTATTGTTCCCACCGTTTTTTCCCGAACGCGTCGCTCGGTTGATGGGTCCAATTCGCCGCTCCCAGGATTTGGACCAGAGCTTTGCCGATATCGTCGCCCAACTTCGAGCGGATTTCGCAGAATCCGGCAACGTCAATGTTGTTCTTCTTAATTACTTCTGCGATTACCGCAACCAACTCATCGCCGCCGTTGCTCTTCTTCCACTTCGAGGCACCGTAGTTCTCAATGTTCCAGCCCATGACGGTGATGTGAGGCATGGCTTGCTCTCTCAGCTCACAAAACGGATCGCCACCTGGGTGTGGCGCTCGGTGAGCTTCTTGGTTTCAGGAAAGGTTCGTTTAAAAAGACTAAATTTGCAGCGAGGGGAGCCAGTATACGTTAAGGGCACGACCCTTGAAATAGCTTTTTTCAAAGGGCTCTGAGGATATTGAATCCGGCCCATTTGTGGAACTCTCTCCGAATGCCAGGCCATGAAACTGCCTGTTTCAGGCTCTGGCTTTCAAATCAACCCCAAGCGACGATAAGCGGCAACTGTGCCCAAATTTCTATCAGTGTTAGTTCAAGAAAGAGACGTTCGAGGATCATCTGTTTATGGGACGCGGTTCCCGCAAGCACCATCCTCTTGAGCGAATTTTACCTCCGAGTCAGATCTGGAGATTTTTGGAACGGGGATTCCCGGGCGACCAGGACTAACAAATTCTTGAGTCTTTCGTGGACTGACCCCCTAAAATGAGACACGCGTCATTGCAACAGCCAGCCAGAAACGAGGCTGTGAAGTGAGCAAAAAGCGTGTCAGCAAATATCCCTTGGCGTTCCGCAGGATGGCGTTGGAGCG
>Ga0126384_10001692_pt1 | contig 13166 bp, 5 predicted proteins | sample PanSoiMetPlot_36_FD_92543 | JGI IMG/M metagenome (GOLD analysis project Ga0126384, IMG submission 92543) | Tropical forest soil microbial communities from Panama - MetaG Plot_36 | ecosystem: Environmental > Terrestrial > Soil > Tropical forest > Bulk soil | place: Panama | collected 2016-02-17 | reverse complement strand
GTATCCCTGGCGAACCGTGAGGGCATCGCGCCATGAACCGGGGTGCGCGAAGAGGGAATAAGTGAATTCGTGGTGGCCTTCGTCGGCGTGAGGATCGGGCCACTCAGGCGAACGCAGCAAAGAAAGTCGGAGGACATTTCCTTTTGCGTCGTAACCGTATTTGCAATCGTTCAAAAGGCTGAAGCCGTGTTTTGCATCCGAGATGTCGCCCCATTGCAGAGCGGGCACTTCGAATTTGCCCTGTTCGGCGGGAGTGTTGCGCGTGGTCGGGCGTTCAACGGAGCCGTAGGGAATTTCGAATGCAGCTTTGTCGTTGCGCGCGCTGAGAGGAAAGCCGACTTTAAGCAAAATGTGTTTTTCGTTCCATTCGACAGACATTTTCACGTCAACGCGAGGAGACCCAGCGGTGACGATGATGTCGCGCACAAAAGTGGAGTTTTGGAAGTGCTGCTTGACGCGAAGAGTTGCGCGAAGAGGGCCGGACTCGACGAGTTTCACCTCGTCGGCCGTCGTGATGTCCCAATGAACTTTTTCGAAGTCAGCGTCGATGTTCCAGGCGTCCCATGCCTTGGGTTTGTCTTGAAACGCCTGGAGCAGATTGCCGCAGATCATTGATTTTGGGCCGCCGGTGTCGGTGTCGGGAGCCGCAAGTGCCTCGGTCGCGGACTTTTTGTCAAAAAGGCTGGTCATGCAGCCTGTGGATGGTTCGATTTTCAGGCGGACGAATTCGTTTTCGAGCGAATCCGGCGAGTTTCTTACTTGAGGAGCTGGGGGGATGGCGCGGGCGGCTGCGCGGACAAAATAGGTTTTGTAGCCGAGCGAGGGAACGTTGACGAGGGCGAGGAGACGAACGCGATTGGTGTCTTTGTCGGAACTGAGAAGTTGAGAGGGAATTTGCTTTCCCGCTTCGTCGACGACTTCGATGTTGGCGGCGGCTGCGGGAAGTTGCGCTTCAATTTCTTTCACTTCGGAGCGCGACCACGAAAGCGGATTGAAGATGACGACAGGAGTTCCGGGGCCATTGGTTCGAATATGGGCTGCAATTTCGCTGAATGAATTGTGAAGAATTGCGTTACCGGTGCGGCCAACGTCTTCGAGATTACGTTTTGCGTCGAGATAGTTCACGGCGATGCCGGAACCGGGGAAAATGTCGTGGAAATCGTCAAAGAGGAGGCGCTTCCAGGACTGGTCGAGGTCTCCGGCGGGATATTTGCGGCCATAGAGTGAGGCGATTGATGAAAACTTTTCCGCGTTCAGAAGTAACTCTTCAGTTGTGCGGATGCGGCGCTTCGTTTCGGACTGAGTGGTCATGACGCCGCGGTGATATTCGAAATAGAGCTCGTCTTTCCAGACGGGAACTTTGAGAGAGGGAAGTTTCTTTTCGAGTTGGCTGAAGAAGCTGGCGGCAGTGCTGAATTCGAGCTTTGGATAAACAACGTCGGGCTTCATGAGGCGTTCGGCGTTGTCGAGCATGGTGCGAGTTGGGCCACCGCCGTGATCGCCGACGCCATACAAGTGAAGCATGACGGGCTGTTTCGAAGTGTCGCCGCCGTAGATGGATTTTGACCAAAAGGCAAGGTCGCGGGCCATGTATTCGGCGTCGGTGTCGGCGGCGTAATTGTGCGGGAAATAAGTGAGGATGCGGCTGCCGTCGGGGGATTCCCACCAGAAGAGGCGGTAAGGGAACTTTGTGAACTCATCGGCCCAAAGAAGTTTTTGCGTGAGGAAGTAATCTATGCCGGAGCGTTTGTAAATTTGCGGGAGCTGCCAGTTGTAGCCGAAAGAATCGGGATTCCAGCCGATTTTGACGTCGACCCCAAATTTTCTGCGGAAGTAGGTTTTACCGGTGAGCAACTGGCGGACCAGTGATTCGCCGCCAGGCATGTTCAGATCCGGTTCAACCCACATGCCGCCAACGATTTCCCAGCGGCCTTCGCGTACGCGCTGTTCGATTTCCTTAAAAAGGTCGGGATATTTTTCTTCCATCCAGACGTAGGCCTGCGCGGCGGAGACACTGAACTTGAAGTCCGGGTACTCGCGCATCAGGTCGAGGGCGCTTCGGAAAGTGTTTCGAACGACTTCGACGGTTTCGGTCCAGGGCCAGAGCCAAGCCATGTCAATGTGGGAGTTGCCATCAGCGCGAATTACGAACTGCTTAAGCCACGGTTTTAATTGTTCGAGCTGAGCGTGGGCGCGAACGAGGCTTTGGTCGAATGCGGCCTGGTCGCCCTTTTCGAGCGGAGAAAAATCGATAGCGGCGACGGCGGCATCGAGTTTGCTCTCGCGATCGGCTTTGCCGTCTTCGTATGCTTCGACCATGATACGGGCCGAAAGGACTTCCGTGCGAAGGATGTCCGGGTCGGGTCGTTTGTCGGGTGGAACGACACGCAAGCGGCTTTCGGCGAGACGCGTATCCACTTTGTTGGCGTCCACTCGGACGGCGACTAAGAATTTTTCGCCGGGGACGGCGGACTCGGTCAGCGGAATCGGCTGCTGCATGTCTTCGTCGGTGCGGGCGGCCTGGGAGCGGTTCGAGAAAACCGTAACAATTATCGAGTCTTGGCTTTCGAAGTGGAGGTCAAGCACTATGCGGGCGCCGCGAACGTCGTATCCATTGATGGACTTTGGGATTTCGATCCAGCGGCGCAACACGCGAGCGCCGTCTTTCCATGAATCGCCGACCTTCATTTGCTGCCAGTCGGAGTCGCTTACAGTCGTATCCTCGGGGTGGGCGACGTCGGCGTGATAGCGCCATTCCGGCTCCGCGTAACTGGTGAGGTCCTGCAAGCGCTTTAGGGCGGTCTTGTACGATTCAGGCAGCGTTGACTTCTCCTGGCCGCAAGCCGGCAGCGCAAGGAGTGCCAGAAGCGTCGTGCAGCCGAGAAATACTCTTTTCATATAGGCTCACCTCAAGAATGTGAAAGAACCTGCATACTGCTGAGAAGTCAGAAGGTGCACTCCGACAAACCGAGGACAGCTCCGCCGAGGCCCATTCTCGCGTCATATATTGCACTGTCAATACATCACGGTGTCATCTCTGTATTCCCCCGTATCTTCTTCATTTCATGCGACCTGGGCAACATCCTTCCCGAAAATGAGGCGTGTAACCACGTTCTTATGGTGTGCGAAAAGAGGCCGGAGAATTGACAGGCAGGATTTGTCGGGTTAAGACTGCTCGACCCACCTTCTCATGCAGCGTCTACTGAAAACACTATTGCTGCCAATGTTGGCATACGCTCTGGCCACGGGGACAGTGCTTGCTCGGCCGCAGGAGCCCGCGCCGGCTCAGCAGCAAGTTCCACCTGCTTCCGGCGTTAGAACCGGAGGGGTCTACGCGCCAGTTAAAGACGCGAAGAACCGGCCAATCACCGCGGGCGGGTTTGTGGATGGTGCACCGGTCATTTTTATTGATGTTACGAGGGAGGCTGGGCTCGACAAGTTTCACCATGTTTCGGGAACGACGGAAAAGAGAACCATTTTAGAAGCCCCGGGTTCGGGTGTGGCACTCCTCGACTACGACAACGACGGGTGGCTCGACATCTTTTTGCTGAACGGTTCGACGTTCGACGCCATGAAGGGCAAAGAAAAGCCGCCGCGCGCGATGCTGCTGCACAACAATCACGATGGGACGTTTACGGATGTGACGGACAAAGCCGGCGTAGCGAATGAGCGATGGGGGTTCGGCGTTGCCGTAGCGGACTTCGATAATGACGGCTGGCCGGACATTTATATATCGAACTATGGAAAAAACCGGCTGTATCGCAACAATCATGACGGGACATTCACGGACATTGCCGAGCAGGCTGGAGTGGCGCTCGGAGGATGGTCGACAGGAGCGACTTGGGGTGATTACGACCACGACGGGCGGCTGGATTTGTTTGTGCCCGGGTATGTGAAATTCGATTTGAACAATCCGCCAGTAGCTGGGCATCGTCCGATACCGGAGTACGCTTGCCGTTTCCGTGGCGTCGATGTTTTTTGTGGGCCAATTGGACTGATTGGCGAGAGTGATCATCTTTTTCACAACAATGGTGATGGAACATTTACGGACGCGAGCAAAAAAGCGGGCGTTTCCGATCCAAATGGGGCATACGGGTTTGCATCGTTATTCGTAGACGTGGATGGCGATGGCTGGGTGGACCTGGTTGTGGCCAACGATTCGGTGCCGAATTTTCTTTACCGCAATAGGCATGACGGAACGTTTGAAGATCTGAGCTATCTGTCCGGTTTTGCGCTGGATGGCGAGGGGCGCGCGCACGCGAGCATGGGAATTGCAGCCGGAGACTACAATCACAGCGGAAAAATAGACTTCTACATTTCCGCTTTTTCCGACGACTACAACGTGCTGTACCGCAACGATGGGGACGTTGGATTTTCAGACGCAACCGCAAAGGCTGGGCTGGTGCGGCCGACGATTCCGTTTTTGGGTTGGGGCGTTGGCTTTCTGGATTTTGATAATGATGGGCTGCTGGATCTGTTTGCGGCGAACGGACACGTATATCCGGTGGCAGATTCTCTGGATTGGGGCTCGACTTGGGCGCAGAGGCCGCAGCTTTTTCGAAATATTGATGGGACCCGATTTGAGGAGGTGCCTGCTGCGACGGGAAGCGGATTGGCGGTTGTAGTTCCGGCGCGAGGAGCTGCGTTCGGAGATTTATTTAACGACGGAAAAATCGATATTGTGCTGAACAATATCGATTCTTCGCCGACTCTGTTGCGCAATGTGGTGAAGAATCCGAATCACTGGATTGAGTTCAAGCTTGTGGGTGGGCCGAAAAGCCCACGCGATGCGATCGGAGCAAAAGTATTTTTGACTGCAGGCGGGGTTCGACAGCGAGCGGATGTGGTGAGTGGAGGAAGCTATGGCTCGACGTCCGACCCGCGCGTGCATTTTGGACTCGGACCGGCAGCGAAAATAGATAAGCTAGAAATTTACTGGCCGAGTGGACTGCACCAGGTCGCAAAGGCGCCTCCGATTGACGCGATTTCGCGAATAGTGGAAGGCGAAGAAGCAAAGACGCAATAGATGCAGGCAACCGTGGCTTTCGCTTCGGCCGAGTGCAAATGATACAGTCCCAAGCTGAATTTCAAACGTTTCCTCAATGTGACACCGCCGCACTGCTATATAAAGCTGGGAGCATTCCCGGTTATCCCTCACTAATTCAGCAGCTTAGACGGGAATGGACAGATGACACCGGAGTGTATTGACGCCCATCGTGTTCTGCTCAAAATTGTGCGCCATCGGGGTGCATTTCGTTTGGATTCTGTATCGATAAAGTCGAGTGGGGGAGCGCATAATGAATCGCTGGCTTTCTGCTTCTAGAAGTGCGTTTGAGTCTTCCTACGTAACAATACTCGGTCTCTCGCTAATCTTCGCGATAGCCTTACTGATTGGCGCGCCAAGCTCTCAAGCGCAGGCTTTGAGCGGAATTCAAGGAACAGTCACCGATGAAACTGGTGCCGTCGTTCCCGACGCCAGTGTCAGCGTCACGAATAATGGCACAGGCATTGTGACGCGGTCGGCGACGAGTTCCGTCGGAAGCTTCACAGTCACCGACCTCATTCCGGGAATCTACACGGTAAAAATTGAGAAACAGGGATTTAGCACATGGCAAAGTAACAACGTCACCGTCGAAGCTGGTGGTAAGCAAGCCACAGCCGACGCTATTTTGAAGGCTGGTGCAACGACGGAAATTGTCGAAGTAAGTGCCAGCTCTATCGCCCTAGAGACAAGTCAACCTGATGTCGGCACGGTCGTCGAAAGCAAGATGGTCGAGGAGCTCCCGATCATTTTTGGTGGACGGGGCAGGCAAATTGACAATTTTCTTTTTCTGACGCCCGGTGTGCAAGGCGGGAGTTTCGAACATCGCATCAATGGCGGCGTTAGTTTCCAGAACGAAGTTGTATTTAATGGAGTCGACGCCAACCAGTCAGAGACCCAGGGATTCCAGTCGAACATCAATCCGCCGTATGAAATGATCAGCGAATTCCGAGTGTTGACCAGCAATTTCTCCGCGCAATATGGCTTGGCACAAGGTGTTGCTTACTATCAATTCGCTTCCGGAAGCAACAGGCTACATGCAGATGCGTTCGAAATCATGCGCAATGACTACTTTGATGCCCGACCTACGGATGTTGCAGCTGCCGGAAACCCTGTTCCGACCGACAAAGAACACAACTACGGCTTTTCAGTTGGCGGCCCAGTGTGGATTCCGAAGGTCTATAACGGCAAGGACAAAACTTTCTTTCACGTGAGCGCCGAATGGTATCGCCAAAATCAGGGTGCCTCCGGAACGGGCACTGTTCCGACAGCAGCTATGAAGCAAGGAGATTTCAGCGCATTAACCAATACGATCGGCAATCCCATAAAGATTTTCGTACCGGCGAAGATCAGCGCTGCGTGCCAAGCCGCCCTGGGTGCCGTGGCACCCGGTTCGCAATTTCCTGGGAACAAGATTCCCACGGGCTGCTTCAGCGCGGACGCGCAAAGCTTGATTCCGCTGATTCCGGATCCCGATTTCAACAATCCCCTCACCCCGTTTCAAGGTAATTTTGAGTCGCAGGCCGGAGTTCTGCCCACCCGGCAAACATCCTGGGGCTTCTCCATCGATCATAATCTGACGAACACACAGAAATTGCACGTGAGCTACTGGAGAGACAGCTTTAATACTCCAGCAGCGGTCAGCGTATACGGCAACGAGCTTTCTTCGATTCAGGCGGAACCCAGACTCGGCACAGGGTTCTTCCCAACTTATTCAAAAACATTTAGTCCAACGTTAGTGCTCAGTGTTGGTTTTGGCTGGATGGGTGAGTTGAACAACGAATTTCCAACCCACACTGGCATAAATTTCGCGGCCAATCCCGGGGCGGGCGTCTTGCCCACCATTAATTTCACCGGGCCGGCTCCGTTTGCTGTTGATCATTTCGGACCCCAGAACAACGGTGAAACATTTTCCATCAATCGCAAACTCGGAATCAGCCTTGACAACAACCTGCTATGGGTTCATGGCCGCCACACGTTTAACTTTGGTTTGGAAATCCGGCGGTCCTATCAAGACGATCATGAGTGCCAGAATTGCGGCGGGAGCTTCTCGTTTAGCAGCCGTTCGACGAGTGACAATACGAACCTGAACACAACCGGGAATGCCTTTGCCAGCTTCTTGCTCGGCGAACCCAATAGCGCCTTTCGCCAGTTTGCGTTGGAAACCAAACTTCGCAATCTTTACTTTGCCCCGTACATTCAGGACAACATCAAAATCACGCCCCGGCTCACGGTTGACGTGGGCGTGCGGTGGGATATTCTTCGGCCATTTACGACGGATTCCGTCAAGGGCCAGCCTGCTGACCAAGTTACGTTTTTTAGCCCGACGGCTTCCAATCCCGGGGTCATTAGCAATAGCACTGGACAACCACTCCTCGGTGCCGCTGCTGTCCTAGGAAATTGCTCCACTTGCGCGGGATTTAGCCAGGCGGATACGCACTGGCGCGAATTCAGCCCGCGCATCGGATTCGCTTACAAACTCACTAATAAGACAGTTTTGCTCGGCGGATTCTCGATTAACCGTCTCGATACCGGAGCCTACGAGTATGGCAACAACAAGGTCGCCGTGAATTACGGCAACTTGCTAGCCGGGCTCAAACAAGTAAATGGAAATCTCACAAATCTGCCAGGCTACTGCAACGCTTCGGCGGATTGTACTTGGGATACGCAACCGCTTGCCGTGCCTGCCGCTACAACGTTCACGCCCGATCTTTTCAACGGTACAGGTGTCTTGCGCCAATTCAAGAAGGACCTCGGCCCCGTCGGATACGTTCAACAATGGAGTGCAGGTGTCCAGCACGAACTTCCTTGGAACGTATTCCTATCCGCAACTTACGTGGGGAATAGAGCTCTCCATCTACCTGCGCTGACTCCCATCAACCAGCTTGATCCGTCTTTTCTCACACAGTTCTGCCCGGACAAGAGCGGCGATGGCACTAGTGCGGGATGCCCCTTGCAAGCACAGTGGAATTCTCCGGCAGGGCAGACCGCGCTCGCGGCGGCAGGATTTTCCAAGGATCCGAGTGGCTTCTTTAGCCCCTACGCCAAGTTTGGAACTGATTATCCGACCGGCCTTGTTTTCCAGGCCTTGTTGCCCTTTCCGCAGTACAACCCAAGCGGTTCGTGTGGCGGGATATGCAACAACTTCGACGTAGATGGATCGTCGCTGTATAACGCGCTGCAGGTAACCGGGCAGAAGAGGTTTTCAAATGGCCTGAGCTTCCTGGTTGCCTACACACTGTCTAGGCAGATGTCCAATACCGACAGTGGCTTCTCGACATTCAACTTCGGAGCTCTGAATAAGTTCAACCCGAAATCGGAGTGGACTGTAGGCTCGGCCGACCAAACGCATTTGCTCAATGTTAGCTACGTCTACGAGCTTCCGATTGGTCCCGAAAAGAAATTCTTGAACAAGGGTGGAATCCTTGCCAAGAACTTGATTGGTGGCTGGCAGTGGAGCGGCGTGTTTAGCGCTTCGAGCGGATCGCCCCTTTCTATCCTAGCCAACAACAACGATCCTCTCGGCAACGGCTTCAATCGCGCCGATTTCGTTTCCGGGCAGCGATTCAGCGTAAATTACAACAACTATTACAAGGGCCTGCCTGTGTTTAATCAGGCGGCATTTTCTGATCCAGGATTTTTCCCAGGGAATACGCCTCGAAATATCAGTGGGCTTCGCTCCGCAGGGTACAATAACTTGGACAGCGGATTTGCAAAGAAGTTCTTCTTCGGCGAGCGCGTCACCGCAGAACTGAGAATGGATTTCTTCAATCTGTTTAATCGTCCTCAGCCTTGTGGCCCAAGTACGAACGTCGACGACACCAACTTTGGGATTATCAATGGTGGCTCACCGTGTCAGGGCAATTCCCCGCGGCGCGGACAGGCCTACTTTAAAGTCAGTTTCTAAAGCTTGCGCGACCTGAGCACCCGTGCAAGCACCCCCAGAGCCGGGGCTGAATAAGCCCCGGTTCTTCCTTTTTTGGAGCCGGAGTTTTACAGTCAAGCAGCAGGCAGAATCCTTGAAACGCCGCGATTTCATCTTCGAAGCTCTTGTCGGCGCGAGCGCTCTGGCTAGGCCCTCCTCATTCTTTGATTTAACGATGGCGGTTGGCGGAGGATGCTGCATTCAGGAGCACCTGCTCCCCACACAAATGAATTTTCCAGACTTAGCCCAATATGAGGAAGCACAGCATCCGCTGCTGGCTGGAAAGTTTGAAGAGGGCCTCAAAGTTCTGACTCCTGCAGTGAAGGAGCGCCCTGGGATTGTTCCCTACACGATTGCGGCTATCTATTTGCGGCTAGAGCGCTACGCGGAAGGAATTCCTTTTGCGCTTCAAGCGTGTCGCGACACGCCGAGCGATGTTCGTTATCGATGGATGCTGCGGACGCTTACGCTTCATGCGGGGCAGCTGGAAAGCAAAATTCCCGAAGAGTTTCGATTGAAAGTGCCGCCTGGGGACCGCGCGACGTTTCAATTGCGCGACATCACGAAAACTTGCGGAGCAGAGCGCATGGCGCTGGGCCGCGGCGCGTCCTGGGGGGATTTCGACAACGACGGCAGGGAAGACATTCTCGTAGGTGCTGAACGCGCACCATTTTGTTTGTTTCGCAATCGAGGAGACGGTGGTTTTGAAAACGTGGCCGATCGCGTTGGCCTGCACGATCCGGTTGGGCTCGGCTGCTACGCGGCGCAATTCATAGATTACGACAATGACGGTTTCCAAGACGTCTTCATGACCAGCAATGGCTGGGGTGGCGGCGGAAGGTTGTTTCTTTTTCACAATGAAGGCGGAACTCACTTTATGGACGTCACTGCGAGCGCGGGTTTGGATGCGCCCGTGAATGCATTCGGTGCTTCGTGGGCGGACTACGACAACGATGGCCGCGCCGATCTTGCAGTCGCCGCGGGAATCGTTGATCCGGAAGGCGGCGACCGGATTCGTCTCTATCACAACGAAGGCAACGGGAGATTTCGCGAAGTGGGCGAGCAAGCGGGGCTCACTCAGAAGGCGCGATGGATTTCGCTTTGCTGGGGTGACTACGACGGCGATGGACGGCAAGATTTGCTGGCCGCAAGCTTCGACCAGGGACCATTTTTGTTCCGCAATCTTGGCGATGGCCGATTTGAAGACGTCAGCGCTAAAACAGGCATTCGAATGCAGACGCAGGCGTACACACCGGAATTCTTCGATTTCGACAACGACGGCAATCTGGACATTTTTGTCTCGACATATCCGTCCACGGCGCAAAAAGTTGAGGACATGATTGACGCGCATCTCAGCGGCGTTGCTCCGAATCCGCAGCGGCAAATTCTATTTCGAAACAACGGTGACGGGACGTTTCGCAACATTTCGGACGAAGCCGGCATTACCGGATGGTATGGCGGAATGTCGTCGCAAGTCGGGGACCTCGACAACGACGGCTTTGACGAAATCATAATCGGAACAGGAAATCCAGCGCTCGATTGGACTGAGCCGAAGCCTCTATTCCACAACAACGGAAAGGGGCAGTTCACCGACATTGCTCAGTCCGCCGGCCTCATTCACTTTGGAATGCTTCACGGAACTGCATTGGCCGACTATGACAATTCCGGGAATCTGAGCATGTTTGGTTCGTTTGGTGGTTTTTATTGGGGAACACGCGAATCTACGAAGCTTTACAAAAACATGGGCTCAGGGAATTCTGCGCTGGAGATTCGTTTGGTTGGCACGCGTTCGAATCGCGATGCCATCGGAGCGAAAGTCTCTGCAATCGCCAGCAAACGCAAAATCCACAAATGGGTGAACGGCGGAAATGGATTCGGCGTAGCCAATTCGAAAATTGTCCATCTCGGATTAGGAGGCGAGCGAAAAGTAGATCAGCTCGAAATTCTGTGGCCCAGCGGACTCCGCCAATCTTTCCGCAACGTTCCAGTTGGGCAGCGCGTCGAAATCGTCGAAGGGAAAGATCCCCGGCAACTCGTGAAGTTTCGCAATAGCATTCTTTTCACCTAGCAAGGCTGAGCCAACAACGTCAGAAGAAACCTGGATGGAGCCCCAATAAATGCGTATACACCTGAAACGTGTCGGCGTCGTGGTCATTTCACTTTTGTTTCTTGCCGTGCTCGCTTGGGCCAAGGACGAACCGTGGAAAGGCAAACCTTACGACCAGTGGAACAAAAAAGACCTTGAACGAATTTTCACGGACTCGCCCTGGTCGCGCGTGGTCGCCGTGACCCGGACCTGGACGCCGATAACCGCGAAGGACCTGCCTGAGAAGCCCCTTTCGGGCGGGATTCGCCAGTTACCCAAGGAATTGGAACGGTCTTCAGAGACCTCGGTCGGTGGGGAATTGAATATCAACGTCTACTGGGCTTCTTCGCGCGTCATGCGTGCTGCTTCAGCCCGAAAGGCAAACCTCATTGACGGAAAAATGGATGCAGACGCAACCAAATACGCCGCTGAGCCACAAGAGGAATATCAGATCGTGGTGCAATCCACAGATATGGCCCCGTTTTTTCACCATGACGAAAAATACTTTCAGACCGCAGCCACTCTGCAAATGAAGAGAAGCAAGGTCAGGCTGTCGCCGAGCCACGTCCACTACGAGCGGGACGCAACCGGAACACTTGTGACGACTGCCGTGTTTTATTTTCCAAAGAAAACTTCGTCGGGCGCGCCCACAATTTCCGCCGACGAAAAGAACGCGGAGTTTTCATGCAAATTGGAAGGAACTGTTTTACAAACGAATTTTGATTTGCAAAAAATGACAGATTCGTCGGGACCTGACCTCTAAAAGCTACTTGTTCTAAGGCGTGGGGGAAGTTTCTTTGTTTTCCAGGATTTGTCTGGCGCGGTTGGCTTTTGCAGCCTGCGACGCCTCCTGCAGCTTGCTGAACGTTCTCATTTCAGCTTGGGCTTCTTGGGTGCGGCCCAGCGCGCGGTAGGCTTGCGACAAAAGAAAATGGGGCCGCGGTTCCGAGGGATCGGCTGATGCCGCCTTCTCTAGATCTGCGGCAGCTTCCTTATAGCGCTCCATTTTCAGCAAAGCCCGGCCGCGGTCTTCATGGGCTTCGGCGGAATCCGAGCAAATCGCCAGGGCCTTGTCTTCCTCTTCGAGCGCGCTCTGCGGCTCGGACTGCTGTTCGAGCATGATGTCGCCAAGCTTCCAGTGGACCTGGCAGTTCTGGGGATCGTTTGCCAACTCCGCCAAAAACTCCTTCTTCGCAGGCTCCCACATCAAAAGAGACCAGTATACGTTCGCTAAATGATAGTGGGTCCCCGGCTTCTCGGGGGCCAGCTCCACAGCCTTCCTATATTCGAGCAATGCACCATCCAGATTGTTCATGCTCTCCATCACTTCTCCGGAGATTTGATGAACCAGATAGGAATTCGGATCGATTTCGCTGAGTTTCGCGAGGGATGCTTGGGAAAGCTGCATGTAGACTCTCCCCAGCAGATACCAAACTTCCTGATTCTTGGGTTCTTTGCGCGACAACGCTTGCAGTTGCTCGGCCGCTTTTTCAAGTTGGCCTAGGTGGGTCAGATCATGCGCGAGATAAAGCGCGGCGCGCCAATCGTTGGGGTTCGCACGAACTGCAGTTTCCAGCCGTGGCTTGGCTTTGGAATAGTCGCCCATTTCATACAGCGCAATCCCAAGAAGGGCGGAAGCCGAAGGCATATCGTGGTTAATTTCCAGGCCCCTTTGCAGAACATCCACTGCCTTTCGAAAGTCCCTTTGCTGAAGGTAGATCGAACCAAGGTTGTTGTAAGCGGCCGCCAGCCGAGGTGCAAGTTTTAGAATTTCTTCGTACTTTGCCGCCGCGTCGGACAAATTTCCCGCGGCCTGAGCGCTACGAGCCTGTGCGTAAAGCGCCTGAACACGCTCGTCAGAGGGCGCGGTTTGAGCGTTTCCTTGAGCAAGAGTTCCGGCAGGGCAAAAGATGACGCCCACGGCCACGACAAGAAAGAGACTGCGCCAGAGTTTCATGAAGTAGTCATTTTAACCGAAATTGCTGCTCAAATTGGCACCAATGAGCCACCGCGCGGATTCTTGATTCGCTATGTTCTGCGTGCTAGGCTGTTCGACACCCCTAAGGAACGGCATGCAAACACTGGAGAGTGCTTCACGGACTCTGCGGTTCAGC
>Ga0126384_10001690_pt1 | contig 13173 bp, 13 predicted proteins | sample PanSoiMetPlot_36_FD_92543 | JGI IMG/M metagenome (GOLD analysis project Ga0126384, IMG submission 92543) | Tropical forest soil microbial communities from Panama - MetaG Plot_36 | ecosystem: Environmental > Terrestrial > Soil > Tropical forest > Bulk soil | place: Panama | collected 2016-02-17 | reverse complement strand
CACCGATCCGAGCGGGTTAACCGAGGGCTTCGTCACCGGCAACCAGGTCGAGATCACCGTGCCCGCCGGCGCGACGGGCCGCCTCACCCTGAACGGCGACGAGCTGACGGGGAAGCTCGCGGGAATCAGCGGGTGGACCGTCACCATGCGGCGGCAGAAATAGAGCGCCCCGCTCCTTTCTCCCCCTCCTCCTCGGCCCCAGGCTCGATCGTCAGAGCTTCCCCAGCTGAGCGAGGCTGATGAAGCGCTCCCGTCCGATGATCACGTGATCGTGGATGGGCAGGTCGAGCAGGCGAGCGCACTCCACGAGCTGCTGGGTCAGCCGGAGATCCTCCCGGCTCGGCGTCGGATCACCGCTCGGATGGTTGTGCAGCAGGATGATCGACGCCGCCGACTCCAGGATGGCCGGCTTGAACACCTCGCGAGGATGGACCAGGCTCGCCGATAGCGTGCCCTCGGAGACCACCACGTCACGCAGGAGCGCGTTCTGGGCGTCGAGGAGAGCCAGGCGGAAGACTTCCTTGCGCAGGTCCTCCATCAGGGGCGCGTAGCGCGCGAAGACCTGGTCCGGGCTCGAGAGCACGGGCCGCGCATGGCCGTTGCGAGAGCGGAGGCGCCGCGTGATCTCGAAGGCGGCGGCAAGCCGCACCGCCCTTGCCCGGCCCACCCCCCGCATCGCGGCCACCGCCGCCACCTCGCGCCCCGCCAGCTCCCGCAGGCCTCCGAACTCGGCAAGCAGCCCGTGGGCCACGTCGAGCGCGCTCAAGCCCGGCATTCCCGTGCCGAGCTGTATAGCCAGGAGCTCGGCGTCGGACAACGCGGCAGCTCCCTTCTGGTAGAGTCGCTCGCGCGGCCGCTCGTCCATCGGCCAGTCCCGGATCTGCGTGCCGCCGTCCATACCGACGAAGTATGGCGTGCCCGCTTCCTGCGTCAATGTCCGGAATCGGATGCAGTGAGGTACGTGCCGATGAGCGGGACCAGTCGCTTGAGCCGGACTGGATAGTCGAGGGCGATCCCTTCACGAACCCGCGTGGCCTCGACCGACCTGAGCCACTGATCCGGCCTGGATATCCAAAAGAAGACGGTGGCGGTCTGCGTGCAAGCCCCTGGCGCGAACGGGGACCGGACTCATTCGTTCGCGGTCATGCCGTGAATCGCGTCGGCGGCGCTCCCGAAGAACGACGAGAGCGCCCGGGCACGCTGGTCACGCTTCACGAAGCCGCTCAGCGAACGAAGGTCCGCCTCGAGTTGAGCCGCGTCGGCCACCGTCGGAGCATTGATCTGAACGGCGGCGGCGGCGTGATGCGCCTGGGCGAGCGTGCCCCTGGCATCCTTCAGGGCGTCTGCGGTCAGCTCCAGGGTCTTGTCAAGGCTGATTTCGAACTCCCAGCCCTGAATCATGAAGTGGATATCGTTTGCGTTCCTCGGGGGGCGCTCGCCGAGTGGCAACGTGACTTTCCCGTCGGCGTCCTGCAGCAGCCAGTAGAGATATTTCCGCACGTCCTGCCATTCGTCCGCTTTGAATGCGCCAGCCATGATATCGGCCTCCCCTGGGAAAGGGCTACGGTTGACTCGGCGGACTCTTGAGGAAGGTCATCACGCCCTTGCCGAGATCCACGAGGACGCTCAGTTGTTCCCGCCCGCCCGGGTTCTGGGACAGTTCCGTGAGACGGCTTCGCACCAAGGCCAGCCGGGCTTTCTGCGCGTCTATCGTTTCGAGTTGCTCGAGCAGTTTCACGGTCAACTCTTGCTGGCGCTGGACCAGTGTCAGGCGAAGTTGGCTCTCCTCACGGACCCCCCGATCGAGATAGTCGATGACGCTGCCCAACACCTGGGGTGAGCCGCTCGCAACCAAGGAGTCGGCCACCACCCTGGCATCGCGCTCTCCCGATAGCCGAATGCGTCCGTAGTACACCGTCTTCTCGGGTTCGATGCGAGCGCCGGCGGTCGCGCCTACGGCCGAGTAGCCGAGCAGGCGATGTTGAATGGCCTCGCGCTGGTTCACATAGAACGCACGTTCGGCGGCAATCTTGGCATCCAGCGCGGTCTCGTACTCGACGACCGACTTGAGCGTCTGCGACGTCACCGACTGAGCCAGCTTGTCCCCACACCCCACGCACATCAGGCCGATCGTACACAGCAGACCCCAACGGCGCATGTCCCCTCCTCCCCCCAGTCTCACGGTTAGTCGACTCGTCCGGCCAACACGCCGACGGCGACAGCCTGGACGAATCGGATGACGTTCGCGATGTCCTCCGACGTCAATCCGCCCTCGTGGTAGGCGACCAGGCCCGCCAGGCCGCTGTTGATCACTGCCTGGTATTGCCGGTCGTTGATGCTCGACTCGACGATCGATCGCGTGTGCTCGATGCGAGCGAGGGCTACGGGCGTCGTACTGGAGACCCTCGCCAGGATGCTCTCGCCTACCACGACATCACGAAGGTTGACCAGGGACAGGCTGGCCGCATTGATGGCGTCGAGCATCGGTTGGAAGTCTGCCCTCATCGGTTCCGCGGTCGAAGGCGGAATCTTGGCGAGGGCCTGCATCCGAGCGCGGGAGATCTCCACGAACGCGTTCGATCGCGGGCTGGTGCGCGCGAGTGCGTCGGCCCACGTCTTCGCGGGGTCGAGCAGCTTGTCGGCGACCGCGAGCTGGACTTGCGCGTCGTCCAGGACCTCGATGGTCTGTGCGATGCGCTCCAGACGGACCTGTGCACGACGTTGTTCCACCTGGGCCAGTTCGAGGCCGAGCGTCGCGAGCACCACTTGCAGGCCGGGCGCGTCAGGCAACGCCTTGACCACCGCGCCGTCGCCCCCGGATCCGTTGAGGGACTCGAGTAGCGCGGGCACGCGCTTTTGAACGATTTCCGAGACCGACGTCTTGACCGTGGTCCCGTCGGCGTCCACGAATTCGATCTGCCGGTTGGCCGCCGCCTTGATCGCCGACTGGACGTCCGACAACGCTGCCGAGCCGCTGCGGCTGCCGGAGGAGGCCGGCAGCTGGCCGATCGCGTCGCGGATCAAGGCGATGGTGGCGTTCCAGCTCGTCACGTCGTCCTTCGCGGCCTTGAGGGCGGCGCGGGCTGCGGCGAGCCGTTCGGCGAGACTCTTGGCATTCGCGAGAATGGCGGTTTGCTCTCCGAGGGCAGCGGCCGCCGTCTCGCCCAAGGAGACCTTGAGCCCGTTGAGTTCGGTCGTCTTCTTCTCGAGGCGCTCGGACAACCCGCTCCAGATCATCGACGGCGCCTTGGTCACGAGGCTGTCTGACGCGTTGGTGGCCAGATCGGCCAGGAGATACGTTTCCTCGGTCCTGAATCGATCCACGTTGATGAGCATGCTCGAGTACATCTTTGGCGCGTTCTTGCTGTACTCGGCCATCGCGTCGCGCGCTTGCCGGGCGGTAGTGGCCTTGGCCTCGTTGTGGATGTGGGACGGGATGAACGAGCAACCGCCCAGTCCAAGCAGCCCGGCGAGTGCCAGGCAACAACCGAACGGTCCCCGCGCGATGATCAAGTCGTTCAATCGTGCTCTCCTGTACCGCGCCGATCGCGGTCTCGTTGCGGGAACAGCGCCCCTCACCGACAGCTCCGCAGCGGCGTCGCGCCACACGCGAAGAGGTCGGCGGCCCGATCACGCACATGCAGTGGCGCATCATTGGCGAGCGAGGTCGAAAAGGCAAAGAACATCTGCCCTTACCGCGTCTTGACGCGTATTGCTCAGTGAGGCGCATCTCGATTCACCAGAAGGCCGTCGGCCCCATGATTGACTGATGCAGTGACCTCGCTGCTCAGGAGGCCTATCCGATTCACCAGAGGAGCCAAGGCACCACTCGGACGCTCCGGCGGCGGCCGCCTCCCCGGAGTCCCTCCGGCCCCTGACGTAATCTGCCAGACTCGGACACCGCTCCCCAGGAGTTCCCGAGAGCCGATGCCCGACCGGCGCTGGTGTCCTACGCGGGGAAACATCATTCAATGATGAGGCAAGCGCAGGCGAACTGACGCCTCGATTCGTCACACGCTTGCATGCATTTCCGGTGGGGCCGGAGTCCGGCGCAATTTCCCGTGCACCCGCCGAAGCCGAGCACACAGAACGCGCGGAGCGCTTCCTCGGGCATGTCCGGGAATGCCTTGAGGATCATCCTGCGCCGATCTTCCTCGCTCGCCGGGATCACGTATTGCTTTCCGCCTTCTTCGACCAGAAAGAACCCCGACGGACGCTTCACGTCACCCAGCGAGACTTTGCTCAGCATCCTGCCGACTGGATGATCCTTGTACTCTTCAGCATCCGAAAAAAAGACAACACCATTCCGTTCGATCATGATGACACTCCTTTTCTTGCGGGCTGAAGCAGGCCGCGACACCCGCGGACTCGGCGTGCCGATCACCTTCGTTCATCCACGTCCACCGACAGAGTGCCGGCGACATGAATGTCCTACGCGCGACGTGAAAACACGGATCCCCCACCAGCCCGACCGACGCTGATCGTTGCGCGTAGCCAACTGCTCTTACTCCGTCACCTTCACATATTTCAGTGTCGTCCCGACGTTGTAGGCGAGGTGACCCTTGGCGTTTCGATCGTAGGCGAGCGAGGGCGCGCCGTGCGCGGCGTCGTCGATCTCTTCGACAACCCATCCCTGCCCCAGCCGCCGCGACGCGAGCTTCAAGCGCTCCCGGTCGCTGTAGGCGATCCTGAGCGTCCCCTCCGGGCGGCCGCCCAGAAACTCGTTCCGCGCCATGGAAGGCACCATGCGTCCCAACACGTCAGCCACCTTCTCCGAGAGGTCGTGGCCCGAGACCTTGGCCGCGACTGTCAGCACCCGGTCAGTGATGCTGCAGTAAGCAATCCACGTCTCGAACCCGCTGAAGACCGAGGTGGCGGCGACGAAAAACCGGCCCTCGTCGAAGAGGAACTCGTTGGAAAAGCTCTCGCCACCCGGCTCCAAGATGCGCCGCGACTTGATGCGGGAGATGTTTGCCGCCACCTCGACATAGGCCATCTGGATTGTGTCGTCTTCGAACATCATGGACGAGCAGAGCCCGGTGCTAGAATTGCCGCCGTCGCCAAGGTCGACCGGCTCCGTCACGACGACGCGCTTCAAGGCTCCGTCGACGAGCCGCAGGTAGACCAGAGCGTCCGACGACTGGTCGCCGGCGATGATGTGCGGAGTGTCCTTAAGCTCGGGGGTGAACCGCCCAGGGTGCAGCGCGAAGGCGAGACCGCTCACGGTCCCCGGCTCGTTGAAACGATTGGTTTTCAGCTCGGTGAAGGTCCAGCGGCCGTCCAGCCGGACGCCATAGAACGCCGTGCCACCCATGGCCTGGTAGCAGATGTGCGGGTTGCCGGCGGAGTCGATCTGGAACCGGACCGGCTCCTCTACCTCGGGGCGAAGCGCGCCGGTGCCAAAAATTTCCTCCACCGCCCAGCCGTCGCCGCTCCGGCTGGCGATTGCCGCATGCCCGGCCATAGTGCCGAACGCGATGTGGGGGTTGCTGGCCGGGTCGACGACCACGCAGCATTTCCCCCGCGCCGCCGGCGCGCCTTTCACCTCTTCTATCGCAAAGCTGGCCATGGGATGTCTCCTCCAGGCAATTCAACCCATCTCTTTCAGAGAGAAGGCAACGTGAGAGCGTTTCGGCGGCGGGCGTCTCCCGGATGGCCGCCGGCCCTCTGACAGAATCTGTCAGACTCGGACACCGCCCCCCGAGTGCCCCCCAAGAGCCGATGCCATAGCGTTCTAGCAGGTCGCATGAGTCATCGTGCCGCCGACGTCTGAGCCGGCGCACTCCCGACGAGAATCGTCATAGCCAGGAGCGTCGACGCAAGACGCTTGAGGGACACACCGCGAACTAACTACAGGGATTCTCTGCATGACTGATCTCCGTTGCGAGAGTTGGAGCGTGAAAGACGAACCGGACCTAGCAGATGAGGGTTACGAGGCGATGGTGTGCTGTGTAGGGAACCAGAACGACAGACCTTCTCTAGGCTTGGGCAGCAGGGTGGACAAAGCAAGTTTCGCTGAGTGACGCAAGAAACCGGGAATGCGACAAGGAATTGTAGGCGTGATCGGACACTGCAGAAAATAATGGCCGGTGAAGTCGGCGGGGCTCGAGTGGGTTGGCAGGCAGTAAGACCGTGGATGGTGCTCAGACCTGACACGAGTAATATCTCGGATGAACGAGAAAGCAGGGGAACAAGTCGCGTCGATGCGGCCTCAACAGCTGCGGTTTCATAGACAAGGGTCATGATATCGTCGCCATCAGCGCCATCGTAGATTCCGGCGATCCATAGTTGGTCAGGAAGGCTGGCAATGGCGATAGTGGGGAGCAAGATCAGCGCCACCACAATTGGAAAAGAGGCAATCATCGCTCGTCGCACAGAAAGGGATAGTTCGGGCGGTGGCGTGTGCCGCCGTTGACACGAGCCTGAACACATCTTTCGCCTCTCACGATCGAATGAGCAGAAGAGAATGTCAGGACCATAGACGGGTTCGATTGTCGCTGTCAAGGAGGAAGCGAACAGTAAGCACATGCCCCTCGGCGGCATACGCATTCGGGCGAACGCGTCTTGCGGCGGCAAAGGGAGAGAAGTCGGAGCGAGGCGCGTTACGGCTCGCGCAGTACGGCTGGTCGCCGTCGATTCGCGGTCCGGGAGTCGTGCATAAACAACTTTAGCGTCCCGTTCCCTCCGCCCCCCTGTTCAATCGCCCGCCGGTCCCCTGCCCAACGCGAGCCCCCAGGAGCCGTCCCACAGTGACTCCCGCGTGAATTTCGCCCTAGTATAGACGGGACAGGATGGGGGCAAGGCGGTGTCGAGAACGGACTTCCCACAACTGGGTCTTTGTCGTGTTTGGCCGCCGAATGCGCCGTCGGACTCAATGTGGGATACCGACCCTACTTTGTTCAGTCACTGCTGGAGCTCTCCCACGGCTATGCCGCGGGAGCCGGGGCGCAGCAACACAGGTGCGCTGACTGTGTCGTCAAGCCGCCATGATCTGGTTGCCGACATGCCTTGCAGTTGCAGGAAACCGGCGCCCACGGTGCTGGCGAGAGCGTGGCTCGAAAACTCGCTACAGACGTTCTGCGACGCTACAGGGGCATTCGCGAGGTGGGGCCGGCATGCAGGCTAGGAGACGTTTTTGCTCCGGCGCCGCGGAATTGCCTTTTCAACTCCAGGCGAGCGTGGACGGATTGAGGCACGTACGCGAGACTCTCCCGGACTGGGACCCCGCCCAGCGCTTCGCTCTCGAAAAAGCCATGCAGCGCGGGTAACCTCGAGCTCCCCACCGAGGAGCGTGATGCCACTCGTCAGCCGGCAGCCGAGCCCATCCGGGCCAACGACGCCTCGAGCGTGCGCCACGCCCGTCCGTGCCGAGGCGATGCTCAGCATCGGAGAGCGTCAGCTTCCGGCTCCACAACGTACCCGCATGCTTGCAGGAGATGGTATTGCGCATCGCGCATGGCCTCCCACCGGCGCTCGAGGCGCGCAGTCAGCGTGAGTCCGATGGGCTGCGCGAGGGTCCGCCGTCGCGGAAAGTCGTCGAACAAGATCGGTGACCCAACGGCCAGGAAACCAAGTTCAAGCAGGAAGCGGCGGCCCGGGAAGGTCGGCTCGATGGCGGCCGTGGCGAAACGAGCGCCAAGGGTGCGGAGGCTGAGAACGGTTTCGAGCATGGCCAGTCGGTAGATCCCAAGTCTCCGGAATGGCGCGGCCACCACGGCGCGCGTCAGTTCGGCCACGTCGGGACCGCGCGGCAGGAGAGCTCGGCTTTGGGACCACGTGCCCAGCACCGACGGATCGCCCAGCGTGATGCGCACCATCCCCACCGGAAGATCCCCGTCGTTCACGATCACGTACCGGCTGTGGTCGTCGAACTCGTCGCGCGCGCTCCCGGCCGGGCAGCTCTCCCAGCCGTCTCGACGGAGGATATCCAAGTCCGTAGTGAACTCCGACGCCAGACGAATGGTCAGGAGACGGCATGTCTTCATGGTGGCGGGCCCTCCACACCTCATGACGGCTTGGTTACCCACAGGGTCAAGCACTGTCCCCCGTACGCCTGCCGGGAGCGAACCTGATGGCCACTCAGCTCTTGCAGGAGGTCGCGGAAGTCTTCCGCCTTGGTGCCGTCGTCCAACGCCGACCGGAAGGCGAAATTCACGCGCTTCACCGTTTCCCAGCTATCCGCCAACGCCGGCAGCTTGCCGGACTGCTTGAGCTCCTGCTCGGTGTCCTCCAGGATCCGGTCGAGGTCGAAGGAGTACGAAGGCTCGGTGACGACCAGGCGACCACCGGGGCGGAGGACACGCCAAGCCTCTCGGAGCACACTGGTCGGCTTCTCGGTCGCGAAGAGGACGAGCAGGATATTCACGGCGTCGAAAGATTCCGAGCCGAGCCGGGAGAGATCGGCCGCGTCGCGCTGGAGAACGGTGAGCCGATCCTCGTGGGCCGAGCACTTTTCCTGAAGCTTGTCGAGCATCTTCCGGTTGCGATCGACCGCCGTCACCGTGGCCCCCGCCTCGAGGAGTCGGAACGTGACGTTCCCGGTGCCAGCGCCGAGATCGAGGAGCTTCCGTCCCGGACCCGGGGCCATGCGGGTACAGTGCTCGGCCACGACCTCGGCATAGTTCGGCAAGGCCGGCAGGACGGCATCGTAGGCCTCGGCGTAACGCGAGAAGAGGATGTCGAGGTTAGGCCCGGGCTTGGGCACCCGGCACACCCCGGAGTTGTCACACTTCAGGTGGCGCGAGACGTCGAGGTAGACCACCCGCGTGAGGAGTCGGTCTTCTACGCGCTCGTGCGTGAGAATGGCCGGCAGGAAGGCTCGATGGAAGTAGGTCGGGTTCTGATGCTTCGTGAGAAAGATCGGGATCTCGGCATGCACGGGCTTCCTCGCCACACTGAGGGCGTCGGCCTGTCCGTAGAGCCGTGCCTGCTCCTCCAGAAACGCCTCGTGCTGCTCGCGATCCATCAGCGACCCCAGATGCATCATGAGATCCTCGGGATCCATGCCGATGAGGTGCGCCCTCGACAAGCCGAACAGGTCGGCCGTCTGCTGGGACGCATCTCCGATCCGGTGTTCCTTGACGGGTACGTCACGAAGATCCAGCTCGATCGTCGCCGTCGGGCGCAGATCTCCCCAGCCGAGATCCTCGGCTTCTCGCTCGGTCATGAGCTGAACGATCTTGCCCACGGCCGCCTCGATCTCTTCCTCGTTCATCTCGGCCGGCTCGTCGGGCAACATGACCGTACGGCGGTTCGCCAAATCGAAGGGGAGGCCGCGGGGAGCGAGTATGACGAGAGGCTTCCCGGTGGCGAGGCGGTAACCAACCTCGACCATCACGTTGGGGTTCCACGGCGGGGAGCCTCTGACCCGGCCTGGTCCTCGGGGTGCACGACGACGCATCGGGGCACGAGGCGGTTGCACGCAGGGACCACGAGCTTCTCGTAAATGAAGCGTGAGCGCTTTCGTTCTGGTGAGTCAGGATCGCCCATCGGAGCGATGAGAAAGGCGCGGCGAACCCCGCGAGGAAGTGTCCGGCATGCTCGTCGGCCGGCGATGCTCTCTGCGGGCAGATAGCGCGCTCGGCTCTTCACATCGAGCAGCCCGTGCGCCTCCAAGGCGATGACGGCTTCACCCGGTCCCGCCGCATTCGCCAGCTGAGACGCCTGAAGAGCAGCGTTATCCGCTCCGGCCGCGATGCCAATCTGCCACTCCCTGGCCGCGGCTCCTTGACCACCGGCGCTCAGCAGCTTCACGGCGCCCTGGTGGGCAAACGCGGCACTCGGGCATCCTCCGAGGATGGTGTCGCCTACCATGGACAACGTCTCCGTGACCAGACGCAAGCGTTTCTCGACGAAGGAGAAGCTCTCCTGAAGCGCCGTGCTCGACGCTGCAGGGAGTACTGGCTTGATCGCCATCTGCACCATGGACGCCATAGCAGCACCTCCTCACGGTTACTTTCTGCCGTGGCTTGCCCGAACGCGGCCGCTTCGTCGGAGGTTGCACCATCTGTCCCGCCCTGCGCGGCGGTAGAGCAATGGAAATGCCATGGAGAGAGCGTCAGGGAAGTGACAGCGCCAGGCGCACTTGGAGGGCAGGGACAGTAGGAACGGGGTTCTCGACATCGTCAGATTGCCCGACACGGGGTCCTGGCACCCTGCCGGACGATCAATGGAACAGTAAGCAGACCCCGTGAGCTCTCCGGCGGTCCAGCCATTTGGCAAGCTTAAGGATCTCTACGGTGAACTACCGAAGCGAGGCTCACCGCCGCCCGGCTGTCTCGCAGAGATGACGCGGTCGTTCGACTCTCCCGGCCTATCGAGCCTCTGACACGCCCTCGAGGATGTCTGCGGGTCCGCTGAAATCGATCTCGCGGGGCTCGTCACCGAGCCCGCTGATCCCGACGATTATCGTGCGCGCAGGCAATAGGGGCAGGAGCTTGTCCGCCCACTCCACCACCGTGACGCCATCGCCGTGAAGCATCTCCTCGATGCCCAGCTCCACCAGCTCGGCGAGGCTCTCGGTGCGGTAGGCGTCGATGTGGTAGACGCGCACGCGTCCTGGATACTCGTTGACGAGCACGAAGGTAGGGCTCGTCACATCGGCGTCCACGCCCAGCCCTCGTGCGAGCCCCTGCATGAAGCAGGTCTTGCCCGCTCCCAGCGCGCCGATGCAGGCGACCACGTCGCCCGCCCCGAGACGCCCGCCCAGCCGCTCGCCGAGCGCCCGGGTCTCCTCGGCGCTCCGCGAGACGAGCTTCATCGCGAAGGGGGACCGAAGGCGTCGGGTATGGCCTCGATGATGTCCCCCGCGACCAGCCCTTCCTCGCCACGATCGGCGGCGGCGAGATCGCCGGCGAGGCCGTGGAGATAGCAGCCAGCCTGGAGGGCGACGAGGGGCTCGAAGCGCCGCGCGAGAAAGGCGCCGATCATCCCCGTGAGCACATCGCCGCTTCCCCCCGTGGCCATACCCGGGTTGCCCGTGGGATTGATGAAGACGCGTCCGTCCGGTGCTCCCAGCACGCTCCGCGCACCTTTGAGCACGAGGTGCACGCGATACTGGAGGCAGAAGCGCCGCACCGTCTCGATGCGGTCGGCCTGCACCTGGGCGATGCTCACCCCGAGCATCCGCGCCATCTCGCCGGGATGCGGGGTGAGGACGCGAGGAGCCGGCACCTCGGCCAGCAGATCGAGGTGCCCCGTCAGCGCGGACAGCGCGTCGGCGTCGATCACCATGGGCCGCGGCACCTCCGCCACCAGCGCGCGGGCCAGGGCCTGCGTCTCGGGATCGAGGGAAATGCCGGGGCCGAGGGCAACGGCGTCGCGCTGCATGCCGAGGTCGAGGAGATGCTCGCGCGCCTTCACTGCGAGCGACTGTCCCGCCGTCTCGGAGATGGGTTCGGTCATGGTCTCCATGCTGAAGCCCGCCACGATGGGCTGCTGAGAGGCCGGCGTGGCCACGGTGCAGAGTCCCACGCCGCTCCGTAGCGCCGAGCGGCCGGCGAGGGCGGCCGCGCCCGTCTTGCCCACCGAGCCCGCGATGACGAGGAGGTGCCCGTAGCTGCCCTTGTGCGCTTCCACGGGGCGGCGGGGGAAGTGCGGGCGGATGTCGCCGTCCTCGAGGAGGAAGCTCGTCATCCCCCGATCTACGTCCGCCTCCGGCACACCGATAGGGACGACGACCACCCGCCCCGCATGCTCCGAGGCCGGGTGGAGCAAGAGCGAGCGCTTCAGCCCCGCGAAGGTGAGGGTGAGCGTGGCGCGCACCGCGGGCCCCGGCGTCGCGCCGTCATCGCTGCCGAGGCCGGAGGGCAGATCGAGGGCGATCACCGGCAGGCCGTCGCGGCCGGCCGCCCGGTTGAGCTGCTCGATAATCTGGGCGGTGACCCCGCGCGCTGCCCCCGTGGAGCCCGTGCCGAGTAGGCCGTCCACCACGAGGTCGGCCTCGGCGAAGGCGCGGGCGAGCAGGCCGAGGCCGCTCTCGTCGCCGATCTCCTCGACCTTGCCCCGCCAGCGCCCGAGGGCCTGCGCGGCGTCGCCCTTGACGTCGCCGCGGCGCCCCGCGAGGAGCACGCGGACACGCGCGCCCCGAGCGCGAAGATGCCGGGCGACCACGAAGCCGTCACCGCCGTTGTTGCCGCGTCCGCAGAGGACCAGCACGCGTTTGCCGCGGAGGGGCGCCCACTCATGCGCGATGACGGCGGCGGCGCCGCGCCCCGCGTTCTCCATGAGCCGGGGGCCGGGAATGCCGAGCGTCTCGATGGCGCGCGCGTCCAGCGCCCGCATCTCCGCCGCGGTGAAGATGGGCCGCACAGCTAGCGTCCCCGGGATGCCGTCAAGAGGTCCGCCCACTGCGAGAGGAAGTCGCCCAGCATCACCGTGTAGGCTTCGCGTGAGGTGGTGCGTACCACGCGCGGCAACTCGACGTGGAGACCCTTCTCCGAGCGGGCGAGCACCCCCCCCGACTTCGAGGCGGAGGCGGAGTAGCGGAGGGTGTCCACGGGCTCCACGTAGATCTCGAGTCGCGGCGTGTCGGGCCGGCTCCGGAGATAGGCGTCGCGGATCAGCTCGAGCAGGGTTTTCACCTGCCAGGCGTCCTCCTTGCTGAGCCCGACGGTGGCAATCTCCACGCGCCCGGCGGTGTCCTGGTGGGCATTGCCGTGCACTTCGACGTAGAGACGCAGCGGCCCCTGGCTCGCGTCGGTGACGGAGCGTCCGTAGGCCTCGAACACACGCCGGGCCGCCTCCGTCTCGCGCTCCGAGCCGGGCGGGGCACCCGCGACGCTCTCCGTGGGGCGGTTGACGTTGTAACGGCGCCCCTCCGCGTCGAGCTTGCCGAAGCCCGTGGCTACCGCGGAGCCGAAGCCCGTGCGGCGGGCGAGCTCGAGCCCGATGACGTCGGTGGCGCTGTCTGTCGTGCCGTGAGGCGCCCCGATGACGTAACCCGGGCGGCCCTTGACCACCGTGACACTCCCCGCCCCTAGGTTCACCGACGTCCCCGAGGCGGGTGGTCGTGGCGTCTCGACGGTGGGCACGGATTCCTTGCCTCCAATGGCGCCCGCGCAGCCCGACACGCCGAGCGCGAGGGCAAGAACGAGACTAGGCGCGCCCCGACGCCGCATCTCCCGCGTCCCCAACGAGCAGCGCCTGGGCCATCGCGTAGTCGCCATCGTGGGT
>Ga0126384_10001688_pt1 | contig 13179 bp, 15 predicted proteins | sample PanSoiMetPlot_36_FD_92543 | JGI IMG/M metagenome (GOLD analysis project Ga0126384, IMG submission 92543) | Tropical forest soil microbial communities from Panama - MetaG Plot_36 | ecosystem: Environmental > Terrestrial > Soil > Tropical forest > Bulk soil | place: Panama | collected 2016-02-17 | reverse complement strand
GTCGCTGCGGTAGATCTCGCAATTCTCATAACCGATGAAGACCACATCGGGATCGTGCGGGTGGAACAGCACCGACCAGACCGGCAGGCCGTGGTCCGGCAGGTCCACCTTCTCCCAATGCTCGCCGCGGTCGGCGCTGCGGTAGGGGCCGGCCTGCGTGCCGGCATAGATGATCTCGGGCTGCAGCGGATGGACCGCCAACGCCCGAACCGCCGGCGCCTCGGGCAGGCCGCGCCGCAGAACCTCCCATTCGTCGCTGCCGTCGGCCAGCCGGCAAAGCCCGGTATGGACCGGCCGCCTCGGTGCGGTTTCGCCTGCCAAACCGAGATAGAGACAAGACCCTCGCTCGTTCAATCCGTCGGATGCCATGGGATCGCCCTCCTTTGCGCGGGCGAGGATAGGCTCCCTGACGGCACCGCTACAAGCGCGCGGTGAGCTCGCCTTGTTCCTCGGCGACCAGCCGCTCCATCATGCGACGCATCTGCATCCGCGTCGCATCCGAGGCGATGTCGACGAGGCCCGCTTCGCCGAACTCGTTCATCCGCGCCTGCTGCGCCTCGACCATGACCCGGTCCTCGACAAAGGTCGGGGCGATCTCCTGATAGAGCTGCTCTGTCGCCTCGGGCTCGTTCTGGCGATAGCCGTTCGCGACGGACCAGAAGTAATAGCAGCTGGTTTCGGTCTCGGGCGTCAGACCGTGGAACAGGCGGAACTGAAAGCCGCCATCGCGCTTGCCTTCATCGGCACCGGCGCCGGCATCGGCCGCGCCGGTCCATTGCAACACGCTGCTCGGGGCGACGAACTCGAACTCCTGCCAGCGGTCGACCCGACCCTTGAAACCCGCCGCTTTGACGTAGGTCGGCGGCGGCACCGAATTTCTCATCCAGCGGGTGAATTTGACGCCGGCCGGGGTCCGCACCGTCTTCATTTCGGCCTCGACATGCGCAGCGGGATTGCCGCCCACCGTCTTGGCGTGCAGATAGCCGAGATGCGTCACGTCCATCAAATTGTCGACCATCAGCATGTAGTTGGCCTTGATCGGATAAACGTCGTGTTTGTTGGGCCATTTGCCAGGGTCGTTGTGGTAGGGAAAGTCGACGATCTTGGCGGCATCGGCTTTGGCCGGGTCGCCCATCCAGACCCACACCAGCTGGTCTCTTTCGACCGCGGGGTAGCTGCGCACGCGCGCGTCTGCCGGGATCTGTTTCTGCCCGGGGATGCGCACGCAGCAACCCGAACCGTCGATGACGAGGCCGTGATAGCCGCACTGCACGCCCTCCTCGACGACCACGCCCATGCTGAGCGGCGCTGCGCGATGACAGCAGCGGTCGGCGAGCGCCCCGACGCGGCCCGCGCCGTCGCGAAATAGGACCAAGGGCTCGTTGCAGATCCGGCGCGCCAGCGGCTGCCCGCCGCCGATCTCGTCCGCCCAGGCGGCGATATACCAGGCATTACGCAACAGCATGAGAAGCCTCCTCTCTATCGGCCAGGCTGGGCCGCTGCTCCGCCTCGATCAGGCCGGCCATCAAGCGGCGAAACTGGTTCAGCCCGCCGTCCGAGGCCAGCTGCAGCATCCGGGTCTTGGGTGTGTTCGCAATGACCTCTTGCTGGGCTTCGATCATTGCCCTGTCCTCGGCAAAGGCTCGCTCGATGACCGCCATCTGCTGCCGCGAATGCTGTGCGTCCGCAAATTTTCGGCTGAGGCAGCTGGAATAATAATAGACCGTCTTGCTCTCCGAAATCGGCGTCACTGCCTGCGAGGTGGACGAGACCCAATCGGGATCCGCAGTCGGCGCCTGCATACCACACTCCGCGGCGATGCCGGCCGGATAGGACTTTGTCGCGAGCAGGAAGACGCCCGGAACCATATAGTCATATGCCGCCCACATATCCGAGAGTGACCCTGGTGGCAGCCCCAGATAATTCGGACGCGGATGGTTGACGACCCATCGCTCGATGCGCAGGCCGCGCTCGATCCGCGTGGTCCTCGGGCGGCTATCGCCCCAGCTCATGCTGTTCCGACCCAGCGTGCTCTGATGCACATAGCTGAGATGCGAGAGGTCGAGCAGATTGTCGTTGATCAGCTCGTAATTGGCGTCATACGCCAGCTCGCCGGTAAGCATGAACCAGTCGGGGTGGTTGTGGTTCAATGCCCTCGGGATGAGCGCTCGTTCGGCGAGCGCAGGATCGCCCATCCAGATCCAAACCCAGCAATCCTGCTCGACGACCGGATAGCTGCGAACGACTGCCGTCGACGGGATGATGTCCTGTTGCGGGATCTCGATGCACTTGCCCGACGGCGCGAATTTGAGCCCGTGATACATGCAGCGAAGGTCGTCGCCCTCTTTGCGGCCGCGCGACAGCGGCGCGAGCCGGTGGCAGCACCGGTTCTCCAGGGCAACCATGCCGCCGTCGCCCTTGCGGTAGAGCACGATCGGATCGCCCAATATTGTGCGCTCTACCAAACCGTCGTCGGGGAAATGGTGGCTCCAGCCGGCGACATACCAGCAGTTGCGGAGAAACATGGCTGATTCCTCCCTCTAGACGTTGGAAACATTCTAGTTTTTAATTGCTGTGTCAACGAGTTTGGTGATCGGTCAGCGATGAGCGGCGTGTCGAGTGTCAGAAGGCCGCGGGCGGCCGATGCGGAGCCTTCCGGCGATTTCGGAAGGTCCGTCTCTTATCTCATCGGCGCCATCTCGAACATTCTGTCGATCGGCGGCTCGCGGCTCTACCGCCGCGCCTACAACATCGGCCTAACCGAATGGCGGCTGATGTGGGTCCTCGCGATCGCGCCGCAGATAACCGCGCAACGCGCTTCGCAGATCATGGGATTGGACAAGGCAGCCGTCAGCCGGGCTGTTGCCGCCCTCGAGCGCCGCGGGCTCGTGCAGATTGAGCCCGATCCGTCAGACAGCCGGCAACGGATCATCGAACTCTCCGAGACCGGCAGCGAACTGCACGGCCGGATCATGATCATTGCAAAGGAACGCGAGCGCCGGCTATTGGCGCCGTTCACGAAGGAGGAAGTTCGCACTCTGGCCGGACTGCTGCGGCGCATGCACGCCAACGCGTCCAACGTCAATGCGTTCGATCCACGCGCCCTCGTCGATCCTGCGCCCTTACAGATGAAATGAAAAGCATCCGCGCTCAGTTGCGCGTCGAGCGCAATGCCCGCCATACTTTTTCCGAGATTGCGGGACCTTCCACCCGGGGAGCGCCGATATGCGCCAACGCGTCGTTGACGGCGTTCATTACGGCCGGGATCGCGCATAACGTGCCGGCCTCGCCGACGCCTTTGACGCCGAGCGGGTTTCGGTCCGTCAGGGTCGGGTTGTTGGCGAGATCGAAACGACAGAAATCGTCGGCGCGGGGCATTGCGTAATCCTGGAACGAGCCGGTCAGCAATTGTCCGCTCGACGGGTCGTAGACCAGATTCTCCATCAGCGCCTGACCGGCGCCCTGGACGATGCCGCCGTGGATCTGCCCCTCACAGAGCAGCGGATTTAGGACTCGGCCGACATCGTCGACCGCGACATAGCGGGAGAGCGCGACTTCGCCGGTCTCTGCGTCGATCTCGACCTCGCAGCAATGCGCGCCGCTGGGGAAGGTCGCGCAGCCGGGCGGCCCGAAATTGGCCCTTTCCGAGAAGCCGGCTTCGACGTCGCCCGGCAGGTGCGCGGCGTCGAAAGATTGCTTCGCGACCTCGACGATACCGACCGACCGGTCGGTGCCGGCAATCGCGAACCTGCCGTCCGCGAATTCTACGTCGTGCGTTCCGGCTTCCATCATGTGGGCGGCGATCTTTCGTCCCTTGTCGATGATCCGATGGGCGGCGACGGCGATCGCCGAGCCGGCGAGCTGCGCCGAGCGCGACCCAAAGGTGCCGATCCCCATCGTGACGAGATCGCTGTCGCCATAGCGATAGCGGATCAGCTCGGCGTCGATCCCGAGCTTTTCCGACAATACTTGCTTGAACGTCGTCCCATGCCCCTGGCCGTGGTCCATGCTGCCGGTCATCAGCACGACGCCGCCCGAAGGGTCGAAGCGGATCTCGGCGTGCTCGTAATCGCGGCCGCCCGAGGCCGCTACCGCCGTCGCCACGCCGACGCCGAGCAGCTTGCCCCGTATCCTGGCGGCTTCGCGGCGCTCGGCGACGCGGCCGTAATCGGCAACAGCCAGGCAATCGTCGAGGTTCTTGACGAAATCGCAGCTATCGTAGGTTTGCTGCAAATACCGTCGTGAACGGCATCGCCCCGGCCGGGATCGTATTGCGGCGGCGCAGCTCCGCGGGCTCGATGCCGAGCTCGTGCGCGGCCTTGTCGATGATCGTCTCGATTACATAGATCGGCTCGGGCCGGCTCCCGCCGCGATACGGCGCAATGCTCATTGTATTGGTCAGCACGGCGATGACCTGCGCGTGAACCAGCGGAACACCGTAGGTGTTGATCAGACAGCCGAGCCCGATCGTCAGCGGTATCGTCGGGCGGTCGGTCGAAAAATAGGCCCCGATCGCGGCTTTCCACTGTGCCCGCAGCGCGACAAACCGCCCCTCTCGGTCCAGCGCCAGCTCCGTGTCGACGACGCTGCCACGCCCCTGCTCGTCGCTCGACAGCCCTTCGCTGCGCTCGGCAATCCAGCGGACCGGACGTCCGGTCACTTCGGACGCCCAGAGCGACAGCCCATATTCCGGGTAGCAGCCGCCTTTCATCCCAAAACCGCCGCCCATATTGTCGCAAACCACCCGGAATCGGTGCTGCGGCTGTTTGAAGATGCGATCGGCCAGCGCCGCCCGAGTGGCGTGCACCGACTGGATCGTGCAGCGGATCGTATAGCGGTCTTGATCCGGGTCGTATTGCGCCAGGCAGCCCCGCGGCTCCATGCTGTTCGCCGTGACCCGGTTGATCGGGATCATGTGGCGGACGATACGGTCGGCTTTGGCGAAGGCCGCGTCGACAGCAGCCTTGTCGCCGATCTCGTGAAAGAACGCCTCGTTCCCCGAGTTCTCGTCCCAAATAACGGGTGCACCCGGCGCAAGCGCTGCTTCGGCGCTGATCGCCGCTGGAAGCGTCTCGTATTCGATCTCGATCAGTTCGGCGGCGTCCTTTGCCTGGTTCGGAGTCTCGGCGACGATGAACGCAACCGGATCCCCGACATAACGGACGCGATCTCCCGCCAAGAGCGGCTGCGGGCAAACAAAGGCCGGGGCGCCGTTGCGGCGCCTGCGGCGGACCCCCGGCATCAGCGTGCCGAGACCTCGACGGCGCAGATCCTCGCCGGTCAACACCGCGAGCACGCCGGGCGAGGCCCGTGCGATATTGGCGTCGAGCCTGGCTATGCGGGCATGCGCATGCGGTGAACGCAGCACATAGCCGCGCGCCTCGTTCGGCTCCCTGACGTCGTCGACATAGCGTCCCTTGCCTTTGAGCAGGCGCAGATCCTCTTCTCTGCGCACCGGCTGCCCGATGGCTTGCACACTCATTTTCCCTCTACCCGTCTGAGCTAACGCTAACGCCGCCCACCGCCTCCGCCCCCGTGGGCGGCGGCGAAACCGTGACCGAAGCCCGGGCCGAAACCGCGGACGAAACCGTGCCCGAGGCCGCGAGGAAAGCCGTACTGAAAACGATGGAACCTGTGCACGACGACGATGGACGGTGCCAGACCAAAATACCAAGGCGCGCCTATCCAGTACGGAAAAAACTCGGGATAGGCATAATCGACAGGATACGGGTATTCGTAGGGGTAAGGTGACGTAGTAGGCGGCGGCACCTGATAGACCTGCGTAGGCAGCCCTGGAGTATTCTGCGTGATCTTCCAGCTCCCGTCGGGTTGCGGGCAGGCCTCGATAGACGCTTGACGCGGCTGTCCTCCTACCGTGACCGAAGCCGTGTAACTGCTGCATGCAGGCTGGCTGGCTGGGGGTTGGCCGGTCGAGTGCCGGGTCGGCTGCAGCGGAACGGGGTTGCTTGCCGCGGCGGCGGGCTGGCCGGGCGGCTCCAAGGCGTAGCCCTGGGCCGGCAACCCCGGCGTATTTTGCACCACTTGCCAGCTGCCGTCCGGCTGCTCGCACGCTTGACCGCTGGCCTGCTCCGATCTCCCGCCCGCCGTTACCGATGTATTGAAATCGTGGCAGACGGGCCCCGTCTGCTCAGGTAAGACCGCAACTTGCGGACCTTCGGGTCGAGATTGGCAAGCCGCACACGCCAGCACTGCCGCTGCGATCGAGATCCTTCCTAGCATTGGCACAGTTCCGCTCCTCACCTTCCCGCTGCGCGGGTCGCCCCCCTCTCCGGCCGCGGGGAGAGGGGCAAATCAGGATACCCTCAAACCCTTGCCGTCGGGTCTTCGCCGAGCTTGACCAAGAGCTTACCGAAATTGCGCCCTTGCAGCAGGCCGATGAAAGCCTCGGGCGCGCGGTCGAGGCCCTCCACGATATCCTCGCGGTATTTCAGCTCGCCGTTACGCACCAGCGGCGCCGCCGTAGCGCGGTATTCGCCGAAACGCTGCCACTGATCGCTGACGATAAAGCCCTGGATCTTGAGCCGCTTGCGCACTGCCGCCATCAAATTTGGACCGGGCCGCGGCTCGATGTCATTGTACTCCGAGACCATGCCGCACATCACCATGCGGCCGAAATCGTTGAGCCGCGGGAACACTGCTTGCTGCACCGCGCCGCCGACATTCTCCCAGTAAACGTCGATGCCGTTCGGACAGGCGCGATCGAGCGCGGCGCCCAGATCCGCAGAGCGATGGTCGATGCAAGCGTCGAAGCCGAGCTCAGCCTCGACATAGCGGCATTTGTCCCCTCCCCCGGCAATTCCGATCACGCGCGCACCTTCGCGCTTGGCGAGCTGACCGGCGACCGCCCCCACGGCGCCGGAGGCGGCCGATACGACGACCGTCTCGCCGCGCCGCGGCCGCCCGATCTCGCTGAGCCCCACATAGGCAGTGAGCCCCGGCATGCCGAGCACGCCCAGCGCCGTCGACAGCGGCGCCTCACGGGGGTCGAGCTTGAGCAGGTCCTTCGCCGGCACCACGCTGTAGAGCTGCCAGCCGTAACCGCCGTATACGTAGTCGCCCTCGCGCAAGCTCGGATCGCGCGAGCGCACGATCTGCCCGACGACCCGTCCCTCGATCACGGCGCTGATATCGACCGGCTTCGCATAGGAGCGCGCCCCGCTGATGCGACCGCGCATATAAGGGTCGAGCGACAGATAGATCCCGCGCACCAGCGCCTCGCCATCGCCTGGCTCGGGTATCGGTCCTTCGGCAATGTCGAAGTCGGCGGTCGTCGGCGCACCGGACGGCCGCCGTTTCAGCAACACCTGCCGGTTCCGGTTTTCCATCCCTGTCTTTCTCCCTACGAGACGATCTAAATTAACCGATCGGCTCGCCCATTCGAAGGGGCATTGGCCTCGACGCGACGGAAAGGAGGGAGCTCATGGAACCGACACTTCAAAGCCCCGCTCGCGATCGGCTGCAGGCCAGTGAACTGGCACTCGGCGTCGGCATCCGCCAGAGCCGCACGGTCGCCTATGCGCCGCTATACCGGAATGGGCGTGCGGCTCGTGCTGGGAGGGGCTGATCTCGGGTTCATGACCGGCGCCGCTACGGAACGCGCAAAGCTACTGCGCAGCTGGCGCTGATCATGTCCCGCCTGGGCCGACGACGCAGACTGTTGTCACTTGACATAATTCGCAATTTGCGGTATAAATTGCGAATTGGCAAACGCTGATATATCCGAGCGAGCCGGCGATGTACTGCCGACCTGATTTGATCTGATCCGATGAAATTACATTGCTTCGCCCTCAATAGTGATCCGCCCAAGATTGTGCCGGCTCGCGCCTCCCGAGAATGGATGGACGATTTTTCAGACCGCCACGCCTATCGGTGCCTGCCGTTGTCGATTGCGAATGCGCATGGTTGGGACATTCTGTGCCCCATTGCCGTCGCTGTCGACTGGAACGGCGGCCGGCGGACCGAAGATTTGACGGTTCGTGCACTGCAAGCCGTGCCCGACGGAAGAACAGTTTCGGCGTTTTGCCGATCTCATTTTTCCGGCGGCATCGTGACGTTTCATACCGATTACATCTTTCGCACAGACGACGAATGGGACCTGCTGGCCAGCGGACCCTTCAACTCGCCGAAAAAGGGCATTTATTCCCTTACCGGGATCATTGAAAGCAACTGGCTCCCCTATCCGTTTACGATGAACTGGCAAGTCACGAGGCCTGGCACAGTGGTCTTTGAAAAGGAAGAGCCTTTCTGCTTCATTTTCCCGGTCAAAAAGCAGGCGGTGCTCGACTGCCTGCCTGAAATTCATGACATCACGGAGGATCCGGAATTAGGACGGCAGCACAATGCATTCGCAACCTCCCGCGACGAATTCATGAGGCGATTCCACGCCAATGACCCGGAGGCTTTGCGGAGCCCTTGGCTGAAATACTATTTCAAAGGCCATCACCCTGACGGCGCTGTCGTCGACAATCACATCAACAAACTGCGCACGGCGGCGCCTGTCGACAAACGTCGGCCAGCTCCGCTCGAGTGAAGCCTGCAATGGAGAGTCCAGTCGCCGTGCGGCCGGCTTGCCGTTGGGCTATCGGCAGCCCGCTCAACAAAATCACCGGCCGTCAAAACCGGCTTAATGAGCTGGGCCGGGCGCGGATTACCAGCGACGGAAAGCTGCGCGGCGGCAACGGCATGCGGCACTCTTCTTCCTCAAGCGAACTGAATTGCTTGGTTCTCGAAGCTTTTCTAGACGGGACCGTTTGCGACGGTCTTTGCGAAGCATTCCGTGACGTGTCGGCAAGGATCGTCAATCGCGTTCCCGGCTTTTGGGACGGCCGTTTCCTCTGGCACTCGGATGTGGCGAAGGCCTACAGCGAGCTCGGGGCCCAAATGCGTAATGCACAGCGCGCGGCAGCGGCGCTGATCACGGAGTTCTATCGGCTGACGGCGCCGATCTACCCGGATCTATTGCAAATCATGAGCTGGCCGGTCGGCATTCACATGCCGCCCCATGCCGACAACGCCAATCCCGACGGCTCGCCGCACGCGATGGCGCACCGGGACTTCTCGGGTATTGTCTACCTGAATGACAATTACCGGGGAGGCGAATTCTATTTCACGGCTCTCGACACGATCATCAAGCCGAAAAAGGGCATGCTCGTCGCCTTTACGGCGGGTTTCCATCACGAGCATGCGGTATTGCGGGTGGAAAGCGGTCAACGACTGACGATGCCCTTTTTCCTTACCTTTGACAGAACCCGGGGCGACCCGTCGCTGGTGTAAGGGCCCCCATCCGCGCCTTCCCATGCGCGCCGGCGGGCGGCCGCTGGCCGCCGACCGCATGTAATCAGGGCGCCGCCTCGCCAAGGATCGCCTTGGCGGCATGGACGTAAGCGCTCGCGAGCTGGCCATCTTGCACCAGTTCGCCGACGTGGCAGTTGAAAGCTTCACAAATCGCCGCGAGCTCCACGAAGCGAATGCGACGGCTCCCGGTCTCGATGCGGTGATAAGTCACCCGTGACATGCCGAGAAGATTGGCGGCATCGTCCTGGGTCAGCCCCAGCGTGCGCCGCCGCCGTCGCAGGGCGGAGCGGATGCAGGCTTGGGAATCGTCGGCCTCTCCCATCGCTTTCTCCTTCAATGTCGAACCGAACAATCCTGCTCCGAACGCAGCGCCAAGGCGCGCGGCTTTAGATCGATAGCGTAATCGGCAACTTTGTTCGAGCAGGGAAATATTAATTTATCAATTGCATATTTCCTAATAAAAGTCAAGTTCAAATGCCTTTTCACCTTAAATGACGCCGCCTTGACGCACCCGGACAAAAAACCCGACGATGTCCCAGCCAAGCAGCGCGGCTTCCTGGAACCCCGGAGATACTGATGGATTTTTCGCTCTCCGATGACCTTGTCGAGCTCAAAGAACGTACCGAGCGGTTTGTGAGAGACAGGGTTGTTCCTTATGAGACTGACCCGCGGCAGACCGCGCACGGGCCGAGCGAGGAGTTGCGGTGCGAACTCGTCACGCTCGGGCGCGAGGCGGGGCTCCTCAGTCCGCATGTCGGCCGCGATTGGGGTGGGCTGGGGCTCGATCACCGCGGCAAGGCGGTCGTGTTCGAGGCCGCCGGCTATTCCCCTCTCGGACCCGTCGCGCTCAATTGCTTCGCTCCCGACGAAGGCAACATGCACCTTCTGGAGGAAGTCGCCGAGCCGGTTCAGAAGGAGCAGTGGCTCCGGCCTTTGGCGGCCGGGCAGATCCGCTCGTGCTTTATGATGACCGAACCGGCTCCCGGCGCCGGAGCTGACCCGTCGATGCTGCTGACGACCGCCCGGCGCGACGGCGACGAGTTCGTCATCGACGGGCGCAAATGGCTGATTACCGGAGCGGTGGGCGCCGGTCTCGGCATCGTCATGGCGCGCAACGAGAACGACACCGGCGGGCCTGCCGGGGCCACGATGTTTCTGACGCCGATGAACGCGCCGGGAATTCATATCGAACGCGTATTGGACACACTCGACCAATACATGACCGGGGGTCATGCAGTCGTCCGGCTCGACGGGTTGCGGGTCCACGAGAGCGCCGTGCTGGGGCGCGTCGGCGAAGGCTTTCGTTATGCGCAAGTGCGGCTCGCCCCGGCGCGCCTGACGCATTGCATGCGCTGGCTCGGCGCCGCATGCCGCGCTCATGACATCGCAACCGACTACGCGCTCCGGCGCACCGCCTTCGGCAAGCCGCTCGGCGAGCACGAGGGGGTCGGCTTCATGCTCGCCGACAACGAGATGGACATCCACCAGTGCCGGCTCGTCATCTGGCACACCGCCTGGATCCTCGACCAAGGCCAGCGAGGCCGGCACGAGTCCAGCATGGCCAAGGTTATCTGCTCCGAGGCCATCTGGCGGGTCGTCGACCGCAGCATGCAGATCCTCGGCGGCCTCGGCGTCACCGACGACACGATCGTCGCGCGCCTGTTCCGCGAAGTCCGCCCGTTCCGGATTTATGACGGCCCTTCCGAGGTGCACCGCTGGAGCATCGCCCGGCAAGTGCTCCGGCATGCCGGAGCGCGCTGAAGAGCGACCCGGTAGCTCTTATCCGAGCGCGTCCCACAACTCGCTGATCTTCCGGCGCTGCCGGGCATCGGGAAGACCGCCCGAGCCGGCAGCGAGATTTTCGGTCATGTGCTCGGGGTTGCCGGTCGCCGGGATCACACAGGTCAGCGCCGGCTCGGCGAGGATGTATTTGAGGAAAAGCTGCGACCAGCTCGCACAGTCGAATTCGTGCGCCCATTCGGGCAGCGGACGCCCGCGCACCCCGCGCAAAAGGTCGCCTCGCGCCAGCGGCTAATTGGCTATGACAGCAACCCCGCGATCCAAGGCGGTAGGCAGCAGTTCTGTCTCTGCGGCCCGCGCGGCTACCGAATAGCCGAGCTGGACGAAGTCGATGCCGGGCTCGGTTCGGAGAATGCGCGCGAGCTCCGGCAAGGCGCCGGCCGTGTAGTGGGTGATCCCGATATAGCGCACCCTCCCCTCCTCCTTCATCCGGCGCAACATCGCCAGATGGGTGCGCCAGTCCACCAGATTGTGTATCTGAATGAGGTCGATTACTTCGGTGCGCAACAGCTGCGCCGAGCGCCGCATCTGTTCGATCCCGCGCTCGCGGCCCGTAGTCCACACCTTGGTCGCAAGAAAGCTCGGCGGCCGCCTGCCCATTTCCGCCAGCAGATCGCCGGTGACCGCTTCGGCACGGCCGTACATCGGCGACGTATCGATGATGCGGCCACCTCATCGAGCAGCTGCTGCAGCACCCCGCGCAATGGGCGCCTTCCGGTCTCGCCGGAGCCGACGTCGAAGGCGCGCCAAGTGCCGAGCCCAATAACCGGCATCGCCTCGCCGGTCGACGGTATAGGCCGGGTCATCATCGCTGCAGCAGACGTTCGGCTAGTGCGCGCCGAACTCCTGCAGCAGCGCGTCGCGGACCGTGTCGAGGTCGAGCCTGTGCTCGGCGATCAGCGGGCTAGTCTCGACGATGATGTCGTCGATGTCCTTGATCATCTTCAGACGCTTGTAGAGATCCTCGGCATGAAGGCCCGAGCCCTTCGCCCAGGATCTCCATGAAATTGACGACCTCGAAGCTGCGCCCGTCGCCGATATCGCAGAGCTCGCGGTGGCAGGCGTGATAGATCGTCGCCAATGTCGTCACGCCGGCATCGGCCACGGCCGCGAGCTCGCGTGAGACGAGGTCGCGCTTGAATGCCGGCAGCACCGCCAGGCTATTGGCTTGCGTTCCGACGCGCGGGACATCGATCTCGATAAGCTCGACACCCGGTACGATCGCGAGCAGCTTGCGAACGGCCGCCTGCACTGCGGGCAAGACCGGCCGCTCGTGCAAGGCCACGCGTTTCTCGACCCGGTGTTTCATCATCGGTGCGAGGCTCTCCGCGCGGTCGGCAAGGAACACCAGGAAGGGATTCAGGTCGAACGGCCGTGCGCCGAAACGCGCCTCATAGCTCGGCAATGTCACTTCGCCGATCTGCACCTGGCAGCTCGGGCACCAGGACAGCACCGTCGAGGTGCCGGCCGAGGCCAGACCATCGATCGTGGTATAGGACACCCGCGCGGTATTTTCGAAATCGCCTTCACGGAACTGGTAAACACCGCAGCACTGCCCCGGCCCGCCCATAACCTCGTAGTCGATGCCGAGGAGATCGAGCATATCCAGGCAGAGGAGCGCGATATGCGGGGTCTTGAGGATGTTGCAGCCAGTGTAGAAGACCACGTCGGGCGGGCTTTCGCGTGTTGGCTCCCTAGACTGTCCTCTGACCCGGGCCAATGTCTCGGGCGGCAATTGCAGGCGCGACAGGATCCGCACGCCGCGGCTCATCGTCTGGAAGCCCTGCCGCCAGCGCGCGTTGAGCGGCGCCTCGCCGGCTTGCGCCCGCGCAAATCCGCGGGCGAGCTGAACCATGAACCGCGTGTCGATGCCCTCGGGGCACGCCGGAATGCAACTGCCGCTGCCGCTGCATACCGAAGCCCAGCGCGCCGCCACCGGGTTGCCGCTTCCGCCTGAAACCAAATCGACAATACCGGCCACCGTTTCCGCCGGGTCGGCCTCGCCGAGCCCCGCCGGCGGGACCATGGGGCACGCCCGAAAGCAGGCGCCGCAGCGCGTGCAGG
>Ga0126384_10001686_pt1 | contig 13181 bp, 14 predicted proteins | sample PanSoiMetPlot_36_FD_92543 | JGI IMG/M metagenome (GOLD analysis project Ga0126384, IMG submission 92543) | Tropical forest soil microbial communities from Panama - MetaG Plot_36 | ecosystem: Environmental > Terrestrial > Soil > Tropical forest > Bulk soil | place: Panama | collected 2016-02-17 | reverse complement strand
CGGCCGCGTTGAAGCACCATTTCGTCGACCGCGACCCTGCGCTCATGCGCATGCTCCCACGAGCCAGATCAAAAGGAAGCATTGGATGAGAGTGTTGTTTCGTTTGTTTCTCCCCGTGCTAGGACTGCTGTTTCTTGCCGTCGGCCCAGCCGGGGCGGACGGGCTGGTCATGGACAAGAGCGAGATCCGCTTCGTATCCAAGCAACTCGGCGTGAACGTAGAGGGTCGGTTTCGCACCTGGAAAGCAAACGTCGTGTTCCTGCCGAAGGATCTTGCCCGATCGAAAGCGGAGTTCGAAATCGATCTTGGCAGCATCGACCTTGCCAGCGACGAATCCGAGACGGAGATCAAGAGTCGGCAGTGGTTCGACATCGCAAAGTTTCCAGTCGCGCACTTCAGCTCGACCTCGATAAAGGCGCTGGGTGGCGACCGGTACGAGGTTGCGGGGAAGCTGACGCTGAAAGGTGTAACAAAAGATGTCCTCATACCGATAGCGCTCAAGAAGGATGCGACGGGTAAGAACGTGGCCGAGGGCAGCTTCCCGTTGAAGCGCATCGACTACCACGTCGGCGAGGGGATGTGGTCCGACACTGATATGGTGGCCGACGACGTCGTTGTCCGGATAAGACTGGTTCTGGCTTAACCGAGGCCAGGCCCGCCGCTCGCGGGCCAAAGCCGGGGAGATGGGGAGGGGTTATGCGGGCAAGGCTTTTCGCCGCCATGCTTCTGATGGCATTCGCTGTTTCCGGGTTCGCGCAGGAGACTTACAGGGTGGATCCACTTCACACCACTACGACGTTCTCGGTAAACCACCTCGGCCTGTCGATGCAGCGCGGCAGCTTTGGCAAGACGACGGGCACTGTGACGCTGGACCGCGCCGCCAAGAAGGGCTCGATCGACGTCGCGATCGACGCAGCCTCGGTCACCTCGGGCAGCCCCGCGCGCGAAAACTTGCTCAGGGGCGAGGACTACTTCGATGTCGCCCAGTTCCCCACCATCAACTTCAAGTCGGACAAACTGAAGTTCAACGGCGACGCCGTCGTTGGCGCCGAGGGCGAGCTGACGATGCGCGGTGTAACCAAACCGGTCGTGCTGTCGGTAGCTGACTTCAAATGCGCCATCCACCCGGCAACCAAAAAGCCCGCTTGCGGCGCGGAAGTCACCGCGAACGTCAAACGCTCCGAATTCGGCATGATCAAAAACCAGCCCTCTACGGGGGACGACGTGTCCATCGCGATCGCGATCGAGGCCATACAGCAGTGAGATGCACATTCGAGGAGGCCTCATGAGCAGATGCCTCGCTGTCGTGTCGCTGACACTGGGGCTCGCGGTCGTCGCTGACCCCGCGGTCGCCGAGGATGTCTACAACATCGATCCAATACACTCCCAGCCGATGTATGAGATTCAGCACATGAAGGGCATCTCGGTTCAGCATGGCTCCTTCGCCAAACTGACGGGAAAGGTCACGCTCGACCGCGCTGCGAAGAAAGGGACGATCGACGTGACGATCGATGCGTCCACGATTCGAAGCCATGACGCTCGACTCGACAACATCCTCAAGGGAGAGGACTACTTCAATATCGCGAAGTATCCGACGATGACGTTCAAATCGTCCGACTTGAAATTCGACGGCGACAACGTTGTCGGCGCCGAGGGCGAGCTCACGATGATCGGCGTCACGAAGCCGGTCACTCTGAAGATGACGCGCTTTACCTGCGGCGAAAATCCATTCAACAAGAAACCGGTGTGCGGAGGGGAGGCGACCGCAACCATCAAGCGCTCGGACTGGGGGATGAAAGCCGGCCTCCCCGTGTCGTCCAGCGATGACGTCAAGCTCATTCTCCCGATAGAAGCGTACAAGGAGTAAACATCATGACAAGACATCTGGCATTTGCCACCGTCGCGTTTGTGATCGCCACCAGCGCGACTGCCGCTGAGGAGACCTACAAGGTCGACCCGGTGCATTCGCAGCCGAACTTCGAGGTGCGGCACATGGGCTTCTCGATCCAGCGCGGCTCCTTCGGTAAAGCCACCGGCACAATCAAGCTCGACCGCGCCGCAAAAACAGGCAGCGTCGATATCACGATCGATGCCACCTCGATCAAAACCATCGATCCCAGACTCGACAAACACGTCCAAAGCGAGGACTTCTTCAATGTTGCGAAGTACCCGACGATCACCTTCAAGTCGAACAAGTTGATTTTCGATGGTGACCGTGTCGTCGCCGTCGAGGGTGAGCTCACGATGATTGGGGTTACCAAACCGGTGACCCTGACGGTGGACAACGAAACCTGCGGAGAACATCCGATCAACAAGAAGCCGATGTGCGGCGCGCAGGCAAGCGCCACGGTCAAGCGCTCCGATTGGGGAATGAAATACGGCCTTCCCCGCGCAGTGGGTGACGACGTACGCCTTGTGATTCCGGTCGAGGCATACAGGGACGTCGGCTGAACATCGACGCTGCACCCGCTCGTCCAATGCGCGCCGGCCCTGGCTCAGTTCCCAGGGACGGCCCGGGCGCGAGGAAAGGACGTGGACCGTTCGGAGGGGTTATTGCGTTCGCGCTCGCGTGCGTAACGGACGCCTCGGCGGCCCCCGAAGCCCTCCAAGTCGAGCCTGAGTTTTCGTCAACCGAGTTCACCGTCAGCTATCTCGGCCTTGCCAGGCAGCACGGGCGTTTCGGACGGACTGAGGGCACGATCGTGCTCGATCCCGAGGATCACACCGGCAGTGTCGATCTCGTAGTCGACGCAACCACGATCGATACGGGCTGGAACCTGCGCGACGCCTGGCTGCGCAGCGAGCATATGTTCGACGTCGCCCGTTATCCTGTGATTCGCTTTCGGGCGACTCAATTCGTGTTCAGTCAGACGCGACTGATCGGAATTTCTGGCATGCTGACTCTGCGCGATGTGACGCGCCCTGTGGTGCTCAAGATCGAGCGCATGCAGTGCAGTCCGGAAGCCGACGGTGCCCACGAGCGCTGCGGTGCCGGAGTCGTATCGACGATCAAACGTTCGGACTTCGGAATGACCTCCGCGCTCGGCCTGGTGGGCGATGAGGTCGATCTGTCCTTTCACGTGACGGCGTACCGGCTACAGCCGCAGGCACAGATCGTGCGGCCGAGCACCGACGAGCTCGCGCCCGAGAAATAGGGCGATCGCCGTCAGTTCGTATTGCGCTTCAGCGGAGCCGCGCGCGAAAGCGGTCGGTCGCGCCTACCAGCTCGCGGGCAATGCCCGGCTCGCGCGCGGAGTGACCCGCATCGGGCACGACAAAGTACTCGGCCTCCGGCCACGCCCGGTGCAGCTCGTCCGCGGTCAGCATTGGGCACACCGCGTCGTAACGGCCCTGGACGATGACGCAGGGGATTTGACGAATCCTCCCTATGCCGGCGATCAGCGCGCCCTCCGCAAGGAACACTCGGTTCACGAAGTAGTGTGCTTCGATGCGGGCGATCGCGAGCGCCACCGCGTCTTCGTCGAAATGCGCGATCAGCTCGGGATCGGGCAGCAGCGTCGAGCAGGAGCTCTCGTATCGACTCCATGCATGCGCCGCGGGCATGTGCACGCCCGAATCGTGATGGATCAGTCGTCGGTAGTAGTTCGCGAGCGCATCGCTTCGCTCGGACTCAGGGAGAAAGCCCACGAACGCTCGCCACGGCTCCGGGAACAAAGAGCGCATCCCGTGCATGAACCAGTCGATTTCCCGCGGGCTGCCGAGAAAGATGCCGCGCAGGACGAGGCCCAGAACGCGTTCCGGGTGCGTCTCGGCGTACGCGAGCGCGAGCGTCGAGCCCCACGAGCCGCCGAACACGAGCCAGCGGTCGACACCGAGATGCGCGCGCAGCGATTCGAGATCGGCGACAAGGTGCTGGGTGGTGTTGTCGGTGAGCTCGCCGAGAGGTGTCGACTGGCCAGCTCCGCGCTGGTCGTACAGGATGATGCGATAGAACGCGGGATCGAAGTGACGACGATGGTCGGGCGCGCTGCCACCGCCCGGACCGCCATGCAGGAACACCACTGGCACGCCGCGCGCGTTGCCGCATTCTTCCCAGTACATCGTGTGCCGCCGATCGAGGGCGAGCCGGCCGCTGCGTCTCGGCGCGAGCGGTGGATAGAGATAGTCGTCGCGCGAGAGCTCTCGCGTAGCCACCGTCGCAGCGGTGTTGAGCGATGTTCGCATTCGGGTCGAAATCGAGATCGCGAGAGATCCAGCCCCTACTTCTTGAAGGCCACGACCTTCTGCTGCTGCTCGCCCAGTCCCGCGATGCCGAGTGTCACGACGTCGCCCGGCTTCAGGTATTGCGGCTCGGGCTTCATCCCCATGCCGACGCCCGGCGGCGTGCCGGTCGTGATGATGTCGCCAGGGAGCAAGGTCATGCACTTCGACAGGTCGGCGACCAGAGCAGCAACGTTGAAGATCATCGTTCGTGTGTTGCCGGTCTGCCGCCGCGCACCGTTGACGTGCAACCACATGTTGAGATTCTGCGGGTCCTTGATCTCGTCGGTCGTGACGAGCCAGGGTCCGACCGGTCCGAACGTGTCGCAGCCCTTGCCCTTGCTCCACTGCGACCCGCCCTTCTTCAGCTGATAGTCACGCTCGGAAACATCGTTGACCACGCAATACCCGGCGACATACTTCAGCGCATCGTCAGCGCTGACATAGCGCGCCTTGCGTCCCATGACCACGCCGAGCTCGACTTCCCAGTCGGTATGCGTCGAATCCGGAGGCAGCATGATGTTGTCGTTGGGGCCGATGATGCAGGTTTCCGCCTTGTAGAAAACGACCGGGTACTCCGGGATCGGGTTCCCGGATTCCTTCGCATGATCGATATAGTTGAGCCCGATGGCAACGAACTTCGAGGGTGTGGCAACGCATGCTCCCAGGCGGGGCCGGCCCCTCACCTGCGGGAGCTTCTTAGCATCGAGCTTGCGCAGCTTCGCCAGCTCGCCTGGCGCGAGCGCCGCGCCGTTGAGGTCTTTTACCTTGCGTGACAGGTCGCGGAGCTTGCCCTCAGCGTCGATCAGACCGGGCTTTTCCTTGCCGGGCGGGCCGTAGCGTACGAGTTTCATTTTGCGTCGTCTCCTAGCTGTTGTTGGTTCACGGCTTGAATCAGATCGTCATTCCGCCGTCGACGGAATACACGTTACCTGTCGCGAAGGCGGATTCGTTCGAGGCGAGAAAGACCACGATGGGCGCGATCTCCTCGGGTTTGGCGAGCCGCCCCATGGGCTGGCGGGCGATGAACGCCTTGCGCGCCTCGACGGGATCGTCGTACGCGCTGATGCGTTCGGCGAGTGACGGCGTGTCGACGGTGCCCGGAGCGACCGCGTTGCAACGGATACCTTTCCCGACGAAGTCGGCCGCGACAGCCTTGGTCAGACCTATGACGGCCGCCTTCGACGCGCCGTATACAAAACGGTTCGGCAGGCCCTTGATCGATCCCGCAACCGAGGCCATGTTGATGATGCTGCCCCCGCCATGCGCGAGCATCTTCGGCAGCGCCGCCCTGATCATCACGTACATCGCTCGAACGTTGAGGTTGAAGCTGAACTCCCAGTCCTTCGGTGAGCAGTCGAGGATGCTGCCGTTGTGCACGTATCCGGCGCAGTTGAACAGCACGTCGAGCGGCGGCAGGTCGGCGATGGTGCGCTCGATGGCCGCATCGTCGAGCACATCGAGCACGCTAGTAGTCACGTTGGAGGTGCCCTCGAGCGAGGCAAGTGCCTTCGCATTCACGTCCGTTGCGAAGACGCGTGCACCCTCGGCCGCCATCGCCTGCGCGCTCGCCTTGCCGATGCCCTGACCGGCCGCAGTGATCAACGCCGTCTTGCCTGCCAGTCGTCCAGCCACGGGCCCATCCATCCGAAAAGTCGAATCATAGTGTAGCAGCGGACCTCGGGAATTGGTAAGACCACTTGACCAGAGGACGGGATTTTGGTTGGCTTTCTGACTGGGTAAGACGCCATGCCGATCCACAGCATCGAGCCCCGCCGGCTTTATCGTCAGATCGCCGATCAGATCCGCACGCTGATCCGGTCGCGGGAGTTCCCGGCCGGATCACGGCTGCCGCCGGAGCGCGATCTCGCCCGACAGCTGGGCGTGTCGCGGCCCTCGGTGCGCGAAGCGCTGATCGCGCTCGAGGTGGAGGGTCTGGTTGACGTGCGCATCGGGTCGGGCATCTACGTGCTCGGACCGCGCGGCGACGGCGAGGTGACGACCGAAGTCGAGGCGACCTCCGGTCCGTTCGAGCTCCTGCGGGCACGCTGGGTCATCGAGGGTGAGTGCGCGGCGCTGGCGGCGAAAGCGGCGCGCAAGCCGCAGCTCACGGCGATTGCCGACTCTCTCGAGCAGATGCAGCGCATCAAGGACGTGGAGCAACGATCGCCGCTGTCGGCCGATCGGCTGTTTCATCTGCGGGTGGCGGAGGCGACCGGAAACGGTGCGCTCGTCACCGTCGTGAAGACGCTGTGGGACGAGAGAATGGGACCCTTGTTTACGCGACTGGAGCATCACTACGATACGCCCAAGGCCTGGGACAGCGCGCTTACCGAGCACTTCGCGGTATTCGACGCCATCGGCCGTCGCGACCCCGAGGACGCACGGATGGCGATGCAGCGGCATCTGGACCGGGCCTACAAGCGTTTCAGCAAGAGTTGGGATACGCAACATTGAACACGTTCAACGAAAGGCCGTGAGGAAACGATCATGCTGACCTGCCGTATCCACGCCAAGGAAGATCTCCGCGTCGAGCCCGAGGCGGAGCCGAAGATCGAAGCCGGACAGGTGCTGATACGCCTCGGCGCGGGCGGCATTTGCGGCTCGGATCTGCATTACTACTTCGAAGGCAGGAACGGGAGTTTCGTCATTCGCGAGCCGCTGATCCCGGGCCACGAAGCCTCGGGGACTGTGGCCAGGATCGGGGAGGGCGTTACGCGCGTCAAGCCCGGCGACAAAATCGCGGTCAGTCCATCGCAGGCCTGCGGCCATTGTGAGTATTGCCGTGAAGGGCGCGAGCATCTCTGCCGCAACATGCGCTTTCTCGGCAGCGCGAGTCTCTATCCTCACGTGCAGGGAATGTTTGCGGAGTATTTCGTGCTCGGCGAGCGACAGTGCTATCCGGTCGCAGGCGACGTCAGCCTGGCGGAGCTCGCTCTTGCCGAGCCGCTTGCGGTCGGCCTGCACGCGGTCAATCGAGCGGGAGAATTGCTCGGCAAGCGTGTTCTCGTCACCGGCGGCGGGACCATCGGCTCCCTGATCGTCGTCGCCGCGAGACTCGCCGGCGCGTCGGCGGTGGCGGTCTCCGACGTGCTCGACCGTCCGCTCGCCACCGCGCGCGCGGTGGGCGCCGCGCAGACGATCCGCGGCGATCGCGATAGCGAAGCGTTCGCAACGCCGCAATTCGACGTCGCGTTCGAGGCGTCGGGCAGTTTCGCTGCGCTGAAATCATGCATAGCGGCGACCAAGCGTGGCGGCACGGTCGTGCAGGTGGGCACGCTGCCGCACGAGCCGCTGCCGTTCGTCGTCAACGAGATCATGGTCAAGGAACTCGACTTCAAGGGCGCTTTCCGCTGGGGAATCGAGTTCGACTGGGCGGTCGAATACATCGCATCGCGTCGCGTCGACGTGAAGCCCCTGTTGTCGGGACAGTTCCCGCTCAGCGACGCTGTCAAGGCCTTCGAACTGGCACGCGACAAAAGCAAGAGCACGAAGGTGCAGCTGATCGCGGCGTGAATGCACGATCGCGCCTAAAATGAGTCGACGGCCGCCTTCAGGAGCCACCCCATGCTGACCAAGACCTCTCTCACGATCCGCCTGCATGCCAACGACGACGTAGTGATTGCGCGACAGCAGCTTGTCTCCGGCACTGCGCTGCTCGACGAGAAAGTCACGGTCTCGGGGCTCGTGCCGCCTGGGCACAAGGTCGCGACTCGCGCGATTCGCGCCGGCGAGCCGGTCAAGCGCTACAACCAGATCATCGGCTTTGCCAAACGCGCGATCGCTGCTGGCGAGCACGTTCACCTGCACAACCTCGCCATGGGTGAGTTCGCGCGCGACTACGCCTATGGGGTCGACGCGAAGCCCACGCGCTATGCCGAGTCGCCCGTGACCTTCGATGGCATCGTGCGTTCGGATGGTCGCGTTGCCACTCGGAACTACGTCGGCATCCTGTCCACCGTCAATTGCTCGGCGACGGTCGCGCATGGCATCGCTGATGCGTTCAAAAGCGGGCCTCTGGCCAGATTTCCGCACGTCGACGGCGTGGTCGCGCTGACCCACGGCAGCGGCTGCGGGATGGACGTCAACGGCGAAAGCATGCGCGTGCTGCGCCGGACGCTGGGCGGCTACGCGCGGCACGCCAACTTCGCCGGCGTGCTCATCGTCGGGCTCGGCTGCGAAGCGAACCAGATCAGCGCACTCCTCGGCGCCGAGCAATTGCAGGAGGGGCCGCTGCTGCGCACGTTCAGCATCCAGGATACGGGCGGCACCGCGAAGACGATCGCCCGCGGCGTCGAGATGGTCAGCGAGATGCTCGCGCACGCCGACCGCGTCCAGCGCACGCCTGTGCCAGCGAAGCACCTGATGCTCGGGCTGCAGTGCGGCGGCTCCGACGGCTATTCCGGTATCACCGCCAACCCTGCGCTCGGCGCCGCCGTCGATCTTTTGGTTCGTCACGGCGGCACCGCGATCCTCTCCGAGACGCCGGAGATCTACGGCGCGGAGCACCTGCTCACGCGACGCGCGGTGTCGCGCGAAGTCGGTGAGAAGCTGATCGAGCGCATCAAATGGTGGGAAGACTATACGGCGCGCAACAAAGGGGAGATGAACAACAACCCATCGCCGGGGAACAAGGCGGGAGGGCTCACCACGATCCTCGAGAAGTCGCTCGGCGCGGTGGCGAAGGGCGGCACGACCAATCTCGTCGCGGTGTACGAATATGCCGAGCCGGTGACCGCCAGCGGATTCGTTTACATGGATACGCCGGGCTACGACCCGGTATCGGCGACCGGCCAGGTCGCCGGCGGCGCCAACATGATCTGCTTTACCACGGGACGTGGCTCGGCCTACGGTTGCGCTCCGTCGCCTTCGCTCAAGCTCTCAACCAACACTGCGTTGTGGAATCGGCAGGAAGAGGACATCGACATAAACTGCGGTGAGATCGTCGACGGCGCGGCCACGGTCGAGCAGATGGGCGAGCGTTTCTTCAGCATGATTCTCGAGACCGCTTCCGGAAAGAAGACCAAGAGCGAATTGCATGGCTACGGCCAGAACGAATTCGTGCCCTGGTATCTCGGGGCAGTGATGTGATCATATTGCGTTGACAGAGGTAGGGCTTGCACTTAGGCTGCGGTCAAGCGCCCGCTAAGAGGGGACCCTCGTTGTTGATCGTTCACCACTAGGAGGAATCGAAATGAAGAGGTTCGTTGCCGCGATCGTTGCCGGCGGTATGTTCGCGTTCGCGGGACAAGCGTCAGCGCAGGAGACGCTGACTGTTTGGTGGGGGAAAGGGTTCTACAAGTCCGAGGACGACGCGCTGCTGGCAGCGATCAAGAAGTTCGAGGACAAGACGAAGGTGAAGGTGGAGCTATCGCAATATGCACCGCAGGACATGGTCCCGAAAACGGTGTCTGCGCTCGAGGCCGGCACGGTGCCCGACGTCGCTTACGGCGATGTGTACGATTTCAATGTCACCGGCAAATGGGCGTTTGAGGGCAAGCTGGAGGATCTCTCAGACATTCTGGTACCGATGAAGGACAAGTTCCTTCCGAACACTCTGGAGACCACCTATCTCCAAAACGACCAGGCGAAGAAGCGCGCCTACTACGCGTTCCCGATGAAGCAGCAGACGATGCATATCCAGTACTGGATCGACATGCTCGGCACTGCGGGTTTCAAGGAGTCGGACCTCCCGACGGGCTGGAAGGACTACTGGTCTTTCTGGTGCGACAAGGTGCAGCCGGCGTATCGCCAGAAGACCGGGACGCGCATCTACGCTACGGGCTTTCCGATGGGCGTGGATGGGACCGATTCGTTCTACTCCTTCCTGACGTTCGCCGATGCGTACAACGTGAAACTCGTCGACGACAACGGCAAGCTCCTGGTCGACGATCCGAAGGTTCGGCAGGGCCTGATCAACGCGCTGACTGACTATACGATGCCCTATACGAAGGGCTGCACCCCGCCGTCCTCGACTTCGTGGAAGGATCCGGACAACAACGTCGCCTTCCACAACAAGACGACGATCATGACTCACAACGCCACGATTTCGATCGCCGCCAAGTGGCTCGACGACGCCAACAACGCGACGCTCACCCCCGAGCAACGCGCTCAGGCGAAGAAGAACTACGATGAGCTCATCGCCACCGCGGGCTTCCCCAACAAGCCGGACGGAACGAAGATGGTCTACCGCGCCGCGGTCAAGACAGGCGTGATCTTTACCAACGCGAAGAACAAGAAGCGGGCCAAGGAATTCGTCGCTTTTATAATGCAGGAAGAGAACCTGACCCCATACGTGGAGGGAGCGCTCGGGCGCTGGTATCCCGTGATGAAGGCGGCAGCGGAGCGTCCCTTCTGGAAAGAGGACCGCCATCGCACCGCGGTGTACAACCAGTTCCACGCCGGGACGGTGACCTTCGAGTTCACGAAGAACTGGAAATTCACCATCGTCAACAACGAGAACGTCTGGGCCAAGGCGATGAACCGCGTCGTGAACGAAAAAGTTCCCGTCGACAAGGCGGTCGACGAGATGATCGTGCGCATCAAGGCGGTCGCCGGGTAGGCTTCATGTCCACGCTGGCGCTGCCACGCACCGAGCCGGCGCGTCCAGCCGGCCCGGTGCGCAGGCGCCTGTCGCCGTGGCAGGCGTGGGGACTAATCCTTCTTGCGCCGTATGTGCTGGTCCTGCTGATCTTCGTGCTCTATCCGGTGGGCTACGGGCTGTGGCTCGCACGCCATCCGGCAAGCTACGAGAGGCTCATCGACGACCCGATCTTTACGCGATCGGTCGTCAACACGCTGATCTTCCTCGTGGTCGGCATCAACCTGAAGATGCTGGTCGCGCTCCTCCTGTCGGGGTTCTTCATTCAGGCGCGAACCTGGATCAAGTGGCTGTCGCTGCTCTTCATCCTGCCGTGGGCAGTGCCGTCGATTCCGACAATCCTGTCGATCCGGTTCATGCTCAATCCGGAATGGGGAATCATCAATTCGCTGATCTTCCGCATCACCGGGAGCGACGGGCCGAACTGGCTTAACGAGCCCGCAGTCGCGTTGACGATGGCGATCATGGTCCACATCTGGAAATCGCTCCCGTTCTGGACGCTAATCCTGATCGCCGGGCGGCTGGCGATTCCGCACGAGCTCTACGAGGCAGCATCGGTCGACGGAGCGTCGAGTTGGCAGAAGTTCAAGTTCATCACCTGGCCCTCATTGCAGACGCTGTATCTCACCTCGACGATCCTGTCGATGATCTGGACGCTCGGTGACTTCAACAGCGTCTACCTGCTGACAGGAGGTGGTCCGGCCGACCTCACCCACGTGCTCGCCACGCTCGGCATTCGCTACCTGCGCCTCGACCAGGTCGATCTGTCGATGGCGGCGATCGTATGCGCGTTGCCGCTGGTGCTGCCTCTGGTGTACTTCATGATGAAGCGGCTCTCGAAATGAAGCACTCCTGGCGGCGGATAAGCAAGGAGACGAAGCTGCTGCTGATCGGCATTCCGGTGCTGATCTGGACGATGTTGCCGATCTATCACCTGTTCCTCTTCTCGATCTCGCCCAAGGAGGCAGCGTTCGCCGGGCATCTCTGGCCCGATCACCCTACCTTGCGTAACTTCGAGATCGTGTTCGGAGAGCACCACTACTACCTGAGCCACTTCTGGCTCCAGATGTGGAACTCTTTCATCATCGCGGTCACTGTCGGGCTCTTGACGCTGCTCGTCGCTACTGGCGCCGCTTTCGCCATCAGCCGGCTCAAGGTAAAGGGCGGGCGCGCGATCATGAACCTTGCGCTTTTCACGTATTTCATTCCGGCCGCGTTCCTCGCGGTCCCGATGTACAAGACGATGGGCATCTACGGACTGCTCAACAATCAATGGGCGCTGATCCTCGCCATGCTGACGATCGCGGCGCCGTATTCGATCTGGGTGCTCAAGCAGGCCTCGGACAAGTTGCCTTACGAGCTCGACGAAGCCGCCAGGATCGACGGCGCTTCGCCGCTGCAGCTCTTTCGTCTCGTGTACCTGCCGCTGATGACGCCGTCGCTGGTTGCGATCGGGACCTACGCGCTGCTCCTCGCGTGGAACGAATACCTTTACGCTTTCCTGTTGCTTTCGAACGAGCGCCAGATCACCCTCGGCGTGGCGCTCGGCAATTTCCTGGCTGCCGACGATTCGCCGTGGGAGCTTTTAATGACGACCGGGCTCATCTATGCGCTACCGCCGGCCGCTATTTACTACGCATTCAAGCGCTACATGGTCGGCGGACTTACCGCGGGCGCGGTGAAAACCTGAGGTCCCTATGGCATCCGTATCGTTCCAGAACGTGGAAAAGGCTTTTGGCAGCACGAAGGTCATCCACGGCATCGGCTTCGACATCCGCGACGGCGAGTTCATGGTGCTGGTCGGCCCCTCGGGGTGCGGCAAGTCGACGCTGCTTCGCATGCTGGCCGGCCTCGAGGAGATCAGCGGCGGCACGATCGCCATCGACGGCAAGGTGGTCAATGACATGGAGTCGAAGGACCGCGACATTGCGATGGTGTTCCAGAGCTACGCGCTATATCCGCACATGACCGTCGCCGACAACATGGCGTTCAGCCTGAAGCTCAGAAAAGCTGATTCGAAGACGATCGAGGAGCGGGTGGCTAAGGCAGCCAAGATCCTGAACCTTGACCCCTACCTCAAGCGCTACCCACGCGAGCTCTCCGGCGGACAGCGCCAGCGCGTCGCGATGGGGCGGGCGATCGTGCGCGATCCGAAGGTCTTCTTGTTCGACGAGCCGCTGTCGAACCTCGACGCGAAGCTGCGCGTGGCGATGCGTGGCGAGATCAAAGCATTGCACCAGCGCCTGAAGACGACGACGGTATATGTGACGCACGACCAGGTCGAGGCGATGACCATGGCCGATCGGATCGTCGTCATGCACGACGGGCGCGTCGAGCAGATCGGCACGCCGCTCGAACT
>Ga0126384_10001685_pt1 | contig 13184 bp, 15 predicted proteins | sample PanSoiMetPlot_36_FD_92543 | JGI IMG/M metagenome (GOLD analysis project Ga0126384, IMG submission 92543) | Tropical forest soil microbial communities from Panama - MetaG Plot_36 | ecosystem: Environmental > Terrestrial > Soil > Tropical forest > Bulk soil | place: Panama | collected 2016-02-17 | reverse complement strand
TGGTGGCCCCAACGGGATTCGTACGTGGGGAGAATTTGGATCTTGGCGCCTTCGAGCTTGTCGGCGAGGCCCTCGCAGCGTAGTACCCCGGGCCGGCACATCTCCATTGCCGCGATCGCCCGTCCAATGCCGAGAGCTACCCGGCGCTAGCCCTACCCGTGGCGGTGTTGTCGTCTCCACGCCGTGGCACCCAGCAACGCGAGGATCGTGCCGACGAGGATAAGCGTGGAGGGTTCTGGAGCCACATGTACTCCCCGCATTATAAGTTCCCAGTCATCAATGTCCCTAGTGGTGAGAGTCCCTGAGACGTGGGCAATTACATCGAGCGAGAACTCATCGAAATGATCAATGTGCGGATGACTTTGAAACATGGGGCCTGAACTTGGGGTGAATAACCCATTGGGTGGTATGGTCGCGGGCGCGATAAAGCTGAAATCGATGGGTTGGGCATTCCCCTTGGGATCATCCCCGTTATGCGGCGCAACGACGTGCTGAGTCGAACCCGTGATGGTTACGGACGCTTGACCGAAAAGAAAGGTGGGAGGCTTTTCGACTATAGTAATGTTGACCGTCCATAATCCTCCCACGTTGATGATGTGGTTGTTCTGGGGATCATTCGCGTTTCCTTTCACGGCACCGAAATTGACGTCCAAAATGTAGGATTCTATTTGCGGATCCCAGTTGAAGTTCGTGATCCCACCACCAAAGACCGGTTGCGAAGCTAGAAGCAGGAAGTAGAGGCTAAGAAAGAGTACTGACGTGTGTCTCATTCTCAGATCCTCCCGCGCGGAACGGCTACAAGCTTTCGGTAGAAAGTCTGATGAGAACCGAAAACCCCGGGACCTCCTTCGCCCCGACGGACCGGATGGTGGTGCGGTAGACGCAAGCGGGACCCTAACTGAAGGCGGAGGCGATGGCTATACGTCTTCCAACGTATACGCGCCCGTACGTCGGGAGACGTCGATCTCGGCGCCTTCGAGCTCGTCGGCGAAGCAGCGGCGTAGCCGAACCCCGCGCCGTCGCGTACAATCCCCTTCGCGGGCTAGGCGCTGGCCGATCACCAGCGCTGAACAGGGCCGTCCTCGCGGCCCCGCCCGCGATTTCCTTCGAGGCGCTCCACGAGGAGGAGCCCATGGCAGACGATACCCCACCGCAGTTGCCTATTCCCCTCTATCTCGCGCGGCTGATCATGCGGTTGGATCTGCTCGAACCCCCTTACGCGGACCCGACTAATCCCACCGAGCAAGCCGAGGCTGCCGAGGTCCTCCCCCACTACGAGGCAGTCTTTACCGAAACGAACAACCCCCTCTACGCCTGGGCCGCGTACCGCCATGCTCGGGCGTGGCGTCTTGACGTACCCGAGTGGGTGCTCGCGTACCTCAACACCGCCGCGGAGAAGTTGTTAGGAATGGCCCGCGACGAGAGCGATCAGCGCAGCGAGCTAGACGCGCTCATTGCCGAGGCGATGGGCATGAAACGTATCGGGCGGGGCACCGTCTTTTCCGAGTTTCGAGGCGAGTTGTACGCAGCGCAAATCGAGATCGCCGTGCAGGTGGCTTTACGGGTGCGCGCCGGCGGCAAACTCTATGTCGCGTGGGACGAGGTCGCCAAGGAATTCGGCGGCAAGCCCAGGATGGTGCGCGACGTCTGGGACAAGTACAAGCACCTGATGCAGCACCTGCTGCCACCCGACCCGCCCAGTAAGTAGCGGATTGTCCGTTGGTGCAGGAAAGTCGCTGACTTTCTTGCACCGCTCGCGCTTTTTCGCGCAGCGCGCGGCTCGTAAGCTCGGCAGCGTGATGAGGACGCTGCCGCAATGAGCACGCCGCCGAAGCTGACGCCCGCTGGCATTCGCGGGGCGCTGGCCGAGCGCCGAATCCTAAAGTACGAGTTCGCGCACCGAGTCGGCATGCACCCGCAGCGCCTCGGCGCGATCCTCAACGAGAGGGCGGAGCTTACGCCGGAAGTGGCGGCGCGGATCGCCGCGGCGCTTCGGGAAGATGATGAGCGCCGCGTCGGGTAGGCAACCCCAAGCTGCCGAGCTACGGCGGCCCGTCGTCGAGGCCGTCGTCGAGGACGCGCCCGATCTTGTGCCTACGGACGAGGCGCGAGAACGGCTCGCGCAGGCCTTCGCCGATCTGTACGCCGACCTCCTCCTCGACGCCCTCGTACGTCAGCAGCGCGGCGCGAGCCCCGTCGAGGCCGTCCGCGCGGCGCTGGCCGAGGCCGAGGGCGGCGCGTCGTGACGGCGCGGCTTCGCATCCCACCGACGCCGGCCGCTCTGGCGCAGGCTAGCCTTTTCTCTTCACGCGCAGGTACGGAGGTTTTGTCCATGACAACCAAACGCGAGCAGTATCTCCGGCAGCACTATCGGTCTTGGCGCCGACGATTGCGCGGCTGAGTCAGGTTCAGGTGGCGAGGGCAGCCCAGGCCCAGACGCCGGTCGAGCAGCTCCCGCTGATAGTCCCACATCCGTCCGAAGGCCGATCCCCTCGACTGATGCCACGAAGAACCGAGCGGCGTCCTCGCCGGTCCGCCACACGACATTTTCGGGTCTGGGCCGGTCCTTTACGAGCATGAGAGGCGCAGGCCAGAACCAGAAGCGATTGAGCAGCATGCCGTGCGCGTGGTCGTGGTGCCGGCGCTTGTCGCTGCTGATCGACGAGACGGTGGTGCGTGAGGAGCAGGCGCCGTGAGTGCCCTCTCCGCTCTCGGATTACTTCGTGCCGGCTGCTCTGTGATTCCACTCCGCCCGCGTGACAAGCGCCCGCTGCTCCCGTGGACGGAGTTTCAGCGGCGCCGCGCCACGGAGGCCGAGGTCACGGCTCTCTGGGCGGCCACTCCGGATGCCGGAGCCGCGATCGTGTGCGGTCGCATCTCCTCACTCGTGGTCCTCGATGAGGATCCGCGGAATGGGGGCAATGTGAGCCTGGCAGGGTTCCCATTGTCGCATGGCCCCACGGTGCGTACGGGGTCCGGCGGCCGTCACTTCTATTTCGCCCATCCCGGTGACACGGTGCCGAAGATCCCAGGACTCCTTCCGGGGGTGGACCTCCAGGGCGAGGGCGCCTATGTGGTCGCGCCTCCCTCCATCCATCCCAACGGGCGCCCCTACGCGTGGGAGTCCGGCCGCGAACTGGGTGCCGTCCCCCTGCCTGCGCTCCCATCCTGGCTCCGGCGTCTGATCCGTGAGCGCCAGCACCTGCCCAGCCACCCCCCAGGGCCGCACTCCCTTGGCGCCCCGCTCGAAGTAGCCGCGATCCTCGGTCGGCTTCACGGGGTGCGGCGCCTCCGCGTCGGCTGGATCGCGTGTTGCCCGGCTCACGAGGACACCACGCCGTCACTCAGTATCGGCCTCGGGCATGAGGGGCGCGTACTGCTGCATTGTTTTTCCGGGTGTTCGTATGCCGCGATCCTGGCTGCTCTCAGGCGGCCTGCATGACCCCAACGCTTGGTGACGTCCATGCCTCGTTTGGTGCGTGGCTTGAACTGCCCGCAGCTGAACAGGGGCCGCCCCACGAGTGCGTGGACATGGCCCTCGCCACCGTGGTCGCGAACCGCATGGAGGGTGATCCGCTCTGGCTGTTTCTGGTCGCACCACCGTCTGGAGGCAAGACGGAGGTGATCAGGTCGCTGGACGACGCCGCGGATGTCTACCCGCTGAGCAGCCTCACGCCACAAACCTTTGCCAGCGGATTCGAAAGGAAGGGCACGGAGACGAGCCTGCTCCCTAAGATTGACGGCAAGACTCTCACCATGAAGGACTTCGGCACCGTCCTCACCATGTACAGGGAGAAGAAGGCGGAGATCCTGGCCCAGTTGCGGGAGATCTATGACGGCGGGTTCATCAAGGAGTTTGGCAACGGCAAAACCTTCCGGTGGTCAGGCAAGGTCGGGCTCCTCGCTGGTGTCACGCCGATCATCGACCGTGAGTACGCACTCAATCAGGTTCTCGGCGAGCGGTTTCTCTTGTACCGGGTCAAGAGCGCGGCGCCCCGAGCGCTGGCCCGCCGCGCGATGGCCCAGCGCCACCGGGAAGGGGATCACCGCCGGAAGCTGCGCCAACTCATGGCAGCCTTCCTGGAGACTGTGGATCTGACCCCTCCCGCGCTGTCAGAGCCGATGTTGGACGCCATTGCGGCGCTCGCCGAGTTCACGGCGATGGCCCGTTCTCCGGTCCTACTCGACCAGCACGGCGAGATCGACTACATTCCCGCGCCAGAAGGGCCGGGCAGGCTCGCCAAGCAACTCGCCCTCCTCGCCCAGGCACTGGCCGCTGTCCGGGGTCAGCCCACCGCCGAGAGGACAAGCTACGTCACCGTCTACCAGGTCGCACAAGATACCTTGCCGGCGCAGCGACGCATCATGCTGGAGAGCCTGCTTGAACACACCGGGCCCCCGACCACGACAGACGTGGCGAAGGCGACCCGGTATCCCACCACCACAGCGCGCCGGTATCTACAGGAGATCGCAGCACTCCGACTCGCGGATCGGTTGACCGAGGGGCCCGGCCATCCCGACCGCTGGCAGCCAAGCAGCCTATTGCTAGGACTCCTGGACGCGATGAAGAAACCGATGACCGAGACACCCCTTACCAGTTGTGTAAGAGAGAGTGTAGTAAGTGAGTAATATTAGGGAGTCACTTCCCTCCCTCTTGCGCCTCTCGATGGAGAAGCACGTAGCCCAGTCTTACGCGACTGGTAACCCCCCGCCCGAGCCTGAGGCCGGGATCCATTCTCCCCAGGACGTTACTGAAAAGGTTCCTTCCGGAGCCGAGGGAAGCGAGTCAGGCGGGGGAAGGTACGCCTACCCGTTCCCAGACGAGATTCCAGGCCTTGGGTCCCGTCATGTCGAGGCCCTCACCCCCTGCGCCAACTGCGAGACCGCCACCTGGGCGTGCTATGGCCCATGGCCGCTGTGTCTCCGGTGCGCCAACTTGGGCCGGTCAGGATGAGCCGCCATGAAGCGGGCAGAGACTGGCGCCGACCACCTCTTGCTCGGTGGTCCTTTAGGGGTCCCATATGCCAGCGAGTTAGTTTCGGAAAATCGGGGCTTCGACAGGGTACTCGGGCTAACTGCCCAGGGATTTGCCGTCCCTTACCCCCGGAGCAACCTCTCGCCACGGTCGAGTGCATGGAATCAGTCCCGAGGCCCCGCAATACTTCTTTGACGCTCTTCGAATCGGGTCTACCGCCTGGGGCGTGGAGCATGCGTGACCTTCACCACAGATTCGCGTGGAGTCCGGATGACTAATCAGGGTGTCGCAAACCCACCCGCAGGGCTCTCGCGCTGGGCCAAGGAGGTATGGAGGGAGTTGATGGCGGAGAACACGTTCATGCCCCACGAGGTAGTGACATTTACGCGCGCCTTGACCTGGTTCGACCTGGCGGACGCGCTCCAGCTCGAGGCGGAGGGCCTGCACGGACGAGAGAAGGACGCCAAGTTAAAGGCAGCCGGCGATGCAAGCACCACGGGCCTGCGGTTTTGGCGAACGCTCAAGTTCGTGGACCCCACCAGGCCGGCGCGTCGCCCAGGGCGCCCGCCCGGGAAAACCTGGCCGCCGATGGCTGCGGGTGCCGCAATGCTGAGGAGGTTGGATCATGCCGACGGCTAAGCACCATCACGACCGACTTTCCCCGGCGCTACTCTACTACCTCGTCCACGGCGACCTGCCCCCGCGCGATGACCGCGGCGGCCGCACGGGCCTGGTGGAGGCCTTCCAGCTCAAACACGCTCGGTCGGCGGCCGCCCGCGCTGAGGTGCTGCACACCCTCTGGGCGGTGCACGCCGACGAAATCCGCGCCGCCACGCCCCGGGGCGCGGATCCCTGGATCCTTGAAGCGCTCCGCTCGCCCGACGAAGCTGACGAACAGGAAGAACCGGGGGAGGAAGACACATAAGAAGTCAACATCTGCGACGCAGAGATCAGTCGCATCGCCGAAGCGCTGCCCTTACGCCGGAACGATGACGGAACGCGGCGGAGAACCGGCTCGTCAGCGCCCGGCATGAGTGCGTCGGTGGTCGCCTGGGCTGCGGCTGAACCGGATCGCGACGAGATCTCAGTCGAGGAGCTCGAGGCAGCCCAGATCGTCCACCGCAGTCATGATGCGCTCGAAGTGGCCGAACCAGATCCAGGGGCCGAGCTTGAAGGCCGCCTGCCAGATGGGCGTCCTGATCTGCCCGAGGACCGACAGCCCGTAGTCGAGCCACACGGCGTCGAAGTCATACCCGCGGACCCCGGACTCGACGAGAGTCGCGTGATAGTGCTCCAGGCACCGCCGCTCGAAGCGACGCCGCCGATCCGGATACCAGTGCAGGGCGATCATGTAGGCGAGGTCCTGGGTGGCCGCGCCGATGCGCCAGCCATCCCAGTCGATGTGTCGTACGTCCGCCCGCGCGGGATCCTCGGGAAAGAGCGTGTTCCAGACGTGGGCGTCTCCGTGGACGATGGTGAGGCTTGCGCCCCTGAGCGCGTGATCTCTCTGTGGGGCACTCTATGCCACCACGTTGAGTCGGGGGTCAGCCGCTTCATCCCATCGTGCGTCCAGCGAAGGCGGGCGCGTTCAGCGGGAGTCAGTCCCGCCGGGGCAAGAACCAGAGGCCCCGTAGCTTGGATGGCAGGGCCGAGAGAAACCGCCGCCCTGAAGCCCATCGACACCGCCATCTTCAGGATGGTCAGCGAGTCCCCGGGCCGTAACGTGAGTGAACGCGGAGGTAGCCTCGAAAGAGCGAAGGGCCGGAGGCCGAGTCCTTGATGGGAGGGCGAAGGCAGCATGATCCGCCGCAGGCTGGTTGGTGCGGCGGGTCACTCCGGCGGGGTGAGAGCGACGGCACGGGGGCAAGGACGCGTGGCGCAACTGGAGAAGCCCTCCTCGTCCCGCAGCGAAAGCGGCGGAGCAAGCGCTGTCCTATAACCAGTACTCCTGGGAAGTGGGCGGCAGGCGAGAGGGTGACGGAGGGGCCCGGAGTAGCGTGGAGGCGAGGTAATGCTCGCGGAGCAAAGGGGCTTTGCTGTTCGGTAACGCCTCCGACCACATGGAAGGCAGGGGCGACCTGACAATGGCGTCCATCAGTCTGCAGGACCTGACGCGGAGGCTCTACGCCGAGGCGAAGGCTGAGAAGACCAAGCGGTTCTGGGGCCTGTACGTCCACGTGGCCAAGCTGGAGACGCTTCGCGCCGCCTACGAGATCGCCAAGAAGCACCACGGGGCTCCGGGTATCGACGGGGTCACGTTCGCGGCGATCGAGGCCAGCGGCGTCGAGGGGTGGCTGGCGCAACTGCGAGACGAGCTGGTCACACGCACCTATCAGCCGCTGCGGAACCGGCGCGTCGAGATTCCCAAGCGCGGAGGTGAGGTCCGTGTGCTAGGGATTCCGGCGATTCGGGACCGGGTGGTGCAGCGGGCGCTCAAACTCATCATGGAGCCCATCTTCGAAGCGGACTTCTGCGACGGGTCGTACGGCTATCGGCCCCAGCGGACGGCGCACGAGGCGGTAGCCCGGGTGGCCCAGGGCATTGTGTCTGGCAAGACGCGGGTGATCGACCTGGATCTGGCGGCCTACTTCGACACCGTGCGGCACGACCTGTTGCTCGGCCAGGTAGCCCGTCGGGTTCAGGATCCCGAGATCCTGTACTTGCTCAGGTTGATGCTGAAGGCCTCCGGGAAACGTGGGGTCCCCCAGGGCGGGGTGATCTCGCCGCTGTTGGCGAACATCTATCTCACCGAGGTCGATGCGATGCTGGAGCGGGCCAAGGAGGTGACCCGGGACGGCGAGTGGACGCGCGTGGAGTATGCGCGCTACGCCGACGATCTGGTGATCCTCGTGGACGGGTACCGGCGACATGCGTGGTTGCTGAAGGCGGTGGACCGGCGGCTCCGAGAGGAGCTCGCCACGCTCGATCTGCGACTGAACGAGGCCAAGAGCCGGATCGTGGACCTGGGTCAGGGAGAGGCGTTTGGATTTCTGGGCTTCGACTTTCGGCGCGTCCGCTCCTTGCGGGGGCGCTGGCGGCCGCAGTACACGCCCAAGCTCACGCAGCGGACGGCGTTGCTCGGGAAGCTCAAGGAGCTGTTCCGTCGCTACGACTCCCAGCCCGTGGGGCGGGTGATCACGGAGATCAATCCCATCCTGCGCGGCTGGGTGCACTACTTCCGGATCGGGAACGCGGGCCGGTGCTTTGCCTACGTGAGGACCTGGGTGGAGAAGAAGGTGCGGCGCCACTTGATGCGGGCGAGGAATCGTCCGGGCTTCGGCTGGAAGAGGTGGAGTACGGTGGGGCTCCACGAGGCGCTGGGGTTGTTCCATGACTACCGCGTCCGATACGGGGTCCGCATCTGAAAGCGCTCCCTGGCCGATAGGTCGCATAACCCTTGGCGTGAAGCGAACAGGAAAGCGGCGTACGGGGAATCCGTTCGCGCCGTTTGAGGTGGCGGGGGCTGGAGACGAGCTTACGGCAAACCTACACGGGCGGCGCCGTGGCGGGCCCCTTGAGAGGGGCCTAATCACGGGCGAACGCCGATACGGCGAGCTTTCCCATCGTGTGCAGGCTTGCCGGTTCGGTTTGCAGAGGTAAGACCGCGCCCTGCGATGAGTTTCGTCGCGGCGCGCGCGGTCCTACGGTGCGAGCACGAATGCGACCGCGGAGGAGGCGTCGTACTGGCTCTGGCCTCGCCAGCCGTTCGTCGCTGACGCTGCGACGTACACCCACTCGCCGAAACCCGCGACGTCGCACTTGCCGAGTAGATCCTGGATCGACGCGGTGATGGGTGTCGAGCTGAGCGAGGTGGTCGGCGAAAGGGGCCATGACGACGTCGATCTGGCCGCTGACCGTGTCGATCGCCTCGTCCAGGTAGTCGAGGTGGGCCAGGAGCTGGCTCACCAGGAAGGCGTGCTGGGGACGGAAGCGGCCAGTGAACGCCTGGCGCAAGGCCGGCAGCTTCTTGCACAGCTTACCCCCTGCGAGCTCGGCCAAGATCGCCGGATCGGTCGTGCCCGCCAGGAGGGCGTCGAGCATCGCGCGGCCGGAGGCGCCGAGCAGGCGCGTGGCGACCGAGGTGAGCTTGATGCCCGCATCCTCCAGGACCTTGTGCAAGCGGTTGGCGTTGCGGGTGCGTTCCTGAATGAGGACACCTTGCGGTAGCGCGTGAGATCCCGGAGCTCGCGGATGGGGGCCGGGGGCACGAAGCTCGCGCGGATGCGCCCGTGCTCGAGCAGCTGAGCGATCCAGACGCAGTCCTTGATGTCGGTTTTGCGGCAAAGCACCTGGGCGGCGGCGTTGGCCAGGGTGAGGCTCTCGAGCACGTTGCCGAAACGAGAAGTCCCGATCTGCCCGTGGGTCGTCGAGATCCGCTGTAGGCGAGTGAGTGCCTCAGGCTAGGCGTCCAGCGATGGTCAATGGCTCGATCCAACGCTCGCCCGCCCAGCCATGTCGCTCATCGACCGCCAGCACGGCCCGCCCTATACGTCAGAAGGCGTACGGGACGAAGGGGACCACATCTCGAGAGCTCGACGTGTGCTTACTCCCTCGATTCTCCTTGACACGAACGTCCGAGCCGTCTAGCCTTCCGCCGCGGTTCGTCTCTAGCGCACGACTAACGGAGGCCAAAGATGCGTGCTGTCTCGGGTCCACGACCACAGATGGTATCGGCTGGGCGGTCCCGTGCCATGTGGCAACGGACTTCTTCTTGTTCTTCGATCGTTCTAGCGCTGATTCTCTTTCCATCGATCGCGTTCGCAAGCCCTCCCGATCGGTCGTGGATCGCTGGAATATACGATGGTGCTGACGGTGACGTTGTTGTGACCTTTTTTGGTGAAACCGCTAGCACTGCGCTCAAGGCAATGCTGGCAGGTCGCCCAATGGGCTGCTAAGCAGGAGGCGCGGGGATGGGGATTGGGGCACGGTTCCGACGAGCCGAGGCGGATGACCTCTCCCGAGAGGAGGTCAAGGAACTCACCAACCAGTTCTACGTGACGTTGCGCGCGTATGTGGCCCGTCTCGACAAGGAGGATGAGGAGCGATCGCCCAAGGCCTTCGCCAAGGTGCAGGAGTTACTGGACAAGGATCGGAAACAGACATGGAATGACGCTTATCAGATCGAGCAGTTGCTGGTGGACCTCTACGACGAGCGCACGCTGGAGGTCGAACTCGAGAATCGACTGCTCGAGGCTTCCCAGCTTGGACCAGCGTTGGTGGCCCTATACGCGAAGCAGGTCGCGGACATGAAGACCCCCGCCGAGCGCCGCTCCGTACTCGCGCGCCTGGTGAACGACCTGCAGTGGAAATACACCGTCAACGAGGTTAAGCGAACGTACGCGAAGGAGATCACCAAGACCACCGGCTTTGTCTTCATCGGTGCGATCGTGGCCTTCGCCGGGGCGGTTTTCCTAAAAGACGTTTTTAAGAACTTCTTCCTCTTCCGCTTCCCCCATGGCGGTCTTCTGCTCCTGGCGGGTTTGGCTGGGGGATGGGGTGCTGCCTTCAGCATGCTGGCTAGCCTCAGGCGACGTTTGGATGCTGCCGAGCTCAACGATCTGAAGCTCATTCGATCGAAGTGGACTCTTTGCGCGCGCCCACTCATCGGCGCTGGAGCGGCGTGCATCTTGCTCTTCTTCTTCGCGGCTGGAATCCTCGAAGGGAGCGTATTCCCGAAATTGGGGAATCAGGTCGAGGCATCCATTCCAGAGCAGGGCGCGCCCATTCGCGCCACTCCGAGTCCCGCGGGTCCTCCGGCTGCAGACACCTCGGCGAGCCAGCCTGCCAGCGCCGGCAGCCAGCCCGCGAAAGCTCCCTCCGCATCAGGCCCCGCGATTCCCCTGTCGGGACGGGATCTGGCGCTCCTGTTCGTCTGGTGTTTCATCGCAGGTTTCTCTGAACAGTTCGTGCCCCACCTGCTTGCGAAAGCGGAGACGCGAGCTAATGGCAAGCCAGCAGTTGGCCCTGAGCGATTCAAGCCCGGGCCGCCTGAGGGCAAGGGAGGCGGCACCGGCGACCAGCAAAGCTCGACGTCGGAGCAGAAGACGCAGGAATCGGCGAAGCCGTAGCCCGACATTGATCGGAAGGGTCGGATCCTCAGAACCATCGAGGTCCGCAACCCGCTGGGGCATCGGCTCCTGCAGCGGCCGGTGTCTGAGTCTGGGCTTTGCTCAGAAAATCCTGCGGGCGCTGGACCTCGCGCTCAGGCGGCGGGTTCGGGCGTGACGCGGAAGCCTTGGCGTTCCAGCGTATGAATCGCGCGGCGGCGCACGCGCTCGGCATGGCGACGATCGTAGTAGTCGGCCCCCGGGTCTTGATACGTCGTCTGCTGCGCCAACAGGTGGTAAGCGGTGGTGAGGATGGCGTGGGCGACGGCCTACGACCGCCTTCTTGTGCCCGCGGTGCTGCATGACGCGCCGGTAGCGGGCGGCGAGGGCGCCGGTGGTGGAATGCGTACCAGCGCTGAGGGTGGCCTCGATAAGTGCGCCGCGCAGCCAGCGGTTGCCTTTGCGGGTGCGGCCCGATCGGTGCTTGCCGGCACTCCCGTTATTGCCGGGGCACAGGCCGGCCCCGCTGGCGAGATGCCCCGCCGTAGGGAACACACGCATGTCGACGCCGAGCTCGGCGATGAGGACCTCCGCGGTGCGCTGGTTCACGCCGGGGATGATGTCGAGGCGAGCCAGTTGGTCTGCAAAGGGGGCGATCACCGTGTCGATCTGGGTGCTCACCGTCTCGATCGCCTCGTCGAGGTAGTCGAGGTGGGCCAGGATCTGCGCGACCAGAAAGGCGTGGTGCCCACGGAAGCGTCCGACCAGCGCCTGCCGCAAGGCGGGCAGCTTCTTGCGCAGCTTGCCCCGTGCGAGGTCGGCCAAGACCGCCGGATCCGTGGTGCCGGCCACCAAGGCGTCGAGCATCGACCGGCCCGGAGACGCCGAGCACCAGGCTGGCGACCGAGGCGAGCTTGATGCCCGCATCTTCCAGCACCTTATGCACCCGGTTGGCTTCGCGGGTGCGTTCCTGAATGACGGCCTTGCGATAGCGCGTGAGATCCCGCAACTCCCGGATCGGTGCGGGCGGCACGAAACTCTCCCGGATGAGCCCGTGCTCGAGCAGTTGGGCGATCCACACGCAGTCCTTCACGTCGGTCTTCCGACCAGGCACCTGCCCGATCTTCGTGGCGTTGGCCAGGACACAGGTGGCAGTCTCCTCGAGGATGTAGAAGACCGGCTTCCAGTAGACCCCGGTGCTCTCCATGGCGACCCGCGTGACCTGGAAGGCTTCGAGCCAATTGCGCAGGCCCAGCAGGTCGGCCACGGTGGTGCCGAACGTGCGCACGTGGTGCTCGCGCGCCCCGTTCGCGCCGGGCACCCGCACACAGGCCGTCACCGTCTTCTTGAGCACATCCAACCCGCAGCATCGCTCGATCAGGCGCTCCATGGCGCACCTCCGCGTTGAGAGTGCGCCGCGCGCCCGCAGGAGCATCCGTGTCACGACTTTGCTCGGCGGGCTCGGAGGCACCACTGCGGGGTGCCGGAAGCTCCCACGTCAATTTATGTGCGGCCTCCAGGGACCAAAGCCCTGCGACGCATCCGAGCGCGCGACGCGCGGAGAAGATAGCCCATTTTCACCCTGCAGGGTGGATGGCCCGTCCATGATCATTTATGTCAGCTATGCTCGTGGACGATCCGCAGACGCTCGTCGATCTCGCGTGCCGGGCCGAAGAGGCTGGTATCGACTCGGTGTGGGTGCACGACCACGTGTTCAACGTGGCCCACGTGTTCGACCGGATCGGCGGCAAGCCGTACTACGAGCCGCTGACCCTCCTGACCTACGTAGCGGCGAGGACGCGTCGCGTGCGCCTGGGCACGTCGGTCCTGGTGCTCCCGTACCACAATCCGGTGCGGCTCGCGAAGGCCGCGGCGACGCTCGATGTGCTGAGCGGCGGGCGGCTCATCATGGGCGCGGGCGTGGGGCTCATCGAGAAAGAGATTCGCGCGATGGGGAGCCCGTACGCCGAGCGTGGCCCCTTCACCGACGAGGCCATCGCCGTCATGCGGGCGTTGTGGAGCCAGGACGAGCCGAAGTTCGACGGCAAGTATTCGCGTTTCGAGGGGATGAAGTTCTCGCCGACACCGTTGCAGAAGCCGACGATTCCGATCGTGGTCGGCGGTGTCAGCCAACCCGCCATCCGGCGCGCGCCGCGTCTCGG
>Ga0126384_10001684_pt1 | contig 13185 bp, 14 predicted proteins | sample PanSoiMetPlot_36_FD_92543 | JGI IMG/M metagenome (GOLD analysis project Ga0126384, IMG submission 92543) | Tropical forest soil microbial communities from Panama - MetaG Plot_36 | ecosystem: Environmental > Terrestrial > Soil > Tropical forest > Bulk soil | place: Panama | collected 2016-02-17 | reverse complement strand
TGCGGCTGCCCGCTGGCAACGAGTCCGGTTTCGCTCTCGACCTGCGAGTTTTGACCCACAGCTACCGTTGACGTCCATTCGTGGCTACCGACAATGGAGTGTCGGGGTATCTCGAGCATCAAGCGCTAATGCGGCGAACGTCGGCAGCCAATGGGCTCCCGCGTAATCATCCGCGATATAAGGAAGGCTTGTGGCCAGATGAGAGTCGGCCGATTGCATGGCGATCTCCCGACGGGGATCGTTGTTTGCTAAGAGGTTGCCCAGGGATTTCCAGCACCATGCGCGTGAGAGATTGACACCGTCAAGATGAACGAATTTGGGATCAGTCCGGTCGCTGATCTTTGCCGGGCGAAACAGACTTTCCGGTTCACGTTCTGCCAGCCTCGGGAGGAAGCGTTCCAGCCAAGTGGAGAATTCCGTCGCAACAAGGGTGCGCGACATGGATAAGGCTTCAGTCAACGCTGGTGAAAGAAAATCCTCGCCGTCAGGCTCCCATGCCGGGTTGTTGGCGTCATTCCCGAACCAGGAACGACACTTTTGCCGCAACACCTCGGCGAGTGGTTCGTCGCTACAAACGCCAGCATATTCCAACCCCAGCGCCAATGCGAACGCGCTGTTGTTGTGGATCCCAGCGCGCACCGGATAGCCGGCCGCCTCGATATAGGCACGTAAACGCGCAGCACACTCGGTTGCGAGCGGAGACAGAACGTCGAACCAGCGTCGCCCTTCAATGCATGTGTGCCGAGCGAGCTCGGCGGCGAGCATCAAGAGCCACGCGATTCCGTAGGGTCGCTCAAACGAGCGGTGCGCCGTGTTTTTGAGGTAATCCAATTCACCCGCCACATTGCTCACGGTGAAATGCTGGTCGATGACGCGACGAATGGTTGCCGATACCGGCAAAGCCGGATGCAGGCGATAGATGCGAAAGAGCAACCAATAGCTGTGGACACACGAATGCCAGTCAAAGCTGCCGTAGAACAGAGGATGAAGAGCGCGAGGACTTTTTATGTCCGTGGCGTCGAGCAGCACGTGGTCCATCTTGTTGGGATATTCACGCGTGACATTCGATAATACGATCCCAGAAAACAGCGATGCCATTTCGGCAGTCAATCCCTCTTGCATGATTTATCTCCGCGTTCCGCCTCGCATCACAACACAAGTCTTTGGCATCGCGTAATGGTGCGTTTCGTATTCTAAAAACCAGGCATCCTTTGGGCGTAGCTGGAACACGTTCGGGAAGATAGGCGCTAGGGCGCAAGTCAGCCGGTGGAAGACCGGTCTGGGTACGAGCACCGCCAAGGCTTTCTCCGTAAACGCATACGGAACCAGCTTTGACCACGAAGGCCGGAGGCTCTCGTGCCGCAGGACCCGATGTTGTATATTGATATCGAGGGGAGGAGACCATCAGTGCGGAGGTCCGCCATGAAAGTCAAAGACGCGATGCACAAGGGCGTTGAGTGGGTCGGTCCCGATACCCCCATCATTGAGATTGCAAAATTGATGCGTAGGAACGATGTAGGCGCGCTTCCGATCGGGGAAAACGACCGGCTGATCGGAATGTAACCGACCGCGACATCGTCTGCAAAGGATTGGCGGAGGACGGTTTCGATGCTCGCGGTACGACGGCGCGCGATGTGATGACCCCGGGCATCCATTGCTGCCGCGAGGATGACGACCTCGCCAAGGCGGTGCGGCACATGGAGGCGCTGAAGGTCCGCAGGTTGCCGGTGATTAACAAGAGCAAGCGAATGGTCGGCATCCTCAGTTTGGGCGACATTAGCGAACGGGCACCCGGTGAACTGCTGTCCGAATGCGTGAAGACCATTCCGGCCCATCACCACTGAGACTGAGAGGCAAAGCTGCTGAAGAGTGTCGGAGCGCTCGGCGTCGTTCCCGAGCGCCGTGCTCGTCCGCACCACCAGTGGTCGAGTACAGGCAACGCATTGGTAATAATTGAAGTGCACCAAAGGTGAACGAACGGCGACGTCTGATTTTTCGGGATCGTCCGAGGTGGCCTCTTCGGCCCAGCTGAACCAATCACGGCTTGACGATGAGCCGGTCGGTGTAGACGTTCTGGTTGAACACGCCCTGGGAGGGCGGAACTTGGGGAAACGGGATGTTCGGTGGGACGCACGGGCGGATGTCACGGTTGTCGGCCCAGGCGACGTGGACGATGTGGTTGATGCCGTCGAAGCGGGCGTCGAGCTCAATGTAGTCGCCGATGAACGGGCCGCTCGGTGAACCGAGCAGGATGTTGCAGTTGGGATCAAAGCCGACATCACTGACGCGCACGTTATGGCTGAAGAGCGGGTAGGCAGCGTCGGACGTGTTCGAGGAGGCGTAGTAAACGTTCAGCACTTGCTGGTCAGGCGTGCTGTCGCGGAGGTCGTACCAGGCGACGTGCACCGCGCCGTGACTGACCGCGATCGTCGGGAAGAACTGCGCCTGGCTGGTCGTGTCGTCGTTGACTCGCGTCGGTGCTTCCCATGTCGCGCCGCGGTCAGTCGAGCGAGCGACGAAGATGTCTGGGTTGGCCGGGCTGCCACTGAGTGAGGGAAACGCCACATACACGGTGCTGGGGTTCAGGTCATCGGCCGCCACTTGGGGCAGCGCCCCCACGCGCGGAACGATCGGCGAGCGGAGCGCCCGCACTGGGGCAACCGTGACCGGCTTCGTGAACTTGCGACCGCAGTCGTCGGAGCGGACAACCCTGACCTCGTTGGCGGGATCGGCTGAAGTGAAGCCGGTGCGGTACGCCGCATATAACGCGCCGTCGGCGGCGACGTGGAGGCTGGCTGCGAACGTGGATACCGAGCCAGCTTGGCCGCTGACAGCGATCGGTCGCGGCTGCGAGAACGTCAACCCCAAGTCAGTCGAGCGCGACAGCACAATGAGCTGAGAGCCCCTTTCGGCGTCCGCCTTCAAAAACGCGACGTACACGCTACCGAAACAGGGGCTCGACGGGTTCGTGTCGATGCCGAGCCACGGTTTGTCCTCGAACCGACCGTGAGCGTGAACAAGCGCAACGGATCCGCGGTCGACAATGGTCGTGAACGCGTAGGTGAAGTTTGGAGGATTCGCAGCCGACGTCGGCGTGCTGACGCCGCCGGGAGTGCCAGGGGTGTAGTGGTACCGCGCGATGTAGATGAGATTGTTGGGCCCAAATTGATTTCTGTTGGCCTCGAACGTGAACGCGAGTGCAAGCAAGTACAGGTTGCCGGCCGCGTCAAAGCGAACAACCGGGTCTCCGGAAATGGTCATCCCGAGGAGTCCTGATGCCGCGCCGGCCGGGGTCGCATCGGTAGGGAATCCGGGCGGCATCGTGTTGAACCAGGTGGCCCCACTATCGCTTGACACGTAAAGCCCGGTCCAGGCGAAGCCCGAGCGCTGTAGCATGCGAAAGTCGTTGGCTAAGATTGCGACGATACGCGGATCTGCTCGGCTGATCGCGATGCTCGGCTCGTTCTGGGCATCGTTCTGGGCGTCGAAGCCGGGCGTCGCGGGAGAGGTGGAGGGGAGGTTGTTGTTGTCAGCAGTCACCTTCACGTCGGTGCCGCCGGTAGGTCCTGGGCTAACATGCCCCGCAGTGGCGACGCCGGTCCGGGCGAACGTCACAGCCAGAGCCATTATGAGAGCGCAGAAGAATCGCATTAGAACCTCCCCGTGTCTGCCATCTGTTTCGACCTTCCTGCTTGTGGATGCGGGTGCCGCGGCAGAGATGAGCCGTGCCGAACGCTGGCTGCCCCGTACCGTATTCCACATGCTCGAAGGAACGCTGTCGCGCCCGGGTGACGGCGGGGCCCGCGCTCTGGCGCGTCCGACGACGATGGCTCTGAGAATCTCTGAGAATCGTGTGCAGCAGGCCTTCGCACCGCAAATTTGCACGTCACTCCCCGGGTTTTGGTCCAGGATGGGTTCAGGATGGGTTCGACGGCTAACGTAGCCGGGTTGGAGCCCGGCCGTCTTGGACGGGACCACGTCTCGTCTTGGACGGATAACGGCTCTTTGAATTTTTTGCAGAAGTCTGTTGCAACCCCGCAACTTTGGGCACGCCGCTACTTATGGTGTTGGCGTAAGACGAACTGATCCAGGACTGATGCGAGCAAAGTGATCGCAGGCCGCAAATCTCGGCTTCAGCTTGCGGTTGCGACAGGTTATGGTGGTGTCCGCAGGTCGTCGTCGCTGGGGGGCAACCACAGTGACTGAGCCGGCATCCGGACAGACCAGGACGATTGGGAAGATCGTTTTCTCGTCAGACGAACTCCCTGCGGAGTTCGACGACCGGGCGCGCTTTTCCCTCTGGCAGGATCTTTATGCCGCGCGTTACGGCTCTCTCGCGTTCTCCCGCCCCACCGACCTGCCGTTCTCCGTACGTCTTGAATTCACCCCGTTCGGCGGCGTCGGGCTCGGGCACTTCGCGGGCACGATCGAGCGCGTCGCGCGCACCGCCGATGCCGTCGCCGCCGACGGCACCGACGATTTCTGTCTGTTCATGAACCGGGGGCGGTCACCGATGCTTGCGCTGCAACACGGGCGCGAGACCACGCTCGCTCCCGGCGCGGCGGCGCTGTTCACGGACACCGAGGTGGGTGGGATGCGCGGCACGGCCGAGAATGCCTGGCATGCGCTGGTGGTCCCGCGGCGGCCGCTGCTTGATCTGATCAACCATGCCGAGGACGCGATCGCCACTGCGATGGATCCCACGCTGCCAGCGATGCGCTATCTCTCGCGATATCTGACGATGCTTTTGGCGCCCGAATGGCCGGGAGACGATCCCGTGCTGGGCGACCACGTCGGCAGGACGCTGATCGACCTGCTCGGACTTGCGCTCGGCGCCGGGCGCGACGCCGCCGAGATCGCGCGCGGACGCGGGTTGCGCGCGGCGCGGCTGTCGGAGATCGTCGCCGCGATCCGGGCTGGCTACGCCGATCCCGCCTTCTCGCCGCGATCCATTGCGTTGAACCTCGGTCTCACGCCCCGCTACGTTCAGGAACTGCTCTCCGAGACCGGCCGGAGCTTCACCGATCGCGTACTCGAGCTTCGGCTGCAGAAGGCGCGCGCGATGCTCGCCAACCCGCGCTACGATCGCCTGCGCGTGAGCGAGATCGCCTACGCCAGCGGGTTCAATGATATCTCCTACTTCAATCGCTCATTCCGCCGCCGCTTCGGCGCTTCGCCATTGCAGTATCGCGGCGGCAACGGCCAGCGGCCATAGTCCCAAAAAAGGCGATGCTGTTCGCGTGAGCTCGTGCGTCCTGCCCTCAAGGCTACTGCCGCAGATTGCGCGCGTCGCCGATTTTGGTGTCTGGCGTGCGTGCGATTGGCGCGGAAACGTGGCCCAGCGCAACCCATCACTCCAACGCGATGGCGTATAGACTTCTAGGTCGCGTGGAATTCAAGCTGGAGCCAGGGGAAAGAAAGCGTCCGGTCTCCGACTGCCTGATGCCGAAGATCGAGAGTTCGCTGTTCGAACAGATCGACGGCCCGAAGACAGTCCACTGAGGGTGCGACACTCTTTCGGGAAACCCAGCAGTGGCGGGGGTCTCTTGAAGGATCAAAGATTGTCGCACCGATTGATTTGATTGGGTTTCGGTAGCCCTCCCGGGCCCACCGTTTCCCTACCTGGGCGGGCAATGTCTGTTATTTGGCGTAATTCGGACTTCGCTATTGACTGGCACTGTTGCAACCCGACGCCTTTGACCCCGGAGCAGGCACGTGGGACCTTCATGCCTGCGCCGAGTCCATTCTTTGCAGTTGCGGAGACATTGCCGGCTTGCGCCGACACCCGCTCGCCATCTCTTCAAGCGAAAGCACCGCAGGGCTTGCGATGTAACCGATGATGGCCAGCGCCACGCCATAGAGAACGATGAGAAGCAGCAACGCACCAACGCCGCCGTAGGTCATGCCACTGGTGAGCGACTGCATGTAAGCGACAAGCTCGCCGAAGCCGAACGGGCGCTCTGGGTTGAAAAGGCGAAAGCAGATCGCCAGCGCAATAGCGCCGATCAACGTGGCGACGCCATTGAGCGTTCGATACACGACGGCGAAGGGAAGACGCAGAGTACGCTGGCCCCAAGTCAGGTCGTCCTGATTGATGCCCGCCCGTTCTCGCAGGCCGAACAGGACCGAGCGATTGGCGTAAGTAATGCCGATGCGAATGACCGAGGCACCTGCGAGGACCGACACGAGCAATCCCGCGTTATCGACCCGCGTGAACACGGAGAGGATGTCCGTGAAGTGGTTGAACGCGCGCTCGAAGGTGAGCGGAACGCCGGATTCGAGAGTCGTCTGCGCAAAGCTGACGAATCGCCCGGTGAGCGCCAGGACGACGATCGCCACCATCTCACCAATGACTTCGAGGACGCCGTTCGATTGCCGCATGTGTAGCTCCCTGGTTGTGTTTGGCGCAACAACTCAATGAATCGGCGTGCCCAGCCCATGCAGGCGGGGACCTACCCGCGGCCCTCTCGATGTGGAGGCTCAGACGAGGTGCATCTGACAGTGCGCGCCGATGCGGACTGCATAGCCCCCGCGGCCTTCCCATGTGAGTGATGCTTAATGGCAGTTAGCTGCGGCGAAAGTTTGGGCTTCCAAGGTGCCGGCGCAGTCGCCACCGTTCCATTAATGGCGGCGCTGGCGTCTTAGTCCTTTTTGCCGACCACCTCGTCCCACTTTTCACCCAGCTCCTTCTTCATCTGTTCCACTTTTTTCGATGCCTCATCCTTCATCTGCAGGAAGGCGGCACGAGCAGCTGCGTAGTCGGTATTCGCCATGTCAAACGTCGTCAGGAATGGGCATCCGCCGGCGCTGACCTGGGCTGCAGCGTAGCGAACACGCGTCGTGTCGGGGCTTGCGCCCGGTCCCACGCGCGCGATCGTGGCGTCCTTATCCATTCGACAGGTCCCGCCTTGCGGAATGTGCTTGACGTCGACAACCACGTATTTCCCTCCTTCGTTGAGGAGGGTCACCGTCATCGTGCGTGGCATAAAGGCCAATTCGACCCCCGAATCTGCGGCGTGCGCACGGTCGGGGATCGTGCCTCCCATTAATGCGAGAACCCCAAGGGTCCCCGAGATGACGTTGCGCATTGCCGTCGCCCCGACCAGCGGACGCGACGTTTGGCATTTCCATTTCCAGAGACTAACGATCATGGCGTTTCCCCATCGTCCTCAATTCGAGTCAACAATGGAACGAACAAGGCGTGCCAGCGTTCCAAATTTTGGAACGGAAACCCTATGTAGGTGAGTCACGAATGCACCGACGATCAGCGTCGCGGTGCGGCGATGCGGTCCCGCGCTCGGTCGTGGTCGTGGGTGGAAGCCGGTGCGGGCAGTCGGTCGGCCGAGCCGTTCCCGAAGACGCGTGAAGAGTGCCCAACCGGGCGGCACCGCCAGTGCCTCAATGGTAGCCGATGTCGGTTCGCACCTTGCCGCGAAACACCCAATAGGACCATCCGGAATACATCAGGATTATGGGGACGACGATTCGAAGAAAAGTCATCCCGGTTTAGCTCAGTCCCGACTCCGGCGCGCCCGCGCGCGTCGGTCGCACCACAACGAGCAAAGACGTTGGGCGGCAGTCGGCACTCTGATTCCTCGCACGAGCGAGCAACCAGCGTGATGCCGGACCTTCTGAGTTGGGCCGAGAAATGGTATCCGGTGTCGTCATCCGGGCTCATCAGGGAAAGGCGGTCGGAGGTAACACAGGAGGACAGGCGATCCTGTCGTTTCTTTCGGCGTTCGTGATCATGTCGGTGGTGTCTGCGGACTCGGTCGGCACCGCCAGGGCGCAAGACCTGCGAATTTACGGACCAGGCGGCCCAGAGCCGGCCATTCGGGAGGCGGCCGGCCAATTCGGGGCCGCGCATGGCATCAAGATCGAGGTCACCGCAGGCCCGCTGGGGAAATGGATCGAGGTGTGCCGCTAGGAACAGTTGAGTTGTCCGCTTGCGGACGAACCCCAATCGTTCCGGCATATCATATCCGGCAAATCATATATGGTGAGAACCACTCGATCGCGCTGCCGTCACCACGACCTGAAAAAACTTATCCTCAACATCAATTTGAGTTGACACTCGCCCCGGCGCGGCGAGAATGGCGCAAAAATTTCATATCGTTATTGCGAAGGGGAGCGCCATGGCGGACCCATTCCTGTCGGAAATCAGAATCTTTTCGTTTGGTTTTGCCCCCAAGGGCTGGGCTCTGTGCAACGGGCAGCTGTTGCCCATCAATCAGAACCAGGCGCTGTTCTCGTTGCTCGGCACCACGTTCGGCGGCGACGGGCGCGTGAACTTCGCCTTGCCCGATCTGCAGTCGCGGGTGCCGATCCACGTCGGCAGCGGTCACACGCTGGGCGAAAAGCTTGGCGAGCAGGCGCACACGCTGTCGATCGCCGAGCTGTCCGCCCATACCCACGTGGTCAACGCTTCGTCTGCGGCGGCTTCGGCGGTTATTCCCAACAACACGACGGTGCTCGCCCAGGGCCAATTCGAAATCTATCGGGCGCCATCCAGTTTGGGAGCGATGAAAGTGGGCAGCGTCGCAAACGTCGGCGGCAGCCAGCCGCATCTCAACATGCAGCCGTTCCTGGTCCTGAACTTCGGCATTGCCCTGCAGGGTACCTTCCCGTCGCCCAATTGAGGAGGCGCAGCCGTGGCACAGCCCTACGTCGGCGAGATCCGCATGTTTGCCGGCAACTTCGCGCCATCCGGCTGGCTGTTCTGCGAAGGCCAGCTCCTGCCGATCTCGGAAAACCTGACTCTGTTTCAACTGATCGGCACGACCTACGGCGGGGACGGCGAGTCGACCTTCGCGCTGCCGGACCTGCGCGGGCGCATTCCGCTCCACTCCGGCAATGGGTTCACTCTGGGGGAGACCGGCGGCGTCGAGGCGGTCACCCTGACGGTATCGCAGATCCCGGCGCACAACCATCCGATGCTCGCATCGGCTGATCCGGCGACAACCGCCAATCCGCAGGACAATGTGGCAGCGGCAACCGCGACCGCGACGCCGTACTTCAACAACGCACCGGCCACGCCCATGTCTTCGCAAGCCATTTCTGCGGTGGGAGGCAGTCAGCCGCACAATAACTTCCAGCCGTACCTTTGCGTCGACTTCATCATTTCGCTGTTCGGAATCTTCCCGAGCCAGACTTGAGGAGGCAGCCGTGGCCGACCCGTTCGTCGCCGAGATCCGCATCTTCCCGTTCAACTTCTCGCCCGTAGGCTGGGCGCGGTGCGACGGGCAGCTCCTGCCGCTCTCGCAGAACACTGCGCTGTTCTCGCTGCTCGGCACGACCTATGGCGGCAACGGCAAGAGCACCTTCGCGCTGCCCGACTTACAGGGACGCGCCCCCATGCATCCCGGTCAGGGCCCCGGCTTGTCCCTGCATGATCTCGGCGAGACGGGCGGGTCGGAAACTGTTTCGCTGCTGGAATCGGAGATCCCTTCCCATAGCCATACTTTTTTGGCTGCCGGCGCCGATATCGGTGACGAGAGAATACCGATTGATCGATCATTCGCCCGAACGACCGGTGTTGGCGGGAATCTGTATGGAGCGGTGGTAAGCCTGGTGTCGATGTCCGCCAATACTCTGCCGCCCGCCGGCGGCGACCAGCCGCACAATAACATGCAGCCCTACCTGACCTTCAATTTCAACATCGCGCTACAGGGGGTGTTCCCGCCGCGGGGATGACCGATAAGGCAGGGGGCCACCGTGCCGGCGCGAAAATTCCTGCGCACTGTTGAGAAAGCTCGCCGCCAAGGGCGTGCTCGCGATCTCCATCGTGCGCGATCTGACGCCGGGCGGACCTCCCGCCGCCGCTTGAGCATCATCGACAACCAGCATGCATCGTCATGGCGGCGCGCGGCCGACGCCGGGCTGACGTTTCGCCCAATTGGCGATGCCGATCTGTCCTTCCTCGCGCGTCTTTATGCCTCGACGCGCACGGACGAGCTCGCTTCCGTGCCCTGGTCGGACCAGGAGAAATCGACCTTCCTCGAGATGCAATTCCGCGCCCAGCATGCGCACTACCAAGCGCATTACCGCACAGCCGAATTCCTCGTTGTGCTGCGCGACAGCGAACCGATCGGCCGGCTTTACCTCGATCGCTGGGCGCAGGAGCACCGAATCGTCGACATCGCACTCCTGCCCGAGCATCGCGGTAAGGGATTGGGCACTGCCCTGATGCGCGACCTCATCGACGAGGCCGCCAGTGTCGGGAAGGCGACCAGCGTTCATGTCGAGAAGTTCAATCCGGCGCAGCACCTCTATCACCGCCTGGGCTTCGTGAAGGTCGGGGAGCACGGCGTTTACGATCTTTTGCGCTGGAGTCCGAGTGATGGGCGATAGCAGGCCTCATCGATTGCAGACTTGCTGCCTGGTCGTTGTGCTGGCGAGTACTTGCGCGAATGTGCTTTGACGAAGCATGAGTCCGACCATACAATCCGCCCGGGACAGTGGGCGTTTCGTTTGCTGGGGAGGCTGACGTGACCCATTATGACAGACGAGCATTTTTTGGATTGACGGCCGGTGCCCTGTCGGTGCTGCACAATCCGCAAGCCGCTCTCGCCCAGACACAGAAGATATGTGTCACCAGCGGTCTTCCTGAATTCCTTCCGGCACGTCTGACCGTCGATTGCGCGTCGCGGAAGAACTACACCATTTTCCGCGCGAACTCCCGCTACATGGGCTTGGCTGGCGCCGTCAACATGACCTGGGTGCGAGGAAGGTACGGCGGCTACGAAGCAGGAAACCTGTTCCTGTTCCCGTGGCTCAAGGAGAAGGGCCGCGCGTTGGGGCCCACCAAGGCGTGGGGCTCGGTCATTCCCCTCAGTTCCACGCAAACGATGAGGAAAGAACCCATCAACCGATGGCTCATTCCTCTGGACGAGCATTTCTGTCGCTATTGCATCGACGTGCCCTGGGAGAGCTTCATCGGTTTCCGGGTCGATGTTGCGTTCGACATCGCAGACTCGCGACGTCCCTGGTACAGCAACAGCAAGTTGGCCGACGGGCGAACCTGGGGCATCGGCTGGAACAGCAGCAACTTGAACGGTCCGTGGTTCGGTGGCAGCCGCTGGATTCCCGACAACGACCAGTGCAAGGGCGCCAGTTGGCGCAAGCTGATCATTGATGGGTTGATGCAAGCCTCGGCCGGCGCGTGCGTCTGAGCAGCCAAGCTTCCGAGCTGCCAGCCTTTAGGTAAAAATCGCCTCGTAGCCATTGCCGCCGGGAATTGGCCCGATCGGAACGATGAAAATGTCGAGCGTCCCCAGCGCCGGATGGTCGATCGGATAGATCGCCTGCGGCAGGAACGGCCCCGGCGGCGCCCGGAACAGGAGCGAGAACGCACCTCCGGTCCGGCCGCTTTCGCCCAGGCCGCGGATTTCGATGAGCTCGAGCTCGAGCTGCCGCGCCGGCGCGTGCAGACGAAAGACGTCGCCGCTGCGTGGCTCGAAATCCTGCATTGTCAAATCGGCGAGAGACGGCATCCGACGCGAATCCGGTTCAGCATATGAAGCGCTGAACTGCGGCTATCATCGAAACGCTGCATCGTCGAGTCAAATCACAGGGTGCACGGCCGCACGTCCGGTCGCTATTGCTATCGCGTCATGGATCAGCGTGCCTACCTCGCTCGTCCCGCTCTATAGTTCGTTTGCGAGCACTGCTCAACGCGATCGGAACGGGCACCTCAACTCACCACCGGCAACAGGAGTTGCGAGGGATACCGGTTGCCGTGAAAGATGGTGTCACGCCCGAGTTTGTCCGGTGTGTACTCATGGTGAAACCAGCCGAATTCCGTCAGTGCGGAATCTCCATTCGCGAGATCGATTCGGATGCGGTTGCCCTTTTTGAATCGGTATGCGGTCGGCATGACCGCCACTTCGACCTTCGTCACCGCGCCGGGTTCAAGCGGCTGAGGATTGGCGTGCGTGTACCAGAGCGCGTATTCGGTCGACAGCATCGGGTCCACGGCACGGTGCGATGCCCGCAGCCAGCCCTTGGTGACCACCCGCGATGCCGGTTGAGTGTCCTTTACCCGAAGGTCCGGCGATTGCGGCGCCTGGTCGTAGAGCTTGACCACGAAGTCGGTGTCGCAATTGCTGGAGGCGGCGTAGAGAACGAGCTTGATCGGCCCCGCGATTTCGAGATCGGCCGTGAGCGGCGCCGTGGTGAATGTCAGTACCCGCCGTGACGCATCCAGTCGGCCATCGGCGTCGAAGCCGACGACGCCGACGCGCCAGCCGGGGTTTGGATAATCGAAGCTCGTGAGCGCGTTGTCCCGGTCCGGCTCGGCAGTGTCCAAAGCGCCGTCGTTGAGCGACGTAATGCTGCCCGAAGGCCCGTCCTTCAGATAGAACGCCTGGTAATCGATGTGCGCCGGCGGCCAGGTGTCGGCGGTCTTGAACTCGTCGGCGCCGCCGACGAAGTAGCGAACGTTCGGCTCGTTCAGATACGCGGTCGCTCGGCCCTTGAGGTAACAGTCGTAGAACGGTAGCAGGAATTTCTCGTGGAACGCCACGCCGGAGAAGTCCGATACGGCCGCGTAAAGATTTGATGTCCCGAGGAGGAGAAGCTTTTTCGGCGATGCAACCCGCTGATAGCCGACGATGTTGCCGTTCAGGTGCAGATCCACCTTGGTCCACAGTCCGATCGAATAGACTGGCACCTTGATCTTATCGAGCTGCTCGGCAGCCGAGCGCTCTTTCCAGAATGCGTCATAAGTAGTGTGTTGCCGCATTGCGTAGGGCATATCCCAGGGCAGGTCTCGCGCCGGGCCGCGTGCCGGATGCTGGTTGATCGGCCGCACGATCTGATCGTACCAGAGGCTGAAGAACGCGCCTGGAATTCCGCCCGAAAATGCCGAGTCTCGGTAGACATCGATCAGTCCGTCATAGGGCGCAATGCATTTCAGATGCGGTGGATTCTGGATCGCCATGAACCACTGCGTCATCGCGTAGTAGGATTGACCGATGCCGCCGACATTTCCGTTGGACCATGGCTGTATTGCTATCCATTCAATAGCGTCGTGGAGGTCGCGCTGCTCGACCTGGTCAAGGAAACGATATTCGCCTTCGGATCGGCCGGTGCCGCGCACGTCCATGTGCACGAACGCATAGCCATGGTCGACATACCAGCCGATCGGTCCCGTCTCGCGCCACAGATACATCGGATAGGCAGGCG
>Ga0126384_10001683_pt1 | contig 13189 bp, 8 predicted proteins | sample PanSoiMetPlot_36_FD_92543 | JGI IMG/M metagenome (GOLD analysis project Ga0126384, IMG submission 92543) | Tropical forest soil microbial communities from Panama - MetaG Plot_36 | ecosystem: Environmental > Terrestrial > Soil > Tropical forest > Bulk soil | place: Panama | collected 2016-02-17 | reverse complement strand
GCCACCGCCGGCACCGCCGACCTCGCGCCCCGAGTCGCTGCCGGACACGGCGCCGCCGACCATCAGGCCAATGCCGAGCACGGTGAGCAGGATCGCCTTGGTCTGATCGCGGGCGATGCGGGCGCGCAGCTGCGCCAGATGCCCGCCGGTGATGTGGCCGGTCTCATGCGCGATGACGCCGATCACCTCGTTGGGGGTCTTGGCCTGGGCCAGGGTACCGGTGTTGACGAACACGTTGTGGCCATCGACGACGAAGGCATTGAAGCTGTCGTGGTGAATGATGCGCATCGAGATGTTTTGGCTGCCGAGGCCGGCAGCCTTGAAAATCGGCCGCGAATAGTCCTTGAGCAGGTTCTCGATTTCGGCATCGCGAATGAGCGGCAGCCCCTGCGCGGCCGCCGCCGTGGCGGTGAAGATCGAGGCGGCGGCATAGATGAAGGCAATGGCGATGGTGCGCGGGCCGGGGCCCAGGGCACGTGCCATATACCGTTGAACGCGCCGCCACGCCCTCACGGGCGGGCCGGCTGGGCTGTTAGCGTGTCCTAGCACGGTCAACAACTCGCGTCTGATGTTGACGTTGGTTCAGCAAACAAAAACGCTGGGCTCCCCGCCGCTCCCGACCTAGGCAACTCGAACGCTCACGACTATAAGCCGCCCCTGACGCTTGCGCCAACTCGCAAAGGCTTGATCGTGAACCGTTCCCGTTTCCTGCAAGCGCGCGGGTAGGGTGGAACCATGGCAGATTGAGGGCCTCGGCCAGATGGCGAAGATGCCGCAACCAGAGCGCGCTGCAGCCGCGGTCGCAGCCCGGGTGTCCCGGCGCAGCACCATTCCCCCGTTCATCGTCATGGAGGTGATGCAGGCTGCCGCCGATCGTGCCGCGACCGGCGCCGATATCGTTCATATGGAAGTCGGCCAGCCCGGCACGCCCGCCCCGCGGGCCGCCCGCGACGCCGTCAAGCGGGCCCTCGATGGCGACACCCTCGGCTACACCATGGCGCTCGGGCTGGCGCCCCTGCGCGAGCGCATCGCCCGCCACTACCGCGAGAGCTATGGCGTCCCCGTGGACCGCGTCCAGGTTGTGATCACCACCGGCTCGTCGGCCGGGTTTGTGCTGTCCTTCCTGGCGCTGTTCGACGTCGGTGCCAAGGTGGCGCTGCCGTCGCCGGGTTACCCCTGCTACCGCCACATCCTGACCGCGCTCGGCCAGCAGCCGGTGCTGATCCCCACCGATCAGGCCTCGCGCTGGATGCCGACCGGCGCCCAGGTCGAGGCGCTGGCAGAGCGGCAGGGCATCGCCGGGCTGATCGTGGCGAGCCCCGCCAATCCGACCGGGACGATGTTGGAGCCGGGCCGGCTCGCCGAGCTGGCGGCGGCGGCCGGCCGCTGCGGCCTCTGGCTGGTGTCGGACGAGATCTACCACGGCCTCACCTATGCGCTGCCGCAGGAGACGGCGCTGGCCCACAGCCGCCAGGCGATCGTGGTCAACAGCTTCTCTAAATACTATTCGATGACGGGCTGGCGTGTCGGCTGGCTGGTGGTGCCGCCGGAGCTGGTGCGGCCGATCGAGCGCCTGGCGCAGAACCTCTATATCTCGCCGCCGGCCGTGGCCCAGGTGGCGGCGCTGGCGGCCTTCGATGCGGTCGAAGAGCTCGAGGCCAACAAGCGCGTCTACCGGGAGAACCGTAGGTTGCTGCTGGACGAATTACCGAAAGCGGGCCTGGCGCGGATCGTGCCGGCCGATGGCGCCTTTTATCTCTACGTCGATATTTCGGAGTTTGGCGGCGACAGCATCGCCTTTACCCAGGCCATGCTGGCCGAGATCGGCGTGGCGGCGACACCGGGGGTCGACTTTGATGCCGAGCACGGCAACCGCTACGTGCGCCTGTGCTACGCCGGCACCACCGCGGACATGGCCAAAGCTGCCGCCCGCCTCAAGGCTTGGCAGCGCCTCAAGGGCGGCAGCGGTCCCTGACACCCCGTCCCGCCGCGAGGGGCTCCAGCCCCTCGCGCGCAGCCGCTACCTGCAGGCGCGGGCGTAGGCCGTACACTCGTAGAGCAGGCCCTTTGATTCGCATTTGGTGTTCGGGGCGCCGATCTTGACGGCGTCACCGAGCTTGGCCTTGGCCGAATTCTTCATGGCCGCTTCCGCCATGAAGGAGGCGAAGCCTTGCAACGCCCCTGTGCCCCAGCCGCCGGCCTTGATGCATTGGCTGGCGGCCGCCGGCCCGATGGCGAAGGCGGGTGTGGCCATGACCAACAGACCAAGCGCGGCAACTTTCGCTGTCGTTCGCATTCAATCCCTCCGTAGCTCTTTATCCCCGCGCTGGCCGGGAGTGTGGACCGGTGGCGTCGCCGCGGCAAGCGGGCGCCCGCCTGCGCCTGGGGAAAGCGCCGAGCTGCGGCCAAATGTGCCCAACCGCCTGGGATTTGGCGCGCTCGAGCGCCAGCGGTTTCAGGTCGAGGTGAACCGGCGCTGCCACCAGCCGCGGCGAATCGGCCGCGAGGGATCCTCACCCGCATCCGCTGGCACGGGTTCCGGTTCGGCCGCCGTCGGCGCCGGCGGGAACGGTTCGGGTTCGCGATGGGGTGGCGCAGGCGTCGGGCTTTGCTCGTGCCTGCCATTCTCATGCGACGCTGGCCCCTCGACCGGCCTGGGTGGGTCGTTCCATGGCGTACGCGCCTCTACCGCCACCGGCTCGGGTGCCGCGGGAGCCGGGATGGGCCGGTGATCGGCCTCGACCGGCGCGGCGACCGCGTCCGGGATGGGCCGCTGATCGGCCTCGACCGGCGCGGCGACCTCGTCCGGGACAACACCCTCGGCCGAGCCGGCCGTGGCGGCCTCACCCTCGGCCGAGCGGGCCGGGGCGACCTCGCCCTCGGCCGGGACTGCCGCGGGGTGCTCCTCCGCCTCGACCTCGGCCGCGCTGTCGCGGGCGTCGGCGCCATTGTCGGCGTGGTCGTGATCGCCCTGGGCGCGCTGGGCGTCGCGCTCGCGCCCGCGTCGGCCGCCACGGCGGCCGCGCCGACGTCCGCGCCTCGCCCGGCGATCCTCGCGCTCCTCCTCGCCTGGGGCGCCGCCGCCCTCGGCGGCAACCTCCGGCTGCTCACCGCTGCCGGGCGGTTCCATGGCCGTCTCGGCGGCGGGCTCGATCTCATCCCAGGGCTGTTCCTGGGCGCCCGGATCCTCGGCCGGCGCCTCACCATCGCCAGCCGCCTCGGCGTGTGCCGGCGGCACGCGGGCCTCCTCGCGTCCCTCGCGGCGACCGCGCCGCCGGCGCCGCCGGCCGCGACGACCCTCGCCATCCTCCTCGGGTTGGCTCGATGCCTCGGGGCGCTGATCCTCATCCATGCTCTCGCCGTCGAAACCCCAATCCATGTTGACGGCGGCGCGCTCGGGCAGCCGCTGCGGTGGCAGCGGCGTGGCGCTGCGCTCGATGGCGAAGTTGCTGCCCTGCATGCGATCGCTGGCCTGCACGGTGATCGGCACGCCATAGCGGCGTTCCATCTCGGTGATGAAGGTCCGCTTGTTGTTGAGAATGTAGAGGGCGACATTGGCGGTGGTGACGGCCACCAGCCCGCTGTTGTCGTCGCGCAGCAAGTGATCCTCGAGCGCCCTCAATACGGCGAGCGCCACCGATTCCACCGAGCGGATGATCCCGGTGCCCTGGCAATGCGGGCATTGCGACGTTGAACCTTCGAGCACGCCGGTGCGCAAGCGTTGGCGCGACATTTCGAGCAGCCCGAAATGGCTGATGCGGCCGACCTGGATGCGGGCCCGATCGTGCCGCAAGGCGTCCTTCAAGCGACCTTCTACCTTGCGGTTGTTGCGCCGCTCCTCCATGTCGATGAAGTCGATGACGATCAGGCCAGCGAGGTCGCGCAGCTTGAGCTGGCGGGCGATCTCCTCGGCCGCCTCGAGGTTGGTGTGCAGCGCCGTTTCCTCGATCGAGAACTCGCGGGTGGCCTTGCCGGAGTTGACGTCGATCGAGACCAGAGCCTCGGTCTGGTTGATCACCAGGTAGCCGCCCGAGCGCAAGGTCACGTACGGACTGAACATCGCGTTCAGCTGGCGCTCGATCTGGTAGCGGTTGAACAGCGGCTCGGGCGCCTCGTATTTGACGACGCTCTTGGCCTGACTGGGCGACAGCATGCGCATGAAGTCCTGCGCCTCGTTGTGCGCCGCATCGCCGGCCACCAAGATCTCCTCGATGTCCTTGGCGTAGAGGTCTCGAATCGAGCGCTTGATCAGGTTACCTTCCTCGTACACCAGGCACGGCGCCGTGGACTTGAGCGTCATGTCGCGCACGCTTTCCCACAAGCGGATCTCGTACTCGAAGTCGCGCTTGATCTCCTGCTTGGTGCGGGTGGCCCCGGCGGTGCGGATGATCAGCCCCATGCCGTCCGGCACCTCGAGCTCGTGCGCGATGCCCTTGAGGCGCTTGCGGTCCTGCGGGTTGGTGATCTTGCGCGAGATGCCGCCACCGCGCCCGGTGTTGGGCATGAGCACGGTGTAGCGGCCGGCCAGCGACAGATAGGTGGTGAGCGCCGCACCCTTGCCGCCGCGCTCCTCCTTGACCACCTGCACCAAAATGATCTGCCGGCGTTTGATGACTTCCTGGATCTTGTAGGAGCGCATGCGCCGGCGTGGCCGCTCCGGCACCTCCTCCATGGCATCTTCGGAGCCGACCTGCTCGACCGAGGTGACGGTCTCGGGCGCATCGGCGGGATCGCTGGCGATCTCTTCGACGTGGCCGCCATCACCGGGGCCGTCGCCGCCCGTCAATTCGCCATTGACGTGACCGACATGGGCCCGCTCGTCCTCGCTGCCGGCGTGGGCATCGGCCAACGGCCTCAAGGGCTCCTCGACATCGCCGACGATCCCGTCGCGATCGGCCGTGGCCCGCAGCGCAACGGCCTCGCGCGCCTCGGCGGCCGCCGTCGACACCGGCTCTGCCAGTTCGCCGTGCCCGGCCTCGGTCTCGGCTTGAGCGCCCTCCTCACCGTCATCGCCCCGGCGCGCGTCGGCGGGCTCGGGATCCTCGTCGGCATCGGCGGGGTCGAAGTCCTGCTCGCTGGCGGCGGCCTCGGCCCGCGCGTCGGCTTCCGCCTCGGCTTCCGCTTCCGCTTCCGCTTCCTCGCGCAACAGCGCCTGCCGGTCGGCGACCGGGATCTGATAGTAGTCGGGATGAATTTCGCTGAACGCTAGAAAGCCGTGTCGGTTGCCGCCGTAATCGACGAAGGCCGCCTGCAACGACGGTTCAACGCGCGTGACCTTGGCGAGATAGATGTTTCCCCGCAGCGGCTTGCGGGCGGCGGACTCGTAGTCGAATTCCTCTACCCGGCCATTGCGCAGCACCACGACCCGAGTCTCCTCGGGGTGCGTGGCATCGATGAGCATTTTATTCTTTTCCATGGGGCAAAATTCCTGGCGCGGAGGCGGCCTAGAGGGGGCGCAGCAGGTGAGCCCGTCACTAGCCAATGCCTCGGCTGAGCGCCGTTTTTGGTTGAAGGGGTCGGACCGCGAGAGCCGCAGCGCTTCCATGCCGTCGGGTGGGAAGGCACACCGTTCGCGGGCAGGAGGGCGGCGCCCGCCGGCCACACCGGGCCTGGGCGGGGGTCACCATTCCTGCACGGTGAACGAGAGGCTGCCATGGTCCACATTCAATCTGCGCGGGAGCACGTGAGCTTCACGCTCCGGCTCCAGATGATGCCCGCTGACCGGGCAAACCGTGTCCGGACTAGGGTGTCAAAACCGGCGTCCGCTGGCCTTACCGCGCCGACCTTGCTCGGCGTGCGCCGGGGGTTCGGGCATTGAACGAGCCCACCGCCTGGGTGCCCTTGGGCAGGGCCGGTGGACCCTTAAAGCCTCGCTCTCCCGAAACGCGCCGTCGCACCAAGCGTCCGATGTTGCCCGAAACTTCACTGCGTTCAGAACAGGCGGCGAGCACACGCTCCGGGCCTGTTGCGACGCACGATTGGGCTAACCGGCGGGCAGACGCGGCAGTCACGTCGAAAGCTTGTAGGCTGTCGCCCTGGGAGTGGCAAGAAAGTTTTGCTGCCCACCAATTGCGCAACCAGCCCGTTGATTTAGCCTTCGATTCGGCAAACAAATTGTTAAACTCCCGCCCGCCTACGTGGAATTGAAGATGGGGAGGGGGATGCGAGCGGCCAGCCGCACATGGGGCCGTAGGTGGGCCGCCGTTGCCCGCCTAGCCGCTGTGACGAGCGCGCTTTTCTGCCCCGCAACGGGCTCCGCGCAGACCGACATTGCCAAGACCCCGCCACCGGCACGGCCGGCACTCAAGGAGCGGGTAACGCCCTCACCAGCGGCGGCGGCCGACACCAAGGCCCACGCCCGGGCCGAAGGCTGGGTAGCGGAGGTGTCAGGGCGCCGCGTCGGCGCCTTGGCCGCCGAAATCTTCCTGGAGCGGTCGCGCACGCGCTTTTCGCTGGTCTTGTCGGCGGCGGTGCCGTTTCAGGTGTTCACCCTGCCCGATCCCTATCGGGTCCTGATCGATCTGCCCGACGTCGTCTTTGAATTGCCGACCGGCGCCGGTCAGGCCGGCGCCGGCCTGATCGCGGCCTACCGCTATGGCCAAATCGCCCCCGGCAAGACGCGGGTGGTGATCGACGCCACCGGACCGGTCAAAGTCGAGGCGGCCGCCATCACCCCGGAGCCCGCCGGCACCGTGCGCTTGAACCTCGAGTTGGCCGCGACCGCGGCCACCGCCTTCCTCACGCGCATGCCACCGCGGCCGAAAGAGGCCGCGCCCCGGCCCGCGCCCAGCCAGCCCGCCGAGGCGCGTCGCCAGGCGGATGCCAGACCGCAGATCGTGGTCGATGCCGGCCACGGCGGCGTTGATCCCGGGGCCATCAGCGGCGAGGTGGTGGAAAAGGACGTGGTCTTGGCCGTCGCCCAGTACCTCGAGGCGATCCTGATCGCCAAGGGCCGCTACGATGTCCACATGACGCGCGGCTCGGATATTTACGTTGCCCTCGACAGGCGCGTCGACATCTCGCGCGAAACCGCCTCCGATCTGTTCGTTTCGATCCACGCTGACATTGTCGGCGCCGCGGCGGCGGAGCGCGCTCAAAGCGTGCGCGGCGCCACCGTCTATACCCTATCGGAGAAGGCCTCGAGCCGCGAAGCGCAGCGGCTTGCGGACAAGGAAAATGCCGCCGACGTGCTGGCCGGGGTCGACACTGCGGCCGAGGAAGAGGAAGATCACGTCAAGGGCATCTTGATTGACCTGATGCGCCGCGAAACCGCCGACTTTTCCGCCGACATTCGCGGCCGGCTGATTCAGCATTTGAAGCGCCGCATTGCACTTTCCCGCGATCCGGGGCGATCGGCAGCGTTCAAGGTCCTCAAGCAGTCACAATCGCCGTCGGTGCTGATCGAACTGGGCTATATGAGCAACGCGCAGGATGCCAAGTTGCTCATCTCTCGGGAATGGCAAAAGCAGGTGGCGGGGTCGATCGCGGCCGCCATTGATGAGTATTTTATCAAGCGGCGCGCGGAACGCCGCTAAGGCCGCGAGAATCAGTGTTAAGTCGATTGTAAAGCGAGGAAATTCGGCCTCGTGCTGCCACATTCCGTGCTAAGGTGCGCGAGCCGCATCAGCCGATTTGCTGCGGCGGGCCGAGATGCCGAAAGACGCGGGATAACGACGCGGCACGTGCGGACTGAGCGATGAGACCAACGCCGATACTGCCCCCACCCGCTCCAGCCAAGAAGCGGCGCAAGCGCCGCAGTTGGCTGTTGGGCCTGTTGGGGTTCGGCTTTGCCTCGGCCGTGGTGATGTTCCTTGCCGTCGCCGCCGTCGCCGGCTTCTTCTTTTGGCAGGCTTCGCGTGATCTGCCCGACTACGAGAGCCTCGCCAAGTACGAGCCGCCGGTGATGACCCGGATCCATGCTCACGACGGCAGCCTGATGGCCGAATACGCGCGCGAGCGGCGTATTTTCGTGCCGATCAACGTCATCCCGAAGCTGGTGATCGCCGCCTTCCTGTCGGCGGAGGATAAGCGCTTCTACGAGCACGGCGGCTTGGATTTCGCCGGTATTGGCCGCGCCGTGATCAACAATTTCCAGAACTGGGGCAAGAAGCGGCCGGAGGGGGCCTCCACCATCACCCAGCAGGTGGCCAAGAATTTCCTGTTGTCGAGCGAGCAAAAGCTCGATCGCAAGCTGAAGGAAGCCATCCTGGCGATCCGCATCGAGCGCGCCTACTCCAAGGACAAGATCCTCGAGCTCTATCTGAACGAGATCTATCTCGGCATCGGCAGCTACGGCGTGGCGGCGGCGGCGCTCAACTACTTCAGCAAGGAATTGAGCGAGCTTTCGATCGAGGAGGCGGCCTATCTTGCCGCCCTGCCGAAAGCGCCCAACAACTATCATCCCTTCCGCAAGACGCGCGAAGCCACCGTGCGCCGCAATTGGATCATCGATCAGATGGCGGAGGTCGGCTACATCACCGGCGAGCAGGCCAAGGCGGCCAAGGCCAAGCCGCTGACCGTCAATATCCGGCCGTTCGGCACCCAGATCTACGCCGCCGACTATTTCGCCGAAGAGGTGCGCCGCCGGCTGATGGACATGGTCGGCGAGGATGGCCTCTATGGCCGCGCCGAGCGCACCGCGATCGGCGATGGCAGCGTCAACGGTGGCCTGTCGGTGCGCACCACGCTCGACCCCAAGCTGCAGCGCATGGCGCGCAAGTCGCTGATCGACGGGCTGGTCGCGTTCGATCGCGAAAAAGGCTGGCGCGGGGCGGTGCAAAGGATCGAGATCGCCGGCGACTGGGGTGCTGCCCTCGGCGCCATCGACATTGCCAATGACCTGGCGCCCTGGCGTCTGGGCGTTGTGCTCGATGCGCAGCGCGGCAAGGCGGTGGTGGGTTTGCGACCTCCGCGCCAGGCCGACGGCAGTTTTGTGGCCGAGCGCGAGGCGGTGGAAATACCCTTCGAGGAAATGAAGTGGGCGCGCACCAATCGCGGCGTGCCCAAGGCGGTGAACGACGTCTTGAGCAACGGCGACGTGATCTGGGTGGCGCCGAAGGACGCCGGCAATGCGGCGGGCACCTGGTCGCTGATGCAGGTCCCGGAGGTCGGCGGCGCCCTGGTGGCGATGGACCCGCACACCGGCCGGGTGCACGCGGTGGTGGGAGGCTTCTCCTTTGCCACCAGCCAGTTCGACCGCGCCATCCAGGCCAAGCGCCAGCCCGGCTCCTCGTTCAAGCCCCTGGTCTACGCCGCCGCCATCGACAACGGCTACAAGCCGACCAGCATCATCCTCGATGCACCGATCGAAATCGACCAGGGACCGGGCAAGGAAGTCTGGCAGCCCAAGAACTACGACGGCGTTAATTCCTATGGCCCCTCGACCTTGCGCATCGGCATCGAGAAGTCGCGCAACCAAATGACGGTGCGGCTGGCCCAGGACATGGGCATGCCGCTAATCGTCGAGTACTCGAAGCGGTTCGGCGTTTACGACGATCTGTTGCCGGTGCTGGCGATGTCATTGGGCTCCGGCGAGACCACCTTGTTGCGGATGGTGGCGGCCTATGCCGAACTCGCCAACGGCGGCAAGCAGGTGCACGCGACCTTGATCGATCGCATCCAGGATCGATGGGGCCACACCATCTGGCGGCACGACAATCGCGAATGCACCGACTGCAAGGCCGACAGCTGGCAGGGGCAGCCCGAGCCGGTGCTGAACGACGATCGCCGGCAGATCGTCGATCCTCACACCGCCTATCAGATGACCTCGATCATGGAAGGCGTGGTGCAGCGCGGCACCGCCACCGTGATCAAGAAATATATTCCCAACATTCCCGTCGCCGGCAAGACCGGCACCACCAACGAAGAGAAGGATGCCTGGTTCATCGGCTACACGCCCGACCTGGTGGTCGGCGTATTCATCGGCTACGACACGCCGCGGCCGATGGGCAAGGGCATGACCGGGGGCCATGTCGCGGCGCCGATCTTCGGTGACTTCATGCGCATGGCGCTCGCCGACAAGAAGGCGGTGCCGTTCCGGATTCCGCCCGGCATCAAGCTGGTACGCGTGAGCTTGCGCACCGGCATGCGCGCTCAGGGCGCCGAGCCCGACTCGGTGCTGGAGGCCTTCAAGCCCTACGAGGAGCCGGACGATCCCTACTCAATCGTGGGCTTCACCAACGAGAACGGCGGCTTTTTCATGGGCGATCAGCAGGACGCCCCGCGCAGCCTGAGCAGCGGCCGCGGCGGCCTCTGGTAGGGGCGGAAGCGTTTACAGCCCCGCTCGCCGTGCCTATATCAGCAGCCCAGCGCCGATTTCGTTAAGGAAGCCGCCATGCGGGCCGAAGCTGAAAAACTCGTCGATGCCATCCGCCAGTCGCTGGCCCTGTTGCGGAGGCATCTTTGACTTCGATACCGCCCCGGCGCGTCTCGCTGAGCTCAACAGGCGGGCCGAGGATCCCAAGCTGTGGAGCGAGCCGCAAGCGGCGCAGAAGGTGATGCGCCAGCGTCAGGCGCTGGAGCGCGCCATCGCCGGCTATCGGCGGCTCGAGCGCGAGTTCGACGATGCGGTGACATTGGTCGAACTCGGTGAGGCGGAGGACGATCAGGCCAGCGTCGAGGAGGGCGAATCGATCCTGCGCACGCCCGCCGAGGAAGCACGCCGCCAGGAGGTGGAGGCGCTGCTGTCGGGCGAAGCCGACGGCAACGACACCTATCTGGAAGTGCATGCCGGCGCCGGTGGCACCGAGAGCCAGGACTGGGCCAGCATGCTGTCGCGCATGTACATCCGCTGGGCGGAGGATCACGGCTACAAGGTGTCCCTGGTCGAGGAGAGCGACGGCGAGGAAGCCGGCATCAAGTCGGCGACCTTGCTGGTCAAGGGTGGCAACGCCTATGGCTGGCTCAAAACCGAATCGGGCGTGCACCGGCTGGTGCGGATCTCGCCCTACGACAGCAACGCCCGCCGACATACGAGCTTTGCCAGCGTCTGGGTGTATCCGGTGGTGGATGACAACATCGACATCGAGATCAAGGACAGCGATTGCCGCGTCGACACCTATCGCGCTTCCGGTGCCGGCGGCCAGCATGTGAACACGACCGATTCGGCGGTGCGCATCACGCACATGCCCACCAACATCGTGGTCGCCAGCCAGCAGGAGCGCTCGCAAATCAAGAATCGCGCCATTGCCTGGGCCATGCTGAAGTCGCGCCTTTATGAGCTCGAGCTCAAAAAGCGCGAGGAGAAGGCCAATGCGGCCGCGGCCAGCAAGACCGAGATCGGCTGGGGCCACCAGATCCGTTCCTACGTGATGCAGCCCTACCAGATGGTCAAGGATCTGCGCACCGGCGTGCAGAGCAGCGATCCGCACGGCGTGCTCGACGGTGATCTTGACGGCTTCATCGAAGCCGCCTTGGCACAGCGCATGTCCGGTGCACCTGCCGCCAAGGTGGAAGACATCGACTAGGGCGGCGTGCTTTTATGCCGGGCATCCCCGGCCATTGAAGATGAGGAGCGGCCGTCATGACCCGCGTGCCGTTGCTGGCCCCGAGCGATCTGCCACCCCCCTACGCTGCCACCTACCGTGCGTTTGTCGACAGCTATGGTCCGTTCCGCAATCAGGCCGCGGTGCTGGCGCATGTGCCGCCGGCGCTCGAGCATCTGAGCCAGCTGCTGATGGAGCTGAAGCAGAGGCAAGGCCTCAAGCCGCGCTACCTCGAGCTGGCCATCGTCGTCACCTCCAAGCTCAACCAATGCGCCTATTGCGTCAGCCATCATGCGCCCAAGCTCGCGGTTGCCGGCCTATCGTCGGCCGCGGTCGACGCGTTGCCGGACACGACGCATGCCGAGCTCGATGCCGTCGATCGGCTGGTGATCGACTACGCCCGTGCCGTGACCGAGCGCCCCGGGCGTATCGAGGAAGCCATGTTCACGCGGCTGCGGCAGCAGTTCAGCGATGCCGAGATCGTCGAGCTGACCTTGCGCATCGCGCTGTGCGGTGCCTACAACCGTCTGGCCGAGGCGCTCCAGATCGACAACGAGCTCGTCGGCGAGCCAGGCGCTGCCGCCGCCGAGTGACGCTGGGCGCCGCCGATGGGAGAGACCGCGCCACAGGCCCGCACCGACGCCGCGCAACCGGTGAGAGCCGGGGGCGAGGGGCTGGCGGTGCTGGCCACCGCCGGCTTTGCCGATTACGCCCTCATTGATAGCGGCAACGGCCGCAAACTCGAGCGCTTCGGCGCTGTCACCGTCGATCGGCCGGAACCACAGGCGATGTGGCAGCCGGCCGGTAACTCCGGTGCCTGGCAGCGCGCCGATGCCACCTTCAGCGCCGGCCAGCAGGAGGAGGGCGACCTTGGCCGCTGGAAGCTGCGCGGCGTGCTGCCGTCGAGCTGGCCCATTGAGGTCATGGGCGTCAGCACGCTCTGCCGCCTGACCAACTTCCGCCATCTCGGCATCTTTCCCGAGCAAGTGCCGCTGTGGCAATGGACGCTGGCCGAGCTCAACAAGGTCAAGGAACGGCCGGTGCGGGTGCTCAATCTCTTCGCCTATACCGGCGTTGCCTCGCTGATTGCGGCCAGCGCCGGCGCCTTGGTCACGCACGTCGATGCCTCCAAGCGCGCCATCGGCTGGGCGAAGGCGAACCAGGTGCAGGCGGGACTGGAGGGCAGCGCCATCCGCTGGATCCTTGATGACGCCCGCAAGTTCGTGGCCCGTGAGGTGCGGCGCGGCAAGACCTACCATGCGCTGTTGATTGATCCGCCCAAGTTCGGGCGCGGACCGGCCGGGGAGGTTTGGGAGGTGTTCCAAGACCTGCCGGCGCTGGTGCGCGATTGCGCCGGCCTGCTGGCGCCGGACGCGGCCTCGCTGGTGCTCACAACCTACGCCATCCGGGCCTCGGCGCTGGCCACCGACGGGCTTTTGCGCGAATGCCTCATTGGGCGCGGCGGCAGCCTGGTGAGCGGCGAACTCGCCGTCATCGAGGCGGCCGGCGGGCGGCTGCTGCCGGCCGCGAATTTCAGCCGTTGGACGAGCGATGCGGGGTCCTGAAGGCCGGCGCGGAGAGACGCGCGCCATCACCAGCCTCAGCAACGAGCGGGTGAAACTGATCCGCGCCCTCGCCATGCGCAAGGCGCGGCGCGAAACCGGTCTGTTCGTGGCCGAAGGTGCGGCGCTGGCGATCACGGCGCG